>Ga0214917_10002789_pt1 | contig 20900 bp, 17 predicted proteins | sample LL_1208_BB_MetaG_FD_177983 | JGI IMG/M metagenome (GOLD analysis project Ga0214917, IMG submission 177983) | Freshwater microbial communities from Lake Lanier, Atlanta, Georgia, United States - LL_1208_BB | ecosystem: Environmental > Aquatic > Freshwater > Lake | place: USA: Georgia | collected...
TTCTCCTGAAAAAAAAGCAAGGAAATTTATCAGGAAAGCTGATTTTTGACATTAAAAAAAAGAATATTAACTTTGAAAAGTAAAACCAACAAGTATGCAATTTGAGAGCGTACTTCATTCCATGGAGACGCACACCGTATATTATTGGATTGTCATAGCCGTTATAGGTTTTGTAATAACCCAGACTATTTTAGTAGGTATTCGCTTTCTCTTTAGAAAAGAGGACGAACCTCGTTCCTATTTTTTCTTTTCACTTTTATTAATCGCCTTTGGACTTACGCAACTGCATTTTATGTTAAGAATACTCGGATTATTTGAATTTTTTCCAAGAGTAAGATTTTTACCTATCTATTACACTTTAGCCCTTCCTGTCCTTTTTTTTTACTATATAAAAACCGCTTTATTTCCAAACTATCAACTCAGATGGACTGATGCTAAACATTTCATTTTAGCCCTTGGACAAATACTCTATTTTTTAATTACGTTTGCATGCTTTCATTCAGGTATATTACCCAGCAATTCTTCAGAAATAAATCCTTTTTTGGGAAGTTTAGAAACAGGTGCCTATCTCACCCAATTTTTTGCTTATTTATTTTTTAGTCTAAGATATATCAGGGTAAAGAAAAAAAGCTCAAAAAACATACAAAAGAAAAGGCAAACTATTTATTTAGAAATATTGGTTCAAATATTTACCTTTTTATTCATCATACACACCTTATTTATTTTTTCTGACTTTTATAGCTACAGAATGGCATTTATAAATATGCAAACCACAAAATTATATGTTGGCGCAGGCATTTTGACCTTCACCTCATTATTATTTTGTTTAAGTGTTTATGGAATTCAGTTGTTGATTTGGGGTAAAAAAAGAATCTATTTAAATTAATCCTCCTTCTTTTTGAAATCTCCTTTTTTCCATGCATCGAAGAATTTTTTCCATGCGATAGGATTAAAAATATTCATAGGAGGTCTTTGGCCATAGTAGTAATAATTGGAAGCTTGTTGCCTCATAAAATAATCAGCATTTTCATTTCCATCATAAGCAACTGAGGATTCAGCCTTTTTCAGAACCTCTTTTGCCAGATTCGTAGCGGCTATTTTTTGTAACTCAGGGGTAACATCCATAGCTAAAAATTCAAGCCTGAAATGATCTCTGCTTGGCCATGGAAAAACAACAGTTTCAGGAAGATTAATAGGATCTTGAGACATTAATTGAACAATAGAATATTTGTCATCCTCCAAATCCTTTGCAACTTGAAATTCAATGGTTTTATAACCAACTGCCGAAAAAATAATTACATCTCCTTTTTCTACAACAATGGAGAAAAACCCTTTTAAATCGGCGTATGTACCCCTGTTTTTGCCTTTGATAAGAATGTTAGTATATGGTACTGGAAACAGATCTGACTGATCACTTCCATCGAGAACCAATCCAGAAAATTGAACTAATTGTTGTTGGTCATTACTTTTATTCTGACAAAACAAAAGGTTTGATAAGAGCAAAAAAATCGACACGGGAAGTAATCGCAGATAATATAGTTTCATGCAACGAAGTTTGAGATAAAGACGTGCCATTAAAATAAATGGTTCGATTTAATTTGACTAAAATTACAAAATAACCAACAATTAGGCAAATTATTTATGTGCAGGTTCTAAAGCCAGATTTAGCACTTCGAACATATTTGTAACATAATGAAAGCTTAAACCTTTAATATATTCTGGGTTAATTTCAAGGATATGTTTTTCATTTTCTTTACAAAGGATAATTTGCTTCATGCCTACTCTTTTTGCAGCGAGTATTTTCTCTTTTATCCCTCCAACTGGCAGCACCTTACCCCTTAGCGTTATTTCACCTGTCATTGCCAGGAAGGGTAAAACTTTCCTTCCCGTAAAGACAGAAGTTATGGCTGATAGCATAGTAATACCTGCAGATGGTCCATCTTTTGGAATTGCACCCTCAGGAATATGGAGATGTATATCCTTTTTCTCCAATAGTTCGATATCAATATTCAACTCCTCTGCATGAGCTTTTACAAAACTTAATGCAGTAGTTGCCGATTCTTTCATTACATCGCCGAGATTACCTGTCATGATAAGTTTTCCATTACCTTTAGTAAGACAGGATTCCACAAAAAGTATTGCTCCTCCCATTTGGGTCCATGCAAGTCCTATGGCAACCCCGGGAGTTTTGTTTTCTGTATATTGATCTGGACTAAAAGTTGTGGGACCTAAAAATTTAGTGACCATTTGTTTAGACAATTCAGGTTGGTATTCCTCATCACTTGCCACCCATTTTGCAATCGTTCTCATAACCGATGCAATTTGTCGGCTTAAATTTCTAACACCAGATTCCTGGGTGTAGTGCTGGATCATATATTCCAAAACTGCAGGTTTCCATTTTACATGTTTTTTCTGCAGACCGTGCGCCTCTAACTGTTCTGGAATCAGGTATTTTTTGGCAATTTCCATTTTCTCCTCTACGGAATAACCGCTTATCTCTATAATCTCCATTCTGTCAAGCAGAGCTGGCTGAATAGTGCTTAGGGAATTAGCGGTTGCAATAAACAGAACTTTTGACAGATCAAACTCAAGTTCCAGATAATTATCTTGAAAAGTACTATTTTGCTCAGGGTCGAGAACTTCTAAAAGTGCAGAAGAAGGATCACCTCGAAAATCTCTGTTAATTTTGTCGATTTCATCCAGAATAAAGACAGGATTATTGGTACCACTTCGTCTTAAGGATTGGATAATCCTGCCAGGCATAGCACCGATATATGTTTTTCTGTGTCCTCTAATTTCACTTTCGTCGGAAATGCCACCCAGAGACATACGTATGAATTGACGCCCTAAAGCTCGGGCTATAGATTTTCCAAGGGAAGTTTTACCAACACCCGGAGGACCTACCAAGCAAATAATGGGTGCTTTCATATCTCCTTTTAGTTTTAATACTGCAAGGTGTTCCATGATACGCTCTTTCACTTTATCTAGACCGAAATGATCTGCGTCAAGCGTTTTTTTAACTTTATTCAGGTCGAAATTATCAGGGGATGTTTTGTCCCAGGGCAGTTCAGTTAAAAGGTCTAAATAGGTAATCTGAATACTATAATCTGGAGAATGCGGATTAATTCTTTTTAACCTTGCAATTTCCTTTTGAAAATGTTTTGCCGTTTTTTCCGACCACTTTATATTTTCTGCCTTTGCAGAAATTCTTTCAATTTCCTCCTCTTGGGGGTTTTGTCCCAATTCGTCCTGAATTGTTTTCAACTGCTGATTCAAAAAATAATCCCGTTGTTGCTTATCAATATCTACACGTACTTTAGATTCTATTTGATCTTTAAATTCAAGCAATTGCAATTGTTTAGAAATTTCGCTCAGTATAAGCTCTGCCTTCCCCGATTGATCATCAGTTTCAAGGATGAGTTGCTTCACTTCAATGGTAGAGTTTAGATTTGAAGCAATAAAATTGAGTAAAAAAGTATTATCCTCAATACTTTTTAACATGGCAATAGCTTCCGAAGGGATATTTGGCGAAAGCTCAATAATCCTTTTCGCCATATCCATTATCGTTGAGATGAGCGCAGTAAACTCTAAATTTCCACTTTTTTTCTGCTCCTCGATGAGAGAAATAGCACCTTCCAAGTAAGGTTTTTGCTTTGTTAATTCCTCTAATCTAAATCTTTGCTGACCTCGTAATATAGCCGTAGTTGTACCATCAGGCATGCGTAGCAGCTTCATTATTTTAGCAACCGTTCCGATTTCGTATAAATCTATTTTACCTGGATCCTCCTTTTGTATATCTCTTTGTGAGAGAACTCCAATGGCACGACTTGTATCAAAAGATCTTTTTATTGATTTGATTGATTTATCTCTGCCTACTGTAATTGGTATGATTACGCCAGGATAGAGCACGGTGTTTTTTAGTGCCAATATTGGAATTTGAGCTGGTATTTTATCCATTTTACCCATAAAACCGTCTTCCTCCATTGGAATTAAAGGCATGAATTCAGTATCATCATCTTTCTCCTGATTGCCAAAAAATGTTTCGAACATGGTAATATTTAATAAATAAATCAATAGGACAATTTGGCAGACAAAAGTTTATAAAAGGTACTTTTGACTGGGGCTACAATAAAGGCAATATTTGTGCCATGACAAAAATGTCAGTTAATCAAGGATAGAAAAGCGAGAAATAATATGTATTTCGGACATAATTACCCTTTAACTTGCAGCAAATTCAAGGATGTCATTTTTTTCAAATCGAAGATGACCAATAATGAACTCCTGTCTTATGGGCGTATTTTTACCCATATAGTAGGCTAGAATTTCATCAATATCTGTTTCATCATTTAAAAATACGGGATCCAGTCTGATATCAGGACCGATAAAGTCACTAAATTCTCCAGGCGAAATTTCTCCCAATCCTTTGAACCTCGTAATTTCAGGTTTGCCTTTAAGCTTTTCGATAGCCTCTTGTTTTTCTTTTTCCGAATAACAGTAAAATTTCTGATTTTTATCTCTTACCCTAAAAAGAGGAGTGTCTAAAATATAGACATGCCCGCTACGAACCAGATCGGGGAAGAATTGTAAAAAGAAAGTGAGCAATAACAATCTGATATGCATTCCATCGACATCGGCGTCGGTGGCAATGACAATTTGATTATAGCGGAGATCTTCAATTCCATCTTCAATATTTAGGGCATGTTGAAGGAGATTAAATTCCTCGTTTTCATATACCACCTTCTTTGTCATCCCAAAACAATTCAAGGGTTTACCTCTTAGACTAAATACAGCCTGAAATTGAACATTTCTTGCCTTGGTAATCGACCCACTTGCGGAATCTCCTTCCGTAATAAAGAGCGTTGTTTTATTGCGATCTTCATCACTAACCTTTTTGGGAGGGTCATTGAAATGAATGCGGCAATCCCTAAGTTTTTTATTGTGTAAATTTGCTTTTTTTGCCCTTTGATTGGCGATTTTTTTTATATCGGCAATTTCTGTTCTCTCTCTTTCGGACTGAAGAATTCGCTTTTCAATTAATTTGGCAATTTCAGGATTTTTATGTAAATAATTATCCAGATGTTCTTTAACAAAATTACCGATAAAAGTTCGTACAGAGGGCGCATCAGGTCCCATGTGTGAAGAACCCAACTTAGTTTTTGTCTGTGATTCAAAAACGGGTTCCTCCACCCTGATACTTATGGCGGCCATTACTGAACTTAAAACATCTCTTCGATCAAAATTCTTTTTAAAAAACTCTGCAACTGTTTTTGCGATAGCATCCTTAAAAGCTAATAAATGTGTTCCACCCTGAGTGGTATTTTGTCCATTAACAAAGGAATAATACATTTCACCATACTGGTTCCCATGGGTAATAGCAAATTCAATATCTTCACCTTTTAAGTGAATAATAGGATACCTCAATTCATCATTTTTTGTTTTTCGCTCCAGAAGATCTAGTAACCCATTTTTAGAAACGATGGTTATCCCATTGAAAATAAGTTTTAAACCAGCATTGAGATAGGCGTAATTCCATAACTGATTTTCGATAAATTCTTTTCTGAAGCGAAAATTTCTAAAAATCTCTGGATCTGGCTCAAAATACACCCAGGTTCCATTTGATTCTGAAGAATCAAGCAAAGAGGACTCATTTAGCAGCAGACCTTGATTAAAATCTGCCTTTTTTAGTTTACCATCGCGAAAAGAGGAGACCATAAATTTTGTGGACAGGGCATTGACTGCTTTAGTACCCACGCCATTCAGGCCAACGGATTTTTTAAACGCTTTAGAATCATACTTTCCACCAGTATTTATCTGGGAGACACATTCTATTACTTTTCCTAAGGGAATGCCACGTCCAAAATCTCTGATTTCCATAGAATGGTCATCCATTTTTATGATAACCTGTTTACCATATCCCATAACAAATTCGTCGATAGTATTATCAATTACCTCCTTAATAAGGATATAAATACCGTCGTCAGGGGTTGAACCGTCTCCTAGTTTTCCGATATACATGCCAGGTCTAAGCCTGATGTGTTCGCGCCAGTCGAGCGAAATAATATTATCTTCAGAATAGTTATTTTCTAACATTTATGTTTTTTTGAGATTTTTGAATAATCAAATCATTTCTAGCAATAAGGAGGCAATTTTTTGTGTTAATCCTTCCCGACTATAATTTTCAATATTTTTATTTTGAAAATCAAAAATAGATTGATCTAAATACTGTTCAAACATGATGGAAACTGCATTTTTTATGCTTTCTTCGTCATTAAAATCTGCCAGCAAACCAGACGAAGTATGAATCATTTCTGCTTCTAAATCACCTCCAATGGGTCCGATAGCTAAGATAGGTCTGTTAGAAGCAAGGTATTCAAAAAATTTACCTGTTAAGACCCATTTAGACCCTTCAAAATTATCTACAAAAAGTAATAATACTGTAGCTTCCATTTGTCTTTTAACGACTTCTTTGAATGGAATGAAGTCTATAAATTCAATATATGGACCAAGCTGATATTTTTCTATATCTTTTAAAACCGAACTATCTACTTTTCCAACCAATTGAATATTTAAATGTGTTTTAAACCTTTCATTTGACTCAACGAGGTCTCTAATTACTTTCCAAAACAAAGAATTATTTCTTCTATGAGATAAAGTTCCTGAATAAAGCATGGAAAATTTTTGCTTATTAATGCTTGGTTTATCTTTTAACTGATAATCTTCCATATCAAAACCATTCATTACAAGATATGACTCAATACCTGCTTTTTCCATGTTTTGGATTTGCATATTTCTACCTATGACAACTACTTTGTCAGCTTTCTGTAATATCTTCTTTTCCAATGATTCATGTTTTCTTAATGCCCATTTTGTCAACATCAAAGAAGAGAAATACTCTGACCAAGGATCACGAAAATCCGCCATCCATGGAATCTTAAATTTATTCTTCAACCTTAATGCAATTAAATGCAAAGAATGTGGAGGCCCTGAAGATATAATCGCCTGAAAAGGATTTTTATTATAATAATTAGATAGAAACCGCATTGATGGATATATCCAAAATAGCCTGGAATCTGGAATAAACAAATTTCCTCTAATCCATATTGCCAGTCTTTCCCTCCATCCTTTCTCCACATAAGATTTTACATTGACCAAATGCCCAAAATCCATTTTTGAATCCTTTTCTTTACCCGTAAATTTCCTGTAAAGTGAAAAGGGTTCCCAAATAGGTCTTTTTATGATTTCAATATCATTAGGAATTTCTTCTATTCTATTGGAATCAATGATAGGATAATCAGGGTTAGAAGGAATATATACAACAGGTTCCCAGCCAAAATTTCTTAAATATTTAACAAACTTTAACCACCTGTGAACTCCTGCTCCTCCTGATGGAGGCCAATAGTATAAGATGATTAAAACTCGTTTTAATTGTTGAGATTCATTGTTCATTTCCATTAATGTATTGAAATGTGTTCCAAATCAATTCTGTTTAATTTTCATACAAATTAACTACTTTTGAATGACTTAATGATTTAATCTATAATATATGAACAGAAGAGATTTTCATGGACTTGCTACAATGGGGATAATTGGATCAATTATCCAATCCCAAACTGGATTATCAGCTTTTTCAGAAACTCAGGAAACAAATATTTTAAAACCCAAGCGACTCTTCCCTGGCGATAAAGTCGGATTAATTACACCAGGTAGCTATATTCCAGATGCTGGATATGAAAAAGCCATTAATAATCTGACCCAACTGGGATTACAGGTTATTCCTGGGAGATATGTAAGAGAAAAAAGAGGATTTACAGCAGGCACTGATGCTCAAAGGCTGGAAGACCTTCATACTTTTTTTGAAGACCCTTCTGTTAAAGCCATTTGGTGTGCACGGGGAGGATATGGATGTTCCAGACTTTTACCATTCATAAATTATGACCTTGTTAGAAAAAATCCAAAAATTATCATTGGGTATAGTGATATAACAGCCCTTCTCCAAGCCATTTTTCTACAAACTGGGCTGGTGGGTTTTCATGGTCCTGTCGCTGGCGCTACTTGGACACCTTATACAATACAACATATTAAGGGAGTACTTTTTGACTCATTTACAAATCCTTATACCATAAATTTGGCTGAAGAAGAATTAACCCCTGAAAAAGAGCATTTTAAACCATATAGTATTTATCCGGGAACCGTAACTGGCAGATTAATGGGTGGTAATGTCAGCCTACTGGCTGCTCTTGCAGGCACTCCTTTTGCCTTCGATGCTACAGATAAATTATTTTTTATGGAAGATATAGATGAACGACCCTATAGTTTAGACAGAATGTTTACGCAATTAAGACAATCTGCAAACCTACATAAAGCAAAAGGACTTATTTTAGGAGTTTTCGAAGGTTGTAATCCTAAAAAAGATGAGGAATCACTTTCACTGAAAGAAACCATTTTTGACAGGCTAAGCGATCTTAATGTTCCGGCCGTTTATGGTTTATCCTTTGGTCATGTTCCCAATAATTTTACTTTACCCATAGGCATTATGGCAGAACTCGATACTGAAAATAAAACTTTAACCTATCTGGAATCTGCAACTATTTAACAATTTAATTCAAAATGCTTACTTTAAAAGTTCATCCCTTCCAGTTAAAATTAAAACATACTTTTAGAATTACGCATGGTTCCAGAGATTATCAACCCACCGTTATTGTCTCTCTTTCCGACGGTAGTCATACCGGTTACGGGGAGGCTACTGCTACTAAATACTATGGTCTTGATCAAGATGAAATGATTCAGCGTTTTAATGGCTGGAAAAATATTATAGAATCTGCTCCACTGGAAAATGCTGAAAATTATTGGGAATTTCTCCATCCCATTCTAAAAAATCATCCCTTTGAACAATGCGCTTTGGATGAAGCTGCTCACGACCTACTCGCTCAAAAAGAAGGAATACCTCTTTACCAGAAGTGGGGGTTAACTTATAAAAATCATCCATTAACCGATTATACTTTAGGCTTTGGTCCAATAGAAGAAATGATTGCTAAAATGGAGGAAATGCCCTGGCCTATCTATAAAATTAAACTCGGAACAAAAGATGATTTAAACATTATCCATCAGCTGCGGAAATATACTTCTGCTATTTTTCGTGTAGATGCAAATACGGCATGGTCAGCCGAAGAAACCCTAGATTATGCCCCTGAATTGAAGAAATTAGGAGTTGAGTTTATTGAACAGCCCCTTAAACCTGATGACTGGAAAGGACAAAAGTTGTTATTTGAAAAATGTGTCTTACCTGTTATTGCCGACGAAAGTTGCCAAAAAGAAGAGGATATAAGTCGTTGCTCTGGATACTTTCATGGCGTTAACATTAAATTAATGAAATGCGGTGGTCTTACGCCAGCGCTTAGAATGATTCAGGAGGCCAAAAATTTAAATATGAAAGTTATGGTTGGCTGTATGACCGAATCATCTGTGGGTATAACTGCTATAGCTCATTTATTACCTTTATTAGATTATGTTGATATGGACGGAGCCCTATTACTCGCCAATGATCCTGCTGAAGGGGTGCTTATAAAATATGGAAACGTTGTTTTTCCTCAAAGAAATGGCATTGGCGCTAAACTTATTTAAAATACATCCAGGCTAAAAAATACAAACTATGATTTATTCCCTGAGTCATCAACCAGGCAGATGGATGTTTTTAGAAGGCTCTGCTTACTTATATTTTAGTGGAACCAGCTATCTGGGTATTGCTAATGACCCCATTTTTCATGAAAAATTAGCCTCTTCTTTAAGTCAATACGGCAATAATTTTGGAAGCTCCAGAGTTGGCTCCATGCGACTATCTGTATATGAAGAAACGGAGGAAATCCTGGCAAGATACCTTAATCAAGATGCTGCATTGACTGTTTCATCAGGTACCCTGGCAGGAATTCTGGCATATCGGGTATTTAATGCAAAAGGTGAATTAATCTTTGCTCCAGACACACATCCGGCATTATGGTTAGAAATACCTAAAAAATTTTCTACCAGGAAAGAATGGGAAGAAACCTGTATTTCAAAAAGTCACCAGCCAGGTCCTCCGCTTTTTATGTACAGCAATGCGATTGATTCTCTGCAGGTTTTGCAATATGATTTTAGCTGGCTACAACTTCTGGGTAATAAAAGAGAGCTTATCCTGGTTTTAGACGAATCACATACCCTGGGTATATGGGGAAAAGAAGGAAAAGGTATTTTGCCCTCTCTCCAACTTCCTGACCAAGTCCAGGGCCTTATCATTGGAAGTATGGGAAAAGGAATGGGTATACCGGCAGGAATTATTGCAGGAAATAGATATTGGATAAATGAAATTTGGAACAGCCCTCATTTCGGCGGGGCTTCTCCAGCTTCACCTGCTCATTTGGATACCTGGATTCAGTTACAAACTCATTATAAAAATCTGCGTACTCTTTTAAATCAAAATATAAGTCATTTTGAAAATCTGACTGGGAAAAAAAATCATATTTTGAGGAGTGTACCTGGTTATCCCGTTCATTTTTCAAAATCACCAGACCTTGCCAGTCATTTATTCCAAAATCAAATTTTTGTCTCTCATTTTCCATATCCGACAGCTAAAGATGCTCCAGTCACAAGAATTGTTTTGAGTGCCCTCCATTTATCAGAAGATATTCAAAAACTAGCTGCTTCAATATCAAGCTTTAATTCTAAATAGTACCTTGCTCGGAATTTTTTAAAAACGCTTTATAACTCTCATCTGGAAATAAGAGACTACCAATTATCAGAAATAAAAGACTTATGCCACTCCCGATAAGAATACCAGGAATGGGTATTTGAATGACAAATTCCGCAAATATCCATGTTATCATACCACTAATCATACTTAAAATTGCTCCAATGCTGGAAGTCGATTTCCAAAATAGTCCGGCAGTTAATGGAGAAAATAAAGAAACAAGACTTAATGCAGAAGAAAGTCCTACCAATTCATAAATATTTGATTTGCTTGATGCCAGAAATGCAGCGCAAATGGCAACTCCCACCACGGAAAGCCTCATGGTATGAAGCATTACTTTATCCGTTTTATTTTTTAGCATGGGTTTTAATAAATTCTCTCCCAATACCGTTGCAGGTGCTAAAATCGCCCCAGAAGTAGTGCTCAAAATAGCTGATAAAAGTGCTCCAAAAAATAAAATTTGCAAAAACAATGAGCCATGTTTTAAAACAATAACTGGAATAATCATTTGAGTATCAGCTGGATTCTCAGTTGGATATAAATAGTTTGCACTAAGTCCGATAAATAAAGGGATTAACCCTATAGTAACATACATTAATCCTGCAATTATCCCAGATCTAACTGCTGTATTTTCAGAATTTGCAGCCATAACCCTCTGAAATACATCTTGTTGTGGTATTGATCCTAATCCGATAGTAATCCAGGCAGCAAAATATTCCATTACTGCCATTGGTTTTGCCTCAGGTAAAAACTGAAAAAATCCCTCGGGTTGGGCATCCAAAACCATCTTTACGCCACCTGCCTGGTTTGCTAAAGTGAATGCCAAAAGTAACAAACCTATGATTATCATAATAGATTGAACCGCATCGGTTATTGATACTGCCCACATACCTCCAAAATATGTGTAAAAAACAACGACAATGGTACACAAAACAATCCCATAAATGAGTGGAATACCGATGATGGTCTTCAATACTATAGCTAAAGCTACCAGTTGAGCGGCTATCCAACCAAAATAGGAAGGAATCATAAAAATGGCAGAAGTAATTTCAGCTGTTCTGCCAAATCTCATTTTAAAGAAATCATTAAAAGTAAGAATATTTAGTTTATATAAAGGCCTTGCATATATTGACCCTACAAGAACAAGACAAAGTGCTGCACCAAAGGGATCTTCAATAACCCCTAAAACACCTTTTTCTGCAAACTCTGCGGGTGCTCCTAAAATAGTTTCAGAACCAAACCAGGTAGCAAATAAAGCACAAGCAGCCAAACTTGTTGGCAAGCGTCGACCAGCAATCACAAAATCCTTAGTTGTTTTCACTTTCTTGGAAGCCCACCAACCTATCAGAACGGTTCCAAATAAATAAACGCCTATAAAGCCTAATAAGTAACCATTTGTCATAATCCCCAGCTTACCATACCGTATTGAACAAACTGATAAGGTAATACCTTTCCTCCAATACGTTCTAAAGATTTGATAACTTGAAATTTATAATTTTCGGGTGCATAGAAAATCATAAAGCCGCCTCCTCCGGCTCCTGAAATCTTACCACCTGTAGCACCTGCTTTCATAGCAGTTTCATAATACTGGTCAATAGAATCATTGGTAATTCCCTGGGCCATAGCCTTCTTTTGTTGCCACCCAAAATGAAGAATTTCCCCCACCTGATTTACTTCTCCTTTCAGTAATGCTTCTTTCATCAATATGGCCTGCTCTTTTAAATGGTGCATAGCATCTATAGAAGATAAAACCTTGTTATTAACGTTTTCTTGCTGTTTTTGAATGATGGAAGAGGAAAGTCTTGATGTTTCAGTAAAAAATAAAACCAGATTATTCTCAAGTTCAAAAAGTACTTTTTCCTTTATCCTCAAGGGGTTTACAATCACTTTATCGTTTGCTCCAAATTCCATGAAATTAAATCCGCCAAAAGTTGCGGCATATTGATCCTGTCTTCCTCCAGCCATACCAAGATCCTCACGTTCAATGGAGTAAGCCAGATGGGCAATATCATATTCTCCAAGTGGTAATTTAAATGCCTCCGTAAATGCGCCCAAAATTGCTACCACTAAAGTGGATGAAGAACCCAAACCAGAACCTGGAGGAGCATCAACATAAGTGGTCAGTTCAAAACCTTTTACAGGTATGTCAAAATCTTTTACGAGACGATTAAACACTCCTTTTGCTAAATCAAGTTTTCCATCCAGTGTTAGAAAGGAACTCACCTCCATTTTCACTTCCTCTTGTCTGTCCATTGCTCGTATAAAAACCTTTTGATCTGTTCTTAATTTGAAAAAAGCATATGCAAACAAACTGACTGTAGCGTTTAAAATAGCTCCTCCAAATTGATCCGTATAAGGACTCACATCTGTTCCTCCACCAGCCAGGCCAATTCGTAAAGGTGCTTTACACCGAACCATCATATCTAATTATTTAGAGATAAGTCAATTAAATTCCTGGTCATTACTGACCAAAGATATTTCTTTTTTTCCTGAAGCAATCCCTTTATTAATATCTCACTTTGCGCTGGATTTTCAAAATAATAAGCTATTTTCTTAGCAATTTCAGAACTATCAGGGGATACAAGATAACCCGAAATACCATCAGGGACTATTTCTGACAATCCACCCACATCGGTTACAATCATAGGTTTTTCAAAATGATAAGCTATTTGGGTAACACCACTCTGAGTAGCATGTTTATAGGGTTGAACTACCAGATCGGCAGCACAAAAATAGATACCAACCTCTTCATTTGAGATAAAATGATTTTTCCAAATCAGTTTATCACCTATTCCCAGTCGCTCTGCCATTTCAAAATAAGGTTTTTCATCTGTATAGAATTCCCCTGCTATAATTAGTTTTAAATCATCTGTTTTTAATGCTGCTAAAGCTTCGAGCAACAAATCAAGACCTTTATATGGTCTGATAAATCCAAAAAAGAGAAGTACTTTATGATTTTCACCTAAGCCAAAATGGTTCCTTGCCGCCATTTTATCAATTGGAGGGCCAAAATTATCAAATAAAGGATGAGGGCTTAAAATACACTTCTTTTTAAGGGTAAATTTTTTCAAATCTAAAGCCACAGATTGGCTCATTGCTAAAAAACCATCTATTTGTGAGACAAAGAATGTAGTAAGAAAGGTATCTAAAAATCTTTTTTCATGAGGAATAATATTATCCAGAATAGCAAGTCTCTTAATCGATTTCCTAAAACCTGCAATCATGGAAATGACACCAAAACAAGGTGCCATAAACGGAAGCCAGTATTTAAAAAGGATAATATCGGGTTTTTGTGACAGGAGGAATAATCCATTTTTTATCCAAGAAAAAGGATTAATAGCGTTCACCTGGCGCACTATTTTAAGATTTTCAGGTGCTGGACTATCGCTAAACTGGGTTTTGCCAGGAAATAAAAAGGAAGGATATTGCAAAGTAAAGTTTAGAATCAATACATCATGACCTTCCTGTTGAAATTGGCTCATTAACCTTTCATTAAATGAAGCTAGTCCACCTCTGAAGGGATGAGCAGTGCCGACCAAAATTATTTTCACACCCTAAATTATTGTTCAACCTCAAAAATAATCTATTTTATGTACTTTTGAGGACTTTTACATTGGTTTACCTACTAATACAATCATGCAGGAAATTATTACCAAAAGATTTAAAGAGTCTGTTGAAACGAAACAAGCGCTTTTAAATAATCCGGAACTTGCCGTTCTAATGAGTGAGATTGCCAGGAAAATGATACATGCACTTCGTAGTGGAAATAAAATTATGTTTTGTGGAAATGGTGGAAGTGCTGTAGATGCAATGCATCTGGCCGCTGAACTTTCTGGAAGATACTATTTTGACAGAAAACCACTGAATGCAGAAGCTTTAAGTGCCGATAATGCTTTTCTTACAGCTGTTGCCAATGACTATGGCTACGAAAAAGTATTTTCACGTTTGCTAACTGCAAAAGGTAAAGAAGGTGATATATTAGTAGGACTTTCAACATCTGGCAATTCTCAAAATGTAATTAATGCCTTCGAATATGCCCGTAATCGAAATATTCTTACCATAGGCTTTACGGGACAAAATAGCTGTAAAATGGATTCATTAAGCGATTTTTTGTTTAAGGCTCCTTCTTCTGATACCCCAAGAATACAGGAATGTCACATGTTGGTCGGGCATATATTATGCGAACTGGTAGAAATTGATTTTTTAAATGATACGTTGATTGCATAGCCTAAAATTATTATGACAACGGAGGAATATCGGGAATTGGCGGATACCATTCCTAAAACACCTGGTGTTTACCGGTTTTGCAAACAAGATGGAACCATACTTTATGTTGGCAAGGCCAAAAATTTGAAAAATAGGATATCTTCCTATTTTGGTGAAAGACGTGACAGGCTTTTTCGCACCCGATTAATGGTTAAAAATGCCGATTTTATTAACTTTACTGTAGTCGAATCTGAAACAGATGCCTTACTTTTAGAAAGTGCGCTTATAAAAGAACATCAGCCAAGATATAACGTTTCACTTAAAGACGATAAATCCTATTCATATATATGTATTAAAAATGAACGATTCCCCAGAATTCTGATAACGCGGAGAGTTATTAGAGATGGTTCAGTTTATTTTGGACCCTACACTTCAAAAGGTAGATTAAAAATTATTTTAGAATTAATCCGGCAATTATTTCCATTAAGAACTTGTGTTTTTAATCTAAGTGAAGAAAATATTAAAGAGGGAAAAATAAAACTTTGCCTTGAATATCATATTAAAAATTGCATGGGACCTTGTGCTGCCTTAGAATCTGAGCCCGCGTACAATGAGAAAATTGAACAAGTTAAAAATATACTAAAAGGTCATTTCAGTTCTGTCTTACAGCATTTTAGAAAATTAATGAATCAGTATGCTGAAGACCTAGCTTTTGAAAAAGCACAAGCCATTAAAGAAAAACTGGTTGCTTTTGAAGACTATCAGGCAAAATCGACCGTGGTTAGCCATACCATTAGAGATGTAGATGTTTTTACCATTTTAACAGATGAAAAAGAAGCTTACATAAATTATTTAAGAGTGGTTAATGGTGCTATTATTCAAGCTCATACCCAGGAGTTAAGTCTTCAACTGGAAGAAGAAGATCCGGAGGATTTACTCTCCTTGGCCATTCCTATCATCAGAGATCGGTTTAATAGTATTGCACCTGAAATAATCACCGCTATTCCTGTCGTTCTTTCGGAGCCAAATTTAAAAAATACCATTCCACAAATTGGCGATAAAAAGAAGTTACTGGAATTATCGGAGCGCAATGTAACCTATTACAAACTGCAAAAAAAGAAAGAACTAATAAGCAAGGAAAAACGCCAAACTCCTGCTGAAAGAATCTTAAAACAATTACAGAAAGACTTAAATATGCCTGTAATCCCTTTGCATATAGATTGTTTTGACAATTCAAATATTCAAGGGACAAATCCCGTTTCTTCTTGCGTTGTCTTTAAAAATGCTAAACCTTCAAAAAAAGATTACCGACATTTTCATGTAAAAACTGTGGAGGGTCCAAATGATTTCGCCAGTATGGAAGAAGTTGTTTATCGAAGGTACAAAAGAATTATGGAGGAAAATAAAGATTTACCCCATTTGGTCATTATTGATGGTGGCAAAGGTCAGTTGGCAGCAGCGATGAAAAGTATTACTCTTCTTGGTTTAAATGGAAAAATGACTGTCATTGGTATTGCAAAAAGATTGGAAGAAATTTTCTTCCCAGGTGACAGCATTCCATTATATATCAATAAAAAATCGGAATCTTTAAAGTTAATCCAACAAGCCCGAAATGAAGCACACAGATTTGCCATTACTTTTCATAGAACCGTTAGATCGAAAAATTTTATTCAGTCAGAACTGGAAAATATCCAAGGCATAGGCGAAAAGACGATTGAACTCTTATTAAGTTCTTTAGGTTCTGTAAGAAAAATAGCAGAAGCCGAGAAACAGGTACTCATTAAATTATGTGGAGAACACAAAACAAATTTGATTCGTGCTTATTTCGATTTAAATCCTTCAAAAGATTCTTCCTATTAAAGACTTTTAGTACGCCCTCCATCTACAATGATACTTGTTCCCGTTATGTAAGAAGCAGCTGGGCTTGCTAAAAAGGCTGCAACATCTGCAATTTCTTCGGGTGAACCAAAACGTTTCATGGGGATAGTTGCCTTGCTTTGATTTATTTGTTCTTCTTTAGAAATACCATTTTGTCTTGCCCAAACTTCCATTAGAGTATCCAGTCTTTCAGTGGCAGTAAATCCGGGTAAAATATTATTTACGGTAATACCATAAGCCCCAAGTTCGCTTGCAAGCGTTTTAGCCCAGGAAGCCATTGCAGCCCTTGTTGTATTAGAAACTCCAAGTCCATCTATGGGCATACGCACAGAAGTACTGATAATATTTATGATTCTTCCATACCCCTCATTTTTCATTTTTTCAGTCATCAATTGTACTGCAAGATGGCTACAATGTAAATGCATTTGGAATGCCTGCTGAAACGCATCCCAGTCTGCATTCAAAATTGGACCCGCGGGAGGACCACCCGTATTATTAATTAAGATATGGTAGGTTTTCCTATCCAATAATACCTGTAGCTTTCGTTTTACATCTGCCGCATCATTCCCATCAACGACAAGATAATCGTGATCCTGATCAGCTGAAATCTTTATATTATTCAAATCAAGACTAATCGCTGCTAATTTATCAGCTGAACGAGCGGCTAAAGTAACATTTGCGCCAAGTGAGGCCAAAGAAAAAGCAATAGCTCTTCCAATTCCTTTGCTGGCACCAAAAACAAAAGCATTTTTTCCAGATAAGTCAATATTCATTTCGTTTAATTTATGCTGTAACAAACAGCTCTTCTTTCATTAAAGGGTAATTTATTAATTTTGATTTATGGAAACAAGAAAATTCATTTATTTCGCATCAGATTTTCATTTAGGTGCAGGCACATTTGAAGAAAGTCTGCAAAGAGAGAAGAAAATTGTCCGATGGCTGAATCAGGTAGTCAGACCAAATGCCTCAGAATTATACTTACTGGGTGATATTTTTGAATGCTGGTTCGAATATAAAAAGGTTATTCCAAAAGGATTTACCCGCATGTTGGGATGCCTGGCAGAATTGGTCGATGAAGGGATACCTGTCACTGTCTTTACAGGTAATCATGATTTGTGGATGTTTGGATATCTTGAGGAAGAACTGGGTATCACAGTGCATAAAAAAGTAGTCAAAAAGGAATGGGGAGGAAAAAAAATTTTGTTAGGTCATGGTGATGGACTGGGCCCAGGCGATTATGGTTATAAAATGATGAAAAAAATATTTACAAACCCTCTGGCACAATGGGCTTACGGCAGGATACACCCAAATAGCGGATTAGCAATAGCCAATTTTTTTTCCTCTTTAAGCAGAAAACATAATGCTGAACCTGAGCATTTTATGGGGATTGAAAAGGAATGGTTAGTGCAATTCTGCGAAGAAAAACTTAGGCTTGAAAATATAGATTATTTTATTTTTGGTCACAGGCATTTACCTTTAAACATTACCCTTTCAAATAAAAAAAGTCGATATATTAATTTAGGCGACTGGATGAAAAACTTTAGTTATTGTCTCTGGGACGGAACAGATATTCAATATCACTTTTTTGAAAATAATCAGGGAAAGATATATGAAAACTCTTAATCTTTTGTCATTCATTTTTCTTGTTTCTTATTTATTAAAGGGTCAATCTCTGCCTGAACAAACCATCTCTCTCTCTGAAAAGATTCAAATATTAAAAATAGACAACCTAAACCAGTTATATACCCTGACTGAAGACCAGTATTTAAAGAAATGGGATAAAAAAGGAAACCAGTTATTTGAGTATATAAATAATCGAGACGGAAAACTGAGCCAGATTGATGTGAGAAATCCAATGCAAATCCTTCTTTTTTATACAGATCAACAAAGAATTCTTTCATTGGACAGAACCTTATCCCCTTTAAAAGAATGGCAGTTAAATTCAGAAGACTGGGGATTCATCAGTTCTGCTGCCATGGGAAAAAATGATCAGATATGGCTCTTTGACCAATTTAACTACCAATTAGGAAGCATTGAAAGAGATAAAAAGTCTGAAAGGCAAAAAACTGACTTAATATTTTGTTGCTCACAGCCTCCTGTAATAAATTTCATGTCACTTAATGATACACACCTTTTCCTCTTCGATCTTAACCAGGGTATCATTCAATGTGATTTATTGGGTCAGTTTACCCAGTTCATTCCTATCAACCAATGGCAAAAAATATTAACTTTTGGAAATACCATCTGGATAGTGAAAGAGGATAAAATTATAGAAATTGCGAATAATGGTCAGATTACAGAACTTGTAGGGATAAAAGATACAAGTAAAATTGTCGGCTTTAACAACAAAGAAATTTATTTGAATGATGGAATAAGTAAAATAGTAAAAGTTATGGCCAAAGAATAAAACCTATCCTTTTTTCCACGAAAACTGGTTTACTTTGCGACCAACCCGAATGCCTAAATTAACTCCTTGTTCACAATCCATTCTGAAATGCACGCCCAGTGGAACTCTGGAGATAGCATTTTCATTTGCCATTTCATAAAAAGAATTGAACTGACGAGGCTTGCCCCCTTCAAAATCTTCCCTGCCTTCATGACAACGATCTGTCATTGGAAAATAGTTTCCAAAAATATCTGTTAAAATTTCAGCAGCAGCACCACCCATGGTTGAATGACCGGAAGGATAAGCAGGAAAATTAGGTGAGATACCTGTTTCCTTTGTCAATGGATTATATAAAGCAGGCTGCCACGAAGCACGCATCATTTTTCTAATATAATCAACAGGTCTTTCAACGTCATAAAAATATTTTGAATACCAGCATGCCACTACACAGTCATTCAGTGCTATTCCTAATTTCGCATTCGCAAAAACTGCTGTTTCTAAATTTACATTTTCAAGTTCATAAACCTGATTTGCAATGGCCAGCCATCTCGCAGGAGGGCTGAAAGTCAAACCAGTTAAATCATCACTCCAAAAAAAAGCTAACCATCGCTGATCAGGAGTTGGATTATTAACAGTAGCATAAACTTCGGCCGCTTGAACATAATAAGGTGAATTAATTTCTTCGCTGTATGCTATTGGCGCAGGAGTTAACTTATCAGCTTCATTGATAACAAAAGTTCTAGCATAACCAAAGTCGGGAAACAAACCTGGTCCACTTGGATTTGTGGGTGAGAATCTTCCAGGTTTTGAACTGGTAGTATATTTACTAACCGTATTCTTAAATGGATTCAAGTGATAATTATGTCCAACCTGATCCGTTTTAGCATATTCAAAAACAGCTTCTGCTACTTTGATACCATATTCATCTGATTTTATCAAGTTTTCAGCAGAGGCATCCTCCCTGTACTCGTTTTTGAGTCTGTTATATAAAGCTGAAATTTTAGCCAATTTCTCGGTTGGAATACCCTTTACATTTGACATGAAATCCGTTAATAATCTGCTGTAAATTGCATTAATTACCGTTGGATAGTGATAATCAACCAAAGGCTCATGTACTGGAATACTTAAACCAGGATAATTGAATCGTAAACTTTTGAAGGTTGGCATATCTATTACACAAGCTTCATATACAGCTAAGCCAATATAAGCCATTGTTCTTGGCGTAGGACAAGGTCTGTGACCCTGAGCATATCTTTCAATTTCTAAAAAAAGATTATTCCATTCCTGAATTACTTCTCCGCTGAAATCTTTAGTTAGTCTGGCTGATAAAATCTCTGGACTTTCCTTACGACAACTGTTTATAGTGAGAATCGAAAGGATTACTATTACGGAAAATGGCTTTTTAAAAAGATTTGGGAGAATTTTATCCATATGGAAAACCGTTTACGAAATACAGCACAAAATAAAACTTTTTTATTAATTAACAAAATGCTAAAAATCATTATTTGTCAAATTTTATCATTATTAACCTTTGGAATACACATAACTTTGTCCTTTAGGAGAAAATAAGTAAATTTGTTAAAAAGGATGAATTTTTCAGTTGAGGGATGTTAAAATTAAAGCATGGAAAAGCCCAGGATAGGAATTAGTATTGGAGATATTAATGGTATTGGATTAGAGGTTATTATTAAAACATTGTCAGATCAAAGA
>Ga0214917_10002790_pt1 | contig 20896 bp, 20 predicted proteins | sample LL_1208_BB_MetaG_FD_177983 | JGI IMG/M metagenome (GOLD analysis project Ga0214917, IMG submission 177983) | Freshwater microbial communities from Lake Lanier, Atlanta, Georgia, United States - LL_1208_BB | ecosystem: Environmental > Aquatic > Freshwater > Lake | place: USA: Georgia | collected...
TCCTCACCGGCCTCGGCAAAAAGATCCGGTCCGGGGACCGCCAGATGCACCTTCACCCGATACTGCTTTTTGGGCGGAGCGCTGTGGTCGTGCCAAAGCACCACATGGGCGCCGAGGATCCGGCCTTCAAAGTGGTCCAGATGGGAAAGTTTGTTCTGAACATACATGTCGATCCCGTCGGTCAACGGGAGATGGCGAGGCGTAATATGAACGTGCATGATTCATGATTACCGCCTTCCTCCCAAACTGTCGATGACGGCTTGCCAAGAACTCGCGGGAAAAACTTTGGCGCGCAGGGGGCCTCCCCGCATGCTTTTCCCATGTTGCGCGTGGGCATGGGTTACGATGTTCACCCCTTGGTTGAGGGTCGCCCCTTGATTTTGGGAGGGGTCACCATCCCCCATGACCGCGGCCTCGAAGGTCACTCCGATGCCGATGTTTTGCTCCACGCCCTCACCGATGCCGTTCTCGGCGCGCTTGCCGCCGGCGATATCGGCACCCACTTCCCCAACACCGACCCCAAATGGAAGGGAGCCGCCAGCACCATCTTCCTCGCCGAGGCCGCCCGATTGGCCAAAGAGCGCAAAGCCACCATTCTGAATGTCGACGCCTCCCTCTTGGCCGAAGCCCCCAAACTCGTCCCGCACTTTCCCGCCATGCGCAAAAAAATCGCCGCCGCCCTCGGACTCAAGGAAGAGCAGGTCAACCTCAAGGCCACGACCAACGAAAAGATCGGTTTTGTCGGCCGGGGAGAAGGCATCGCCGCCCTCGCCGTCGCCGCCCTCGAATTTCCGGGATGACCGCTCCGGGAAAGTTCCTCACTTTTGAAGGTTGCGAGGGATGCGGAAAAAGCACCCAGATCGCCTCTACCCTCTCCTGGCTTCGTTCCGGCATGCTAACGGTTCATGAGGTTCGGGAACCCGGCGGCACCCCCGTCGGAGAAGTGATCCGCCATCTCCTCAAACACGATCCCGTGGGTCAATCCATGACGGCAGAGACCGAACTTCTTCTCTTCGCCGCCAGCCGGGCGGAACTTGTGCGTCAATTGATCCATCCCGCCTTGGCCAAGGGAGAATGGGTGATTGCCGACCGCTTTCACGACTCCACCACGGTCTTTCAGGGCAACGCCCGCGGCCTTCCCATAGAAGAGGTGAATTTTATCAACCGGTTTGCCATCGCCCACCGCGAACCCGACCTCACCCTCATTCTGGACCTCGACCCTTCCGAAGCCAGAAATCGTGCCCTGCGGCGACCCCGCCCTGCGGGACAAAAGGACCGGCTGGAGGACTTGGATCTTGGATTTTATCAAAAAGTTGCCGATGGGTACCGCTCCCTGGCCCGGCGCGAACCCAAACGGGTCAAATTGATCGACGCCTCCGGCACCCGGGAAGCCACCTTCGCCCTGATCCAAAAGGAACTCCGCCATGCCTTTTCCTCCCTCCCGCGTTGAGGAGCTTTTCCAATCGGCCGCCAAAGAGGGCCGACTCGCCCACGCCCACCTCCTGACCGGCGCCCCGCCGGCGGAACTGGAATCCCTTGGCAAAGGTCTGGCCGCCAATCTTCTGGACGCCGATCTGGAAGGGCATCCGGATTTTTTCATTCTCCGCCCCGAATCCAAATCCCGCCGCGTCTCCATCGCCCAGATCCGCCAACTCGAGCACTCCCTTTCCCGCCGTCCCCATCGGGCCCAACTGAAGGTTGCCCTGATCCTCGAAGCCGAACGGATGTGTATCCCGCCGGCCGAGGCCGCCAACGCTTTCCTCAAAACCCTGGAGGAACCACCCGATCATAGTCTTCTTCTGCTCACCTCCGATCGTCCCGAACAGCTCTTGCCCACCGTCCGCTCCCGCTGCCTGACCTTCCCCATCATCCCGGGAAAAAATCCCGAACCTCTTCCCGGGCTGGAGCAGCTGACGCAGGATTGGATGCAATCCTCTGGCCGCACCCCTCAGGACGCCTACCGAAGAGCCGCCCTCCTCCAAAGCTTCCTCACCTCCATCAAAGAACGGATCACCGAAAAAGACGCTTCCGCCGATGAGGGGGAGGATGAAAATGAATCCGCCCAAGCCGCCTCGGCCGCAGGCCAGCTGGTCAGAGTCCGTGAGGACATAATCACCCACCTCATACGTTCGACGTGGTCAAAAACAGGCTCAGGTCTGCAACCAGAGGCGGTGCGGGAAGTCGACGCCCTCGAAAAACTCCGATTTGCCTTAGCCAGAAATGTTGACCAAACGCTGGCCATCGAGGTATCCTGCCTACGAATCGCTGGACTACTCTAGTTGGATACCCCATAGAAACATAGGTTTTAGCCACTTTTTAGGGATACTTTAATGATAAAGTATTTTCTTTTTGATTCTTGTCTGGTGTTTTAGGTAATTTTTAAAACTAATCTATGGACATAAAAGAAATCAAGGCAGTGATCGACTTGATGAGGAAAAACAGCCTCACCGAGTTTGAATACGAAAAAGATGGGACCAAGATACGGATTCGTCGGGGTCCGGACGGCGAGCCCCAAGTCTTTGCCTCCTCCCCCAGCTTGATCCCCACTCCCGCCGTCCTGCCGATTCCCACGGGTCTGCCCTTACCCGTAACCGCTCCCACACCCTCCCCCACAGCCCCGGCAGCTACGCAAGAGAAGCTCCCCTCCATCAACTCCCCGATGGTCGGTACCTTCTACTCCTCCCCAGCCCCCGATGCACCCCCCTACGTCACCGTGGGCTCCGTGGTGAACGCAGAAACCGTGGTCTGCATCATCGAAGCCATGAAAGTGATGAACGAGATTAAGGCCGAGATGTCGGGCACCATCACGGAAATCCTTGCGGAAAGCGGCAAGCCGGTGGAATTCGGCAAACCCCTCTTCCGCATCAAACCCGCCTGATCTCCCTCGGGAGACAACCTCCCGAACCCGGCTTAAACCACCATGTTTGATAAAATCCTCATCGCCAACCGGGGTGAGATCGCCCTCCGGGTGATCCGTGCCTGCAAGGACATGGGCATTCGTACCCTGGCAGTCTATTCCGAACCCGACCACGATTCCCTCCACGTGCAGGCCGCAGATGAAGCGATCTGCATCGGTCCCGGCCCCAGCCCGCAAAGTTATCTCAAAATCGACCGGATCATCTCCGCCGCCGAGGTGGGGGATGTGGATGCCATTCACCCCGGCTACGGGTTTCTCTCGGAAAACGCCCACTTCGCCGAAGTCTGCCAGTCCTGCAACATCCGCTTTATCGGTCCCTCTCCCGAATCCATCCGCCGGATGGGGGATAAATCCCTGGCCCGGGAAAACGCCCGCAAGGCCGGCGTTCCGATCCCTCCGGGTAGCGACGGGCCCGTACAAACCGAACAGGAGGCCATCAAGGCCGCCAAAAAAATCGGCTATCCGGTGATGATCAAGGCCGTGGCCGGCGGTGGCGGCAAAGGGATGCGCCCGGCCCACAACGATGTCAGCCTGGTCAAAGGGTTTCTTGCCGCCCGCATGGAGGCGGAAAAGGCCTTTGGCAACCCCGACGTGTACCTCGAGAAGTACATCGAGGAACCCCACCACATCGAATTTCAAATCCTCGGGGACAAACGCGGAAAAATCGTCCATCTCGGCGAGCGGGACTGCTCCATCCAGCGGCGGCACCAAAAGTTGCTGGAGGAATCCCCCTCCCCCCTCATGGACAGTGATCTTCGCAAGAAGATGGGCCGGGCGGCGGTCAAACTCGCCGAGGCGGTCCACTACGAAAATGCCGGCACCATGGAATTCCTCGTCGACGGCAATGGAAACTATTACTTCCTGGAAATGAACACCCGGATCCAGGTCGAGCATCCCGTCACCGAGGAGGTGTACGGCATCGACCTCGTCAAAGAGCAGATCAAGATCGCCGCCGGGGAACGGATTCCCTCCGAATTCGAAAATCTCCGCCCCCAGCGCCACGCCATCGAGTTCCGCATCAACGCCGAGGATCCCGCCATGGACTTCCGCCCCTGCCCGGGGACGATCAACCTTTACTATCCTCCGGGAGGAATCGGCATCCGCATGGATTCCCACCTGTACGGCGGCTACGCCATTCCTCCGTTTTATGATTCCATGATCGGCAAGCTCATCGCCGTCGGTCCCGACCGCGCCACCGCCCTGGCCCGAATGCAGCGCGCCTTGGACGAAACGATCATCCGGGGAGTCAAAACCACCATCCCGCTGGGACAACGGATCGTGCGGGATCAGGATTTCCGCCGCGGGAAATACTCCACTCATTTCCTCGAAAGGTTTTTCGAGAAAAAAGTTCAAGCCGCCTCCTGAGCCATGCCGCCGGTCCTGGATCCCGGCTTGGCCCGTGCCGCCCTGCAACGCGCCCGGCTTTACGCCATTCTCGACGCCTCCTACGCCCCTCCCGAAAGCTGGCCCACCCTGGCCCGCCAACTCACCGAAGGAGGGGCCGGTATTTTTCAAATCCGCGCCAAATCCCTCCCCCGGGAAAAAATTCTCGCCGCGGCCCGCCAATTGACCCCTTGGCTTGCCGAGCGCGGTCTGCCCCTGATTCTCAACGATCACCCCGATTTGGTGGAGCCCTCGGGAGCCGCCGGTTGCCACCTGGGTCAGGACGATCTCGGCATCCCCGAAGCCCGACGCCTGCTTGGACCCCACGCCCTTATAGGCCTGTCCACCCACTCTCCCTGCCAGGCCGAAGCCGGAGAGGCGCTCCGGCCCGATTACCTCGGGTTCGGCCCCATCTACGCCACCGGAACCAAGCCCGACTACCGCCCGGTTGGCCCGGAAAAAATCTCCGCCATAGCCGGCCGGGTCCAACTTCCTTTTTTCTGCATCGGCGGACTGAATCCCGATCGAATCACGGAAATCAGGAGACATGGCGCCACCCGTGTTTGTGTCGTCTCCCACCTGCTCTTGGCCAAAAATCCCGCCGAGGCCGCCCGGGAGATTCTTTCACGGCTTGGCAGCGGTCGCCCGATCAAGGATGCTAGCCCCTCATGAGCGTCCTGGTTGTTGGCACGGTGGGCATCGACCGCGTGGAAACACCCCACGGGGAACGCTCCGATCTTCTCGGCGGCTCCGCCTCCTTCGCCGGTCTTGCCGCCAGTTTTCACGCCCCGGTCAGCCTGAATTCCGTGGTCGGCGAGGATTTTCCCGCCCACCACCGCGCCATCTGGGAAAAACGGAAGATCGACCTTTCCGGCCTGCAGGTCGCCCGGGGCAAAACCTTCCGCTGGCACGGACAATACGAACAGAACATGAACAACCGTCGCACCATTTCCACCGATCTGAATGTGGTGGCCGACTTCCAACCCCAACTCCCCGAGAGCCAGAAAAAACTTCCCTTTGTTCTTCTTGGCAACCTCGCCCCCGACCTCCAGCACTCCGTTCTCGATCAGATGCAAAAACCCAAGTTCGTTGTGGCCGATACCATGAACCTTTGGATCGATATCGCCCGCGAGCGTTTGCTCGAACTCCTCCCCCGCATCGATCTTCTCATTCTCAATGATTCCGAAGCCACCCAGCTTTCCGATGAATCCAATCTCGTGCGGGCGGCCCGCTGGCTCCGGGAGAGGGGCCCCCGCTACGTTGCCGTAAAAAAGGGGGAGCACGGCTGCTTCCTCTCCGGCCCGGAAGGAGCCTTCGCTGCCCCCGCAGTTCCTTTGGAGCAGGTGCTTGATCCCACCGGGGCGGGGGACACCTTTGCCGGAGGCCTGACCGGTTACTTGGCCGGCCAAAAGGAGGCCAATCTTTCCACCCTCGCACAAGGCGTCATCGAAGGCACCATCCTCGCCTCCTTCACCGTTGAGGACTTCAGCCTGAACCGCCTCGCCTCTCTCTCGGAAAAGGATATCGCCGCGCGCCGGCGGGAGCTCTTGCGTTTGATCAACCCGAACCCCTGATCCCCATGGAGACCTCGGAGGAGATCGCCTTGGTTTTGCTCCTCCTCACCGTGATGGGATCCGTTGCCGTCACCCTTGCCCTGTCCGTCCTACATCCAAAATATCGGGAACTAAAACCCCGCCTGGCCCTCTCTTCCAAAATGTTAGGTATCCCCCTGGGGACCTACGGTCTCCTTCGCTGGCTTACCTCTCTTCCTCTGGCCCGGTTCGACTTCTTTTTGGGCGCCCTCGTGGCCGTGTACACCTTGGAATTTCTTTTCTTTTTCACGGTCATGCGTCATCCGCCCCGTCGCCCCCGCTGATTTCTTCTCCGTCGCCGAACCAAAATGCTCCTTAAAGGCCTGATGGGCAGGCCTTGGTGACTTATTCGAGAAACTTTCCGCCAAGGCTTGCCCCCATGGTGATAATGAAGCAAGCTAGAGGCTTGTCTTCCTCCATCTCCCACGCCCACGCCACGACCCCCCTCACCAAGCTGATCCTCCTGGCTTTGGTCTGGCTCCCCATCTTCGGGGTCATCTCGGCCATCATCCTGCTCTGGAACTCCTACGTGACCTGGATCGATCTCACCCTTCTACTGAGCTTCTTTGTCATGGGAGCCTTCGGCATCACCCTCGGCTACCATCGGATGCTCACCCATAAAAGTTTCCAAGCCCACCCGTGGCTGAAAACCGTTCTTCTCATTTGGGGTTCAATGGCCATGCAGGGTCCCGCCCTCCATTGGGCCGCCACCCACATCCAACACCATGCCAACTCCGATGATGACGACGATCCTCATAGCCCCCTGAAAAGCCTGTGGCACGCCCACGCCGGCTGGATCCTCGACAACTTTCAGCCCGACATTCAGCGCTACGCCGGAGCCCTCCTGAAGGATCCCATCATCGCCTTCATCCATAAAACCTTTTGGCTCTGGGTTTTTGTCGGCTTGGCCATTCCCACCTTGATCGGGGGTGCCACCGCCGCTTTCTTTGGTCATTCGTTCCTCCTCGGGGCCTTTGGCGGATTGGTCTGGGGCGGTTTTGTCCGTCTCTTCCTGAACCAGCATATCACTTGGTCGGTCAACTCCATCTGCCACACCTTTGGGGGTCGTAGTTTTGAAACCACGGACGCCAGCCGCAATAACTTCCTCTTCGGCATCCTCGCCATGGGCGAAGGCTGGCACAACAACCACCACGCGTTTCCCCGTTCCGCTCGTCATGGGATGCATTGGACCCAGCCGGATATCTCCGCCTGGATGATCTGGTTGTTTGAAAAACTGGGACTCGTGCGGGACGTGGTTCTCATTTCGCCCCAGCGAATCAAAGCCCGGATGGCGGACCAACCGGACCCCGAACCGGAATCCGTCATCCTGCCCATTCCCGCAGAACAGCGCGACTGATCGGATCTCCCCAACAAAAAACCCTGCCCCGTGAAGGGCAGGGTTTTTGTTTGCCCGCAGGGCTTACTTCTTGCCGGGAGAGGTGACGCTGTTGGTCTCCGAACCCTTCTTTTTGGCGGCACCATCATCATCATGACAGCTGCCACAGCTTTCTCCGGCGAAAGCTGCTGACGACAAACCAACCACCAACCCCAACACGACAAGACGAATCGTTTTGTTGATCATTCCTATAAGATAGAAAGAGAGCCGATCGGCGCAAGTCAGGGCGAACCGATTTTTCCCAAAACCCTTTTCAATAAGGAGATTCCCGATTCCTGACTCTTTTCCGGATGAAACTGGAATCCGGCCACCTGCCCTTTCCAAATCCCGCTCGGAAACCAACCCCCATACTCCGTCTCACAGGCCAGCCAGGCAGGGGGCGCCGAAACCGGACGGTACGAGTGGACATGATAAAAATAGCGATCCCCCCCGATGAAGAGATCCTCGGCCCGGTCGGCAACTTTAACCTCACTCCAGCCAATCAGCGGTATTTTGAGGCCCTTGCCTTTGAATTTTTCCACCCGCCCAGGCATCAAGCCCAGCCCTTTCACCCCGGGGGCTTCCTCACTTTCCTCCCACAACAATTGAAACCCCAGGCAGATCCCCAGAAAAGGGCGACCCGCCCGCACCCACTCCCGTAAGGGTTCTAGGAGTTTTCGCTCCTTCAATCCCTGGATCGCGTCCCCAAAGGCTCCCACTCCCGGCAACACCACCAAGGAGGATTGCGCCATTGCCGCATGATTCTCCGCCCGTGTCACCTTGGCCCCGGCCTGTTCGAGCGCCCGCTCCACGCTGCGCAGGTTTCCCCTGCCGTAATCGATCATGACCACGTTCATGGCGTTCTTATCCTACCAAACCCCGGTTCCCGAGGTGATCTATTTCCTCCCGCCCACTTCCGCCAGAAAATCCCCTAACCCCGCGATCAGGGGAAACCCGCATCGTTCCAGTCGTTCCCGGCTGTTATGCCCGCAAGGGATCAAAACACAGTCCACTCCCATCGCCCGCGCAACCTCCGCGTCATGCGTGGTGTCCCCGATAAGGACGGTGTCCTTCGGACTGACGTGCAATTCCCGCAACATCTCCAGCCCCTGCTCCACTTTGCCGGCTGCGTAGTGGTCGCGGTTTCCCGCCACACTTCGGAAATGGCCCCGCACGCCAAAGTGCCCCAGAAACTCCTCCAAGGTGGAGTGGGAGTAGGCGGAAAGAACCGCCTGCGAAATTCCCGCTTGCTCCACTTTTTGCAGCAGCTCTTTGGCTCCGATTTGCAGGCGGCACTCTCTCTTCCTTTTTTCGTACTCCACGATGAATTCCGTGCCCGCCTCGTCAAATGTCTCCTTCGACCAGTCAAAGCCGACGGTTCGGTAATACCGTTCCACGGGAAAATCAAACACCGCTTCATACCGCTCGCGGCTGATCACGGGTAACCCCCGCTTCCGCAACTGACCGTTCATGATTTCGCGACAAAGCCACGCATCGTCCAAGAGCGTTCCGTTCCAGTCCCAGATCAGGTGCCGATACTTCCTCAACTCCATGTTTAGAAGTTGAAGAAGATTTCCCCAGCCTCGATCTATTTTTATGCCTCTCGATAAAAAAAAGGGCTAAGTTTTCACCATGGATCGGAACGATAGTTTCGCCCGGCCTACGTACCCCCCGGGCTTTCGGGCCCGTCGGAGCTTAAACTGGATCTCGCTCGGTCTTCTTTACGGCTCCTACTACATGTGTCGCTACAACTTCCGGTTCGCCGCTCCGGGAATGATTTCCGAATTCCACTTCACCACCTCCCAGATTACCGACCTTTTTGCCCTCTGGTCCTTGGCCTATGGCACCGGACAGTTGATCAACGGTCTGCTTTCCGACCGGATTGGCGGAAAAAATGCGCTGCTCATCGGCGGGATCGGCACCATTGCGGTGAATTTTGTCTTCGGTTTCGCCTCCCTCACCGGCGCCTTTTCCACCTTCACCCTCATCATGCTCATCAACGGCTACCTCCAGTCCTTCGGGGCTCCGGGCATGGTGAAAATCAACGCCGCTTGGTTTGCCCGGCGGGAGCGCGGGGTCTTCGCAGGCATTTTCGGACTGATGATCCAACTGGGACAGGTGGCCATCAGCTTTCTGGCTCCCATCATTTTGGGTGGCTTTGCCATTTTCTCCCTGACCGTGCCCTCGGGGGATTGGCGATGGCTCTTTCGCATTCCCCCGCTCTTCACCGCCGCCACGGCCCTTTTCATGTTCTGGGCGGCGAAAACGACTCCCGAGGAGGCCGGCTATCCCGGGGTCATCCGCGACGAACTCGATAATTCCGCCGGAGTCACCGTGGCCCTGAAGGATTCCTTTCGGACCATTTTCACCCATCCGCTGGTCTGGTTTTACGCCGCGGCCTATGCCTGCACGGGCGCTGTTCGCTCCAGCTCCGATCAGCTGGCCATTCTCTACTTCCGTGACCAGATGGGTTTTGACATGGAACACAATATTCCCGCGGCCGCCCGACTCACGTTGGAAATCATGCCCTTGGTTGCCGTGGCCGGTTCCTTTCTTTCCGGATGGGTTTCAGACCGCTTTTTCAAAGGACATCGTTCTCCCGTGGCCATGGGCCTGTACCTGATTGAGGCTTTGGTGATCACAGGAGCCGCTTTTGTCCTCCTGCTCGGCCACGTGGATCCGACTCCCCTGGGCATCTTTCTCGGATGCCTGATCTTGATCATCATCTCCTTCACCGCCAACTCCACCCACTCCATCGTCGGCACAGCCGCCCCCATGGATATCGGGGGAAAAAAGATGGCCGGTTTTGCCGCCGGCGTGATCGACTCGTTCCAATACTACGGGGCTGCCCTCTCGCTGGTTTTGACCGGTCGGGTGCTTGACGCCACCAAGGCCCAATTCGGTTACACCTTTTGGTTCGTGATTATGGCAGGTTTTGGTTTGTTTGGCGCATGTGCTATGGCGTATGTGCATAAGGTTCAGCTACATATGACTTTTTCTTCGAAAAAGAGTTTGTCATAATATTGTCACATTTTGTGAGGGCCTTTCCGGTTCCCCCGCCGTGCTGATGCCGTTACGCTGACCGCCATGTCCTTGGCCTCGGTTCTTGCCGTCACACCCCACCCCAAGGGCTTTCGCTCCCGCCGGGCCCTGAACTGGATTTCGTTGGGCCTTCTTTACGCCTCCTTTTACATGTGCCGCTACAACTTCCGCTTTGCCGTTCCCGGCATCATGCAGGAGTTTCATTTCTCCACTTCCCAGATCACCGACATCATGGCGATCTGGTCGCTCGCCTACGGCACCGGACAGCTTTTCAACGGGTTGCTGGCCGATCGCATTGGCGGAAAACTTTCCCTCCTCATCGGGGGAGTCGGCACCATCATCGTCAACCTCGTCTTTGGTTGCACCAGTCTGGCCTCCAACTTCGCCACCTTCACGCTGATCTGGTTGATCAACGGCATCGTCCAAGCCGAGGGACCGGGCATGGTCAAAATCAACACGGCCTGGTTCGATCGTCGTGAGCGCGGAACCTTTTCCGGAATCTACGGCCTGGTCATTCAGTCCGGGCAGGTGGCCATCAGCCATATCGCCCCCATCATTCTCGCCGGTTTCACCCTGTTGGCCTTCACCGTTCCCCCGGGGGAATGGCGCTGGCTCTTTCGGATTCCCCCGATGTTCACCGCCGTGACCGCCATCCTCATGGCCTTGTGCGTGAAACAGACTCCGGACGAAGCCGGTTTTCCTGGCGCTATCCACGATGAAATCGACGACTCCGCTGGTGTCACCGTTCCCATTTGGCAGTCCCTTAAAACCATCCTGACCCACCCCTTGGTCTGGTTCTACGCCATCGCCTATGGATGCACCGGGGCGGTACGCTCCAGTTCCGACCAGATCGCGATTCTCTATTTTCAGGACCAGCTCGGCTTCGACATGAAAACCAACATTCCCGCCGCCGCCCGGATCACCCTGGAGATCATGCCCGTCGTGGCCGTGCTTGGATCTTTTCTTGCCGGCTGGGTCTCCGACCATATTTTTCGGGGCCATCGCTCCCCCGTGGCCATGGGGCTCTACTTGATCGAGGCCATCGTCATCAGTACGGCCGCCTTCGTTCTCTTGCTGGGCAAGGTCGGCCCCACTTCCTCCGGTATTTTTCTCGGCTGCGTGATCCTCATTTTGATTTCTTTCACTGCCAACTCCACCCACTCCATTGTCGGTACGGCCGCTCCCATGGATATTGGCGGCAAAAAAATGGCCGGTTTTGCCGCCGGGGTCATCGACTCCTTCCAGTACTACGGGGCCGCCATCTCCTTATCCCTCTCGGGAAGGGTCCTGGAGGCCACCAAAGCCCAATTTGGCTACACCTTCTGGTTCGTCATCATGGCGGCATTCGGTCTCCTCGGTGCCTGCGCCATGGCCTATGTCCGCAACGTCCAACGTGCGCATGGCCAAGCCCCGGCCCCCGACCTTCCCGTCTAATTCGGGGCCCGGACCCAAGCCCTCCCTCTGGATACTAAACTTGGGTCTGCTTCTCTGGACTCCGACCAATCAGCCAGCATAGAACCAGCCAAGCCACCCCCACGCTGATCGCCGAATCAGCGATATTGAATGCCGGCCAAGACCATCCTGCATAGTGAAAGTCCAGGAAATCCAGAACGTATCCCAACCGCATCCGATCGATCAGATTTCCCACCGCCCCTCCGGCAACCATACCCGCCACCCCCTGAACCCAGCCCTTACTCCAATCCCAATCTCTCGCCACCCAACCGGATAGCCCCAAAATCAGCACTGCCAGAATTCCGGTCAGCAGATTGTTCCCTTGCGCCATCCCAAAAGCCACCCCGGTGTTGTGTACCCGGGTTAGGGAAAAAAGGCCCGGCACAATCTCCGCCCCGCATTCGGGAAGCAGGGTTTTCTCCATCCAGACCTTGGTGATTTGATCTGCCATCAGCACCCCCATCGCCACCGGCGCAAAATAGCCCCGCCCGATTCGACTCAACTTTTTACCCCTGCCGAGACCACCCCATCACACCGCTGGCAGAGGGTCGGATGGGCGGAACTCCTCCCCACGGTCTCGGAATGTTTCCAGCAACGCTCACATTTGGTCCCATGGGCCGGCAAAACCTTCACTGCCAAGGCCCCGCCCCCCCCCTTGACCTCCACCCCGCTCACCAGACAGACCTCCGCCAACAAAGCGGGGTCCAACGTTTCGGAACCATCCCCGCCGATCTGCACCATCGCCTCCAGGCTTTTGCCGATTTTCTTGGCCTTCCTCTGCTCTTCCAATGCCTCGTTCACCTTTCCCCGAACCTGCATGATCTTCTCCCATTTTGACTCTTCTTTAGGAGACCAATCGGGGGGCAGAGAGACTTCCGCAAACTTTTCCGTGTGGATGGAGGATGGATGACACCCGGGGGCGACCTTCCAGGCCTCCTCCGCGGTGAAGGCCAAAATCGGGGCAACCCAGCGGATCAACGATTCCAACACCTCGTGCATCGTGCTCTGGGCCGATCTTCTTTTGGGGTCATGTTCGGCATCGCAATAGATCCGGTCCTTGCAGGCATCCACATAAAACGCGCTCAACTCCACCGAGCAGAAGCGATTCAGGGCATGGTAGACCGCGGGAAAATTGTAACTTTCATAGGCCTCCCTCACCGCATGGCCCAAACCTGCCCCTTGGGCCAAAATGTAGCGGTCCAGGGGGGTTCTCGACCCTGCGGCCACCCGGTGTTTTTGCGGATCGAAGCCCGCGAGATTCCCCAACAGGATCCGGAGGGAGTTCCGGATCAGACGGTAACTGTCCCCCACCCGGCCAAAAATCTCCGTGGAAAACGGCACGTCCTCCCTCGCATCTTCACTCGCCACCCATAGGCGCACCACATCCGCCCCATATTTGTCCACCAACTCCATCAAGGCCGGCGGTTTGCCCCTCGATTTGGACATCTTGCGCCCATCCACATCGACCACGAATCCGTTGGTCAGCACGGTTCGGAAAGGAGCCTGGCCGTTCAAGGCGACCGAAAGGAGAAGACTTGATTGAAACCAGCCCCGATGTTGGTCGCTTCCCTCCAGGTACAGGTCTGCGGGAAATTTGACCCGCCCATCCTGGGCCACCGCCGACCAGCTGGATCCGGAATCCAACCACACATCCATCGTCTCCCGTCCACGCTTCCAATCCGCCGCCACACCACAACTCTTGGCGATGTCTGCGTCACTGTCGCGAAACCAAAAACCCGCCCCTTCTTTCTCCGCCCGCTCCGCCACTTTCCGGATGATGGCCGGATCGAGCACGGACGATCCGTCCGGCTTGTAGAAAGCGGGAATCGGCAAACCCCAAGACCTCTGACGGGAGATGCACCAGTCCGGCCGCGCCCCGAGGGCCCCACGGATGCGGCTCTCTCCCCAACCCGGAACCCACTTCACCTGACCCACTGCCTCCAAGGCCTTGTCCCGTAGCTGGTCCATTCGGATAAACCACTGTCGGACGGATCGGAAAACAATCGGTGTCTTGGAACGGGGACAGTGTGGATAGCTGTGCCGGATCTTCTCCCGCGCCCAGAGTCTTCCTTTTTTTTCCAGGAGATCCGCAACTTCGGGGTTCGCTGCAAAGACATTCTTGCCCTCCAATTCCGGAACTCCGGCCTCCGCCGTCAATTTACCGGCCTCGTTGACCGGCGAAAAAGGGTCCAACCCGTGCTGCCGGCCCAAAACATAATCTTCATGACCGTGCCCGGGGGCGATATGCACCAATCCTGTTCCCGATTCTGCCGTGACAAACTCAGCCGTGTGCACCCGACCCTCCCTGGTCACCAAAGGATGATGATATGCCCTCTTTTCCAGATCCTTCCCTTTGCCCTCCCGGATGACCTTCAGTTCTTTTCCGGCTGCTTGGGAGACTGCCTCCATGCGGCTCTTGGCTAACCAAACCTTTCTTCCCTCTCCCGTCTCTGCCAACACGTAGGTCATGCCCGGATGGACGGCAACCGCCAGATTGGCCGGCAAGGTCCATGGCGTGGTGGTCCAGATCAGCAGGTCCTCATCTGGAGAGTCCTTTAATTCCATTCTTACATAGACAGACTCATCCTCGCGGTCAGCGTACTCCACCTCCGCCTCCGCCAAAGCGGTTCGGCATCCTGTGCTCCAATGCACCGGTCGCAACCCTTCGTAGACCATTCCCTTTTCCACCAAATCCGCCAGCACCCGCAATTCCGCCGCTTCGTAGGCGGGATTCATGGTCAAATAAGGCCTATCCCAGTCCCCCAAAACGCCCAGCCGCTGAAATTGCTCCTTTTGTCGACCGATAAAATGACGGGCCACCTCCTCGCATTTGGCACGAATCACCGCTGGATCCGCTCCCACCAGCTTCTGCTCGGTCACCACCTTGTGCTCAATGGGAAGTCCATGACAGTCCCAACCGGGCACAAAGGGGGTCCGAAACCCCATCATCGCTCGGCTTTTTAGGACAATATCCTTGAGCACCATGTTGAGTGCATGACCCACGTGGGCGTCGCCGTTCGCAAAAGGAGGCCCGTCGTGAAGATGAAACTCAGGGGCGTCCTGACGGGCCTGAAGGAGGGATTCGTAGGTCTTTCCCTCCAGCCACTCAGCCGCCATGGCCGGTTCCCGCTTGGGCAAATCCGCCCGCATGGGAAAATCAGTCCTGGGCAGGAGGACGGTCGAACTATAATCCATTCAGCCTTTCTAGAAGAAAGGCCTCGCTCCTCCAAGCGTCAACCCTCAGGAAAAAGCGGAGGGGAATCTCTAAATTAGAAGTTGGTTGCGTTGTCGGGCCTGGGAGCTGCCCCTGGAAGCGCCGGGGCCTGCGTGTCCGCCCCCGCATTGCCTCCCGCCGCAGTATCCGTGCTCGCTGCAGTGGACTCGGCTCCGGCTGCGGTGGCGACATCAGCCGGTCCACCACCCTCAGAGGGCGCCATACTGGAGGCAGCCACTGCCTTTCCATCCTGGGAACGCGCATCCGCCGCTACCATGGCACTTCCGGTAAAACTATCCGTCGGCCCGAGAGAGGCCACCTGACCCGTGCTGCTGGAAAAGCCCTGATTGGAGCTGATCTGCACACCGGTGGAGGCACCGGAAGGCACAAACTCTGCACTGCCGGATGCCACCCGGGCACTCACCTCACCCCCCGCATCCGTATTGATGGTGAAAGCCGTTCCCGACTCCGATTCCTTCCCTCCGCCACCTTTAGCCGAGTCCACAATAAGGTTGGGAGCCTGGGCACAATCCTCGACAGACAAACCCGTCAGTGCGGCAAAGGCCTCCACCACAGGATCCTCAATCCGGGCACTTTTGCCGTCCGCGCTGGGAGCCTTGTCCAAAGAGGAGGCTCCGGATTCAATCGCTTCGCCCTGCTTTTCCGCCACTGCGGTGACCTTGTCGGTCCCGGGAATGGGGGTGTTGAACTCGGTGAAGAGCGGCGAGCTTTCCATGATCGCGGTCACATTCACCTCAAAACTCTTCGACACGCCCGGCCGGTTGGCTGAAACCACACCCATCTGCCCCGGTTTGAGGGGAGTCACGGAGCCATCCTTGTTGACAATCTGCCCGGTGCCCCCGGTGGTCTCCAACACGGCAAAGGCAAAATTTCCCTTACCATCGCTGCTGGCCATGACCGTGCTGCCAGAAACGGCACCCACCACTCCACCCCCTTCAATGGAAACACCTCCGTTGCCGGGCGGGACGTTCATCAGCAAGGTCCCCTGATCCAACTTGATGATTCGCTCCTTGGAGTCAAAAGAGAAATGGGAATTCTGCCCCATGCGCAGCACCGACGAATCGGTGAAGGTCATCTCGGTGCAGGAACCCGCCCCGGTGTCCACCTTGTTTCCTTCAGCAATTTTTCCATCTTTCTGCGCCTGTTTTTTTTCGGCCCCTTCCGTTTGTAAGACATTGTTTTTCACCGCACTAAAGGCTCCCGCTTCCAGCGGTTTTTTTTCCGCGCTCCATGCCGTGCCGAAAGCGGGGAGCAGACTGGCCACCGCCAGCAAACCCAACCAAGTCATGGAACGCTTGCTCATTTTGCGGTCGCCTGCTTGCTTTTGGGTTGATAACCGGGAGGCGTGCTCTGCGCTTTCAGCAGACCCTTCGGCGTGGAAACCTCCACCCGGATCTTGTCCCCAAAACCGTCCGCGATGGCAAAATGCACATCGCCGGAGACGGCTTTCAGCCGGGTTTGGGCGTTTTGTAGAATCCCTTTTTCAAATCGATCCGAGTTTTCTTCGAAAAGAATTTCACTGTTTTGCTGGACCTCCGCAATCACCCCGGGGACGGGCAGGAACATGACTTGCGAGAGCGGTCCCGTTTTGATGGTCGCACCCTTTGGCAAGGTCTGTCCTCGCTTGATGGGTTGTCCCTCAAAGGTTGCGCTCCCCACTACCTTCAGCACTTTTCCGTCCTTCGATAGAGGGCTTGGCTCTCCCTTCAGCCAGCCCGCCGCCCGCTTGCTGAACTGGATGGAATGGAATCCACTCGGCGTGGGTGCCTTCAGTTCGGCCAATCCGGTGATTTTTTGAATCGGCCCCAGCAATTCGGGGCGGATACCAAGCGCTTGGGTCGCCAACTTTTCCTTCAAATCCGGCCGGGGAGTGGTGACTTCGGTAAAAATCTCCTCGATCGCCTCCGGGCACCCCAAAACACCATCCTGCGCTATGTCCATGAGGGTGGCTTCCCGGCACATATCCGGAAGGGCTTTCAAGGAGGCAACCTCGGGAGTCCCGGCGGTCAGGGCCGTGGTTTTTCCATCGGGGTAGCCCAGTTTTTGGTTGGCGCTGGCAGCGCCACGCTCCACTCCTCCGGCGACATCGGCCAAAGTGACTTTTCCTGTGGCCACACTGATCAGGCTTTTCCCGTCCGGATCCTTCGTAATTTGATAAAGGCCGTCGCTGGTGCGGGCCACAATCCCCTCCGCAATCACCACCAGATTCGCCCGGGGGGCAACCAGCGGTGTCGCCACATAAGTCAGCAAGGTGCCCTGCCGCAACTCCACCTTGATGTCGACGGAGTCCTTCTCCAAAGGCGAAAGCACAATCTCCGTGCCCGGCAGGGCTTGATGAAATACGCCGGCCGCACTCTGGAAGATCATCGGCCCCTTGGGACCGACCACGATGGTTCCTCCCACCTGGACGGCCTCCCCCTCCAAAAGTGTCCGCGGTTGCTCCTTGCCAATTTTTAGGGTCTCGCCACCAACCGTTTTAAGAATTTTGCCCGACTTGTTGCTCCAGCCCCCCTTGCCTTCTTTCCAGGCGGCAAACCTTTCCCGACAACGGACCAACGCCTTGGAGGGGCCATTCGTTGCCCCGGAGGCGGGATTGGCCGCAGCGGGAGTGGCGGAGGGAACAGCCACCAAATCTTTTCCGGCGGCGGTGTCCAAATTTCCCAAATCGGCCATCAGGAACCGGGCCCCACCCGTACGATCCATTTCAAACTTCGGTTTGTTGTCCGCCCCAAAACGAACCGTCACGGTTCCCTGGGGCTTCAAACCCACGGACAAGCCAAAGGCCTCGACCTCCGTCTCCGACAAGGAACTTTTCGCCTCGCTCAGCGTCACCTCGGGTTGGCCTTCCGCGTTTTTAACGAAGGAGATATTGATGCTCGATTTTCCGGAAGTGACGGTCTCACCTTTGGCGCCTTCGGTCACATCGGTGATCTTGACCGCCTTTGAATCCATTACCTCCAGGCAGGGGAACTTCTGGTTGTAACGTATTTTAAAATCAGGGGCGGCGGATAACGAAAATGCGCCCAAGAAAAGCAGGGAGCAGGAGAAAAGTTTGGATCCTCTCACAAAGCTTAAGCTAGTACCCTGATGGTCAATTTTCAAGGGGGGGCAAAAATTAAATAAATCGTTGATTTTCATCATCTCTCACCACTTTGTTTGACACCAAAAAACTCCAATTGTTCAAATCTTATGTATATAATCATGAAGCTTTTACGGATATTATCCTTAATCACGCTCAATGGGATGAAAATAGCCTGCGCCCTGGAATAAAATAGGCCACCGCATCCTTGCCCCGCACCCTGTTCGAGGCATTCTCCACCGATGCCTAAATTCAGCGCCCCAGATTTAACCCGCCATCCTCCACGTAGTCCCCGGGTCCGGTTGGGCGGATACGTCATTTTGCCCCGAATCTTGGACAAATGCCGGGCGACTTTGGCCAAAAAAAACGGTGACTACTCCTTCAACTGCCCCCTCGATCAATATTTTTTAAAATTCGCCGGCATCAACCCCGTCGCCCTCCGGAGACAGGTGGCGCGCGGACTCGGGGACGGGGAGGTCCTCGCTTGGATCATCCAAAACCAGAAACATCACCGGTCCGGCCAGGAAATCGAGGCTTGGTCCGACTTCATGAACCGCCGGGCCCCCACCTCCATCGACCAACGGGAGCGGATGAACACCTACCAAAAAACCGCCAACGCCGACCGCGAAGACATCACCACCTGGTTTGATGTCCTCGATCTCGACGACTTTGCCTCCTTCGGCGGGCCTGCCTGATCCTTGACTGCCTCCCCCCGCCCACCTGCCCTGGTCATCGGATCCGGATTCGGCGGCCTCGCTTCCGCCATCCGCCTGCAGGCTCGCGGATATCAGGTCACCCTCCTCGAGGCCCTCGAACAACCCGGAGGTCGGGCCTCCGTTTTTCGCGACAAAGGTTTCACCTACGACGCCGGCCCCACCATCCTCACCGCCCCTTTTCTCCTCGATGAGCTTTTTGCCCTGAACCAAAAGAAAACCTCCGACTACATCCGGATCGTCCCGTGCCACCCCTTTTACCGGATCGTCTGGCACGACGGTTATGCCTTCGAATACACCGGCAATCAGGCCGACATGGAGGCGGAAGTCCGCCGTCTCGCTCCCGACGATCTCGAGGGCTACCGACGCTTCGTCGGCGAAACCCATGCCATCTTTCAACGAGCCTTCATCGAGCTGGCTGACCAACCCTTCACCCATTTCACCGACATGCTTCGGGTGGCTCCCGATCTCATCCGGCTTCGCTCCGATCGTTCCGTCTGGCAGATGGCCTGCCGTCATGTGAAAAACCAGCGCCTGCGCGAAGTTCTCTCTTTCCACCCCCTCCTCGTTGGCGGCAACCCGTTCCAGTCCTCCTCCATCTACGCCATGATCCACTACCTCGAGCGCCAATGGGGCGTGCACTTCGCCATGGGAGGCACCGGAGCCCTCGTGCAGGCCCTCGTCAAACTCCTCGAGGATCTCGGCGGACAGCTTCGCCTCAACGCACCGGTCGACCAGCTCTTGGTGGAGGACAACGCCGTCGCCGGGGTTCGCCTCCGCTCCGGGGAAAGCCTCCGCGCCAAAGTCGTGGTCTCCAACGCCGACGTGGCCAATTTCTACCGCAAGAAAGTCTCCCCCGCCGTGCGCCACAAATGGACCGACCGCCGCCTCGAAAAAATGCGCTACAGCATGTCCCTTTTCCTGATCTATTTCGGCACCAATCGCACCTATCCGGAACTCGCCCATCACACCATCTGGCTCGGACCCCGCTACAAGGGCCTCCTCGACGACATCTTCCACCATCGGATCCTCGCCGAGGATTTCTCCCTCTATCTCCATGCCCCCACCCGCACCGACCCCTCCCTGGCCCCCAAGGGGCATGAATGTTTCTATGTCCTTTCTCCTGTTCCCCATTTGGGCTCCCCGGGTGACCAAATCGACTGGGAGAAGGAAAAGGAGAGTTACGCTGACCGCATCCTCTTGGCCCTCGAAAAATCCATCGTGCCCGACCTGCGTAAACACCTCGTCAGCAAGCTCATCTTCACCCCGCGGGATTTTGCCTCGCGACTCGACGCCTTCCACGGCTCGGCTTTCCAGTTCGAACCGATCCTCACCCAAAGTGCCTGGTTCCGGCCTCACAACGTCTCCGAGGATGTTCAGGGTCTCTACCTCTGCGGAGCCGGCACCCACCCGGGCGCTGGTGTTCCCGGGGTCCTCTCCTCCGCCAAACTACTCGACCGGGTCATCCCGCACCCCTCCTTAGGCTAGTTTAGCTTTTCTGATAATTGCACCCCCTCGCTTGCATCCCCACCCCCCTATGGCAATCTTGCTGATTCCTATATGATTTGTCGGACTTCGGAGGAAAAAAAATCAGAGCGTCTTTTCCGCTCCCGCATCAAACCCTACCTGAAGGCCAAAAAACCCCTCACCACCCCCGCCTCTCCGAAATACCGCTCCAGTCTGGGCGAAATGGTGGTTCTCCCGGTCTCCGATGTGACCCATCTTTTCAACCACGAGGCTATGTTGGCGGTCAGCCATGCCATCGAAGACCTGGCGGCGGACATCGGAGAGGGCGAGCTTGTCTCGACCTTCCAGCACGTGAATCATTTTATCCCGCAGCGCGAACGCTACCTCAAGCTGGCCAAGCAACTCGATGCGGTCAGGGTCTGGGCGGAGGGCGAACCGCCCGCGGGAACCACTTCCATCGACTTCATTCCCATTTTCCACCCGGAGTTGGCGCGCTACTGGGTGGTTCTCTTCGACAGCGACGACATCCACGCGGTCCTTTTCTGCAAGCAGGCCAACGGCTGCTGCGAATTCCCCAAGAAAGTCTTTTCCGGATTTTACAGTTTCAATCCTTTCCTCGTCCGCTGCATCCGCCGGCGTTT
>Ga0214917_10002791_pt1 | contig 20895 bp, 17 predicted proteins | sample LL_1208_BB_MetaG_FD_177983 | JGI IMG/M metagenome (GOLD analysis project Ga0214917, IMG submission 177983) | Freshwater microbial communities from Lake Lanier, Atlanta, Georgia, United States - LL_1208_BB | ecosystem: Environmental > Aquatic > Freshwater > Lake | place: USA: Georgia | collected...
TTCGTTAGCATCTTCGATGTGAACACTAAGATTAATTTATTTTACTCTTGGAGTAAAATAAATGTAAAAGGAAACTAGGTTTCCGCTTACTCTGAATACCATAATCTATCTTGAAAGGAAAAAATATGATTACTTATCTCGCATTTTTGTAACGAATGTCCATAAATAACTATTTGTATCCTCTCTTCTTCTGTTAAATTTGACAATCGACTCCCTGAAAAAAAGTATATATCCTTCCAATTAAAATGGACTTCATATCCGTCCTTCAAGTTTTTTGTAAAGTACATCATCTTTTTTATCATTCCATTATCCCTCTTTAACGCATTCAAAATCTTAAACTCGCTCTTTCTTTCCTTTTTCATCCTATCTTCTAGATACTCTATCGTGTCCTCTTTTAAAACATTAAACTTTTCTTGGACTATGACTGGAAGTTGCTCATAATACTGTATTTTTATACCTGATAATTTTCCCTGAGTGTAGTTCATAGTTGACTTTAGATTTCCATTGAGATACCATTCTTTTACCCGTCCTTGCTGAATGTCTAAATTGAAGTTCTCTTTTTTTACAAGAGGATATGTTTTAAGCATTTTAGGATCAAACGTTTTTTCAATGTCAAAGAAAAGAGGAACGATTTCTTGAGTGACTCTATATGTAAGAGACTCTCCGTGAAGTTTGTTATTCTGGTATGTTTGAATAGTGATGGTATAAGTATGTTTGTCAAGATTGTTTAAAATGTGGGGTATGGTATCAAGGTGAGTTACATTATTTATTCTTAAGAGGAGGAAAGTGCCGGATTTTTTGTTGATTGAGTACTGGCCTCTGGAGTATTTGGAGAATTGTTTGGCAATATCTCGAACAGTTTTTTCGATGAAGAGGCCATGTTTTTTTCCAAAGCGTAATGAACCAATCTTATTATCATCGTTAATTTGTTTATATACAAAGCTTTCTATGAGAAGGATAACCCATTTGTCAAAGTTGGTGGTTTGGTAAAGGACCTCCCCTTCAACAGAGTGGAAGTTGGTTAATTTAGACATTCTTTAAAACATAAATCTCTTTTTAAATTTTAATTTTTAGTCAATTTATTTCCTATGATATATAAATGAGTAATCTTACTTATAATTTACAGATTGATAGTAAGTTTAGAGATATTGAAAAGTATCCGAATCCGTGCGATTTTGGGGTAACGTTTGTGAACACAAATACTGGAACAAGTGTATTGGGACAGCCTCTTGACAAAAGTCTTCTTTACGCTCCTGTACAGATTGATCCTGATTATTTGGACAGTGATATTCAAATCACGAATTCTGAGATTTTTTCATTTGTTCAAAGCGATGACTATATATTCTTATCTGGCATAGTTGATAATTCTGATCATTTTAATATCAATTATGTACCTCAGCCAAAACTAGTTCTTCCTAATAGTCTCATTTCTGGTACAGGATATCAAATTGCGAGTCTTACTGGACTTAACATTTTGAACACTCCATTTGTCACAGTCTTAAAGAGGGGAGAAGATAAGCTTTCGTTACATTGGATGGCATACTTGTCACAACTGACTGGAACAAGTAGTAGTGGAATCACAAATAAATCAAGTAGAAGTACATTTAGATTGTCGCCAAGTAATCAGGATATTCTTTTTTGGGCGTTTGATTTTTCGACAAGTATAACAGTGACACAGCTTATTAATTCAACAACACAGGAGATTCACAAGATTCAAGAGCCTTCAAATGGAAATGTGGCATTATTGATAAATGGATTTAATGTTTCTGATGGATCAACGTATAAGTATGAGGCGCGAGAATGGGGATATGAATTGGTCTATTCTGATTTTTCAATTGAAAAGACAAAGGATAATGGTCGTTTTAATATAAATGTTGATGAGGTGAATAATGTGTATTTATCCGGAAATACAACAACATTTAGTCCATCTTATAATTATGTCAAATATCCTTTTTCAAGCACAGAACAAAATGCCACAAATAATTCTAATTTGACTGATAGTTTAAAATACTATATGACTGGATCTAACGGTCTTGTCGATTATGTTTTTGTAAATCCATGGAATATGGAAAACACGCTAGGTATTGGGTCAACTGGTTCTTCTTTTTTAACGTTTAATATGATAAATAGTAGTGGATCATTAAGTTACCTAGGAAAATACATAATTGATAAAGATCCTGGAGCTATCTATCAACAAGTTGGATATAAAAGATATGAGTTTTTACGAGTGAAACAAAAATCTTATTTTATTTTTGCTCCAATTGACAGTACAAGATCACACGTATCATATCAAAACAGAATCTACGAAATTAATCCAACTGGCGCAACGGGAAGTTTAGTTTGTCGTTTTAGCACTGGACCAAACTTTACAAATTATACTTCTGGTATAACATCAACTGTATACGGCACAGATATTTATACCTTTCAGAGATGTGGTATTACAACAGGTCCAACTGGTGCTTACTCTATAACAGGAGGATCTCTTTCTAATAAATTTCTTCTTCACAAGTTTGACACTTTGACAAATATTGGACAGACTCTTTTCTACACAGGACCAATCATTGGTCTTACAACTGGAACTGACAATCCAATAACTAATCCACTTACAAGAGGAGGTCTACAAGCCTCTGTGAATGACTCGATTACAAGTATAACGGTAGGAAGCGATATATACTTTATCCTATTTGACTCAAATGCTGCAGCTGGAACAACCCTTGTTATGCCTATCATTGTTATAAAGTACAATGTATCGACTAATCTAATCACGCAGTATGGAAACGTTTTGAGCAAGGGACCTCCTTGGCCTCAATTCAGAGGAATCATCAACTATAAAAATGGAAAGAAGATTATAGAAGTAAGTACAAACTCGAATGATACATTAACCCATTTTTATGACGCAACAGATATTCCAACAATTAAATATATAACCTCTATCAACAACAATGGAGCAATGGTACATCCATTTAATTATGTTGGAGATAATCTTTTTGGAGTTACCTCTCCCATTTGTACTAATTGGAATATGACTGATATCAATAATCTTAAAAAATCAGGTGTTCAATACCAAGTTGGAGATAATCTTATTGATTTTATCAGAGCTATCGACAACCAAAACTGTATAGTTGGTATTGGCGGAAGCGATATTAATGGTTGGTATTTGTATAGAACCCAACCTATCATCTCTAACAATGTGACTATTAAACAAAAATACGTCACAAAAAATACTGGACAATATATCAGAACTGGAAATCAAGAATTTACTAATCAAGTTTCTTACACTCCTAAAGAATATACAAATCCTAATATCCAAAATTTTGAACAAAAACTCTTTCTCATTAGTGTGAATAATCAGTCGTTACTAGTTGATGATGTATCTAATATTAGCTACACTATTCCAAGAATACAAGTTGATTTGTCCATTTTTGGTTTTCAAAATCATCCAAATAGACCAAATGGTCTATGGGCAACAAGAGCAAATACATACGTGTTTGATCACTCTTCTGGTATCTACTTTCTTTTTGGATTCTATAACAAAATCGGGCTTTACTATTATAATGATGCTTTAAATACGATGATTGAACTCTCTGCTGAAATAATCAATCTTGGCGGAGTTGTTTATGTCAGCAAATATTCATATAATGGTAATGAATACGCTGTATTTGTTTTCATAAATAATGCTGTCAGAATTTATCAAATTGTAAAAAATCTGAGTGGAACGCCTCTACAACTTCAGTTCGTTTCACAAACCGCTCCTGCGAGTGGTTCTTTCAACTTTACTGCTGGAGCTATCCTTGTTTACTATACTTTAACAAATAAATATTATCTTCATTTGCTTGGTTATGCTTCTATCATTCTTATTAACGCACCAAGAAGACTTATTTCAATTGAAATAACTGATCCTCTAAATCCCGTACCAACACCTTCTTCAAATGCTTATACAATCGCATTAAACATTTCGACATCGTCAAATGGTCTTTCGTACTTTGAAGATGAGGAGTTCAATGTTGTTTTATATCTTGTCCAACAGACAAGAACAGCAGTTTTAGATATCACAAATCCAACTGTTTATGATGAAGTTGGAATTTTGTCTAAACAAGGTATTCAGGCCTCTTTTTTACAAACTGGTCAGTCTTTTTACAATAAGATTGATAAAACTAGATATCTTGTTGTTCCTTACTATCTTTCAAATATCTATCTGCCAAATCCTATTTATTTGTACAAAATTGATTCTATATACAATCCTATACTTGACTCCTCAAACGTTACTCTTCAAGACAATTATAACCAAAATCCTGTTCTCAACATCACCATTTGTCAAAATGAAAACAAAACGTATGCCTCTTTTTTATACGCAAACTATCGTTACTCAACAGGACCTAGTGGTGCTTACACTGGCGCTGCGCCAACTCTTGGAACGACAGGAGCGATTGGCGTTGACATATCAAGAAATTATCTTTACTTCATCTATGATCTCTCAAATGTCAGATTTGCTGGATATAATCAAAATCCTTCCACAACCATATCAAACTATCCTTACCTTCCTATTAACGGAAGCTCTTTCATTACAAAATTCAACGCGGATGGAACAAATGGATGGCTTTCTTTTATAGGATCAAATGCGAGTGATGATGACGGACAATTCACAAACCTAAGTAACTTTACATTTGACAAGTCAAAACGGTATATTTACGCTGTTGGTGGATGGGAAAATAGTGTTGCTTTCTACCAAACCAGTTCTCAAATAAGTTCTGCTTCTGGAGTCTTTAACTATTTTAGATCTCAGAACACTGTCTATAACTCATTCCTCTCAAAAATGAACATATTTACAGGACAATGGATCTGGGCACTTCCTCTTATTGGGAATCTTGATGACTTTACAGAACGTCTATCTTATCAGTTCTACAACAACACAGAAGTCTTACTAATGTCTGTGTTCTTTAACTCTTTTAGTTTACAAGCATATCAAGCTATCAATTCTTCTCTAAACCCATCCTCTATTCTAAACAATATAATCAATATCACAAATAACACAAGTTCTGTATCTTCCGCTATTTACGCGTTTACTCCACTTGGTGCGATTTCATGGTCTATTATTCTCTTCTCTAAGACTCCTCTCACAAATGTTTATGTTCTTGACGTTGACTCAACAGATGGAATCATCACTGTGATTGGAGTAGCTGACACCACGGAGCTTTACTGTCAAGACAGCAGTGGAGCTGAAGTCCAGGTTACTTACTCGAATATTGATTCCACAACTCAGCAATACATCTTTATCTACAGATTTAACTATCTTGGAGTCTATATTTCCTCTCAAAAGATTGAGTTTCCTGCGTCCTTAGCTTACTTAACTATTAATGATATTAAGACTTATACATCAAGCAACAAGTTCATTCTTCCAATCGTTTTCAAAACGATCGCACAAGACTCGTTTAGGGCTTTTAATAAGGATGGAACGTTTGCTCAAGACATCCAAGAGTATACACCTTTTATCAAGAACACCATTTTGGTTTCATACAAGAACAATAGTCAGTATGTGGATCCAAACGGAAAGGTCTACACATCGCTCAAATACGCTTACACAGGAGGATTAGAAAATATTCCATCGCAATTGACAAACTACTACAATTATATCATAGGAAACGAGGGAGACCAAGTATTGAACAAGTCGTTTCAGATTCGTGATTCTCTCAACACGACGGAAGACTTTAGAACCATTTTGAATCAATACATAGACACATCAAAGTTGAATAGGCGTTTTGTTGACTATTCGAATACTGGTCAGTTCATTCGTCCTGACCTTTCATTTTATAGGGTGAATGTGTCAAAGACTCCAACGAATGGGTATTTGATTTATGATTCGATAAATGGAATAACTGGAGAGATTAAGATTGATTACAAGAATTTTACAAGTGGAAATTCAACCTACGTTACAGTTGTGAATTCAGGAGCTTTTGAGAATATACCAGTTACGTATTATTCGAGTGGAGGAGTTCAGTACTTCTTATTTGATCCAGTAAAGTATCAAGTTCAAGGAGAAAACGATCCATACTTGCTGGTTAATAATAAGAATGAGAGTGCTTACTACACGTATCAGTTTTATCCTGGAAGTTTGTACAAGTCAAATTATTTCACGATAAAGAAGTTAACGATGACGATTCCGAACCGATTGATACGAAATGTGAGTGATGGAGGAACAAGGGATTTGAATGATTTGCCTTATATCTATTTGAAGATATTTAATCAGAATGATCAGGGAGCGATTGACATTAACAATTTTAACTTGGTCTATGATAACAATGTGAATACGGGAACGAGTGCGTGTTTTCAGTTCCCGATAAGTTATGCTGGCACAACGTCAAACTTTCAGACGTTTACATTGGATATACAGCCGAGAGTCAAGTTTTCGTTTGAGTATTACAATATGCGTTTTCAGTTGATAGATCCGCAGGGAGAGATAATACAGTTTGATCCAACGCCGTACAAAGCGTCAGATGCTCAGTATACCGGGTCGACAGTTCCATCAAATTTGTTGAACATAACGGTCCGTATGCAGATATCGATATCTTAAAAGATTTTCCTTTTAAAAAATTTTATAGAGATTGTATAAAAATATAGTTTTCTAAAAATCAACAAAAATTTACAAATACAAACTTTGTAAGAAGAAGTGTCTTAAAGTGTAAGATTTATTATTTTTAAGATTAAAATAATAAATTATTATAAGTAATTTATGTCAAAATTTATAAAAAGAAATGATGTGGAACCTGATGAAAGTAGCTTTGAAATGTCCTTTGGAGAAATCATCAAAGAAGCTACTTTAAACGAAAACATCAAACACTCCATCCTTCAAAACAAAAACTCTTTTGACATTGACTCTAAAATTCACTCTCAAATGATGGTCAAAGTTCTGGCCACAACCATCTCCAACGAAATGTGGGTCGACATGAAATGCCAACTCCTCGACAACTCCATCTCCTTCTTACGATCATTTGACAAACTAAAACTCCACATACTCCCTCTTCAACTCGTCTCAAACGTCATGCTCAATCCAGACAAACACGAAATCAGAATCCAACTCAAACCCATCTTCACTATCTACACAGGATGGTTCACATTCCTTTGTCAAGATGGTTACGATGATATTGTAGAATACCTTCACACCAAATCTACCGAACAGTACAAACAAATCGTCTTTGAATTCAAAACTAAACAACAAGACAAAAAATTTGGACTCATTGATGACATCAAATCCTCAAAGATGGAAAGAGAGGCTTTTGTAAAACGCGAAGTGAAGGGTGGAAAATACGTTGTATATAAAATTTGGAAATAATTATTTTGTCTCCGCGATAATCTTAATAAGATTATCGCTTAATAATCGCTGCCGTTTTGTAGTTTTTTATATCAACAAACTCATACTCTTCTCCTCTCATTTTGAAAAAATCATCCGTTGCCCTTCTTTGACCATCCCAATGATAGTAGTCATCAAAGATAATCACTCCTCCTTTGACGACATTATCATACATCTCTTCTAACTCTACTTTGCTTGACTCATACCAATCTGTGTCTAATCTCAAAATCGCTATCTTCTCTGGAATGTTTTTTCTGTCTTTTAATGTCTCCATTACATCTCCAACTATATAGTGTAAATTCTCAGATGGATACCCTAACGCATTGAGTCTACTTTGTACTTGGTCAAGAGGAGTATAACACCAGTTATTTAACTTGTCATTGACTTTTTTTGAGCTCCATTCATTATGAACCTGCTCGCTGGACATCTTGTATATCTTTGCGTTTTCACAAGTGTAATCAAATTGTGAAGGCTCTGTCAACCCCGCAAAGGTATCAAACATGTAAATGTCTCTTGTGTGACCAAGTTTTTTAAGTTCGTTGATCCAAGCCACTTCAAAGTCACCGCTTGCTACACCACATTCTATGATAGCGCCTTCGATGTTGTTTTCGATTATATATTTAATAGCATCTGCTCCGTCCATACTTATTATATTATAGATAATAATATAATAATTAATTTAATATGTGATAATATAATTTAGGACAATATATGGTTGTAAATTGTTATGCGCTTGAGAACCTCCTGTAGACCCAGAAGTTTCTGTTGGTCTAGGAGAATTTTCTGCTACATTATCTAAACCTGATGCTGCTCCTTGACTTTGAACTCCTAAATATGTATGGGTATGTGATGGCATTTCTGCTATTGTCAATGTATGTGTCTTTTCACCTCCTGTTTCACCTAATCCATCAAACTCTGTTTGAGAAGCATCTCTTCCCACTGGAACTCTTCCTTTCAAATTTGGTAAATTGAATGTGTTGACACCATCTCCTGCTCCATATGTTGTTCCAATTACAGCAAACAAATTAGCAAAATCCCATCTTGAGATCGCACTTCCATCGCATAATAAAAATCCGTGTGGAGCACTTGATCCCGCAAACATCTGAATTATACCTGGTGTAGCATTATTGCTTAAACCATATATTACCTCTTTTGTTGAAGGTCTATAATGTAATGTGTAATACTCTTCATTTGTATCTCTTTGCGTCACTGGATCCACAAATAAACCTGAATTTGTTGGATTTAATTGGGTTTCAGAAGCATTCAACACTATTGAATTATCTGGCTGATTTTGATAACCAGCATACGCTCCAATCGCTATCGAAAAATCTCCTTGATTTTCATATCCAGCTTCAAATCCAATCGCTATCGAATGTCCTCCAACTGGCTCTTCTGTTATACCTTGGTTTTGATTTCCAGCCCTATTTCCAATAGCAATACTGTTCAATCTTTGACTATTATTTCCTGAATCTTTTCCAATAGCAATACAATTTTGTTCTTGAGAATTCTGACCTGAATTTGTTCCTATTGCTATACCATTCAATGACTGTGATTGATTTCCCGCTTGAACACCTATCGCTATCGCACCTTGTCCTTGAGAGCTTTGACCAGAACTTGTTCCTATCGCTACACCATTTAATGATTGTGATTGATTTCCCGCTTGAACACCTATCGCGACAGAACTTTGTCCTTGAGCTGATTCTCCTGAATTTGTTCCAATTGAAATACTGTCAACTCCTTTGTTTGTTCTGCCAGAATCTGTTCCAATAGCAATACTATTTTGCGCTTGACTCTCATTTCCAGCATTGTCTCCAACCGCTATAGCACTGCCAACTCCACCAGCATAAAGTATAGATGGTGATTTTTGCGCCTCTAAACCATCCACTGGCCCAAAATCCATGTCTTTAGTTATGTATCCTCCCAATTGATATCCATTTGGATTTGTTGTCATATTCTGAGACACAATACGATTTCCTTCGTCAATTATCAAATCCCACATAACCCAATCCTTAACATCATACTGCTTTGAAAAGTACACTGTAATACCCTGTGTAACTGGCACTGAAAAAAGCGATAACTCATCACTATCTGAAAGAAAATCATAATATGTCTTTGAAAAATTTTGAGATGTTTCATACGGAATAAAATAAGAAAAGAATCGCTCTACTTCATCATTCTCTTCAACATTTCTATTGTAAAATAACGTATATGTTTGACTATTCAAAACATAAGATCCAGTTTCATTTGTATTCATTGTATTACTGTCAGAACCCATGTCTCCGTAACCTCCAAATACAAACGGAAACCCTGAATCGTCACATGTTATTTCAAATTTAAAAATACCTTGAATAGGATAACCATGTTTAATTGTAAAGTTTCTTCCAAAAGCTGAAAATGTCTGAACTGTTTGAATTCCATCATCTAAATTATTTGGAAATAATTCTGGAAAATAATACACATTTGATGAAGGATCATATATATAAAAGAATCCCCAATCGTCAAATATGTCATTTCCCCAATCATCCCAAAAATTAGCACTTGAAGAACCCTGAGCTATTCCTCCTCCACTAATACCTTGATAGTTTCTACCAGCATTTGGACCTATTGCTATGGAATTCTGAGTTTGAAAATTTCTTCCAGCAGAATAACCTATCGACACTGCTCTACCATCTCCTCCTGTACCCTGATTTTGATGACCAGCATAGTATCCTATCGCCACACTATTGTTACGTTGATCATATCTTCCCGCATTCCAACTTATCGCTACACCATTGTTTGATTGATTAAATTGACCCGCATATGTTCCTATTGCCACACAATCTGCTCCCCCTGTATTTCCTTGGTTTGTATGTCCCGCGTAACTTCCAATCGCAACACTTCTTCGTGTCTGATCTGTATATCCCGCTCTGTACCCCATCGCATAACCTCCTCCTCGAGCCTCATTGAAAAACTCTTCAACACCCTGATTGGTCTTACCTGCTTCAAAACCAATCGCAATACTCTCTGAACGCTGGATTGTCATCCCCGCTGTATGTCCTATCGCGATCGCTCCAAAATTGTCAAAATCTGGACCTGTTGGGGAATTGTCCAACCCCTGACTTTCATAGCCTGCTTTCGCTCCAATCGCTATACTTCTTGCGAACTGCTCTGTCTTTCCCGCTTCACAACCAATCGCGATCGCCTCCCCTCTTGTACCTACTTAATCTTCGTCTATAGAATCTCCTAACCAACCTTGGTGATATCTACCAGCTTGTTTACCAATAGCTATACAACAGACTTGCTGATTCTCTTTCGCAGCATCGATACCAATACTGACACTTTCGGTGATTTTGAGATTGTACAAAGTGTCGTTGATGTAATCTTGGTAAGAAGAACGCGCAGGTCTATTGATAGAAAAATTTACCGGATTTTGAGTTTGTTTTGACATTTATTACTTAGCAAAGAAAATATTAATTAATTAATCTTAAAATATTTTCGTTTTAAAATCTAAATGAAGGACAAGATCGAGGATTTCATCCTTACGAACAGAACAGATGTCCCATGGAGACAAAGTCTCCTTTTGAGGAAAGACCAATGTAATCCCATTAAGAACCATCCTAATTTTGAAAGTGGATTTAATCTCCTTATTTACAGAATTTGTGAACCTATATCAAACTTTCTTCACGAGCATTTTAAAGTCTCTCCTAACCAGATCACGCTTTTTTCTATCCCATTTTGCTACCTCTCTGTGAAGACGTTGAAGGAGAAGAATCCTATGTGCGTGGTTTACTTTTTTATATACACAGTGCTTGATTATTTGGATGGATATTATGCTAGAAAGTACAATCAAATCACAAGGTTAGGGGATATATTTGATCATATACGCGATTTGTATGTGATGCTTTCCATCTTTGTAGTGCTTTTCAATCCAACTGTGAAAGAAAGTTTGCCAATGGACAACTGGATATTTGTTGCCTGTTTGTTATTTCTATATTTAACCTTCAAATCATTTGGATGTCAAGAGGAGGATTATAAGTGCGACCAAGATCCAAGCGTGACAACAAAGTGGAGTAAGATGTTGTGTTCAGAGAATTTTAAACATTCATTTTTCAATAAGAATATAGGTACAGGAGGATTTTATGTTATGTACATGGCGTTAATGTGGTATTATGTAAAGAGGTAATTTTTTTAAAATATTTTCTTTTCTATATCTAAAATGTCAAGTAGCGAAGGTGAAGTAATTTTACTCGTTATAATTATCGGACTAATCTTCTTTTTCTTAAGCTGTCTTTACGATCTCTACGCTATTCCTAAAGAGATCAAATGTATCAAAGAAAACAAATCTGGATGTAAATACGATTCTATTGAAGACGCCGAAAAAAGTCTACTTATCTCTAAAGTTACAGTTGGTATCGGTTCCTTACTTATTGCTGCGGCAGCGATAAATTACTGGATGGACAAAAACAACCAGAAAAAATATTGATTTAAAGATTTTTTATTCTATATTTAATATAAAATGTCCAACCAAATCTTAGACCAAATCCTCGAAAAAAAGAACCCTTCTCAATACGGCTCTTTAGCTGACATGTTAACTCTCGATCCTAACTCTCTCATCGACGGTCATGTCTTCTATAACACATCCGATAGCAAACTCTACTTTGCTTCTCCTCTCTCTCAAACTACAAAAGCTAATGCTGTCGCTGACGTTAGAAGCGGTAACTTTGCTTGGGTTGAATGTAAATTTGACGAAGAAGCTAAATCCTACTCTAAAGGCGAGTCAACATTCAGACACTCAAAGATGGCTAAGTACCCACTTGATCAAGCGAATGATGATGCAGATGTCTTATTTGAAATGTCTCAAGCATTTTTAAAGGCGTGTGGGAAGGAATCAGAAGAACAAAAAGAATGTAAGCAAAAATGGAAAACACTTTTAACATCTGGAAACAATGCGCTTGAAACAATCGAATCCTTAATGGGAAAGAAAGTCAATCCAGAATTTTTAGAAAAAGCAAAAGAAGCGAATTGGTTACAACCTGTCATGCTTCAAATTTACGAAATGTGTTTTATTTTATGGGCACAACAAGAGTAAAAAGGGAACAAAAATTCAACTAGAATCAAAAAAATTTTATTTATTTTTTTAAATCATGTTTAAAAAAATATTTAGTAGTATAAAATGGATAGCAACGTGCCACCACAACAACAACAAGAACAAACAAATGTTCTTCCTGAAATTCCAGAATCAAATCAAACAAGAGAAACTTCTCAAGATCTTGATTCTAAAGCTTCAGGTGTTGGTAATAATCAATTCATTTTATCACCTCCTTCCCTTGACGACCTAGACAATCCTATTCTCGACGAAATTCTTGGCCCAGCTGAATACAGCTTCGATCGTAGAACTCAATACAACTCTCACGTTGAGAACGCAAAAAAAAATGAAAGTCACGTTATCGATCAAATTATTGAAAAACAAAACTTTCCATACTCCAGATATATTTTCTCTCCATTCAACAAAGATGCTAAACGTAAAGCAGTCCCAATCACAAAACCTATTCTTACAACCGAACAACTCTTTGGAGAATTATTTCATCTTGACACGCTTAAGAAAACATTTATCCTTAGCGGAAATCAAACTAAAGTAGATATGCTTGTATGTCAAAGAATAGAAACCGCTACAAACTCTCCTCAACAACTTGAAAAACTCTTTGAAGAACATAAAGCACAGAATATCCTTAAACCAACCGTCGCAGCCGATTTCGAACTCTATAAAAAACTTATCTTTGACTGTTTTCCTGAGATGAAACTTCTTTATCAAACTCAAGAACTTCACGATAAAGCCATCGGGCAAAAGTTGTGCTACAACGTTAGCCTTGACTATGAATCTCAAACTGGCGCTCATACATACTACAGAGATGGTATGCTTAATGAACTCGAACTTTCTCAAAACGAATTCTTTGATAAACCACCACCTGTCGAAGTTGGCTTTGAGATGGAAGAAAGATGTTATCAAGATCCACCACTCTTAAAAGGAGGTGCTATCTTCGCTTATGGAGGAGAAAGTCAAGATTACTGTTCTGAAAATGTGTACATTGATGAAGTCTTTAAACTAATCAAGAGAGACTTTGATATCTTTAGCTTTTCAACAGCTAAGCATGACTTTGACAGCTGGATGGACGGAAAACTAAGCTGGCTTAAATCCTCTAGAGTTCAACTTGAACAACGTTATAGAAGTTTAAAGCCAAAAGAACGCAATTTGTTACAAGAATTCTTGAATGGCTGTCACGAACTCCTAACTTATATGGTCGCTGCGTGCGCAAAGGCAAATCCATCAGATCTTTCTGAAAACACCAAAAGCACAATTAAGGACTGCTTTGATCACATCTATGACAAGTTTGACTACAATACGTTTATCATAAACGATGTGATTGAGAAGATGGAAGGTAACATAGAGGATGTAGAAAGAGAATTTATCTATGAAAAGACTAAGAAGGAAGAACATATAGTTATTCAGCTTCAAAAGTTAAAAGAGTTAAGTCAATCTTTAAAGGAGAAGACGCTTTATGAGTGTTTTGGAAAGGTTATCTTGATGAAACGCTCTGCGATGTTCTTAATTAAGATGTTATTGAAGCATAATCTCCAAATTCGTGATGAAGAGATTGCTCTTGCTAAACAACACAAACAACCAGATACTGTTATCAAACTCCTTGAAAAACATAAAGTAGGAGGTCAAGAACCAACAGTTGAACAACCACCACAATCTACTCCTCCTCAGCAACAAAATAACGAGAATGAGTTTTTCAAGAATGTTGGAACCACAATTCTTTCAAAGCTTAATGATCTTAAGAATATAGTTAGCGGAGAACAAAATATGAAAAAGGAAGATGTTGAATTTTTCAAAAACGTTGGTAAGAATGTGGTTCAAAAACTACAATCCCAAACAAACAATTTATCGCCAGAAGAACAACAAATCCAAGATACAATATTAAATATGACAACAACTGCGGTCCAAATGCTTGAAGAGAAAAAACAAGAAACTCCTCAAAGTCAAGATAAGATTAAGTTTGATATAAAGATGGGACAAGGAAGATTAGTTTGCGAGTTCCAAAACTTAGATGTACAAATGTTGGAACAACAAGATGGAATTCTTATCAAGATTACAAAATGAATGAATGAATAATATATTTGAATAGACAAATATATTATTAAATAGGAGAGCTTCGCTCTCCGATGGGAAGCTTCGCTTCCCTTTTAAGGTAACTTTGTTCCCGTGATTGAATCTTTATTAAATAGGAGAGCTTCGATAACCTACGTGAAGAGAAGCTTCCATTTTAGTTAACTTAAGTTTGTGACAGCTAACTCTTCAATAATTTTTTTATACTTTTGGTCATCTTGATTATTTAAGCTTGATACCACGTCTTTTTCATCAAATTCTGTATGATGGTTTGACTTTTTCTCAATAGTTATGTATTGAGAGATTTTTACAACACCATTTTCAAGATGTATTTTACAACCACTGAGATGTGGAGTTTTAACACTGAATAATCTCTTAATAAACATTTTGTGTACAATTAAGCTTAAAATAGAAAAGTCAATTAATAATTAAAATATTTTCTCATTTATATTTTAAAAGATGCTAAAACTTATAATCTTATTCATTGTATTGTACTTATTGTTAAAAGATAATAATGAGTCATTCGCAGTTACAGGAGCTAAAGTACTTGTTCCTGCTCCAAAAAATAAATATAGTTTTCAAGAATTTAGAGAAGATCATTCAATCCCATACGATGAAGCAGTTCTTTATTATCAAAAGAAATTAAATATACATGATGCTTGTGGAAGATGGGTAAATAAATTTAATGGAGATAGACAACATAGCAGATATTCTGAATGTTTAGTTAAAACAAAAGATCGTAGAAATCCAAAAATAGAATATTGTACAACGTTTAGATGTGGCTTTAACAAAAAGATTTAAAAATAAAATTATTTCTTTTGTATTTCTAAAAGATGAATACAAAAAACATCATCATTCTTGCCATTGTGTGTTATATCCTTTATCAACTCATTTTCAAAAAGAAAGAAAAGTTTGAACTCACCATCGAACAACAATCCCAATTATTAGATATGACTAATCTACCAAAGTTCTATCTTAAAAATCCTCAAACAGATTTGTGTATCATTCCTAAAAGTGACACAATCATCGCTCCTGAAGGTGAAGTCTTAAGTTATGGAACTGATTGTAGCGAACTTACATCTCTCTTTACTATGGATGAAAAAGGTATTCTTAAACATATTAGTGGTAAATGTGTTGCCAACATTAATCCTGACCTTCCTTTACAACTTGTTTCTGACATTTGCGATCAACCTTTTCAATTTCTTACAAACGGATCCTTAAGACACGTTCCTTCTGGTAAATGTGTTCAGCCAGAAACAGGATATCCTGGAGAAGATATTAGACTTGTTCTTTCTGATAAATGTGTTGGTACTGAAGACTATATCAAATTCATTCCTATTGGTGTTTCTCATGAAGAAGCACTTCGTGAAACAAATTCTTTGTAATATTTTAAAATATTTTCTCCATAATATTTTAAAATGAACTGGAAGAACATCATCTTACTTATTCTTTCTATTTACATCATCGATAAACTTTTCCTCTGTAAAACAAACGAAAAATTCAGAAAAGGTCCACCAACACGTTCCATCACTGATGGAAATTTTTTCTCTGACATGTGGGAAGGCGCTACTCAAGACTTCAGAGACAAATGGAAAATAGGTGGTCAAAACGTCGACTCTGGATTAGTTGAAAACGAACAAATCCAAGGAATTATTGACAACGCAAATCGCCCTAAATTTTACCTCCAAAATTTAGCTACTGGAAAATGTGCTGCTCCTTTAAACAACAGATTATTTCCTAAAGACGGAACCTTATTAGGCTTCGGAAACAACTGTGGAGAGATGCAGACCATGTTCACTCAAGATGATAATGGCGTCCTAAGACACATCAGCGGAAAATGCGTTTCTGTCCATTATAACGGCGCTTGGAACGGTACTCCGCTCGAACTCAGCTCTACTTACTGCGACCAACCATTCGACTTCTTGAGAGGCGGAAGTTTACATCACAAAAACTCTGGAAGATGTATTCATCCTGAAGGAGGATGGGCTGAAGATGATGTTAAACTAGTTGCGTGGGATGGTTGCGCTTGGGATAACAAAGATGCTAGAATCAGCTTAGTTCCAATCGATTTACCTAACGTTTTAGTTCCTGGTGGTCAAGCAAAAATAGACTTATCACCTAAAGTTGGCGAGTAAATAGGTTAAAGATTTAACCTCCTTCAACAAAATGAAGATCGACTATTTAAAAAGCAACTTCTTTAAAATGGATCAAGTCCCTCCTAATTTATCCCCTAACCTCTTTGACCAAGCTTTAATCAAAGAAGTTATCAAACAATCCAAAGTTTCCCACTTCTCTTTCCTCATTAAAAGTTTTAACCTAACTTTTTCTGACCAGTTTGAACCCTTTGACAAAATCGTTCGCCTCTCTATTTTAAACCATCTTGATGATCCTCTCGATCAATCTCTCAACTTAATTATAGATTTAGATGACGCTCTCTTCTCTCAACTCAATATTGAACTTCTCTACACCAAGACTGATGTCATTCAACAAATTATCGACTCTTCCATCCACTTTAAACGCTCTAAATTCCATCACACAGTTCAAATTGAACGACTATTCAACAACTTTCTCAAAAAAGAATGCTACTCCTCAATCTTACTTTTACTTGAGAACAAAAACATCTTCTTTAAAAAGGAAACTGGAGAAGAATACAATGACTTAATAACCGCTGATTATATCTTTTCGCAAATTAGACAAACTAAAGCGCCAAGCTTTGACAAAGTCATGAATAAACTAGTTCACTCTCTCATCATTGACGCTTATCCCAACATTTTACCATTCCTTAATGGAACATTACTTAATACCTCTCCAATCATTTTCAAAGTTGACTGCTTGCCAGTTGTTATTGGCTCTGGTAACTTTGAACTTATTCAATATCTATTTAAGATCGACCTAAAAGGATGTGTATTAAAACTTGAACATATATGGGATAACGCTATCAATGGGCTTCAATTAAAAGCACGGTCGCGAAAAGACCAAATCGCTTCTTTGAATGAATTTAAAATAGTCAACTTCTTAATCGACAAGTTTAACTTTGATCAAGAAACTGTACTACTTGACTGTATAAAAACGAGTGCTTACTACGTCTTTATCGCTCTTAGTCACAAGTTTGATCAAATCCAATACGACACACACATGTACATCGATTTAACCATCTTCTCTAATAAAAATATCGTTTACAACTTAAAAGAAACTGAAGATTTTTTTCTCTTCTTACTCGATAAGAAGGTTAAAATCAGACTTGAAACTATTTACAATATTATAATGATTGGATACTTCTCTAGTAATTTATTATGTAGGCTTGTTCAACATTACTCCCAAACTGTACTAAACGGAGAACCATTTTATCTTGGACATGACGCGCTCTTAATTTGTTTGACACAAGAACAACCTTTCCTTGAACAGTTCAAGACACTAATCCAGTTCGATCTTGTAAAAGACCATCATCATCCATCTGTTCACGTCTTGTTAAAAAAGAACTTTCATCATGTTGAGCAAATGATCAACAAGTATTTAAGATCTAAACTAGATGTTAGTTGGTGGATTTATTACTCTTGTTTTCTTAACGAGTATGAACTTGTTCTTTTAACAGACAACAGATTTGAGAGTATGATCACTCTACTAAAAGACTACAAACGGGAATTAAAAAAAGAAATAGAAGAGGGATTAGATGGAATTGTAACAAAGCAAGTTGTCGATGTTATACTACTAGAGTATATTTAAAAATAATCCATAATGAGATCTTTAAGAACTTCAGGAATATGGATAGTGTCAAGTTCAGTTCTACACTGGTATCTTGCCTCTCGTGCGAAACTATCAAATTGAGAAATTTGATCAAACTCGTAAATTGTCCTATCCGCAAAGACTAAGTACTTATTCCACCAGTTAAAATCAATCGTATAATAAGATCTAAATTTTTGTCCCAATAATAGGAGGGCCTCGTATATACAATCGTCATAAATGTTAAATCTATCTATAATAAATTTGAATATCTCAAAATTCTTTTTCTCGACGCATAGCAAAGCACACATTTTGAGGGTTGATATATTAAAATGCGTATTTAAGAAGACAAGCTTGGACAAGAAGATAGATTCAGTTTGACATTTCTTATCACAAATCAATCTTGGTATGTATCTTTGGAGATTTGTTAAAAGTTCAATATTTTCAATGCTTAAATGGGCTCCTTCTAACGTGATCCAGTCTTGATAATATTCAATATTGTAAAGTTTATAAAAAAATGGATTGTAGAAACTTAATTTTATGTACTCTTTTATGTGGTCACTCGTAATTTTGTCAACTATATCGTATATTAATTTAAGCATCGCCAAAGCATCTTTTTTATTTGACGAGTTAGCATTTATTAAGACGACATGTTGTCTTATGTCTTCAATATCTTTGTCAGAAAGGTCTAAATCAAGTTCAAACAGATAAGCAAATCCTTTATAGAATCTTTCGTAGATACATACATCGATCCATGATCTATGTGAAAACGTTGATGTGTCAACATTTTTTTTCAAGTAGATAAACATATCAAAGTTGTTAATTTCAATTGCCTTAGTTGCTAAAACTTCAATAAAGTCATAATAAGGTGCCTTTGTCAACATCTCATTGACAAGTTGGAACAAATTATTTTCAATTATAAAGTCCGCATATGGTTCTAAAAGAATTCTTCTTTCATTACTAAAATTGATTAGGTGATGATAAATAAACTTTCTAGCGTCTTTAAGGACTTCTTTGACAACTTTTCCTCTATTAATAATTTGTTTAAAAAGGCGAACAAATTTTAATGTCAGTTCATAATGATCTTTAACGTTCTGTAGATAATAATCATAAGCCATTCTACTTAATTTTATAAATGTTTGGGTGTCAAGATTATCAATATTTCTTTGTATACTTGATTTTTCGTCTGAGCAATTCGCATTTATTATGTTGTCTAAGAAAAGATGAATCGATTTATTTGGAAGATTGTCTAGAAGCCAACTGAATGTTAGCCCCTTTCCTTCTGTGAAAGCTGTTTCAAGAAGTTTATTACCTTGTTCATAGGAACCCGGTTCCCTTTTTAAACAAAACTCTAAAAAGGGATGTACTTGTCTAGATGTCTCATGAAGGATAGCTTCTTTTAAAAGAGACAACAAATAAATGGTACTTTTATGTTCAATAAGGAGATCAAATTTATCAATCTCCTGGTTTTTGATAATTAACTTTTCTTTCGTCCGCAATGGTTCCTGTTCTTCAAAATGATTTTTCATAATTATAGACTTATTTAGTAAGTCTATAATCTTTATCTTAACTATTGTCTTAATTTATTTGCTTTTTTCAAGATTTTCTCTATTGAGTTTTTGAAAAGTCCCTCTAAGATCTTCTTATTTCCATTACTGTCTTTTAAAGCTTTCTTTATATCTTCCTCTGTTGAATTATAGTAACTTTTTAGAAACTGCGAGAAAGTAGTGATATTGTTGTGTTTCTCAATGTCAAATTGTTCTCCAGCATTATTAGATTCTCTATCATAAATATCATAAATCTCTTCTACTCGATCTATAAAGTTCTTATCAAAGTACATACAAATGATGATTGTTTCTAGATTATCAACCAGGTTTATGATTTCATTGTTTTCATTTTTAAAACGATAACACACAAGTAGTTTCTTAAAATTTTTCACAACGACTCCTTTAGCAAGTTCTGTATTGATGTAGTTTGTGAAATGTTCCACAGATTTGGATAAATAATACAATAAGTCTCCATTTTGAATGATGTTATTTATGATGTCATTTATAGGTGTTAAGTTGTTGACTTTATCAAGATAGATTTGGTTTTGTGTAACATAGATATTCTTTCCATTGAATTGGTTCATAGGAGCTTTCTGGTCTTCTTCATCTTCCTCATCATTATTTGTTTGAGAATGATTGGATTTTTTGCTTTTCGGGATGAATTCTTTTAAAAGAGCAACTTTTTCTTCGGCAAATTCAGTTTTTAATTGAACAGTCTTTTCAAGTACTTCAACTTTTTTCTCAAGAATGACTTTTTCTTCAAATATTTTATCGTATTTAGTTTGAAGTTCTTCATATTTAGTTTGAATCTTTTTATTTAATTCTTGTTGACGTTCTATTTCTTTTTTAAGGAGAAATGTTTCTTTTTCTTTACAACTATTTTCATGCCTTAAATGAGCACGTTTACAGCTAAGAATTTTGTCACAGTATTGACAATTATTCATTTTATTATATATAAAAGATCCTTTAAATAACTTAGGACAAAAAAAGTCCGATTTAGACAAAAATTGTCCTAAAAAGACAAAAATTGTCCGATTTGGACTTTTTTTGTCCCGTTGTAAATTTCAAAATAATCCAAAAAGTCCTCTTCTATGAAAAAATTGATTTTCTTTTAATATAAAATCAACCTTATTTCA
>Ga0214917_10002793_pt1 | contig 20893 bp, 1 predicted proteins | sample LL_1208_BB_MetaG_FD_177983 | JGI IMG/M metagenome (GOLD analysis project Ga0214917, IMG submission 177983) | Freshwater microbial communities from Lake Lanier, Atlanta, Georgia, United States - LL_1208_BB | ecosystem: Environmental > Aquatic > Freshwater > Lake | place: USA: Georgia | collected...
TGACGGTGCCGATGGACCCCTTGCGGACGGCTTGACTGGTCTTGGCGAAGCGCAGCGACGAGGAACTGAAGAACGGCGTCTTGGACTCCGCGGCCAGGCGCGCCAGCGTGTGGACATCGCGCAGGGTACCGGCCATGGGCTTGTCGATATAGAGCGGCTTGCGAGCGGCCAGGACCGGCATGGCCTGGAGCACATGCGGACGCCCATCGACGCTGAGGAGCATCACCGCATCCACCTTGGAACACAGTTCCTGAATGGTGTCCACGATCTCAACCCCATGCTTGTCGCGCAGGGTGGTGGTGTAGCCTTCCACTCGGGTGATGCTCGATTCGATGTCGGGGCTGCCGCCCTTGAAGGCCGCCACCACCTTGGCCCCGGGCACATGGTCCTTCGCAGCCGGGTTGTTGATGATCTCTGTGAACGCCGTAGCATGCGAGGTATCCAGTCCGATCAGGCCGATTTTCAAGTCAGCGGCTCGAAGCAGAGAAGTCAAGGTGAGGATCAAGGTCGCTGGAGTAAAAACCCGGGGCAATCTCATGGGATGCATCAATACTCTTTTTTTCTGATCAGGGAAAGAAGGGGTTTGCCAGCGGATCGAACCTTTTTGGGGTGAGGGGGAATGTCTGCATTGGGGACGACTGAAAGGATGGGTTACGGCTTCTATTGCTACAGACCCGGTGTAACTTTGCTGTATCGGGCGGGGACTTCGCGACTAAACGGTTTAATTTTAATAAAATTAAAAATTAATTCTGAAAAATAATTCGGTATAAAAATTTAAATATTATAAGTGCCGGCTCTGATTTATATTGCGGCCGGTGTGTTTTATTAAAAACCACTGGAACTGTTTTTGATCTTCAATCTCAGCTGCGATTGTTGTGGGTTCTGTTTTATTAAAATAACGATTGAATACCAGTTCGATGTTGAAATGTGCTTTTTAGTAAAATCTTTGTGTTTAATAATGTTTTGTATAAAATCTATAGGTTCGATAGATGTTAACTTGCTGCAGTCATCAAAGGTTTGGCGCGTAGAATCGGAGACCTTCTGGGGCGCCAATATTGGATAAGAACCACCCACCTCTTCAGTTTGATCAAAAACTCAACGCTTTAGGCCCTCATGGGCGCTGATGGAAACTCATTTGCTCTGACTCCTGGAACAGCGTGTGCCAGATCAGAAAATCCGGGGTGGACCAAGAACCAGTGGACTCCGGAGCGATCGGGCTTCCTGCTGTGGTCCCGTGTCGCATCGAAAAGGTGTGGGCGACCTGAAACCCGATAACCAAGACTCGGGTTAAACACCCTTCAGCCTCCGACCGGCGTCGAACTGAGGTGTGGATCTCGCTTGGGCTGACGGTTTTCAGGGCTGGCCCAACGGTGTCCCTATGGATCATAGATCGCGTTTTTGCGGGCGGATGCAGTTACGGCCGATGGGGCTGTCGGTAGAAAAGCACGGTCACGGCGCGCGGTTGGAAGGGGCAAGCCCAAGCGAAAACGAAGTCACCCGCCCCCAAAACCTGCAATGGACGGTCAAATCGTGCGGAACGCCGTCGAATAAAAAAAAGTTTATTTAAAATGTAGAAAATACTTGAATTTCTTCTGGTAGGCTTCGATGGTGTTACGGCATAGGTCATCATGTCCGGACGATACAGCCTCGAACTGTTGGAGCCCCGGGTCATGCTTTCTGCCGACGGGTTGGCGGGAGGTTTGATGATGCAGGATCGCGTCGACGACTTGGGTACCCCCGGCGCGATCGAGGTGTTGGAGAATCTCAACGTCGACTCCAACGTTGCAAGGTTACCTGAAGGCTGTCCTCAGAATGTACTCGCCGACATCTTCGCGGGCATGGATGGCGAGGGCTTCGCGGTCCACCCGTTGAGCGAACTGGAGCAGGGTGAATCGGTCTCCCAGATCGAGAAACCGGCACGGCACATCCTTCCCAAGAGTGCGGGGTCGGACGTCGTCCCACCTGACTTGGCGTTGAATCCCAGTGACCCCGATGACAGTGGGAATCCGACCGCCACCAGCAGCGAGAACGGTGTTGCCTACCTCGTCAAGACAACGTCTGCCGTGACGAATCTCGGGGACATTACATCGTTGCCCGATCAGGTTTGGAACTCCGTCCCTGTAAAAGCAGGGAAATCTACCCGATTGGATATCAGCGGTCTGGAGGACGGGGCGTATCGTCTATTCGCGATTGACTCGTCTGGGAATCTTTCGGCTCCAGCCACTGAATCCCTAGCCCTGTCGCTCTTTCCCCACCTTCCGGCTGGGTTGGTCATCAATGCCAACCAGGGCGACATCAGGATCCCCAACGCAGTGGGTGCTGGAAGCCAGGTTTTGACCGTGCTGCTGACCGTGTCTGGGGGGCCTGACAACAACGCAGCGTTGGTTTCCTCCTTGTTCGGACCGGGAGGGACGGGCCACACAAGTTCATCACCCGGTGCCGGCAACGTAGAGGCTAGCTGCAGTGCTGATTCCAAGACACTCACGGTGACTGGAACTGCTTCGGACCTGAGCAGCTATCTCAACACGGGCAGGCGAGTACTGTTGGTTGGGGCCGTATCCGATGCGACCTACAACCTCACGATGACGGTTCAACGTCGCTTGGGAACCGCTGTGGTCGCCGAAGCTTCCGCCCAGTCCCAGGTTCAAGTGGCGGAGTCGACCACAACCTCAGTCGCGATCGATCGGGTCATCAGTCTGCCGACGGGTGTGAACGCTGGGGACAGGTCACTGTCGTCATTGGTGTTCACCAATGCCGTGTTGGATGATGGAATCATTGGCAGAGATGATTTCGGGACCCTGACGATTTCAATACCGTCGGTTGTTGGTTCCAGCAGGACTCTTTATGCTCAGAGCGACGACCAAGTGGATGTGGTCTGGTACACGGGTTCGCCGGAAACGCCGCGGACTGGATTGGAGCTCCAAGTTCCTTCTAACACGATAACCTTGGTCTTGAGCGGGTCTGTCAGCAGCTTGCAGGATTTTCTGGGAGCGGGTCTTGTCAAGTATTCCGGCAATACCCCGGCGGTTGGCAGTGAGACACCGTTGCAGCTGACAGTCACCTATTCCAATTCCAAAGGAGCGGAAGCTTCGACCATCGTCGAGGTGACAGCTCTCAGCAAGCTTCCTGAGGCGAATGGAATCCTTGCAATCAATTTGCCTTCGAGTGTGACGGTCATTGAAGGGAACAATGCTTCCATTCCATTCAGCCAAGGCTCGCTGGTGGGAGTTGGTCTAGTCACTGTCACCCTCACCTCCAGTGGCGTTACCTGTTTGTCGTGGTCTGAAGCCTCGCAAATCAAAGCAAGTGCCAGCGACCTGACATCCCTGGCTTCCGGGACTGGTACTGTCGTGACCCTCTATGGATTGGTGGACAACATCAGCGATTACCTGGTGGCTGGAAAGATTAAGGTGGCGGGAGCCGGTGTTGTCTCGGTCGAATTGAAGGGTGATGACAGTGGGGGTTCTGTCCCTGGATCCAATGGCGAATCCATTGATGTGATTGAGGTGCCCTCTGTCCACATCACTGCTCAGAGTTCGGTGGGCGGGACGGGGAGTGGTACCTCCGGAGCAGATGAGTCCGTCAAGATCGGCGACATCAACTTGTTGGGAATATACCAAACCCAACGGACCGGGTCTCATGGCGAATCGATCACCACGATCACCAACGCCAAGTTAGTTTTTGGAAATCCAGCGCTGTTTGAGTTGACCGCTTCCTCAGTGGTCTACAAGTCCTACCCGGGGCGGGTGACTTTGGATGGAACCGTCTACACGACGGGAGCACAGCAGGTGATGGTCGCTTCGGGCCAGATCAAGTTCGGAGATTCCCTGACCCTCTTTGGCAGTTTCAACATCGTTCAAGGGCTCACCGACGGATCTCTGAACGGTCAGACTGACACTGAGACCAAGGTAGCCTTCAGCAATGCCGGATTCCGTGTGGTGAAGGATGGGAAGACGGTGGTGACTATTGTGGGTGAGGGGAGATTCTTGTTCCGCGATGGAGACGTCGCTCGACCCAAGTTCGTCCTCCAGTCGTTTGCCGTGACGAATTTCGAGATCCTGCCCAGGGATGAGACGGATTTGAATGGGTTCATCCTTGCTGGTCCGGGTGGGACGGGATCCGGCCCGCCGGCAATCGGTGCTTTCAACGCCGACACTGAAGAGTTGAACCCGACTCTACCGAGCATGCCGCAAACCTACAAAGTGGGGCCGGTGACGCTGGTAGATCCGACCCTGCGGGTCAGTGGGTTTTCTGCGGACTTCAATTCGGCAACCCAGTTGGTCAGCGTCTCGCTTGAAATCACCATCGGATTTGGTTCGGCCACCATCCAACTGCCTGGCGGATCAGCAGCGGCCTTCAGTGACGGTATTGATGTTGACAACTATGGCGTGGCAGGAGTCTTCACGTTGCAGGCGGGTTTAGACCCGGCACAGGAACTCAAGGCGGTCTCTGGAGGGGTCGGAGATTTCGAACTCGATGTTGATCACTTTGAGATCAACATTGGTAGCTACCTCAGAGCTGAAGGGGACAAGATCCGCTACAATCTTCAGCCTGAGGCCGGTGAGCAGATGCTTTACTTCTCGGAGTTGAGCGCATCCTTGACCGTCGCCAGCATATCGGTGGGGGGCAAGGCCCAAGATTTCGGCGTGGCTGCCGATGGCAGTTTCTATACCGGTGAGACGTTTGGGGTGTCGATCAGTCTGGGAGCGGATGATCCCAGCAAGTTGAAGCTGCCGTCTTGGATGCCGCTGAAGAACATTGCTGTGGGATTGGAGTGGAGCAATTTCAAAAGCAATCCAGGAAATTTCGACATCACACTAGATGCCCAGATTGCTTCCATTGAAGGCTTGTCCGGACTTCAGTTCAGCGGGGGCTTCACGGGAATGCAGATTGATTTGGGGCTTTTGTCCAAAGGAAGTTTTCCAATCACGGACATAGAAACCTTCAACGTCTCCGTCGCCGGAAAGGCATTTGGTGGAGAGATTGCAGGTCAGTTGGTCGGTGGCATCGTCAGGATCAACAGCGATTATCAGGTCATCGCCCTGAGCGACCACACTACGGTGGTGGCCAGTCGATCGTTCTATGCCGGGATCATGGGCAGCCTGACTCTGCCGGGCCTAGGCAAGATCGAGGCGCGGGTCGGTTTCTCGGATTTTGGTCCTCTGGCACTGTTCATCAGTTCCCCAATTCCGATCCTACTGGAACCGCAAAGCGGTCTCACCATATCGGATCTCAGGGGTGGAATGGAATTTGGCGCCATTCTGAAGGACCCGTCTGTCTACGAGATGGATTCCGACGGTCAGGTGGTAATTGATCCATCAACTGGAATCGAGAAGGTGGATGTGAAGTCCAGCGCCTTGGGACTGCGTGACTTGGCCAACGCCAGCGGACTGTCTACAATGACCTCCGAGTTGTGGGTCCAGGATCTCCAACTTCAGATCGCCACCATCAAAAAGAATAGTGGCGGAAATAAGGTCTCGTTCGCTGATCTCACCAAGAACATGGTGATTAGTGCCGGGGCCACTCTTTACACGACCTATGCATCCAAAGAGACCTTCCGTGCGGAGGTGGACCTCCGGGTCGACATCACCGGCAAGATTCTCCTGACCGGCAAGGCTATCTTTGCGGACAGCCTCTCGGTGGACGCCTTTTTCTATGCGAACCTGACTCAGGTCGCCAAGGGTGAGGGACGTTTCCTGTTCCTCTTTGATATGCCTGGGCAACCGGTCCGTGCGAAGGCAGGTGTGAGCCTTTATGGAATGTTGGACTTCGGACTGACCGATGAGGCCGGTGATCGTTTGACCGCAGAGATGCTCCAGTCGAGGTACTATGTCACCAAGACCAGCACTCAGACCTTCGTGGCCGGATCAAACTCGACCTCACTTTCGCTGGATTACTCGGCCCTGAAAGAGACGACCACGACGGTGACTTTGGGCGGGACGACTCTCGGCGCGGAAGCCTACAGCGTTTCGGGCAACACGCTGACTTTGGCCAGCGCGCCCACACCGGGCCAGTCAGTGCGGGTCACCTATTCTTATCGGGCTCAGTACACCGATCCCAACACCGGTGCAGCGGCGGTGAATCCCGCATCGACGGTCCCCGCTCCAAGCGGGTTCCAGGTGATTATCGCTGGTGGAGTGAGAGCCGACTTGTTTGACAACACGCTTTGGGCACAACTCGACGGTCAGGCCACCCTTACCTTCACGTCGACAGAGTTCCGTCTCGATGTGTCGGCGAAGTTGGAGATCGCGATCTTCGGAGTGTTGGGTTCCGCGGCAGGAAAGCTGGTCATCCGGCAAGACAACGGTTTCGAGATGTTTGGGGCACTGCGTCTCCAGACCGCGGATGGCCTCAAGAAGTTCGAACAGTACGGGCTCTTCCTTCAGGGCGGGTTGACGTTGACGATCAACACCACGGGGATCGACAAGAACATCGACCTTCGCTTGGCATCGACTCAGCAATTGGAGACCACCGACACCTTCAATCTGGTGGCGGGCGACTATGAACTCCTCTATTTGACCCACACGCCGAAACCGGTCGGCACGCTGATTGTTGCCCAAGATGGAAAGAATCTCGTCGAGTCTACGGACTCCGGGAAGAGCGGTGACTATGTCCTGGATCGCTACAACTCCACTGTACGGTTGCTGCGACCCGTCCTCGCTGACACCAAAGTCATGGTCAAGTACGCCTCCCAAGATTATCTGGACGTTCACCAGGTAGCGCGGGCTAAGAGCTTCACCTTCGTGGTTTCTTCCGTGGGTGCATTTAAGGTGGGTAGCACTGAGGTGTTCCGTTTGGCGGCCGGGTTCGCCATTAGCATCGATTCCAATGGTTTTACTCTGATCGCGTCTGGCAGACTGACTGTAGGTCCGCGCAGCGATCCGTTGCTGTCGATGAATGTCACTGCCCTGATCTACCTAGGTGTTCAGGATGGGAAGTTCGGATTCGCCGCGACCTTCGCCGGCAGTTTGTCCACAGGAATCGAAGGGTTGAATCTGGATGTACAGGCTCTAGTTCAGGTCAACACCTTCGGGAAGGATATCGTCTTCACGATCCCTCAAACCAGTCCCGCCTTTGAGACGTTTCGTAACGAAAAAGGGGAGGTGATGGAGGAGTCGAAGGTTGAGAATTTGCCTGCCTACAATGCAGACGGAACTCGCAAACTGGACGCCGCCGGAAATCAACTCACCATGCCGGGGACCGTCCGAACCGTGACGCTGAAGGGTGGAGCCCAGAACCTTGATGGCACCTATCAGCCCGCAGGTTGGTACGTGGTGGTGCGAGCCTCTGGAAAGCTTACCATCGCCGGGGGCTTCGAGGTCGAGGCCAACATGTTCTTCCTGATCGCCGACCAGAGGTTTACGTTGAGCCTCAATGGCTACATGACCCTCGGCCCGATCGGTCGGGTTCAGGTTAACGCCTACATCGATATCTCCACCGAAGGCATGGTGGCCGCATTCCGGCTCGAGGCCGTCTCCGGAGAGACTCTAGGAGAATCGATCGGGCTAGAGATCGATGCCAAGCTCCGCATGGAGTTGAACACGACCTCAAAGGTCCAATCGGTGAAGCTGGACGACAAAACCACTCTCACCTTGAACCCTGGAGTCTTGGTCCGGTTGGAGGGTAAGATAGTTTTTGCGGGAGTGCTCGCGGCGGAGGTATGGGTCGAGATCTCTTACAACAGCGTCTCCAAGGTGTTCCGTATGGAGGGGCGGGCGTTGGCAGATCTGGTGGGTATTGCTAAGGTGGATATCCAGATCGGCGTAGAGCTCAGCAGCGATGGAATTGCGCTGGCGGCAGATATTAACGTCGAGGCTAACCTCATGGAGCTGGTGAAGGTGAAGGCCTCTGGGAAACTATTCATCAATACGATGAAGCGCAAGGCGACCCTTGCCGGTCGGGAGATCCAATCCAAGTCGGTGTTTCTCGCTCTTGAAGGTAGGGCCAGCATCATCGAGTTGCTCAAATTCGACATCAAAATCACTGCTCAGGTAGGTGGCCGTTTCACTCGGGCTGCGAATACCGTCGGGCATAATGTTTCTACAGAAGTCCAGTTGGGCCGTGGTGAATGGGCATTCAGTTTCGAAGCCGGTACAACGTTGTTCGGCGTCGCCCAGGTGCAGTTGGCTGGGTGGATTCAGTCCAACGGTTCTTATGGGATGAGCATCTCCGGCTCGATCAAGATCGGAAATCGGATTTCTGGATTTGAAGCCTCCCTATCGGCCAAACTCTATTACATCTTCGAGTTGGAGGAACTCGGGTTCTCTGGATCTGTGCAGGGCAAAGCATACCTTCTTGGCTGCGGCGTTGGCCTGGGAGCGGATCTCAAATACGACTCAACCAGTGGGCGTGTGACGGTCACCGCTTCAGCGGATATCAATTTCCTGTTCATCACGAAACATGTGGAGCGGACCTGGAATGTCGGTTACATCGCGTTGCGCCCGAAACCCTTCTGGCTGGCAACAACCGTGGATGGTCGCGTGCTCGTCGATGAGAGTTCCCTCGCTGATGACGACGGGGTGTTGAGCCTCACGATCGAGAACGTGCGTGCCCGGGTGTACGATGTTGATGATCTGGACCCGGTCTATACGGTCAGCCATGTGAGCACTCAGTCGGATGGTTCCGAAACCGTGACGGTTGCCTACAACGGACGCGTGAAGACGTATTCCGGAGTACGAAAGATCCTGGCCAATTCGTCGGATAGTCTGGTTGCAAACGGCGGCCTTGGGACCGTCGTCAATTCGACCATTTACGTCGGGGAAGGGATCACCTCACAGCTGGAGTTCCACGGCGGTTCGGGAAACGACAGCTACTATCTCGATGGTGGCAGTACTACCGCGATGAACATCATCACGGGTGACTCCGGTGACGATGTTATCATCGTTGGAGGCCCAGAGGCGCGGCGCAGATTCCGGATCGACGGTGGCGAGGGAATCAACCATCTGGAGGGCGGGGATGGCGACGATGAAATCAATGCTGGTTCAGGGTTCAATTACATCATCGCGAATGCAGGCTCTGATGTGATCAGGACTTCTGGTGGCATCAACTACATCCTGGGAGACCAAGGTTCGATGAGCGTGCCTCCGGGTTATTCCTTCGCACCGCGGATCTCCACCTCGGGCACCGATGGGGGCAACGACACGGTTTATGCGATCTCTGGCACTAACTACATACTGGCCGGCCTCGGCAACGACACCATTCATGGCAGCGCTGCCACTGCTGTCGTGGGAGATGAAGGCAGCCTCTGGTTCTCAGAATCCGGACGACTGGAGCGGGTCTCCACCAATCCGTCGTTGAGCGATTCTTTCACCAGCGATGGTATCCAAGGCGTTTTGAATCTGACGGGCGCACCGGTAGGCGAATCTTTCAAGATCACCGTGGGTGGCGCCTTGGTCGCTGGGGCAGGCTATTCGCTGAACGGCAGCGTCGTTACCTTGACCGCGGTACCCGCGAAGGGGACTGCGGTCACGGTCACCTACTCGATCGCCAATTCTGGGGCAGGTGGAGATGACAAGATGGTCGCCCCTTCGTCTCCGGCTTCTGTTCCTTCAAGCATCATCGGTGGATGGGGCAACGATACGTTGATCGGGGGAACTAAGTCGGATGTCATCCTCGGTGATGACGGAGAAATCGTTCTTTCCCAAGGCCAAGTGCCGCTGTCGTTGTTCTGCGTTGGTGGCTCCGGCAACGACACGATGACGGGCAATGGTGGCAATGATCGGATGATCGGTGGTGCTGGGAACGACACGATTGCCGCCTCATCCGGGTCGGATGTCCTAATTGGGGATTATGGCCGCATCCAGTTCGATGCCATGGGTGGCATCTTGTCCGTTGTGGGCAACGACGGAACGGGCGGGGATACCATTTTGGGAGTTGGCGGCAACGACCTTATCATCGCGGGAGGTGGCAAGGATACGGTTTCGGCTTCTGGAGCACGCTCCGTGGTCATCGGGGATGCCGGTGAGATCAGCTTCATGGGGTCGACTCTGCCGCCACCCACACTGACATCGATCAAAGCCACCGGATTCCTGAGTGCGGATGGGGTTGCCTCTGCATGGCGGTCCGGCAAGAGCGATGCAGGTTTACCCGGCAGTGCGACGGACAACAACCCGGACACGGATTACGCGGCCTACGGCCTCGGCGCTACCAGTGGGTTGCAGAACAATAACGGCCTGATCGTCAGCCTGACGACACCTTCTGCGGCAACCAGCCTGACCCTTACGGCCTCCAAGACTGGGGATACTGGGACGATTCCTTCTTCTTTCCGAGTCTACGGTACAAATGGGGCCACCGGAGACATCGATTCGGGAGGATGGCAGCTGATCCTCGCCAGCGACACCGGCTTCTCGGGAACTCAGGGCGAGAGTCGTGGATTCATTCTCGAAAATACGAAGGCTTTCTCCCGTTATGCTATCGCTTTCCCAGCCACGATGGGTACGCAAACGGTGGTCGAGAATGGTGTCACAACGACCCATTCGACAGTCCGTATCGCCGAAGTGAACTTCGGTTTCCAGACTCCGACTCCTCCTGCGTCGAACGGGACAGATTCAGCACCGTTTGTGATCGAGAGCCCTGGCTCTTCGCCGGTCGGTCAAGGGGTGCAGTTCGCCACTGACGGCCGATCGGACACTCAGTATCTCAATTTGAATGGTGCCGGCAGTGGGTTGATCCTGAGGGGATCGTCTGTGGACCCGATGCGGGCTCTCACCCTCACGACACGGGCGGGCGACGACATCTGGGAATGGGATCCCAAGGCGGTCGCTATCTATGGATCGGAATCCTCCGAGACTCCGGATTGGGACGGACAGTGGACCTTCATCGCGTCGTCGAATACCAACTTGGCTGATGGGCGTAGTGTCTCGAGCACAGTCACCTTCGCCAATTCCACCGCATACCCGTATTACAAGGTAGTCTTCACCGATGTGAAGGGGACTAGTGGTGGGAAGCAGTATGTCCACGTATCCGAGGTTTCGATGCAGGCGCGGTCGTATATCTTGGACCAAGTAAAGGCCACTGCGTCCGTTGCGGGGGCCAGCGATGTGCTGAGGGTGAGCGATGGTATGCCAGTGATAGTCGGTGGCGAGGGAAGTGACGAGATCACGGCCCCTCAGTCGACCACTAAGGCCATCATTCTAGGTGATCTGGGGCAGGGAGGTTTCAATAGATATGGTATCCTGACGGCTTTGCAAATCGTTGCCTGCGATTCAGCGGATGCTTATCGGATCGATGGCGGAGTGGCTACGGCGACACTGAAGTTGGCAGAGGACACCACCCTGTGGATCGGACGCGACTCCTCAGGAAAGCTTTTGCAGACGCGGGTCGATGGCGTCGCTGCGGTGGATATCTCCGGGACCAGGCTCTCGATCGTTTTCCAGAGCGGTTTCAACCATGACACTGACCGCAAGGAGTCGGAGGACGCTGTGCTGTTCAACGCCGTCTTCGGTAAATTCGTCTCGGTCTCCGGCCTCTTCCGAAATGGTGATTTGACTTACGATCTGGTTGAAGAAATCAACGTGGACATTCCGGAGAGCAATGTTCTGCGCCTAAAGACGATTCGGATCCCGGGAGCTGGAGATCACAAGATCCACATCTATGTCGACAGCACCTCTGGGCAAGACGAGGTCGGTATGGGTTTTACTAGCTACTTCTTCCGGGAACCCAAGAACGTGGGTCGAGTGCTCGTGAAGATCGATGGGCTTGCTTACCTCGACGGTGTCTTCGACTTCCGTGAGTCGATCAACGCCGCGGATCCTTCCAAAGACTCCTGGGTCTTTGTTTCCACCGATGTCGAGGGTGGGCTCCGGGCCGGTGACAACGACAAGATATTCATCGGCTTCCGACGGGGATCCGGCGTTACAGTGGTTGGTGGTCCTGGTTCAACCAGCGGCAATGGCCAGGTCAGCAATGCAGTGGATGGCGACCTGACCACATCCTACCTGAACACGAGTGGGCCGGGATCGGGTCTGATTCTGTCCATGCCAGCGGCAACGACAGTCACTTCCATGACCCTGACGACCCGCGCCAGCGATGACATCTGGGAGTGGGATCCGAGCCAATACAAGCTGTTAGGCTCCAACGGTGAAGCGACCCCGGACTGGAATTCTGACGTTTGGGTGGTCATCACTTCCGGTGACACACTCCTGGGAGACGGCCGTGGTGCGACGAGTACGGTGACGTTTACGAACGGTTCCGCATTCCAGTACTACAAGTTGGTTTTCACGGCGACGAAGGGAATCCACGAGGGACAAGAGTCCTTCCAGATCGCCGATGTTAGCCTCGGCAACATGGTGGCTTCCAAGGCATCGGTGGAGTTGTTCCGCGACAGCAACCGGCGTGTTTTCGGTTCCGGCCAGTTCGCTTTCAATGGCGCAGACAATGTCTCGAATACGCGTGGTGTGATACAGATCCGCCAGTCCACCAGCGGGTTAGCTTCAGGTCCCGTCGAAGTCCAGGGGGTAGCCAATTCGATCTTGGTGCCGAGTTTCCAGGCTGGTGAGAGTCAAATTGGCGGCAATCTGGGCATGGAGATCGGTGGATTGATCAAGATGCAGGGGCGCACCTACATCTACACGAGAGCGGGTGGTGGTCTGGAAGTGGAGGTCGACGGTTCCGCAGCGGGTGGGGCGAGCCGACTGACGATGAGTGTCCACGGCTTCAGCGCAGGTGTTTCCGGAGCCGACGTAGGCATGGTGGTTACGGCGCAGGGAGGTATCGCGCTGCAAAGCAACATGTTGGAGAACCAACGGGGCAAGACGGTCCTAGAGTTCCCAACGCTCATGGGGATCCGGTTGATCGACCCGAGCAGTGTCAAGAGTCTGACCACCGTCTACTATAATGATACCGGACGTGCTCAAGATCTGACCATCAATCGACGGGTTGCTTTGCAGACTTCCAAACCGTTGGTCGTTCAGGTAGCCGTTCAGCCCCCAGATGGTTTCCCGGGCGCGCCTCTGGCCGGTGTCGACATGCGTAGTTTAGAAGCCAGGATGCTAAATTTCGTCCGATTGGAAGGGGACTTCGTGGTCAAGCGGCGCTCGAACGGAGATTTCCTCATGTCCAGTTCGTCGGCCTCCCTCAAGCTGATCACTGGAACCGATGCGTGGGGCGCCGGCATCATCGGGTCTCAATTCGGCATCTTGGTTGAGAAGTCTGGTGGGATCGCTTTCCATGCCTCGGCAGCACGGCAGTCCGGAAAGACCGCCGAGGAATCGGGTATCTACATCAAGATGCCGGAAGCCATCGGCAAGGTCAGTGTCGAGCGTGTCACCGTTGATTTCAATAACACCGGCCACCTCGTGAACGAGGACATCACCGTTGTTAACAGTAATGGTGTGAGCAGTGGACTCCTCCTTCAGGTGCCTTTGGGAAGCGCTGCTTTGCCCTTCGCGCAACTGGAGATCATCAATCTGCAGGCGTCGATCGGTCCTGGTGAAGATGGTTTCTTCGACCTGAGTGGCGATTTCGCCTTCAAGATGGATCAAGGTGCGGTCGTCGGTATTTCTCGCAACGCGAACCTCTCCTTGAAGGTGGGCGACAATGAGCTTTCGGTTCGCAATGGATTCTCGGGGTTGCAAATTAATCCGGACGGTGGGTTCGGTTTAGATGCTAGCGGAACGCCGAACATCCGCCTCGCCGGTCTCACCGATGTGAAAGCGAACCGGTTGCGCTTCGGTTGGAATTCGACGGGCGCCGCTATCAAAGGAACACTGACCGTCGGCGAGTTGAGTGTGCCGATGAATCTGGGAGCCGGAACGAAGGGGAGTCCGTACGCCGTAATTGTCGCCGAAGGCTTTATCGGTCGTTTGGGTAGTTTTCTCAAGATTTCGGGTGACTTTGCCTTCCAACGCACCGGCACAGCGGGCGGCGGCGATATCACCGTGGCAGTGACGGATGCGGACGCCACCTTCGAGACTCCGGCGTTCCGTGCGGGGGTGGTTGATGGCAACATGGGGTTGATATTACGAGCATCGGGCGGGGTGGCGATGTCGATTAGCGGTGAGCCATTCTTCGTGCTCGGGGAAGATTTCGCCCGAATGTTTGGCCCCGGGGGTGAACTAGCCTTCGTCAAAGAATCCGCACTGGGCGGTGCTGTTGCTGGCGCACCGTCACTCCGAGGAATTGGATTCGAATACAATTCGACCGGGTCTGCGGTCGACCAAGAACTTGCTGGCGGTTTCGCAAAGACGCTGCAATTGCCCAGCGGAACCGAGAGCAATCCCTTCGTTTCGGCTATCGTTACGGGTTTGAAATGGAATCTTGGGGATTTTGCATCTTTGGCGGGTGACTTTGCTTTCCAGTACCGCAGCAATGGTGATCTGGCCATCGCTGCCGCCAAGGTTGCTGTGGGTTTTGCCGTCGGTGATCGCATCAGTGGTGGCGTCTCGGGTGCGACGGTTGCCATGCTCATTAAGAAAGACGGGACCTACGGGATCCAAACCACCGGTGGAGCGGCGTCTCTGGACCTCGGGTCGGGATTCGCCACGGTGAAGCTTCAGGGAATGGGCTTCTCTCTGAACAATACCGGATCCGACTTAGACGAGCAGTTGGACATGAGCGCCTACCGTGTCGGAGTGACGGCGCCGTTGACCGTGCGGAGTCAGGAGACGTCCATCGCCGTGACTGGGGTGGATGCAACCATTGATGGCTTTGTTACCCTCAGCGGGGATTACGCGATCCGGAAGAAAGCCGGGCCCAATGCCAATGATGATCAACTGATTATTCTCACACGGAACGCCTCGGCCGCATTGTCTCTTGGAGATTCAATGAGGGTCGGCGTTCGGTCGGCTACGATGGCTTTGGTGTTGAATGAGGATCAGACTCTGGTCCTGCAGGCTACCGGATCGCCGGACGTGGACCTCGGCAGCGGATTCACTGGAGTGTCGGTCGACCAGGTGGGACTCTCCTACAACAACACCGGGCGGGACATGGACCAAACGCTGTCGATTCGTGTCGGCGGAGTGGATGTTAGTGTGCCGGTCAAAGTGGAAAATGGAGTTTCGACAGTGGTGGTGACTGGCCTGCAAGCGAAGGTTGTAGACTTCGCAACCCTAACTGGTGATTTCGCATTCCAAAAGCGGCCGTCCAACGGGACCGAACCGGAATCGTTTGTGGTAGCGGCCCACGCCGCGAGCGCAACGCTCAATGCTGGGTTGTCGCTACGAGCGGGTGTCAAGAATGCCTCCGTGGCGCTTATAATCCGCGCAGACCAGCGGATAGCGTTCCAGGCGACCGGCTCTGCCGATATCAGCCTCGGCGCTGGATTCGCCGAGGTGTCGGCCACGGCTGTCGGTGTTTCCTTCAACAATACCGGAGCAGACATCGATCGAGAAATTGTGCTCAAGGTGGGTGGGGTTTCTGTAGGGGCTCCGCTCGCGGTGAGAAACGGGGTGGCGGCGGTGGTCGTTCAAGGCCTTTCTGCTTCCGTGGGCGGGTTCGTGACGATAGCCGGAGATTTTGGGGTAAGGTACGAAGGCGCTTCCAGCGCTAATGGGGAGCGGTTGTGGTGGGTGGCAGACTCGGCTGAAGCCTCGTTGCGGTCCGGTTCCCAGGTGCGAGCCGGAGTGAGCGGTGCACGGTTGGCTATGCTTGTCCGGGGAGATGGGCGCGTCGCTCTTCAGGCCACCGGATCAGCCTCCCTGCAGTTGGGTGAGGGGTTCGCATCGGTTTCAGCCGAGAGCGCCAGTGTCTCGTTCAATGATACCGGTGCAGATATCGACGCCAGTGTAACTGTATCTGTCGGACCGGCCTCGACGACTGCGCCGCTGAAGGTGACCCAGGGTGCTTCCACGGTCGCCATTACGGGTCTCAAAGCCAAGATCGCTAATTTCGTTGAGATCAGTGGGAACTTGGGCTTCGCCTGCAAAAAGGTTCCGTGGCCGCACAAGATGAGTTGTTGATGGTGTCTGACAATGCCGCGGCTTTATTGACCGCGGGGACCACGTTACGCGCCGGGGTGAGCAATGCGATTGTGGCACTTGTGATCCGGGGCGACCAGAAGTTGGTTCTACAAGCGACCGGCACGGCTGATCTTAGATTGGGAACCGGCCTGAAAACCGAGGGGGAACTGCAGGTCGGTGTGGCGTTCAACAACACGGGCGCAGACATTCTCAATCGTGTTGTGACAGTGGCGGTTGCAGGTTCGTCGGTTAATGCCCCGCTCAATGTGAAGGATGGTCAAGCGGCCATGTTGGTTAAGGGGTTGCGAGCGACGGTGCCGGGCTTCGTAAGTTTGTCTGGTGATTTCGGTATTCAGAAAAACTCTGGAAATACGGCCTCAGAAGACGAGTTGATTTTGGTGTCGGACAAGGCATCGGCTTCGCTGACGGCCGGGACCTCTCTCCGCGTTGGAGTAACTAATGCCACCATCGCGATGGTGATCCGTGGTGATCAGACTCTAGCGCTGCAAGCGACCGGTATCCCGGACTTGAGCTTCGGAAACGGCTTTGGGAGCGCGAAGGCCACCCAAGTTGCGGTTGTTTTCAACAACACAGGGAGGGATCTGCTTGATCGTACGGTGACTGTGGCCGTAGGCGAGATTTCGGTGAATGCACCGTTGAGTGTGAAGAACGGCCAGGCGGCTCTGTTGGTGAAGGGTTTGGAAGCCCAGGTGAAGGGTTTCGTGGAACTGTCCGGTGACTTCGCACTCCAAAGAACGTTGGGTGCGACAGCGGCGGAGGATGAATTGACGTTTGTTTCGGCGAAGGCCTCTGCCTCTTTGACAGTGGGATCGGCGATACGTGCGGGGGTGCGTAATGCCGCCGTCGGATTGTTGATTCGGGGGGATCAGAGCCTTGCGCTCCAAGCACAGGGCTCTGCCTACCTGAACCTCGGCAACGGTTTCGCCAGCGCATCGGCGAATGAGGTTGCTGTAGCATTCAACAACACGGGCCGAGAGGTAGACCGGGACCTGACAGTTTCTGTCGGTGCCACCACGGTGTCCGCTCCGCTGCGTGTCGCTGACGAGGTCGCGTCCATAACAGTCAAAGGGCTTGATGCGACCATCGGAGGTTTCGTGACCGTATCCGGCGACTTCGGCCTGAAGGCTGTTTCAGGTACAGGTGACTCCGTCGGTGAGTTGTGGGTGGTATCGAAGAGTGCATCCGCCTCCTTGATTTTAGGACAGAGCCTCCGCGCCGGTGTGAAGAACGCGACGGTTGCGTTGTTGGTCCGTGGCGATCAGACAGTAGCTCTGCAGGCCTCGGGAGCTGTGGATCTCCAGTTGGGTAAAGATTTCGCTGATGTGTCGGCAACTTCGGTGGCCGTAGCCTTCAATAATACGGGAACCGATGAAGATCGTGTGCTCGAGGTGGTTGTTGGTAAGACGCAGATCGGTGCACCGCTAAAGGTCGCTGACAAATCCCAGAGGGTGATCGTCGAAGGGTTGACGGCGCAACTGGGTGGATTCGTCTCGCTCGCGGGAGATTTCGCCTTCGCGAGCCAGGGAGATGAAGTAAAAGTCGTGGCCGAAGGCGTCAGTGCACTGCTGAGCGCTGGCGACGTAGAATTGGGCGTGAGGAATGCGAAGCTTGGACTCTTGATGCAGGGTGACGGGGGGGTCCAGTTGCAGGTATCCGGTGATCCGGTGATGAGGCTTCCCAACGTCTTCGGTGGGGTGTCGGCTGCCAAGATCTCGGTCGACTACAATAGCCTGTCAACCGCGGTTAACACCCGGGTAACGGTGGGCGCCGTGAGTGTGCCTCTGGTTGTGGCGGCCAACACCGCGGCGGTAATGGTCAACGGTTTCGCGGCCTCTCTCGGAAGTTTTGCTGCCATCAAGGGCGACTTCGCTTTCTCCAAACAGAGCGGGGGAGTTCAGGCGATCGCTCAGTCGGCGAGTGCTGTTTTGAGCGCGTCGGGTGTAGAGTTAGGTGTAGCCGGGGCTAATCTGGCGCTGGTGTTGCCTACTGGTGGCGGCGTTCAATTCCAAGCCTCTGGCACGCCTGTCCTGCGTTTGCCCACTGCGTTTGCGTCCGTCTCGGCGGCGCGAGTCGATCTCTTCTACAATGACACGGCGATCTCGGTCGAAACCCGGTTGAAGATCGGTTCGATCAGTGCCCCGTTGGTTGTCGCGGCCAACACCGCGATGGTGACCGTGACCGGATTGAATGCATCGGTGGGGAACTTGCTAACCTTGCGCGGCGACTTTGCTTTCGCGAAGGCTGGTGATGACATCCATGTGGTTGCCCAGAGTGCCAGCGTTGTATTGAGCTCCGGGGAAGTCGAGTTGGGTGTGACCGGTGCGGCCTTCGCCATGATTTTGCCGGTGGGTGGCGGTGTGCAGTTGCAGGCCTCGGGTCGTCCGATTGTGAAATTGCCTGCGTCCTTCGCCTCGGTGTCGGCTGAGAACGTCACCGTTACCTTCAATGATACGGATCGGTCGGTCGCCACAAAACTGACGGTGGGTTCCATCAGCGCTCCGCTGTCAGTGGTCGCAAGCACTTCGATGGTGATGGTGAATGGTCTGTCTGCTTCTCTCGGGAATATTGTCCGCCTGAAAGGAGACTTCGCGTTCGCCAAGATTGAGGACGAGATCCAGGCCGTGGCAGTGCAAACAAGTGCTGTGTGGAGCGTTAATGGCGTCGAGGTGGGCATGACGGGAGGCGAAATCGCCTTGGTGCTGCCGAAGGATGGAGGGGTTCAGTTGCAGGCGTCGGGTGCCCCTGTGCTGAAGCTTCCTACAACCTTCGCTTCCGTTGGGGCTTCGCGTGTGACAGTCGGCTACAATTCCACGTCCCGGTCGGTTAATACCCGTGTGGCGATCGGGTCCATTTCAGTCCCATTGTCGGTAACAGCGAACACGGTCTGGGCGATGGTGTCGGGGTTCAAGGCGGTGATGGGAGATTTCGCAAGTCTCGAGGGTGACTTCGCCTTCGCAAAGCAAGGTGAAGACATCCAGGTGGTGGCTCAGGGGGCCAGCGCTCTTGTGACTTCAGGTGAAGTGGTGGTCGGCGTCACGGGGGCCGAGCTGGGTGTCCTGTTGCCGGAGAGCGGTGGTATCCAATTGCAGGCTTCCGGTACTCCGGTGCTAACTCTGCCCGACAGTTTCGCTTCGGTGAAGGTGGACAAGGCGACCGTGTTCTACAATGACACGTCGAAGGCTGTTGACACCCGGATCACGATCAATTCGATCACTGTTCCGTTGACGGTGCCGGGCGATACCATGGCCGTGATGGTGGCTGGTTTAAAGGCTTCGATCGGCGGGTTTGGCAGCCTTAGTGGTGATTTTGGCTTCGGCAAACGGGGTGAACAAATGGAGGTTGTGGCCCAAGGAGCTAGAGTAGTCCTCACTGTTGGTGGAGTAGAATTGGGGGCGGAAGCGGCGAATCTGGCGTTGGTGTTGCCTAAGCAGGGCGGAATCCAATTGCAGGCCTCGGGTTCTCCGGTGCTCGTCCTACCCGACAGTTTCGGTTCAGCCACAGCGGACAAGGTGACCGTTACCTACAATGATACGTCCAAGTCCGTCGACACCCGTATCAAGGTCGGCTCGATCAGTGTTCCATTATCCGCACGGGCCAATACTGCGGTGGTGATGGCGACCGGGTTCAAGGCGTCACTTCAAGGCTTCGCCAGTTTAGCGGGTGATTTTGCCTTCTCGAACCAAGGTGGGGATATCCATGTGGTGGCCCAGAGAGGCGTTGCTCTCTTGAGCACTGGTGGCGTCGAGGTGGGAGTCAAGGACGCAGAGTTGGCGCTGGTGGTTCCCAAGAGCGGCGGCATGCAATTGCAGGCCTCCGGAACGCCGGTGCTCACGCTTCCCGCCACTTTTGCATCGGTGTCCGCGGTGACGGCGACCGTGGCCTACAATGACACCGGTCGGGCTGTAGATCGGATCATTACCGTGGGTTCGCTCAGCGCACCGTTGCGCGTCGGTGGTAACACCGCCCAGGTGGTGGTTGGCGGGTTCAAGGCCGACATAGCCGACGCGGTGCGGTTGTCAGGAGATTTCGGATTTAGCAAGAGTGGCGGGGATCTGGTCGCCGTGGTCTCCGGAGCTCAGGCCAGCGTTTCCACGGAAACCTTCGAGGCGGGCATTCGCGACGCAACGCTGGGAGCCGTGTTCGCCGCCAACGGAACGTTCGCGATACAAGCTCAAGGCACTCCTTACCTGACCCTGCCGGGTGCCATTGTCGGGGTGATCGATTTCAAGATTCACGACCTGAGCTTCTCTTACAACACGATGGGAGCCGTCGTGGACCGCGTCGTGACCGTGGGTGCGGTCACGGTGCCGATCCGGGTCGCCCGAGGAGGGGCCGCCAATCCGTTCATGTCCCTCGGCGGCTCGGTCTCGTTGACGATCGCCGGCCTCATCAAGGTGTCGGGAGGCTTCTCCTTCTCCAGACAGGTGGACACGGTGGCCGGGCGGACCAAAGTGATGATCGGGGCATCCGTTGTCTCGGGCACAGCCGGCAACGATGAGTTCACGTTGAGCGGAGGCGATCTCGGTTTGGTCCTGTTCGAACGGACGGGTACCGGTGATCCGTTAGGATACGCCCTCACTGGCTCGATCCGCGGCCGAGCCACAGCGGGGGATCTGACGGCGGAGGCGATAGTGCAAATCCGTCATAACACGGCGAGCTTCGCGGTCAACGAGAAGGTCCCGGTGCAGGCTCGGACGGTGCCTGTCGTGTTTACCGCTGAGGAGACTGCCACTACGGGACGTTCTGCGTTTAGTTCCATCTCGATTGAGGACGCAGTCATAACCCTCGGCGATATCACGGTCCGGGGGACGTACAAATTCATGCCTGCGGGTCGTCAGGGAGAGAGCATAACCGAGGTGACCAGTGCCGAGTTGATCTTCGGTAGTCCGGCACTTCTGAGCCTCCGCGCGGCTTCGGTGACCTACAAACAATTCAAGAACGGGGTAACCCTCGCTGGTGTCCGCTACGATGCTGGT
>Ga0214917_10002794_pt1 | contig 20889 bp, 16 predicted proteins | sample LL_1208_BB_MetaG_FD_177983 | JGI IMG/M metagenome (GOLD analysis project Ga0214917, IMG submission 177983) | Freshwater microbial communities from Lake Lanier, Atlanta, Georgia, United States - LL_1208_BB | ecosystem: Environmental > Aquatic > Freshwater > Lake | place: USA: Georgia | collected...
GAAGCTGCTGGGCTTGCCCGCCCAATCGGTTGTGCAAGGTGGACTGCAATGCGTTGAGGTACAACGCGGCAGCGTCTTTGGCAGCGGTGACCTGCTTGATCATCCGGTCAAGGTCTGGCAGCGGGAGCTTGTCGAGCTCATTCATGTAAAGCTGGCCTATTTCATCCAGCACGTCGGGTTCGGCAGTCATGGGTTCTCTTTCTTTCAGTGGGGCTTGCGGTTACTGGTGGCCATCTGCGCAATACGCAGTTGGGTACGGATTTCGGGTGGCTTCAGTGGGGAGCTAGATCTCATGGCCAGGTAGCGGTAGTGGTCCTCGCCGACCTTTTGGCTAAAGAGATGCACCAAGCCAAGCTCACAGGCGATCCAGGCGCGGCGGGCCACGGAGTGGATACGGGCGCGGTCTTTGGTGGTCAAGTCGCTGTTGGTCTCTGAGCGGTCCCGCAGCAGCAGGCCCTCGTGGTACTGAATGCAATGACCAACCAGTGCGCTGGCGACCCAGTCACACAGGTTGGTCTCGGACAGTTTTTCAATGGGGATGTAAACAGGCTGCAGCGCTGCGCGGCCAATATCAACACCCAGACCCAAGTGGCTGCGTGAGGTTTCAATCAGGTCGTTTTTGTAAATCATCAAATCTCCGGGCGTGAGTTGGCCTACCACCGCTGCCCAAGGGGGCGCGGAGTTTGCAGGTGTTAAAGGTTTTTACTGAGCGAGGTGACTGTTTTTCTCAGCCACCCCGCGATCGGTCAGGCGGCAGTCCTGATGCCGAACATGCGAAGGTGCATTTCCAGTTCGGTCACACGGCGATAAAAGGTGGCGGTGGACATACCGCAGGCTTTGGATGCCGTCGGGAGGTCCTGGTGCGAAGCAAGCAAGTCCAAAAGTTCAACTTGTTGTTCGCTCATGTGCGCCATCGCTGTCTCCAGGTCGTGGAGAGTGTTGGAGTTTGAAAAGAGATCGTCGTCACCATCAAACCATTGAGATCTGTAATGGGCTTCGCTTGAACCGATCGGCACGGCATCGTCGTCATTGGCCGCGTCCTGCGTCTGGTCCATACCTTGTTGTGCTCGGCTTATGTTGACGATCTCCAGCGTGTCGACGTCTTCACCCGAGGCAAAGGTCAGGCGCTCTCTGTCTGTCTTGCGCGCTTTGAGAAATTCGGCGGTACGGTGCTCGGACACAAAACCGGTAAACGTTCCGGGGCTGCCCTTATCAGGACAAAATTGAGCTTCACGTTCCAGCAGGTCAAGCAATATGTCCTGATACAGGTCTTCCCGCTCCGAGGTGCTCAGCTGGGCAGAAACCGCAGCCCTGTATGTGCGGGTCTTGGCTGCGTTGATAGCAGCGCGAAAGTACGGGTCGTTGGCCGCGTCACGGGTGAAGCGGGGATCGCGCACAACGGTCGCGCTTGAAGTATTTTTTTGTCCGTCATCGCTTGGCAACATGTCATTTCCTTTTTCGTTTTCGAGTACATGAAGCCATTGGACCGGGGTTACTTCATGAAAGCACCGCAACTGCGGGAACCGCGACCGCAACTGCGGTAGCAGGTTATGTATTTGGATTACTGGTCAAGGCTCTTTTTGGCAGCTGCAAATTTTTCTTCTAGCGTCCGCTGTGTAATGCCGGGTTTCTTGAAATTGGCCAGCAACTGATCGATCAAGGCAGATTGACTCCGGAAAACAGAATGTGGATTTCCTGATGGGGCCTTCATCAGAAATAAGGCCACCAATCCGCCAATGATGTTCAGGTAGGTGGTCTCGGCTCTAAGCCCAAGGTCTTTGGCAGGCTTAGTCTTGTCAGTGAGTTTTGCTTTTTCAAGGACCAACTCGTCCCGCTCGCTTCTTAACTTACGGTACTCATCTGCAGCTTTTTCAAGTCGCGCCCGCAAACCATCACGCTCAGCTTGCAATGCTTGGTAGGCATCTTTATTGATGGCTGTATGGGTGTTGCGCTCGATGTCGTCAAACAAAAATGCAGGCTTGTCAGACGGGAACTGCGCCGCAATCCAGTCCTTGAGGTGTTGCCGTGAAATGTGACGTCGCTCGGCGGCAACGTGCTCTTCTTTCGGCACGACTTTCCCGTTTTCCCTGCTGCACGGCAGAAGCTCGGTCACGATCGCATCGTGAATCGCCCGGCACCTCGGCTCCAGACAGTTGATGTAAGGGTGCTTTAGAACGCCCCTTGCGACTTCCGTGGACAGCGCAAGGTGTTCCTCCACTTCGGCGGGCTCGATGCCACACCACAAAGCTGCAGCAACCGGCACGCGGTACACCGTGAAGTAGGACTGGACCGCTTCACAACTGTCGTTTTCCCATGTTTTTTTCATATTTGTCTCTTTTCATTTATTTGCCTGTGGTGGCGCTACGGTTATGTTGGTTTGTTGTCTTCGGCGGGCTTTGCGGGTTCCATGTCGCTTGCACCAATGGCGATGGCACGGGTCTGCAGTTCCCTAAAGATGCCTTCCTGGATACGACCCTTCAGATCCCAAACCACCTTGTGCGGGTTGAAGAGCAACACGTAGTGGTGCGCACCTGTGGGGCCTTCCTTGGCATCAATGAAGCCCAGCTCAACCAAGGAGCGCATGCGGTCTTTCCACGTGCTCAGTGCCCTCTCGCCGGTAAACCCGGACTCAAACGCCAGGGTCATCGGGTTGTCGATGGCCAGCAGTGATTCGTCAAAGGTGCGGCACCACAAGACGAAATAGACCATGCCTGCCGGTTTGTTCTTGGTCAGCGAGTCGATGATGTTCATGATCAAGGGCATCGTGCGGGGGATGGTGGTGAAGCCCTTGACCAGTTTTCGGTTCCAGAGCTTGTCGTCGTCCAGGTCTGGCCAGCAGCTGTCGCGCAGCGCTTTGGCCTTCTCTTGGCCCTTGGATATCTTTTTGGCGGTTGATGCAGCGGACATTGGTTTTCCTTTGGGTTTTCGATTTCAGTGCCCAAATTCTACGTCCGAATGTTCAAACTCGCTATGATTAAAGCGATGCTTTTGGCACCAAGTGCCCGTCTAATATAGGAGACTCAGACATTGAGTTGACTATTTTTGAAGCGTTATTGGACGTTAAGATGCGCGAAAAAATGGCATAAAAATATTGTTTATCCATATAAATCAACGACTTAAAAGAATTTTGCTGTGCTCAGCGTACTCAGTGGTCCTGTGATTCTGTGCTCCTTAGTTATCCTGTGCCCGCCCAGGGCGGGCACAGGATGCAGCCCGATCACCCTAATGCGCCCGCAAATCACCCCTGAAACAGCTCAATGGCGCGCGTTTGCGGGCAAAAGCGCCGTCCCCTGAGAAAAACACCCCCCTGCGGCGGTATGAACCTACATGACCGCCCCAAAACGCACCCCACCACAAAACCCGCCCGCCGAGCCAAGCCCGATGGCCGTCATCGGCGCGATCCTGGCCCAGGGCGCTATTCGCCTTCTGGACCGCCAAAAGCGCGAAGCTCAACTTGCTAACCGTACTGAAGAGAGCGTTCATACAGGTGTTTTGACTACCAAGGACAACACCCATGAATGACTCACTTGTTGCACGCGTTGCAGCCCTCAAGACCTCGCCCACCCCGGATCTCAAGCAGATGTGGCGGGAAATGTTTCTGACCGAGCCACCGCCGTTTAACAGACGCTTCCTTGAAACGCGTCTGGCTTACCGGATCCAGGAGTTGGCCCTTGGCGGCCTGCGGCGCGAGACCATCAAGCGCCTGGAGAAACTGGGCGAGCAACTCGACGGCGGCAAACCGGATGTGCGCCGTCGCCGCACCGACGGCAGGCCCCTTGCCGGAACCCGCCTGATTCGTGAATGGGACGGCCAGCGCCACGAGGTGTTGGTGCACGTCGATGACTTTGAATACGCAGGCCAGCGCTACAAGTCCATCTCGCGCATTGCCATGGTGATCACCGGCACCAACCGAAACGGCTGGACCTTCTTTGGCATGTCTGCTGGAAGGAGCATCTGATGACCGCCACCCCTAAAGTCCTGTGCGCGATCTACACGCGCAAGTCCACCGAAGAAGGCTTGGACCAAAACTTCAACTCGCTGGACGCCCAGCACGACGCCTGCGCCAATTACATTGCCAGCCAAAAGTCTGAAGGCTGGATGATGCTCAAGGACCGGTACGACGACGGCGGCTTCTCAGGCGGCACGCTTGAGCGCCCGGCCATTAAGCGCCTGCTCGAAGACGTCCGTAAGGGCCTGGTGAACACCATCGTGGTCTACAAGATCGATCGGTTGTCACGGTCGCTTGCCGACTTTGCCAAACTGGTAGAACTGTTTGACCAGTACAAGGTGACCTTTGTGTCGGTCACCCAGTCCTTCAACACCACCACCTCCATGGGGCGCTTGACGCTCAACATCCTGCTGTCCTTTGCACAGTTTGAACGCGAACTGTCCGGTGAGCGTGTGCGCGACAAGATTGCGGCCTCCCGCAAGCGTGGCATTTGGATGGGCGGCATGCCTGCACTGGGCTACGACGTGGTGGAGCGCAAGTTGGTCGCCAATCCGCAGGAGTCGGCCATCATCCAAGAGATGTTCTCCCGCTTTGCCGCGACGCCATCGATGTCCACCATTGTGAAAGACCTGCGCAAACGCGGCGTCACCTCCAAGTCCTGGACAACGTCCAAGGGAGTCGAACGCCAAGGCAAGCTAATCACCAAGGGCGCGGTCTACAAGATCTTCAGCAACCCGGTCTACATCGGCATTGCGGCTTACAAGGGACAGCACTTCCCCGGCGAACATGACGGCATCATTACCCAGGAGCTTTGGGACACGGTGCAAACGCACCTTAAAAACGGCACACCCATGAACAAGGGCAGGCTGGCCGGACGTGGCAGCGCACCGTCCCTGCTGCGGGGGTTGTTGTTTTCTGAGCAAGGACGGGCCTTCACGCCTGGTTGGACACGCAAGAAGCACAAGACCTACCGCTATTACATCAACACCGACTCGATCAAGATCGGCAAAGAAAGCTGCGACATCTGCCGCATCCCTGCCGGTGAAATTGAGCAGGTGGTGGTTGAAAAGATGCGGGGCATCCTGCGCTCACCCGAGGTGCTGGCCCACGCGGTGCGTGAAGTCAACACGCAGCGCCCCACGGTGGAAGAAACGCATGCCGTTGGCGCATTGCAGTCCATCGACGCGATCTGGGAGGAGTTATTTCCAGCTGAGCAGGCCAATGTCCTGCACACCTTGGTCGAGCGCATCACGGTGCGCAAGAGCGGCATCACCATCAAGTGGCACGACAAGGGTTTGAACAAACTGTTGCTCGACACACTTGAACCACAAAAAGAACTGGAGGCTGCATGAGCCGAGATACCGAGCCGGGTTTCACCACCGAGATACCGATGACTTTTCGCAGGCGTGGGGGCAAGGCGGTAATAGTGCTGCCCGACGGATCTCGAGCGATCGAGCGGCGTGAGGCGCTGATTGACAACGCCATGGTCAAACTCTTGGCACGCGGCCACCGCTGGCATCGCAAACTATTTGACGGCACACACGCCTCAATTGAGGATATGGCCAAGTCCGAAAACATCAGCCCATCGTTTGTGAGCCGCATCCTGCGTCTGGCTTACCTGTCACCCACGATTGTTGAAACCATCCTGGACGGGAAGTACCCTGCGCATCTGACGATGAAAGACCTGATGGAGCCGTTCCCCATGGATTGGGAGCGGCAGGCTGAACATTTCTTTGCTGAAAAACCCGTGCATCCCGCTGGCGCACAAGGGTGAATGCTCAGGATGACCGCTTCTTGCGCTTCGCGGTCTTCTTCTTTTCGATCTGCCACAAAGCCAGAATTTCAGCGTCTCCGATTTCATCGGCCTCACTGTGAAATAAAAACCCGGCATCGCGCAGGTACTTGTAAAAATCATCTTTGTCGGTAAAGACACCATGCCATTGCGGCACTGGTCCGTATTGACCGTGAATCTCAACTGTGCAACCTAAGATGGCGCGCTCACCATCGGCGCGTTCAATTGGGAAACTGTGGACACTTGGGCTGTCATCCCCATCACTATTTTCGACTGCATAACTGATAGCTTCACGGGCATGGTGAACTCTCATCTGATCAGTTATGGCAACTGACTCGTCAAGGTCTTCGGCCTCACGCAGTGCGGAATCATAAAATTTATAGGGGGCCCAACCTTTTAAATTCAAAGCGACGTCTTCATCGATCCAAGCCGCAAGAAGGTCGTCCCAGCCATCGGTTGCAAGCCATTCTTGAAGATCAGAAAGGCCAGCAGGTAACCGCGAATTCGACAAGAGATGCTCAACCAAAGCATCACGTGTTTTCCAAAACTTTCTGGGCAATTCTGAGGCCGCCGGTGTATTCGGCGCATTTCGAATTTGCATGCCAAGCTCAACCAGTTCAGCGTTCTTTGAATCTATCAAGGCCTGGCAAAAGGCATCAATGTTCATATAGCGCTCCTCCGCTATCGAACGAAACTCGCTTGGTGTTTCGGCGCAGTGCTTTTCAAACGCACGGGCCTCAGGGTCAACGTAATTGAAATAGATCGTCCACAGACCAGACTGCCTGTTACGCGACAAAGCGACGTTAACCGGCCACGAACTGACTGAGCCCTTGATTTCGAAATCAAAAACCGGTGTTCTTTTCATGTCAACCTGTGCGTGTGCCTATGCATTTGGATCAAGCAACCACTAATTTAATGGAATGTTTAAGCGCGAAAGAAGATTTGGATCACCCCAGTGATATTTCACCGATGCAACATTTTCCGCATGCCCTCTGGCTTCATCCATTTCATGGGCTTTTTCATAAAGAACAGCGCTCGGGATCAGAACCAACCTACGAAAACCAGTTGAGGCGGTTGTGTATACATAACCCAAACCATTCGCAACACCCATCGTTAGCCGCTCAGTTCCAGACCCGTCGTTATAGACACATTCATGAAAATATATTTCTTCTTTCGTGAGGGCACCATAAATCATTTCAGCGACCATCATATCTTCGATTAAATGGTATGCAGTTACATCGACAAACCCAGGGTAAGCCTTGAATGAAAGCACATCACACGCCAACAGTGGGGCTTTAGAGCCTTTATAAAAAACCGTCAGTGGCAATATTTCAGGTTGGCCAGAACTACCTTTAAATCTAATCATGTTGCTGCTTGGTATGGAGCAACACAATCCTACTTTTTCATTTAGTCGAATCCATTTCAATAGGTCGTACTGCGTTCCCCAACGATCGACCGATATAAATTTTCCATCGGCAGATAATAACTGCGTCAAAACTTTTAAATCATTTATCTCAACGCATTTAGACATGAATTCATTGTCGGCCTCTTCAATTGAAAAGGTTGAATTTGAATCGCTCATTATTGTTTTGGATGAGTCAAAGAGCCCATCCGCCAACAGCTCATGAAAAACTGTAACCGACAAAATCAAATCAAAAACAGTTTGATTCGATTCCTCAACGAACGTGTCAAGAGTTGCAACTTGAAATTCAATATTAGTAAGTTCTAAATATTTAGCGCGCTCTCGTGCGATTTTTATCGCTGGCTCACATGGATCGATTCCTGTGAATTTAGTATCAGGAAAAAGCGTTGCAATCATGCAAAGTAGGATGCCGTTATCGCAACCAACCTCCAAAACCATCTTGTCACTCAACTGGAATTTCTCGCGGAGAAACCAAAGTGCCGTCGAACGTAATTTCGCAACATCAAACTGTGCTGCGATTGCATTAGCAAATTCAACTGTTTGATTCTTCAGGACATAAGGGTCTACTTTTTGACCATTTTCCCGAGCCTCTACACAATCACCAAATTCATCGGCCAATTTGCCAAATTTTTTAGTAAGCAGCCTCCAAAATTGCTCCGGCTTAACAGAGCCACCAACACCAATCTTTTTGAAATATTGATCGATGAATTGTTCTGCCGTTATTTCTTTTGACTGATTATTTTTAGTCATAACTTTTTTGAAAATTAATCGTGGTTTTAACGGATGCAGGGAAATTAAGGAGCAGATTCAAAATAAATCATCATCCATGCCGAATCGTTTGTTCGCACGTGAGGAACCGATTCCTGTGTTTGGCCAGCCATCTTCGTCATTGAAAACAGCGCCAAGGCCAGTCGCCGTGCTGCCCATGCGGGTGCTGCCATCAGTGCTAAAGCTTCCCATCTGAGTGAAAACAGACCCATCTGACCCAACGGTGGTCGAGCCCATCTTTGTGTAGGTCGTGCCGTCAGACGAGACGCTGGTGGTGTCCGAGACCTTTTGCAAGGTTTCGCCAGTGTCGGACACAGCGAATCGCCCCAAGATTTGCCAAAAAGACATGTTCGTCTCCTAAAAGTGATGATTTCGCGCCAGGCGACCGGGTCCAAACTGATCGTTCTAAAAAATTCTAGCACCAATGCCGCTTATCTGCATCAAAATGATTAAGTGCAGTCATTGAATATGCTAGAGTGGAACACCAGTAAATAAGATGGAGGCAAATCCGTGGTCAACAAACGAGTCGCTGCTGCACTTGACGACCTGACGCAGACGCAAAGAGAGCGACTTTTCTACATTGAAGTCAAAGCCTTCTTCTGCGGCGATCTGACTCGCGCTGACATTGAGCGACGCTTTGGGGTCAAGCCTGCCGCCTCAGCACGCGACCTGAGCACGTACCGCCGCCTGGCTCCACTGAACCTCTTCTATGACGCAGGTCAGCGAAAGTACGCAACGACCGACCGCTTCACCCCGCTTTTCGAGCACTCTGCCGAGCGTGTGCTCACCTGGTTCCGCGCAGGCTTTGGTGACAGCATGGACCAAAAGCTCAAGCGCACCGTTCCCTGTGAAAGCGCAAGCGACCTGGTCAAGCCCGACATTGAAACGCTGGCAACACTTACCCGCGCCATCGCTGGCAGACGCCAAGTCAAGGTCAATTACCTGTCACTAAGCTCAGGAGCGTCAACAAAAACGCTGTGCCCTCTGGCCTTGGCCGACACTGGCCTGCGCTGGCACTTGCGGGCCTATGACCGTGAGCGAGGCCGCTTTGCCGACTTTGCATTGACACGCATCATCAAAGCCAAGGCCATTGACCAGCCCATTCCAGTCGAAGAACAAATTGAGTCAGATGTGCAGTGGGCACGACTGGTCCATATCGAGCTGGTGCCCCACCCAGGCATTGCCCACCCCAAGGCGATCGAGGCCGACTTCATGATGCACAACGGCATTCTGGCACTTGACATGCGAGCTCCACTGGTTGGGTATGCCCTTAGACGATGGTCAGTGGACTGCTCGCCCGAGCACAGCCTTGACCCCAAAGAACACCATCTATGGCTGAACAACCCGCAAACCCTTTACGGCGTTGAAAGTGCGACTCTCGCACCAGGGTATGGCGATCCAGCGTTACAGAAAATAAAAACGGAGATCACCTATGAGCAAACTTGAAGATCTTCTTCCAACAGCAGCCGTTCGTGGCGTGTTGCCGGACGAATTGGTAACAGTTGTCAGCGTCCAATGGTTCGGTTCTGAAGCCTTAGAATTGACATACAAAACGTCATTAGGCCGTGTGGCAAATGAGTTGCTTTACCGCCACGATGAGCCTCGCATAGAGGTTGTAGAGAACGGCCGCCCATGGAGTTTCGATGGTGATGGCGCATTGTTTCGCCTAGTCTCTGAAGCTCAGCGTATCCGGTTAGCGCATTTGTTTGACCCGGTGCTTGCCGTTCACACCTCCATCGTTGATCCACTTCCACACCAAATTACTGCAGTCTATGAATCAATGTTGCCTCGGCAACCTCTGAGATTCTTGCTCGCTGATGATCCTGGTGCTGGTAAGACCATCATGGCAGGTTTGCTTATCAAAGAGTTGATCGCGCGCGGTGACTTGCAACGTTGCTTAATTGTTTGTCCGGGCAGCTTGGCAGAACAGTGGCAGGACGAGCTTTATCGACGCTTCCACCTTCCGTTCGAGATTCTTACAAACGACAAGCTGGAAGCTGCCCGCACTGGCAATTGGTTCATGGAAACCAATCTGGTCATTGCCCGGCTTGACAAGCTCTCACGCAACGAGGATGTTCAAAATAAGCTTCAAGCACCTGACTGCCGTTGGGATCTGGTCGTCTGCGACGAAGCTCACAAGATGTCGGCCACTGTTTTTGGTGGGGAAACAAAGTACACCAAGCGCTATCGCTTGGGTCAACTGTTGTCCAGCCTCACCCGCCATTTCTTGTTAATGACGGCCACGCCGCACAACGGAAAAGCTGAAGACTTTCAACTTTTCATGGCTTTATTAGACGGCGACCGCTTTGAGGGTCGATTCCGCGACGGTGTCCACACAGCAGACGTCTCTGATTTGATGCGTCGCATGGTCAAAGAAAGCCTGCTTAAATTCGATGGCACACCACTTTTTCCAGAACGAATTGCCTATACGGTTCCGTACAAATTGTCGGACCCTGAAGCCGCACTGTATGCCGCAGTAACTCAGTACGTCCGCGAAGAATTTGACAGGGCTGAGAAGCTGGAAAACGATAAGCGCGCTGGTACTGTTGGGTTTGCTTTAACTATTCTGCAGCGCAGACTTGCGTCATCTCCAGAGGCCATCTATCAATCGTTACGACGCAGACGCGAACGCCTTGAAAGCAGACTGCGAGAACTTGAAGTTTTACAGCGTGGCGGCCAGGCTGCACCTATTCTTGCTGCCACTGTTCCAGCAATGGACGCAGAAGACATTGATGACCTGGAAGATGCACCAGACACCGAGGTTGAAGCTGCAGAAGAAGAAATACTCGATCAAGCAACTGCAGCCCGATCGATAGCAGAACTTCGAATTGAAATTGTAACCCTAAAGGAATTAGAGCAAGCTGCCCTTGCCGTCAGAACCAGCGGCAATGACACCAAATGGCGCGAACTTGCTAGCTTGCTTGGCGAGATTTTCACCACGGCAGCGATTGTGAACAAGGTCGCCGAACCGGAAGCGAGTTATGGGCCAACCAAAATTCCGCCCCCTAAATCGTCTGCACATCAAAAACTCGTCATATTTACAGAGCATCGCGATACGCTGAATTACTTGGAACAGCGGATCAGTAGTCTTCTTGGACGCAAAGAATCTGTTGTTGTCATCCATGGTGGAATTGGCCGAGAGGAGCGCCTCAAGGTTCAAGAAATGTTCCGGCATGACCCAGAAGTGCAAGTTTTGCTCGCTACTGACGCAGCTGGCGAGGGTATCAACCTTCAACGTGCACATTTGATGGTGAACTACGACTTGCCTTGGAATCCAAACCGGCTCGAACAACGATTTGGTCGCATTCACCGTATTGGGCAAACTGAGGTCTGCCATCTATGGAACTTGGTCGCCGAAGAAACTCGCGAAGGTGATGTTTACCGCAAGTTGCTTGAAAAGCTTGAGCAAGCTCGCTTAGCTTTAGGTGGGCAGGTATTCGACGTACTTGGCAAACTTCAGTTTGAGGGTAAATCACTGCGCGACTTGCTGATCGAGGCGATCCGGCACGGCGAACGTCCAGAAGTTCAGGCTTTTTTGACCACAGTTTTGGACACGACACTCGACCGAGGTCATCTACAAGGTCTGCTGGAAGAACACGTGCTTGCCCATGACGCCATGGACGCCAGTCGCGTACGTCTGATACGTGAGGATATGGAGCGTGCCGATGCTCGCCGATTGCAACCGCACTACATTGAGTCGTTTTTTCAGGAAGCATTCAAACGTCTTGGTGGCACAGTCAAGCAAAGGGAATCTCGCAGATATGAGATTAGCCATGTGCCTGCACCAGTTCGTAATCGCGATCGACTAATTGGAATTGGCGAACCTGTATTGCCCCGTTATGAACGGATTGCATTTGAAAAAGCACTAGTTGCGCCTCAAGGACAACCACTTGCTGCATTTGTTTGCCCTGGGCATCCACTGCTTGATTCTGTTATCGATCTAACACTTGAGCGTAATCGGGATCTACTCAAGCGCGGAACAGTATTGGTTGATGAACGCGACTTTGGCACGGCTCCGCGAGTCCTTTTTTACCTTGAACACTCAATTCAAGACGCTAGCATTACTCGTGCTGGTGAGCGCCGAGTCATTTCCAAACGTATGCTTTATGTCGAGCAGGATTCACAAGGTGCTACGCGTCATGTGCAATACGCACCGTACTTGGACTATCGCCCCTTAGCTACAGGCGAACCCAATGTTGAAGAGTTTCTCGACAGACCAGAGTGCCAGTGGATCAACCGTGAACTGGAACAGAAGGCGCAAGGCTACGCAATAGCCAACGTTGTGCCTGAACACCTTGCCGAAGTTAAGGGCAGAAAACTGGAGCTTGTTTCAAAAACAGAAGCCGCAGTCAAAGAACGCCTCACTAAAGAAATCACCTATTGGGACCACCGTGCTGAAGAGCTCAAGTTGCAGGAACAAGCGGGTAAGCCTAATGCGAAGTTAAACTCCGGTGAAGCGCGTAAGCGTGCTGACTTGCTGCAGGGCCGATTACAAAAGCGGCTAGAAGATCTTCGTCTAGAAGGTCAGATCTCTCCGCTGCCGCCGATTGTCTTGGGGGGCATGCTTGTTGTTCCCATTGGTTTGATTCGATCAATGCAAGGCACTACGGGACCGATGTCAACAGTTGCGGTTGACACGCAGGCCAGCGGTGCGAGAGCAAGAGCAGTGATCATGGAGGTTGAGCGTTCACTTGGCTTCGACCCAACGGACCGAGAGCTAGAAAAACTTGGTTATGACATCGAGAGCCGAATCACTGGAACTGGCAAGCTTCGATTTATAGAGGTGAAGGGCCGTGTCGCAGGCGCACCCACAATAACCGTAACGCGAAATGAAATTTTGTACTCTCTAAACAAGCCAGAAGACTTCATTCTCGCTATCGTTGAATTTCTAGATGAATCAACCCACAAAGTGCACTACCTGCGCCAGCCATTTGGTCGTGAACCAGATTTTGGCGTGACTAGTGTGAACTACGATTTCTCTGAATTGCTCGCAAGAGCCGGAAAACCATCATGACATACAAGAAAAAACTTATCGAAGTTGCCTTGCCGCTTGAAGCAATCAATGTCGCCAGCGCACGCGAAAAAACTATACGACACGGACACCCAAGTAATCTACATCGTTGGTGGGCTCGTCGCCCACTTGCCGCAGCCAGAGCAATGATATTTGCTCAAATGGTTGATGATCCATCATCCCATCCCGATTTATTCAAAACAGAAAAAGCGCAAGAAAAAGAACGCCAAAGACTCTTTAAGATTATTGAAGAATTAGTTAAATGGGAGAGTACATCAAACCAAACTATATTACAAAAAGCACGTGATGAAATTTGGCAAAGTTGGCGCTATACATGTGCGGAAAATGCTGATCATCCAAGAGCTAAGGAATTATTTGATCGTTTTGTGCTCCCTGGTTTTCATGATCCATTTGGAGGCGGTGGAGCTTTACCACTAGAAGGGCAACGACTTGGATTAGAAAGTTACGCAACTGATTTAAATCCGGTTGCAGTATTGATTAACAAAGCAATGATCGAAATCCCTCCGAAATTTATTGGTAAATCACCTGTAAATCCTGATGCAAAGCTGCAACATGCATTTTCTGGATCTTGGTCTGGCATTCAGGGATTAACTGAAGATGTTCGATATTACGGAACATGGATTAAAAATCAAGCTGCAAAGAAAATTGGGGATTTGTATCCAAGTTATTCTGTTACGAAAAGTCAAGCATTAGACCGGCCAGATTTGACAAAGTATGTCGGTCGAAACTTGACTGTTATAGCGTGGGTATGGGCGAGAACAGTTGCAAGTCCAAATCCTGCATTTTCTGGAATACAAGTTCCTTTAGTTTCTTCATTTTTGCTTTCTTCAAAAAACGGTAAAGAAGCATATGTTGAGCCATTAATTACCGATGATGGATATCAGTTCATTGTTAAGGTTGGAAAGCCATTAAATATTGATGCAATAAAAAATGGAACTAAGCTTGCGCGTGGTGCAAATTTCAAATGTCTAATGTCTGATATACCAATGCCATCGGAGCATATAAAAGCAGAAGGAAAAGCTGGAAGAATGGGTGCTCGATTAATGGCAATTGTTGCTGAGGGTGATAGAGAAAGAGTCTACCTAACACCCACCCCAGATATGGAAGCTATCGCTTTAGATGCTCATCCTAATTGGAAGCCTGATACGATTTTGCCTGCTGATATGCGATCGCATTGGACCCCTCCATATGGTTTGACTAAGTATGGAGATCTTTTTACTAATCGACAACTGCTTACGCTTACAACATTTTGTGATTTGATAGAAGAAGCAAGAGAAAAAATTAAAAAAGATGGCATTGCTAATAATGAGAGTGATGATTTGGTTTCACTTGAAAACGGTGGTTCCGGATTAACTGCTTATGCTGATTCAGTAGCTGTTTACCTTGCCCTAATAGTTAGCAAGACAACCGACTCCAATAATTCATTGTGTCCTTGGGAGCCTGTAGCTCAGTGTACAAGGCAACTTTTCGGACGACAAGCAATTCCAATGATGTGGGATTTTGGGGAAGCTAATCCGTTACATGATAGTTCGGGCGGTTTGCTGACTAATATTGAGGGAAGCATTCGATCTTTTGCAAATTTTGCCCAATCTCCTACAAAGGGGTTTGCAACGCAAGATGACGCCGCTACTCAAATAATTAGCAATGGAAAAGTTATTTCTACAGACCCACCCTATTACGACAATATTGGATATGCAGATCTTTCTGACTTTTTTTATATTTGGCTAAGAAGGGCGCTTAAGCCAATTTTGCCAGTTCTATTCGCAACTCTTGAGGTTCCAAAATCTGCAGAACTTGTTGCTACACCTTATCGGCATGGTGGAAAAGAAAAGGCTGAAATATTTTTTCTCGATGGAATGACACAGGCAATGCATAGATTAGCAGAACAAGCACATCCTGCTTTCCCTGTGACAATTTACTATGCATTCAAACAGTCGGAAGGGGATGCAATAGAGGGAACTGCTAGTACTGGATGGGAGACTTTTCTAGATGCAGTTATTCGAGCTGGGTTCGAAATAACTGGAACTTGGCCAGTAAGGTCCGAGATGACAGCGGCATTAAAAAACCTTACCAACTCTCTTGCCTCAAGTATTGTTTTAGTATGTAGGCAGCGATCGTTGCAGGCTCAAAACGTTACCCGACGAGAATTTATTACCTCCTTGAAGTCTGAGCTACCTGAGGCATTAAAAAATCTTCAAGCTGGAAATATTGCTCCAGTAGATTTGGCACAGGCTGCTATTGGACCTGGAATGGCTGTTTATACCCGGTTTTCTAAAGTTATTGACGCTGAAGGGAATTCTTTATCTGTAAGAGGGGCTCTTGCACTAATTAATCAAACATTAGACGAATCCCTTGCTCAACAAGAAGGGGATTTTGATGCAGACAGCAGATGGGCTCTAACTTGGTTCGAGCAGTTTGGTTTTGACCAAGGTGATTATGGGATCGCTGAACAACTTTCCAAATCAAAAAATACCACAATTGCCGGACTCGTTGATACTGGTATTTTGCTTTCAAAAGCTAAACGAGTCCGTCTTCTTAAACCTGCTGAACTGGATGTTACTCCGGATGGGGATGTTGGTGTTAAACCAAGTGCATGGAAAATTGTTCATCAATTAATTCAATCACTTGAATCAGGTGGTGAATCCTCCGCAGGTGAACTCGTTAATAAAATTGGGGAAAGCGCGGAAACTGCTAGAGAGTTATGTTACCGACTCTATACGCTTTGTGAACGTAATAAACGTGCGGTTGAGGCAATGGCTTATAACGGGTTAGTTCAAAGTTGGCCGGAAATCATGCGAATAGCTAATGGCAAGCCATCAGCAGCAAGTGCAGTGACAAACGATTTGTTTAACCAGGAATAAGCGCCATGGCTATTACTCATAACGAACGCGTTGGCAAAGCTCTAATCCTGCTAAAAGAGGGATTGGTTCCTTTTGTAGAACGTGAATTCAAAGCGCGATTTGGGGACGGGTGGGCGTTCGAAATGCGCGACGCGCTTTCAGATACTCGACTTAACAATGCAAAAGACGAGCAGGTTGGGGATGTTGCTGCATTACTTGTTGTTATGGACCGAAAATGGGGCGATGTTTTTCGACAAATCTTAGGGAAGACTGAACGCAGTTTGGTTAATGAATTGTTGGCAGTTCGAAATCGTTGGGCTCATCAAGAGACATTCACTGGCGATGATACCTATCGTGCGCTCGATTCAGCAGGTCGTTTACTGACTGCAATTTCTGCTCCACAGTCTGATGAAATTGAAAAAGTTAAGACGGAACTTCTGCGTGTACGTTTTGACGAGCAAGCTCGAGGTGAAAAACGTAAGTCTTCAAGCATCGCACTTGAGTCAGGCGTTACTGGCAGTCTAAAACCATGGCGAGAAGTTGTCATGCCACATGATGACGTGGCAAGCGGCCGCTATCAACAGGCCGAATTTGCTGCTGACTTATGGCAAGTTCACCTTGGCGAAGGAACTGAGGAGTACAAAAATCCGGTCGAGTTTTTTCGCAGAACCTACTTAACTGAAAGTCTGCGTGAGATGTTGGTTGGGGCTTTGAGGCGATTAACTGTTGGTGGTGGTGACCCGGTAGTGCAGCTTCAAACCAACTTTGGTGGAGGAAAGACGCACTCTATGTTGGCGCTGTATCACCTGTTCTCAGGCATAGCACCTACGGAGTTGGCTGGTATAGACACAGTGATGACTGCCGCAGGTGCAACCAAAGTTCCAACAGCGCGTCGTGTTGTTTTGGTGGGTAACAAAATATCCCCCGGCAATCCATCAACTAAGCCTGATGGAACAGTCGTGCGAACTCTGTGGGGTGAGTTGGCTTGGCAACTTGGTGGGAAAAAGGCATACGCTCGCATCAAGGCCGATGATGAAAATGCAACGAGCCCAGGTGACGTATTGCGTGAACTATTCAATGAATACGGTCCATGCCTGATCCTTGTTGATGAGTGGGTGGCCTATGCCCGCCAACTCCATGATCAGAGTGACTTGCCAGCCGGTGGATTTGAAACGCAATTCACATTTGCACAGGTCCTTACCGAGTCGGCAAAACTGGCGAAGAATTGTTTGCTTGTTATAAGCTTACCTGCATCAGATACATCTGGGTCACCGCATGCCCAAGCTGATGACATTGAAGTGGGTGGAACTCGGGGGCGTGAGGCCTTAGATCGATTACGTAACGTTGTAGGCCGAGTTGAGTCTTCTTGGCGTCCAGCTAGTGCAGAAGAAGGATTTGAAATTGTTCGCAGACGCTTGTTCAAACCACTGATCGACCCCGCACAGTTTAAAGACCGCGATGTCATTGCACGCGCTTTTGCGGACTTTTACCGAACTCAACAGGCTGAATTCCCACCTGAATGTCGTGAGAACGATTATGAGCAACGGATCAAGATGGCTTATCCGATTCATCCGGAGATATTCGACCGCCTCTATACGGATTGGTCCACTTTGGTGAAGTTTCAGCGGACTCGTGGTGTTTTGCGTTTGATGGCTGCTGTCATCCACAGCCTTTGGGAAAAAGGAGACCGCAACCCACTGATCCTGCCTGCACATGTGTCAATCGATGATCCTCGTGTTCAGTCTGAATTGACTCGCTATCTCTCTGATAATTGGGTCCCAGTCATTGAGAAAGATGTTGATGGACCGAATTCACTGCCCCTAAAACTCGATAGTGAACTACCGAATTTAGGAAAGTTTTCTGCGTGCCGTCGAGTCGCTCGTGCCATTTATATGGGATCAGCACCTACCACCGCAGCGGCCCATAAAGGAATCGAAGATCGCAGGATCAAGTTAGGCTGCGTCATGCCGGGTGAGTCGCCTGCTATTTTTGGCGATGCTCTACGACGCATGGCTGGAGCGGCCACATACCTTTACCAAGATGGTCCACACTATTGGTACTCCACCCAACCGACGGTAACCAAGCTTGCCGACGATCGATCTGAGCAATTAAAGCGCGAGCCAGAAAAGGTGACCCAAGAGCTTGAGCAACGGCTTCGCAAGGATCTTGAGCGAACCAAGGGGGACTTCAACCGTATTCATTCGATGCCACAAACTGGCGCAGATGTGCCGGATGACTTGGATGCAAGACTGGTCGTGCTCGGCACAGCTTGCCCATACACCAAGGAAACTGACAGCGCTGGACTTGTGGCTGCCAAGGCTATTTTGGAAACCAGAGGTAACTCACCACGCCTCTACCGAAACACTCTTGTCTTCTTGGTTGCCGACAAAACTCGCCTTCAAGATTTGGATGAGGCTGCCAGAAAGTATTTGGCTTGGGCCTCCATCCTTGCTGAACAAAGGAACTTGAACCTCACACCGTTTCAAGTAACGCAAGCCGAAACACAAAAGACCGCCGCTGATAGTGCTGTCACAGCCAGATTGCCAGAGACATATCAATGGCTGTTAGTACCTGTCCAAGCAAAACCCCAGGACGCCGTGACATGGGAGGCATTGCGGCTTTCTGGGACCGATGCTCTGGCTGTGCGTGCCAGCAAAAAGCTGCGAACTGACGAGCTTTATCTGACCAGCTTTGCATCGACTCGACTGCGTATGGAGCTAGACAAAATCCCACTTTGGCGGGGTAATCATGTACCCGTGAAGCAGCTTGTTGAAGACTTTGCTAGATACTTGTACTTGCCACGACTTAAGGATTCGAACGTCTTACTCCATTCCATTAATGATGGTGTGCCACTGTTAACTTGGCGGCAAGACACGTTCGGATATGCGGAAAGTTTTGACGAAAGTGCCGCTCGTTACAAAGGGCTTCGAGGCGGCACTGTGGTGAATCTGAATGACCCTCACTCATCGGCACTGGTGGTTAAGCCTGATATTGTCAGCATCCAATTGGACGCCGAACGGGTCGAGCCAATTCCAGGTGATACGACTCTACCAGGAGCTGGTGCGGGTGCAGGTTCAGGTGGAGATTTACCTCCTTTGCTACCAGGAGGAAATGTTCCTCAAAACCCTGAAGTAAGGGCATTGAAGCCAAGGAGGTTCCACGGCACTGTCGCCCTTGATGCGACACGAGTCGGTCGCGATGCTGGAAAAATTGCGGAAGAAGTTATTGCCCATTTAGCGAGTCTAGTTGGAGCAAAAGTCACCGTCACTATTGAGGTGTCAGCTGAAATTCCCGACGGCGCGCCAGAACAAGTAGTTCGCACAGTCACCGAAAACAGCAAGACACTCAAGTTCACAAGTCATGGCTTTGAGATTGAATAGATGATGTGAAACAGGAAGGTATGGTGATGCAAACTACCAAGCTTGAGATTAGGCCGAAATTGGAACCGGAGGTCCATCTGTTGCTTTCGCGAGAAGAGTCCTCAATGGTTTCTTCTTGGACGAACTACCTCGGCCTATCAAAAATATCTGAGAAAACCTGGCGTATCGGAACATATGGCTATAACTGGCTTGGATCGATTTACGACCTTGTGCCCGAGGATCAGCTGTATGACGAGGCTGGTGAGCTAGTCATTCCAGATGAATGGGATGGCCACAAAGTTTTAGGTCTTGCAGACGGAGAGTACCTTGAAACCGATGAGCTAGTGTCATCCGACTACGTGGACTTCACCCAATCACAAATCAAAATTGCTAGAACTTTTTGTAGTGAAAGAGGTTGGAGTGACTTAGCAGACTTTGATCGTGGGTTTCTTCGCGTGGTGAGCGAAGTAAAACCCAATCAACCATTATCCAGATACAGCGAATTCAAAGGAAGACCAGTATTGCGAACCGGCTATGGCGCAAACCCATCCTATTCTGGAGAAGCTGAATTAGGGGTTTTCCAGACCCATTCTTTGACTGAAATCTGGGCATGGGATTCTGAATCGGGCGCTGAATGTGTCGTAACTATCAACTCCTCTACTGACCTGAAGTCATTGGTCGATGCAGTTGCAAAAGGTGACCATTTTGCTGGTTCGGTGGACTTGGAAAGTTTACGCATAAAGGGCATGGACCAAGCAGATGGACTTGTACTTGCATTGGCATGGGACGGAGAAGAAGCAAGCAAAACGGTTGCGAGGTTGCTATCTCTGTGGCCAAAGGAAGTTGTTACGAAGGTCCTTGGCAAGAAAGGTCTCAGCGCCATAAATCTTGTTCAAATAGGTGATCAGGCTCTGGAACTTGCGAATGATCTCGATGTTGACGTCGATGAAATCAAGCGAGTGTCCATTCCGGAGGCGTTTGATCAGGTGTCAGTGCTGAAGTCGATGACCGATGCTGTTCGACGCGTTGCGGCCAACAAACGACGGCAAGAGGCACGATTTAGAAAAGAAATCGCGCCGTTCTCTGCACAGATCGAAACCATGGTCACCGCCTTCTTGAAGGGAAAGCCGAAGGGCTACTACCCTGGCGCTGGCTACGTGGTTCCTCCATCAGGTGGAATTTCGTTGCGAAATTTCTTGACCCACTTCGCTAAGAAGAACAAAAAAATGCCAACAGGCAAGGTTTCAGTCCCCTACGAAAAGGGCGAGTTCCGCAGCCCACGAGGCTCTTTTGAAGTCGATCTTGACAAATTAGCAAAAGGGTAAAACAAGCAGTCCAACGCAGCATGAGATGGTCAAAACGCTCTGAACAACGAAATTTCGTTCGGCTTGGTTCAAAGCCTGTTTTGTCTTCACCCGCAAATTCACGCCTCGGAACCAAGTCCGAAAAAGTCATGAGGTTTTGAGACAAACGGGGTTTGAGACTCCTTTCCCGTGCCTCTGCGGCGGGTCGCAGTCAGGAGCCCAAAGCAAAAAGCCCCGCGTGGTGCGGGGCCTGAGGCTGCCTTAAGGCCTGCTGAGCAGGTTTGAGGTCTTTGTACTGGCGGAGACGGAGGGATTCGAACCCTCGATCCGGGTTTTGCCCAGATGCTCCCTTAGCAGGGGAGTGCCTTCGACCACTCGGCCACGTCTCCGATTCTCCTAAATTGTACTGCCTCAGGCGCCCT
>Ga0214917_10002795_pt1 | contig 20885 bp, 15 predicted proteins | sample LL_1208_BB_MetaG_FD_177983 | JGI IMG/M metagenome (GOLD analysis project Ga0214917, IMG submission 177983) | Freshwater microbial communities from Lake Lanier, Atlanta, Georgia, United States - LL_1208_BB | ecosystem: Environmental > Aquatic > Freshwater > Lake | place: USA: Georgia | collected...
TAATCTTTTCAGGAGCTTTTATTTCCTCCTCCTCTTCGTAGCTTCTCTTTTTATCTTTTTGCTCTCCCTCTTCATAACTTCTCTTTTCATCAATTTTCATTGGTTCTTCATCATCCTCATCTTTTAATCTTGTCATCATATCCAATGTACAACTCGATATCGTTGTTCGATTCACATCAATACTATTATTGATATATGCCGTACTTCTAGATGGAGTTTTATAAATCTTCTTGATACTTTTCTTTGCCTCATTGAATTCAGGAGAGGTAAACATCTCTCCAGATTCAACACTCTTCAAAGCGCTTGTCATCTTTCCCAAATCAAACATAACTTCCTTTTTCTTGTCTTCGTCCAAAGTTAAACCCTGTAACTGTTTTTCCAACTCTTCTTGACGCTCTCTAATCATTTTTAAAACATCTGCCTCGTCGGCTGCCTTTAAACAGATAGACATCATGTAGAACTGAAATGCTTGGAGTTCGTCAAGAACAAAGTACATACCGTTTGTTTCTTTGCTGATTTCGTTGTAAAACTTGATGGCGTGTCTATTTCTATCAGCTTGAGCGTGACAACTGAATATGGTAACTTTCTCCTCTTTGAGTTTTTTAACCTCTTCTTTCCAGTCGATATGGAGAATTTTGTCAAATCCAGGAATCTTTTTGTTCATGATATAACCTTTATCATGTGGACTCTCATCACCCATGATGACAAGAATTTTAACATCAGCTTTCCAGCTCATTTTCGTTGCTACGTGAAGAGCAAATTCGTAGCATTCAGGAGCGTCTCCGCCACCAGTGTCTTTGCTTTCAAGAATGAAATTTTTTACTTGTTCTTGGTCTTTTGTGAGATCGAGTTTCCAGAGCATTTTAGGATAGTCGCAGTAGTCACCGTGAGCAATGATTCCGATTCTGATTCCGTCGATCTCTTTGAAGAGCTTGTCAACAGTTTCAGAGAGATTCTTTCTGAGGGAGGAGATGACACTTCTCATTGATCCAGTGGTATCGAAGGAGAAGACAAGGTCGCAAAGAAAGGGTTCACTTCCTTGAGAGGATTGACAATCAATGATGGGATCGGAGTCGATATCCATAGACTCAAAAGTTGTTGGCGAAAACATTTTTCTAGGTGAAAAGAAAGCTTCCATTTATGAGTAAAAGTGATTTAAATAGAAACTCAGTTTATAGATAAATGAAGATAAGGTTATTGGTAAATTGTGAGACTTGTAAGTCTTATGAGTTTAGGATAAAAGAGTTTTGGATAAAAGATTTGTGGTGTAAAAATGAGTATGCGTTGGGAGTGTGGAGTCAGCACTTAAATCCAAATGGGTGGACAAAAGTTCGACACGTGTATGGAAATGTGTTTTCAAATGCGCAGGGAATGTTGATGTATCCGTATGGTTTGAGTCAATACAGTTCTCAGGTATGTTTTAGAAGGATAAGATGTCATAAGTGTCAGCATCCAGAAGTGAAGAATATGAAAGATGTTAGTTTTTTGGATGTGTCTAATGCTGTGAAGAAAGTAATGAGGGAAAAAACTCAATATTTGTGGGAGGATTTGGATAGACCAATGACTTTTTTGGATATAAAACAAAAAGTGGAAGAATATTTTAGAGAAAAATTGAATGATAAGACGTTTGGATTGGATGAGGCTAGATTAAAGAAGGTATTAAAAAACTTAGTGTCAAGAGATCAGATTAAGGTACATTATGGAAGTATGTTGTACAGGTTGTCTTCAAATGTGGTTTTAGAGGAGGAGTTGAGTGAGGATGACAAGTATAAGATTAAAAGAAATATTGAGAAGATAAAGAAGATATTTGGTTAAAACAATTTAATATTACTTTTACAAGTAATATTAAACTTTATAATCTTTCAACGACGTCGTTAAATTCGAGATCGTTGTTAAACTTTTCAGCGATATGTTTGATATCGCAGAAGGAGAGACCGTTAGAGGTTTTGATGAGTTTGGAAGCATCAAAGTTGTCTTCTCCGTACATGAATTGTATAACAGTGTCATTAGCGTTGGTAACAACGTTGGAATATCCGAAACGTAAGTCTTCTACCATTTTAATCATACGCCTTTGGGTGTACCCTGTCACACTCGTTTTCACAGCTGTATCAATTAAACCTTCTCTACCACCCGCACAGTGGAAGAAAAATTCTTGCGGATTGAGTCCTTGAAAGTAAGAGTGGCTCACAAACCCCCTTGACTCAAACATCTTTCTTAAATGTGGAATTGGATCAACTGTTTCATCTCTTAGCAATTTCTCATCTATTCTATCGCAATATTTTGTTAAGTGAGATGTTTTCTTGTAGTGTGGAAGTGTTCTTCCGCCATAATGTTTTTGAATTCTCTCACCGCTAATATTTTGTTGTCCAACCGCTCCAGTAATCTGAGTGATGTTAAAGTCGTTACCTTTTGCTCCAGAAATAACCACTGAAACAATGTTGTTATCATCGTCAAGAGCTTGCTTGGAGAGTTTTTGACCAATGCTTGTAGCTTTGTTCAAGATATTTGTGATTCTGCCTTCAAAGATATCATCGTCTTTTTCATTTTTCATGACAGAGATTGATTCTAAAAAGCATTTGTTCATTTCTTCTTCAACAACATCTGTGTTTTTTGGTATACAATCTTTGAGTGAGATTGTAAATCCATAATGGATAAGCCAGTCACAGATTAAGATTTGATAGTTGGTAACAAAATCGCAAGCTACTTGATATCCATAATCTTTTGAGATATAGTGGATGAGAGAGCCACTAGAGCTACCAATGGCAACTTTGCTGAGAGTACCGCTGAGAAGGACGCCTCTGATAACGACGATATCTTTCTTGTCAGGAGAGAGACCATTTTTACAAGAGTATTCAAAGTCGTTAGGAAGAAGCATGGAGAAGAGGGAGTGGCCATTGAAGATGATTTCGTCGTAAACGATTTGGTCAGCAATTTGATCAACTTCAAGTTTAAGGGTTGCGATTTGGTCTTTGAGAAGGTTGAATTCTTCTTTTTTAGACTTTTTGAGATCAGCAGGGAGAGATTTGAAGGTTTCTTTGATGAGATCTTTTTTGGAGGTAAGATCTAAAATTTGGGATTGGATGTGAGAGGTTTGTTTAATGATTTCTTTTTCAAGATTCTTTTTTTCGATGTCGTAAAGACCGGTCCATTTATAGACTTTGACAATATGTTCAAGTTTTTGTGTGATATCTTTGAGAACAAGATATTCAGAGGTCATACAATCGAAAAAGACATGTTTTGGGATTTTAACTCTACCATAAGTAAGTTTATAGCCTCCTGTCATAGAATCTTGTTTTAAGCTGAGAAGAGGCTTAGAGTCTTGTGAACTCATAAAATTATCTACTGTATTTAAAATAGTTGCGCATTCAGCTTTAGTGAGCTCAGAATGCGCGAGCCATAAATTCCGTTACTACCTTATGTTTCCATAAGGACTAGACTATACCTTAAGCACGTTTCAAAGAAGCGTACCGATCACCTTTAAGTCGTTGAAGGCTTCGTATGGCAATTTTCTTCAAGCGTCGAAGAAGATCGCGTTAACGATTCCCTGCGGATAATCCAATCTCTAAAGTTTTTACCACTCACAATCTCCGATTGTTCGGAACATAGTGATTCTCCTAGGTCATTACCCCGGCCACTTTCACCTTTCGGATAAAGCTTGGTATTTAGAGCTCTAAGGACTTCCCCGCAATTGAGTGATCTTGCCGATTTATTAAAGGATCTGAATGGATCCGTTGCGCCTTAGGCGCTTGATTAAATCGACTAGCAAGTTATATATTTCTGATAATATAGAAAACGAGAGTTTACAATGTTTCCCTAAGTAAGCACATCTCGTAGCTTACTTAGCATCTTGCTGTTTGAGACTTTATTTAATCTCCGTAATTACCTTTATTTTCACAAAGGGATGGACTGTATCTTAAGCACATTTCCGTACCGACCTCCGTTCAGTCTCTGAACGTTTCACCTTCTTCTGAAGAAGGAGACTTCGCTGCGGATTTCCCAATCTTAATCATTTTTACGATACGTCAAGTTTTTCTCTTGACCCACACACACATTCAATTTATAAATAATAATGACGAGATAGTGTACTATGATCATTACGCAGTAAGCGTGGGATCTTTCATTAATTATTTCTAAATCTTCTATACATGTTTCGTAGATTAAGCTCTAAGGGGGTTCCCGAACAATTTGAAGGTCTTGCCTTATAAAACCCGTAGTAATATAAGACTAGCAAGTTATATACAATATTTATAAGTATGGCTAAATCTTACAAATAAAGGTAGAATTTACACTATTAACCCTATACATTTATTCTACAACTGTAAAGGTAGCTTGCTGTTGAAGACAAGATGATTAGTCTATAAAGATTAGTTCTGCGAATTTAGTTTTTCTTTGATTTATATTTCGCAAATTTATGGTTTCTATTGTTGTCAACTCTTTTAATTTATTTACAAATTCTTCTGCTTGATTATAAGCATCTTTTATATCTACTGTTTTTCCACCAAAAGAATATCTTATGTTTTTACTTTTATCTCCTGATAAAATTATGAGATATGTCATAAGTCCTCTATCTCTATATTCAGTGACCATACCAGATACATTCTTAAATTTAAATTTAGAAGCTTCGTCAAGTCTAGTTTGATATTTATAAACATTGATATCTAAACTATTTTTATCAATAATAGATTTTGCTCTTGGATCAATAAAAGGAGCATCTTTTAATGTTTCAGCAATTGATATCACATATTTTAATAATTTAGCCGGATGATCTTTTATATACCAACTAGTTCTGTATAAATTTCTTTCGTTTTTTAATTTAACTATCATTCTAATTTGATCTGGATTTCCATGCGAGTTAATAATTCTTAATTCTACTTTTTCTATATCTTTTTCAGCATAAAAGTCTAAAACACTGGATTGACTTACACATTTTTGTATAGCTCTATCTTTTGATGTTGTATTTTTATTCATTGTTGGTATGTCATTTAAAAGATTAAGACGAACCATGAAAATATATTTTGTAAAACAAGTACTATTTACCCATTTAACTTTATTGTATCCATTAGGTTCTGCTGTATCTAACTCAACGATGGCATTAAACTCAGCCATATTTAGTGTATGAATTTCTTCTATCGGTACAGTTTTATAAATTGATATATCAAAATTTTCTTTTCCAAATTCTTTTATATCATTATAAAATGAAGAATCTCGTACGTTTAATTGTGAAAGATGTCTCTTCCATCTATCTTTTATACCTGTCATTACCCAACCATCTCTGACACAATAAAAATGCGATAAAGTCTGTCCAATATAGACTTTATTGTTTACGCTATTAGTAATTTTGTAAACAATTCCTTTAGCTGTTGCTAAGATATCTTCTGGAATTTCTGGGATTGGTTTATCTTTATAGTAAGTTGACATTATATATGTTAAAAGCTAATCTTTAAATCCTTATTGTAATGTGGATTATAATCAGTTTATATCTCCATCAAAATCTGCGTTAAACGAAGCTGTTGAAGCCAAGCTAAATCTTAACGTTTTTCCTGGAAGGATCTTTATTCTTTTCGCTCTCATTGACCCTTTCCACAATGTTGGTTGACGATTGAATACACACAAATCACCATTCTGTAACTGACGCTCTATGATATCCCCTTCCTTCAACTCTACATGCTTACGGCGCGGTTGCTTCTCATACGCATTCGGAACCAACTTTCCATTTCTATACACCGCATCTCCTTGCTGTAAAACTATCTTCTTTCCTGGGATGTCTATCTGCGGAACTTCAAACTTCATAGCCCCTCTAAACACCACATCTCCCGGCTCCAACTTAAATCCCTGCGTCCACAACACAACCTTCGCACTCTTTATCACCTCATCGCGTATTATAAAATTCACCTTTCCGTCATCCAACAACTTCTTACACTTCTCCATATTCAAACTATTCACTCTGATCGGATATGTCAACGTCTTTGCCATCTCCTCTGGAACAACCAACTCCTCCACCTTACAATACACCTCTGGACCTATCACAGTTCTTCCACAAAACTCTGAACGCTTACCTTGAATATTTTGCCTTATTCTTCCTTGCTTGCCTGATATACGCTTCTTAAAACACTTTAGCGCCCTCTTACCCTGCGTATCTCTTGCCTTTCCTTTATTATTGTCCATAAGTGTTTTGATGTGAAACATCAACCTATCAATCTCATCTAACCTTGTCTTTTCCTTGCTTTCATTCTCAATCTTCTTATTTGTCTTCAATATGTCAATATACTTGTATGTCAAGTCATCATGCATGTTCTCTCCGTCATCAGACTTTACAAACGGTCTCACACACGGTGGTACAACCAATAAATTAGTTATCATCAAACGAATCGGATGAATTATCTCAGAATCAAATCCCAACAAGTTTATATCATCTGGTCGAATATTACTAAATATATCATATATATCATCATATCTCAACGGTATCTTACTATCTCTTACCTCCATCATATACTTGTCATCCTGACAACTGTATATCGGAGGAACCGTCTCACAATACGGACAAACCTTCACATTATTCGCTATAAAGTTGTAAATAGCCTTGTACTTATTCTCTCCTCTGTACTTGTTAAAGTTAAGAAGAAAAATCTTTTCCTTTGTCATCATCAATCTGTGACACTTGTTACAAAAGATATTCAAATACTCTATTATTGTCTTGCTTCTCAACGGATGCGGAATCTTCGCATTTAGTTTTATAAACCCAAAATGACCTGGACAATCCTTACAATTATTATCACATGTCTCGCATATCTCATTGTTATCTAATGGCCCCATTCGTAAATCATACAAACTATTAGGACCTCCTAGCTTTGTTTCCTTGATTTCTACAACACAATACTCCTCAATTTCTTCTTCGCTAAAAAAGTTAAACTGTACATGATCAACATCTTTATAATACACCTTAACTTCTTCTTCCTCTTCCTCTTCATACGGCTCCTGCTCTTTTATGATGTCGCTTTTAAAAACACTTTGCGGTTCCTGTTCCATCTTTTGCTTCAAAGCACTCTTCTCAATGACAGAAGTGATTTTTCTCCTGATTGGATCAATATGCTTCTGAGGCATAATAACAGGAGATCTGGCACGAGTTTGGCCAGTTTTCTTGTCTTTATTGAAAACCACTTTTTGACTCATTTGTTATATAAACAAGGTTTGAATGCTTAAATCAGTTTATGACTCGCAAATACGAGTTATAAACTTTGTTTTATTACTTCGAGATCTATTTTTTTAGCGTAAAAATTATCAGATCCTGTTATTTTCATTAAGAGATCCTTATTAATTTGATCTTTTGTATCACGTTCTTGGATTGTGACAATTCTTATTCCTGTATTAATGATAGGACTTTTTGGATCTTGTGAGTGTGTATTGTTGAACATTTATAAATAAATAGCATATTTTTATTTTAATCAGTTTATTCTTTAAAATTCTTCTTCTGTTGTTTCACCATCTGTAAAATCTTCCTGCGACAAAGTGATCAATTGTCCCTCTGCCTCATCATCCCTCAATGTTCTGACTCTATAATCTCTCCACTTATTTCCTCTTGGTATTCCCCATCTCTTGTACAAATCTTCCTTCAAATCATTCTTCGAAGGAATCTTAATTCCTGAAAAAGTGTCTTGAAACCACGCTCTAAACTCCGCATAGGCATCTTGTAAGTTGAGTCCTGGACAATTTGGAGACTGGTCCTTCTTGATCTTTTCATTCACAAACTGTAAGAACATATCATTGTTTTGTCTATACATTGCTGTCGCATTTGTAACATTCACTGGCTCTGGATCCTCTCCATGCTTTTGAATCTCAATGTAGGTTTGAAACATAAGCCACATGAAAGCCTCTTTCATGTAAGGAAGTTTTTCATTGAGCGAGTTATCTCTGTAGAATATTTTTTGTCTTAATTGCTCTTCAAATGTGTGCGGAACTTCAGAAGTATCTTTGGGAAATTTAGATTCGAACGGCAAAACTCTAACACGATTCCAAATCGCTTGGTCATCCGCTGACAAACGAGGAAGCTTGTTACAAATCAACGCCATCTTAAACATAGCAACCATATTTTTTCCCTCCTTAAACAAACCTCTGGAATAAAACTCATCATTACCTGTCAAACGCTTCATAATACCAGCATTGATCACATCTTTTCCATCTGGTTCAGCTAACGCGATAAATCTAGTGTTACGTGTCATTTCGAGTTCTGGAGATGCGGAAGCAGATTGTGTTTCTTTACCAGTGATAAGAGTTGTTGGAGGAATCACCATGTATTGTCCAAGGACCTTTCTCAAAAGATCAATAATGATAGATTTACCATTATCACCATCACCTGTCATCACAACGAATGTTTTTGAGAAATTTCCCGCTTTCAACAATTTAGCAGTATACTCTAAAAAGTATCTTCTCAAAACAGGATTTGGAAAAATTTTGAGAAGAAGATCTTTAATTTCTGTAATCTCCGGATCTTCTCTGTCAAACTCTCTATAGTTGTATCCAGTTGTCATACTGATATAATCATCTGGACGTCCCTCTCTAAACTCCATAAGTTTTAGATCAAGCACACCATTCGTAAAGCCAACCAGATAGATGTTTGTGTCGAGCTTGTCAAAAAACTGCTGATTGTAGAACAACTCTTGACACTCCTTCATGATGTTGTTTTTAAACGAAGCGCACTTTAAACTTCCTATAATCTTATTAATTTGTCCTTGTTTCTTTGCGGATTTTTCAGCGTTTTCATCGTCCTTTGCGATTTCGGAGCACAAACGTTTAGATTCTTCAGAGTAGCGTGGAATAATTTCAGAGCCGATTTTTGATCTGAGAGTGATACCTTTTTCTATACGTTGCCATCTGTGGTCTTTGAATTCGTACCAAATGTCGTTTAATACACTGGCGCAGACGAATTGGCTTCCGTATTTGTCGTAGAGTTGTCTAGCGATATCAGCGTGTCCACCGAGAAGAGAGTTGTGAATGTGTTGTCTTTGTTCTTCTTGTTGAATTTTTTCATAGAGTTCTGGATTATCGATGTGCGCGTAATACTTGAGGGAGGCAATTGTGTAATTTGATTTATTCATTCTGTTCCATCTGTAAACACAACCAGCCTCGCTAAAGTTGTCCGTTGAAGTTTTTCTGCTGAATTCGATCCAAAGTTCTAAGGCTTCTTGACACCCATCGCCAATGTTGTATAAAATCCAGCCGACCTCCATCCAGTGATTGTAGTCGCTTGCTCTTGCTATAGAGAGAAGAGGAAGTAGTTTTTTAGCGATTTCAATGGCTTGTGAGACAGTCATGTTTTCATACTCACGTTTAATATCTTCAGATTTTTGAAGGAATTTCTTAGGGATGACTTCTATTGTACGTTTAGCTTCGTAGATTTGTCTATTGAGAGGGTGAATAGAGAGAATAACAGGGAGATAGAAGTCAAGAGGATGTTCATTAAAAAGGATTTCTTGATCTTCTGAATCGTAAAGGATTTTGTTTTTCATAGCTTGCTCAAGAGAGATTTGTTGACATTTATAGTTATAAATCTTAGTAAGTTTGTAGGATGTGAGTTTTCTGTCTTTTCTGGATCCGTACATGAGCCAGTGTTTTTTGCTACATGATTTGTCGATGACAGCACCAGAGTGAGTGATGCCGATGTCTTCAAAGAGTTTCATATTTTCAACGTCGGCGATGACTCTAGGTATGAGATGCATGTCTTGATCGATGTTGCTCATAAATAGGAAAGGAAAGTGTAAGTGAAAGCCGTTTTTAACACGAGCGCCACTGATGTAAGGATTCTTTTTTTCAAGAACAAAACAAATAAGGTCATCTTCATTATAGTTATCAAGTACAAATTTTAATTGGTCAATATAAATTTTAACAATAGATTCTAATTGGGTTTGTGAATAAAAGTGTTGGTCGATTTTCATTTCTTCATCATAAGGTAAGGCAATATCAATATCAGCTAATACAGGTAAATATTCGTTAGGTCTTTCGGCAAGACCACACATGAAGTTATCTCCTTCTTCGTAAAGTCTTTGACAGTAAAGATTCCAAAACCGTTTGCTGTTTTTACGCTCGATTCTATACTTACCAACAGACGGAATCATCTGACTGGAGTGTGTATAAAAATCAGAGTTATCTCTAAACTCTTGAAGAAACTTGAGAACTTGTTGATCCATCTTGTATAATTATCAAAATATTTTCTTTTAAAATATTATAAATTTTTAAAAAAATCAATTTATAATATTCAGTAAAGCTTATCATTCCTCAACCAAGCCTATAAAACTCACTTTATAACTAGGCTTTTGTCAAGACTAAAATACTGGTTTTAAGGAAGCTTAAAAGTTTGTGGTAATTTAGTCCACTGCTTACATTTGTGGAGATGTTGTTGCTTTTTCAATTCTGTAGACTCTTATGGACCTCTTACAAGATTCATAACTAAAAATAAAATTTTTTGGATAACTTGTCAAGTTAGCCTGATACACTAAATAATTTGAACTGTCTAATAATTCAAAGTTACCGAAGGAGTTCTTCTTTTCACTCCAATATAAACTATATTCAGGACCTAATTCCTCCATTTGAATTTCTTTTTTCATCATTTCTATAGTTGCTAAAATCTCATCCCTCTTCCATTCACAATACGCTTCTATGTCTTCATCTACGCATATCACAGCAATAGGAGTGGATTGTTCACTCACAACTGTTTGTTCAGATGGAGATTGTTCGGATGAAGATTGTTCGGATGGTGGTTGTTCGATCACAACCTCTTCTTGTGGAGTAGAATAATATAAACCCATTTATCATAATGGCGGATTCTCTTTAGATTTAATTTTTAGCACATATAAAAACTTCGTTATACATTTCTTTCAAAAATTTCAACGCGTCAAAATTTGGTTCACGTACGTATCTATGGTCCATTCCCCATGGATTTACTTTCCATCCTGTTTTCCATTTTCCTACCGACGTTCTGTATGGCTTTTTAACGTAGACAAAAGAGAGATGGTTTAGTTTTGAGAAACTGTACAAATGTATACTTTCATGCGTTTTTGATATTCTTACATCATAGTAGTAAACATCAAATACAAATCCTCTATCATCATACTTTAGACTCTTCTTAAAATCATGAATGTTGAAAACACAATTTGTAACAGGATTTTTGAAGTAGTACAAACTATGATCTTGGGATTCCCAACTAGACTTTTGTTCCTTAATCTTAAAGCGCTTGTACACTTGGGCAAGTTGGATTTTAATAATGTTTTTCATCTTTGATAAAAATAATTTATCTTAAAATAAATTATTTTTAATTTTACATCATGTAGATTTGATAAGAGATTTCAACCTCGCTATCAGAAACTCTTCTTCTTCTTGAATTTTCAGCAATTAAAACAGCTCCTTTAATGATCTTTGTTAATACGCATTCTAAAAATTCTTGAGTGATTGCTACAGCGTCTCTCTTGACTTTAATCTTTCTTTGGTTACAGATTTCAGAGATACACTTTTCAAACATTTGTGGATTTAAGTATAATGTTTCTGGCAATTCATTAAAGTCTTCAAGATATAATTCCATATAGTGTTTAATGTCTCCAGATTCAATGGATGTCTTGCTTTCTGTTAACATGTCAAACATATAGTTTAAGAAATCAAGAGAAATGTCTCTTATTGTATCAACAACTGGAGAAGCAATTGATTCCGCTCCAGCATTCTTGATCAACTTTAAGAAAGAAGTTCTTGTGAAATTATCGAATGGATTAGAAATCATCTTTGAGTCTTCTTCTTCATCTGATTGGTGACCACGCTTTCTTTCTTCTTTTTCTTCTTCGCTTTCACTTTCGCTTTCGCTTCTATCACTTTCTTGTCTACGGCGTTGATTTTCTTCTTCTTTTCTACGTTGTTGTTCTTCTTCTTGTTTACGACGTTGTTCTTCTTCTTTTCTACGTTGTTCTTCTTCTTGTTGTCTACGTTCTTCTTCAAGTTGTCTCATCTTTTCTTCTTCTTGTTGTCTACGTTCTTCTTCTTGTTTACGACGTTGTTCTTCTTCTTGTTTACGTTGTTCTTCTTGTCTAATCTTTTCTTCATCATGGTCTATTATCTTTTCTTCATCTTGATTTTGATCTTCATCTTCTATTTCAACTTTCTTTTCTTGTTGTCTTCTAGGTCTTTCATCATCTTGTCTTCTTGGTCTTTCGTCATCTTGTCTACGTCTTCTAGAGTCATCTTGTTGACGACGAAGAAGATCTTGCTTACGTCTATCTTCATATTCTTGACGAGTCATCTTTTTAGGATGTTCATGTTCAGATTCAGAGTCAGTGTATTTCTTTTTAGGCATTTCAGAGAGGAACTCAATCTTGGATGGTTTTTTAGATTGGTCAGCTCCAGATGTATATTTTTGGATTTGGTGATTAATTTCTGTCGATAAGACTTTTCTTAAACGATTGCGACTCATTTGCTAATTTTAAATAAAAAGTTATAATCTTTAACCTAATTAAAAAATAGTCAATTTTTTTCTTTATATAAATTAAAATAATGTCATCACAGTGTATTCCATACATGATCCCTATATCATGCTTTTACGCAGCCAGCACTCTTTTCTTCCTTAGAAACTTAAGACAATCTCTTCCTATCGCTGCTCTTCTTTTAATCTATCTTGCTACATGCGCCTATGGTTGGTGGAAAACTAAACTTGATTACGTTTCTGTACTCAAGAAAGCTGTTCTCCCAACTCTTATATTTGTTTTGTGGTTAGTTCCTTACCTGATTCCTGTTACAAGAACAATGTGGAATTTTGTTGGTGACTCTGTTTTTATCATTGGTCTTTTCACAATGGGATATGTCTGGGCTTTAAAACGCGACCTCTCTTTTAAAATCTAAACTTTTTAAATTAAAAATGCTTAATTTAAAAATTATCTTGACCACTTCACTCCATACCTTTCAAACCACTTCAATGCCTGTTCTGCTGTATTAAACTCACCTTCCATCTTCAATGTCATTGGTGGAGAAACAAATTTAATCACTTCTGGTCCCTCTGTTCCATTAGGATGTGTAGTCAAAACTAACTCCAATGTTGTTATCCATTTAAATCCATCCTTCTCATACTTATATATAGGTCCCTTGTCACCTAATGGACGACGTTTATCCATCAATTCCTTTATTTGCGTCTTCTTATCAACCAACTCATCAATATCAATACTTATAGGAATAGCATCTAATAAACTTGTAATAATGTTGTAAACAACGCCATAACCAGAATTCAAGACTATACGATTGTCAATAAGGTCTTCAAGACACGCACAGAAAGCTTCAAAGACATCTTCAAGCATGCTTTTGTCTAATATAATAGTTTTGATGTTATTGTTTGGTTCTAAAATCTTTATTTCTTTGTATCTGATAAATTTGTCAAGTCCCAATGACTTACAGAATGGAGCAAAAAGATTCTTACTAATATACTTCTTCTTTAACTCACACATGTACATCGCTGCCTGCGGATTAGCCTGTATCTCAGGAAATCTTCTAAACATATACCAGCCAATCGCTTTATTTACTGTTAAGTCACCCATCGACTCAAAAAACTCAAGCGAGGTTGACTCAAGCATACTAGCTGTTGTGAAAGCCACCTTCATTCTGTTAAGACCATCTTGATCTAATAATTGCTCCGCAATTTCTTGCTTAACATTTCCACGGGTAACTAAAAGGTTAATCAAAAAGGTCTTAAACTCCTCTTGATTAAAATCGTGAACAGTAACTTTGTCTAAATATTTCACAAGTATATTTCTAATAGGGCCAATTTTGGTTGTTTCGAATTCAGATGACATTTATTATTATAAATAAAGAAAAAAACTTATAATAATCAGTTTATATTTAAAAAATTAATGTTTAAATTAAAAATTAGGTTATCTAAAATGACAATCATCTACATTGTCTGTCCAAAAAGGATCTTAAAGTATTTCACTCACCTTATCGACTCCTTCTCTCATGAACTCAAAGAATTCTTCCTTCACATAAAAGTTAACATTGTAACAGACGTCGATAAAATTTTTGATCTTCAAAACTCTCTCATTATTCTCTTTGGTCTACAAGAGTTCCAAAAATTTCCAAACGTCCCACAATTCTTCTCCAAAAACAAGATCATCGTATACAACACCGAACAACTACAATCCAAACAATGGGACTTCATGATCAATCATACATACCCTTTCATTCTTGAATGGTGGGACTACTCTCAAAATAACATCGACTACATCCAAATCCATTACCCCTCTATCTGGACCAGATACGTTACCTTCGGCTACTCAAAAGCCATTGATCTATGCTTAAACGAAGGCGACGTTTTAAATATTAATAGAAAAACCCTTTCCTTCTTTGGCACAGATCATGAAAGAAGATTTAACATCTGTATGGACCTTAACATGGCCCTTGAACCATTTAAAAAAAATGTAAAGTATATAACATCTGATATCCTCTATGGACAAGCATACAACCAGTACATTTCTACAAACTCCATCTTCTTAAATATCCACTACTACACTCCCTCTATACTTGAAGTCGTTAGAATTGTTCCACTGATCTCACAAGGTCATTTAGTCATTTCTGAAAGAAGCGACGACACAACCCTTGACAGACTTCTTGATCCTTTCATTGTTTGGCTTGATCCAACAAGACTCAAGGAAAAGGCATATATTGAAGAACTGGTGGCAAAAATCAACAACCACAATCCGTTCAAACTCAAAGATATGGTGATTCAAAACTTGGCATTCAGAGACTTTCTTGAACATAGCGGAGCATTTGAGACCATCGCAAAACTTTCTAAATGATGATATCTTTTAACCAAGTGTTGAGCTTCTTAATCTTAACTTCATCAACATCTGTCGAAATTCCAAGAGAGTGTAAATAGTAGACTAGTTTTTCAGTTTCTAAATTAGCAGAAATCTTCTTGCTAAATGGACACCCTCCTATTCCTCCCAAACTTGAGTGAAAGGTTGTAACTCCATTTAACAAGCCAGCATACACCAAGTCAATAGCCTTTCCATTATTCTCATGAAAGTGTCCAGTTATCTTTGACATATCCATGATCTTGTTCAACTCTTTCAGAATAGAGGAAAACTTTGCCTCGTCACCCACTCCTATTGTATCAGCCAAATCTATTCTGTCCACTCCTAGCTGTAAATATCTTCTAACTATGTCAACCACATCCTCAACCTTTACTTCTCCTTCGTATGGGCATCCTAAGGCACAAGATACACTTCCTCTGATAGATAACTTATCCTTCTTTGCTTCTTGAACAACCTCTCCAAACTTTTCGAAAGCCTGTTTAGAGGAGGCGTTGATGTTTCTTTGATTGAATGTTTCAGATGCTGATACAAAGAGAACAATCTCTTTTACATTAGAGTCTTTTTTCAAAAGTCTGTATTGTCTAAGATTAGGAACGAGAACACTATAAGTCATATCGTTGTAAGGAGGAAGATAGTCAATCAACTCTACAGAGTTTGCCATAGTCGGAACCTTAGACTTATTAACAAGAGAACCAATCTCGATTTCTTTTATACCAGAGTCTTGTAGGCCGTTTATGAGGGCGATTTTTTGAGCGACGTTAAGAATTTTCTTTTCGTTTTGAAGACCGTCTCTTGGAGTAACGTCAAGGATGTTTGCCTTTGTTGGAAAAATTTTAGGCGCGATGAAGTAAGACATCTTCATTAATTGATTTAAGCGTAAAGTCATTGTATATATACATAAATTGATTTTTTTAAATCTATTCCATTTTTTCTAAAGATGGAAGAAAAACTTGAAAATCTTGATGGTTGGAAAATCATCGACTCTTTCTTTGAAGAAAGAGGACTTGTCAAACAACAAATCGAATCCTTTGACGAATTCATAAATGAAAATACAAAAAATATCATTGAACAAAGTCCTCCTATCATCATAGAATGTAGAAACGAAATTCACCACTTTAAGTTCATGGATCTTAAAGTCGGCTATCCACACACTGAGGAATCCAATGGAGAACTTGTTAAATTGACTCCTAATATTGCCCGTCTCAGAAGCTTAACTTATGAGATTCCTCTTTATGTCGATGTTAGATATATAAAAAAAATAGTCACTCCGCAAAATGTTGTTACAACAAAAATAGACATCACTGAAACTATAAAACTTTGTCATATACCACTTATGCTTAAAAGCTCAAACTGTGTACTTAACGGCCTTACTACAAAAGAACTTATCAATGTTGGCGAGTGTGACTATGATCAAGGAGGATACTTTATTGTGAATGGAGGTGAAAAGGTCTTAATCGCGCAAGAAAAGATGGCTACAAATCAGGTTTATGTTTTTATAAATAAGCTAGGAATGTACGTTTCCGAAATTCGTTCCATCCAAGAGAATGAATTCAAGTCAGCGAATCAGATCCTTGTTAAAATCGTAAATCCCTCAAAGAAAAGTATCACTCTCGCTGACAAAGTCATCAGAGTTACCCTTCCTTATATAAAGAAAGAAATTCCCCTTGTGATAGTGATGAGAGCGTTTGGACTTAAAGATAAAGACATTTATGACAGAATTATTTTTGACAAACAGGATGAGGAGTTTAGGCCGATCATCGATTCTTGTATTGAAGAATCAATGATTATTAATACGCAAGAAAAGGCATTAGAGTATATAGGTAGAAGAGGACAGACAGTTTGTGACACCAAGATTAAAAGACTTTATCAAGCAGTAAGAGTGTTGGCAAAGGAAACTCTTGCGCATATAAGTGGAAATGGAAATCTTGAATTTTTAGATAATATCGATGAACTGTCAGATGAGAAACAAGAGTATCTAACAGATGATGTCAAGAAGGACTTTCACAACAAGTCTTTCTTCATTGGGTACATGACAAACAAACTCTTAAAAACCTTCTTTAGAAGAAGAGATATAGATGATAGAGATAATTATGGAAATAAGCGTTTAGAGTTGGCTGGGTCTTTGTTAGGGTCACTTTTCAGAACGTCCTTCAATAAGATAATAAAAGAAACAAAGGTTGAGTTGGAAAAAAAGAAAATTATCCCTTCAAAAGAAATAAATCTCAAAACAGACGTTAACGGTTCCATTATTTCTAAAGACCTTAAGTTTGCGCTCTCTACCGGAAATTGGGGATCTTCAAGGCAAAAGATCACAAGGACAGGTGTTTCTCAGGTGCTAAACAGGTTAAGTTATATGGCAACTTTGTCACATTTGCGAAGAGTGGTTGCGCCGATAGCAAAGGATGGAAAGTTAGCAAAGCCTCGTTTGTTACATTCTTCACAGCACAACATAGTGTGTTGTATAACAGGAGAATCGTTAGTTATGGTAAAGAATGGACTTAAGATGATACGAGATATGTCAGAGAGAGATGAGGTATTAACATTTAATAAAGAAACCTATGTTGAGGAATGGTCAAAGATTACAAACTACTTTAGTATACTTCCAGACAGTTTGATGATGATAACAACCACGACTGGTAGAAAGATAAAATGTACACCAGATCATCCATTTTTGGTGGCACGTCCTTTGAACAAGATGATGGTAAAGTTAGAGTGGAGATTAGCAGAAAAGTTGACACCGCAAGATTATGTTGTTGTGCGACACTTTATGATAAATCCGCGAAAGGTTTATGACAAAAATAATAATAAGATTTCAACAGATGAGTCCATTCAAGTTTTATCAGACACTTATAGTTCAACCTTGTTGGAATTTAGGCTTCAGAATGTTAACTTGATGGTGAAAAGCATGGGAGGCGATGAGTCTAAGCAAAGCAATGACATTTTGTTTTATGGATTGCCTGAGGATTATATAGCGGTTAGAGTAAGTCAAACAGAGTGGATTGAACCAGAGTTAGTGTATGATTTTACAACAATAAATGAGGCTCATTCTTTTGTAGCGAATGGATTTGTGACTCACAATTGTTCTGAGACACCAGAGGGGCATGCTTGTGGGCTTGTTAAGAATTTGAGTTTGATGACACATGTGAGTTTGAGTTCAAGGAGTGAGTATATAGAGGACTTTTTGTATGATTTGGGAACAAAAAGACTTGAGAATTGTGATCAATTAACTTATGAGTTTGAAGGTAGAGTGTATATGTACACAAAGGTATTTTTAAATGGAAGATGGTTGGGTATACATGATGAGCCTGATGAGATGTATGTTAAGTTGATAAAGATGAGAAGAGAGAATAAGATAAGGTTTGATGTGTCGATAGTGTATAACAAATCAGAGTGTGAGTTGATGATAAATACGGATTCAGGGAGAACGTCAAGGCCATTGTTGGTGTTGGGAGAGGATATGATGCCAAGAGTGAGTCGTCGAGATGTGGAGATGTTGAGGGAGCGTAAGAAGTTATGGTCTGATTTGTTGAGGGAAGGAAAGGTAGAGTTTTTGGATGTGTTAGAGTCAGAGAATTGTTGGATCGCGATGACGTATGAGGAGATATATAAGAGGGAGTTTAGTGAGGTGTTTACTCATGCGGAGATACATCCGTCAATGATGTTGGGTATAGCGGCGTCAATTATTCCATTTTCAGATCACAATCAGGCACCAAGAAATTGTTATTCGGCAAGTATGAGTAAGCAGGCGATGGGAATTTACGCATCGAATTTTCAGACAAGAATGGATACGTTGGCGCATGTTTTGTTTTATCCGCAGAAGCCAATAGTGGATACAAATTCGGCCAAGTATTTGAATTATAGTGATATACCGGCAGGACAGAATGCGATCGTGGCAATAGCTTGTTACTCGGGGTTAAAGATTTGGCCCCTGTCACAATAAAAGTTGTGGCAAGTCTGAACTATTCAGGCAACGTCATCAAATTGCGAGGAAGTCTCGTTAATTTTAATCTGATTAAAATTTGAATGACTAACTACCAAGTTTTTGTGGTAACACAAAGATGGCATCTGGGAAACCAAGATGAGGTAAAAAGGTTAGTTCTAGAGATTATTCGCAGCGAAGCGTCCTTTTTTACGTATCGCGTAAAAAAGGATGAACGTTCAACGACCTTATGGTGACGGGCTAATTTAAAAGGAGACTTATCCTTTTAAGTTGGCTCAAAATAAGATCTAAACCCACTGGCGACAGTGCTAGTACGTAGTCTTTACACTTAATAGTTTTAGTGTGTAAAGCCGAAATATTAGGACCCATGAAGAAAATAGGAAATGATTTTCTGAGGTTGGTACTATTTGTAAATCAAGAAGACTCGGTTATATTGAACCGGTCAGCGATCGATCGTGGATTATTTCGATCGGTATTTTATAGGACTTACAAAGACGAGGAAAACAAGAAGCCAGGATCTATTGTAGAGCAGTTTTGTAAGCCAGATCCAGCGATAGTGATGGGATCTAAGCACAACAAGTATGGAAAGATAGATTTGGATGGTTTGGCAAAGATTGGAAGTAAGTGTGTAGGAGGAGATATTTTGATAGGAAAGACAGTGGCTTTGCCAGAGTTGGAGGAAGATCAGGGAGGAGAAGGATTGATGAATAAGTATACACATAAAGATGTGTCGCTGTCAGTAAGGCCGTCAGAGAGTGGAGTTGTGGATCAAGTTATGCTTTCGAGTACAATAGAGGGAAGAAATTTCGCAAAGATCAGAATGAGAAGTGTAAGAATTCCAGAGCAGGGAGATAAGATCGCAAGTCGTCACGGCCAAAAAGGAACTATAGGGCTCATTATGCCCGATGTTGATATGCCATTTACAGTACAAGGAGTGAATCCGGATGTGATAATTAATGCTCATTGTATACCGAGTCGTATGACAATCGCGCAAATGTTAGAATGTATGATTGGAAAGTCAAATTTGATGGAGGGAACAAGGTATAATGGATCTCCGTTTGAAAAGATAAATATAGAAGAGGAGTTTAAAAAATTGACGAGTCATGGGTTCGAAAAGCATGCGAATGAAGTGATGTATAATGGTAGAACAGGAGAAAAGATGAATGCTCAGATCTTTATAGGTCCAGTTTACTATCAACGATTAAAACATTTAGTGGCTGATAAACAGCATTCAAGAGCATATGGCCCTATTCAGAATTTGGTTAGACAACCGACTGAAGGAAGGGCAAGAGACGGTGGATTGCGCTTTGGAGAGATTAAATATTTTCTAGTCTCAGTGGGTACGCAAGTATACTGCTAGTCAACGACGTAGTTGGCAAGAAAATCAAATTGCGGGGAACTCTATAATAAACAATACTAAGTCTAAATAGTGATATTTAGATGGCTTATGCTAATCACATAAGGTATTCGTTACGAAGTAACTCACCATTGCTTCGCAATGAGAAAGTAATAAGTTGTTTATTAATATAGACAATCCGCAGCGAAGCCTACTCTAGAATGTAAACTAGAGAGGAACGTTCAACGACTAAATGGTTTTCGGCGTTTTTACGCTTAAGATATAGTCTAGTCCACCTCGTGAGAGGGTGAAATTGTAGGAGCTAATAGTCTACGTCAATGCTATTAGTTTCGTAATTTCAAGCTAATGATATTTGGAGGAAATTCCTTATTGAAGCTGGTATTAACGGGAACGCGATTGTATGATTTCACACGGTGCCGCAAACTTCCTCCGAGAAAAATTATTCCTCGGTAGTGATAAATTCAAAATACACGTTTGCGAATCCTGTGGCCTCATCGCTTCTAACCTTAACAAATCCATATCAAATAAACAAGTCTACACTTGTAAGAAATGTAAAAAAGATTCCACCGTTTCAGAAGTCCTCATTCCTTATGCTACTAAACTTCTGTTCCAAGAATTAATGGCGCTTCAAATAGCCCCTAGATTAAAACTTAAATAAGATTAATATTAATCCTATGATTAATATTAATTTAATACATATCTCTCATCTTCATCATCACCTGTGATATACTCATCACACAAATCTCTAAATTTGAATAAT
>Ga0214917_10002796_pt1 | contig 20884 bp, 20 predicted proteins | sample LL_1208_BB_MetaG_FD_177983 | JGI IMG/M metagenome (GOLD analysis project Ga0214917, IMG submission 177983) | Freshwater microbial communities from Lake Lanier, Atlanta, Georgia, United States - LL_1208_BB | ecosystem: Environmental > Aquatic > Freshwater > Lake | place: USA: Georgia | collected...
CCGCCATCCTGGACCAAAGAACTCGCGCATCTCGTAAACTCCCTGGGCGACCGGCTTGACATCGCCAAGCTGTCCGAGGCTCGCCTTTCGAAGTCGCAGAACCAAACGGCGTCGAGTCTGCGGATCACGCAGCCCCTCCAGCCATCGATCGAACGACTCAGTGAGGACGACTTTGTACACATGTTGAGTGTAATCGAATGTTCACGCAATCGCCCGTGCGGTGACATCGAGGTAGCGTCGATCGCTGGGCGGTATGCCACCCTCGAGCGCGTGTGCCCTGGGAACCCATGGTCGCGTTGCTCGCGCGCAGCGGTCACCCTCCTGGCATCTCAAACCGTACCAAGCCGAAGGGCTTCAGTCGTGGGGCAGAGGGCCTCGGCACGTCGGAAACCAGCCCCGGAAGGGAGTAGACCCCGGTGCGGTAGTTCGAATCCGGACTCTGACCTGTAGCGGCAATCCTTCTGATCGGAGGCTGTTTGGAAGTCCATCAGTCCCTCTCCGCCAAGTTGTTTTCTGCAACTTGTCCTACCTTCACACCGGCTCTCGCAAAGTGTTGATCTGATTGCAATTTTCAGTCCTACGGCGTACCAAGCGGATCACGCAAGCCCCGAGTCATCGGGTCACCGACCTCGCAGAGACTGCAACTTTCACTGGACCTCCTGACTGAGAGGGTTTGAAAAAGGTTTGACGGAACAAGCACTTGGCGATCGCCACGATGTGCTGATGATCCGTACCGAGGTCCAAAAAGTCAGGAGCTTTGCCCCTGTCAAATGGGTCCTACCGGCTTCGAGCAGAGCAGGTTCAAGTACACCTTTTCTCTCCACGCCCATAGCGGCATCCAAGCGGGCTTCGCGTCCTCTTGGGCTTGCATTTAGGCCGGGTTGATCATGCGGACCATGTTCAGTTCATCGTAGTACGCGCCGTCGACTCGCAGGGCTCGTGGCATGCGACCGACTTCCAGGAAGCCAACGCTCTGATACAGGCCCACGGCCGCGTGGTTCGAAGCGGTCACTGAAAGTGTGATTTGCTCCACGCCGTCCCAGGCTGCTGCGCAAGCGATCGCATTCAGCATGAGTTGAAGACCTACGCCCTGCCTTCGAGCCGTGGGCGTCACGTACATACTTCGAACGAACGCGATGTGACGTTCCTTGACCGACTGCTCACGGCCGACACCCACGACTCCCGCCAATTCAGCGTCATTGAAGCACCCCAAGAACTTGCGTTCCGGCGAGCCGACAAGGTGCGCCACGATCTGCGGGTCCGTGCGGGAGTGTTCTTCCTCGTAACTCGATCCGAAGGAGGTCGGACTCTCCCGGAGTCCGAACAGGCGCAGGGCTTGAAACGCAGAAGCATGGTCATCGTTCAGAGCTTGGATGATCATCGGTGATCACACCAACGCTTCCCGCACCACGGCTGGGTGCTTGCTGGCAATGCGAATCAACGCCTGAGCGGCACCGGAAGGGGACGTACAGAAACGCAAGCGACCCATATCGGCCGTACGTCCGACCAGCAGAAGTCTGCCCACCCCTTGTGAGCGCAAAGCCGTACCGACCATCCGGTCAGGCCCTTCGCATCAAACGAGGGCATGTTGAGGTCGATCAGGCATAAGTGGCGCAAGATCGGTAGGCGGGTTCGAATCCTGCCGCTTACCCATAACGGAAAACCGCCTGACCGGAGGCTGTTTGCAACCTCATCGGGATTCGAAAGGTCGGGCCTGCGAGCCCGGCCGGGGTCGAGGAGCCGAGCCATTAGGCGAGGCGAGGTGACCAGATCCTTTTACGCCAAATAACCGATTAGGAAACCTCACCAATGGACCTAAGCAGTTTTCGCTGTTTGTGACATCGCATACTTGACCGAGCAACCATAAGGTACTGATGTGGGTGTGCTCACGGGTTTTCCAGCGAGGCTCTCTTCAATAGCCTGACGCAAATAGGGAATCGCCTTCGGGATATCAGCGGGATTCGCCGAGCGAATGCTATCGATTGCGCCGTGATAAACAAGCACGCCGGATGGGCTGATCAAGGCCATTTGCGGCGTGGTTTTTGCTCCGAAGGCTCGGCCGACAATACCCTGGGGATCCAGAAGTCCGTGACTGGGCGCAGCCTGCTGCTGGGTGTTCCAGGCTTTCATCACGCCAGGCGCACGGTACTCGGAGTGTCCTGGATGCGTTGAATTGATTTGCAGCCAGACCAGCTTTTTTGCGGCCGCAAACTGCTGAAGGCTTTGCATGTTTGATGCACCGTAGTGCTTTTGCACAAAGGGACAATCGGGGTTCACCCACTCAAGTACAACCCAACGTCCTTTGAACTGTTCCAAGGTGATCGTCTCGCCCTCAAGCGATTGCAGTCGGAATCCGGGCGCTGGCTTTCCAGGTTCGAGCATCGCAAAAGCCGGTGCCAACGTTCCGATGAAACAAAGGATCGCCCAAAGAAGTTTTAGTCTACGCATACTGATCGCTCCAAATGTCAGGCAGCCAGCACTTCGAGCCCACCCAGGTAGGGTCGCAGTGCCGGAGGGATCCAAATGCTGCCATCAGGCTGCTGGTGATTCTCCAATACCCCCACCAGCGCCCTTCCCACCGCGAGACCCGAACCGTTCAAGCTGTGTAACAACTCTGGCCGGCCATCGCGTTGACGAAACCTCGCCTGCATCCGCCGGGCTTGAAACGCTTCGCAGTTGGAGCACGACGAAATCTCACGATAGGCCTGCTGCCCCGGAAGCCAGACTTCGAGATCGTAGGTTTTTGCAGCCGAAAAACCCATGTCTCCGGCGCACAGGAGCATCACACGATAAGGAAGCTCGAGTTTTTTCAGAATCGCTTCGGCGTGGCCAAGCATTTGCTCGAGCGCTTCGTAGGAATCATCCGGGTGCACCAGTTGCACCATCTCGACCTTATCGAACTGATGCTGTCGAATCATGCCTCGTGTATCGCGGCCGTGTGAGCCCGCTTCCGATCGAAAGCAAGGCGTATGGGCCGTTAAGCGAATTGGCAAGGCCGCCACATCAACAATTCTATCGGCAACCAGATTGGTCAGCGATACCTCAGAGGTTGGAATCAGAAACCAGCGCTCACGCATAGATGCCTGCCTTGCGCCGCTTTGTTGGCTGTGTTCAGGATCGCACTCGTCTCTTGACGTTGCGTGATCACGTGAGATCTCGAACAAATCATCGGCAAACTTCGGCAGTTGCCCGGTCCCATAAAGCGTTTGCCCATTCACGATATAAGGTGTATAGCATTCCTCATAGCCATGCTCTTGCGTATGGGTGTCGAGCATCAGCGAGGCAATAGCGCGATGGAGTCGCGCAATCGCACCGCGCATCAGCACAAAACGACTGCCGGTTAGCGCTGATGCGGTTTCAAAATCAAGGCCAAGCGGCTCGCCCAACGCAACATGATCTTTCGCCTCAAAATCAAAGACCTTGGGTGAACCCCATCGCCTCAGTTCATGGTTGTGCTCGCTTTCATGCCCTTCGGGTACCGATTCGTGAGGCGGGTTTGGGATCTGGGAGAGCCAGACATTCAAGGCCTGCTGCGCAGCATCGTTATGCTTACTGATCGCGTCAAGTGCATCACCGATGGACGCTACCTGCGCCATCAGATCCGAAGCATCCTCGCCCTTGGCTTTGCGTTGCCCAATCTGCTTTGATAAGGCGTTGCGTTGCGATTGCAAATGCTCGGTTTCGACCTGAAGACTACGCCTATTCGCTTCAAGGTCGTTGAAGCGATCCAAATCGAGCGTGTACGAGCGTTTAGACAGGCGCTGCGCGAGCACTTCAGGCTGTTTGCGAAGCAAGGCAAGATCGAGCATAGGAAACCTCCGTGTCCCATTTTAGCGCTGCGCCACGAATGAACCCCGGCTCTCGCTCAACGGGCCATGCGAATCAGATCAACCCCTTTGGGCATCACAAATCGAAACTGCGCAGCAGGAATCGGCCCCATCTGCCAGTTTGAAAATTCATAACGCATTCCGCGCCCACCCAAATCGGTCAACTGCAGCACCTGGGGCATGGCTTGTGCAAAACCGATCCTTATCTGGTCGGTGAGTCCTTGCCGCTCCATGGCTGTTGCTTTTAACCACTGCAATCCTTCGCTATCGGGTAAACCCTCAAAGCGAAAGCCCTCAAGAACACGTTCGGATCCCAACAAGATACCGGTGGGTAGACCCTCAAGCGCTGCACGCAAGGGACGCAAACTCACCTGCTCAAGATCGCGATCGTAAATCCACAAGGATTCGCCGTCTGCGAGCACCAGCTGATCATTGGGTGACTGGCTGTCCCAACGAAAGCGATCGGGCCGCTGAAACTGCAGACTCGCCTTCCCAAGCCTAGGCGTCTCGCCATCGCGCCTTAACTGCCGCAAGCTCACTTGTACCGAGGCCGATTGCACTTGTTTAAGAAACCTTTCAAGGCTCGCCAAGGCAGGCGGGCGCTGCGCCGGAATCACGGCCGGCGCGTTGGGGCTTTGCGCCAAGCTTTGCGGACTTGACAGCGCGCCCAGCGTAAAGAGGATCAGCTGGCGACGCTTCGGTCGCTGCAAGGGGTCAGGCTTCATCGTGGTCGCGGGTGGGGACCAGAATGTCACGATTACCGCTACCAGACATCGCTGAAACAAGGCCTGATTTTTCCATTTGCTCAAGTAAACGTGCTGAGCGGTTGTATCCAATGCGCAGATGGCGTTGCACCAGCGATATAGACGCGCGCTTGTGCTTGAGCACAACCGCTACCGCCTGGTCGTAGAGCGGATCGGCTTCGCCCTCAACACCGGCATCCTGAAGCGTCTGGGACAAACCCCCAAAACCGACTGCTGATCCGAGGTCGACGGACTCGGCAACCGAGGCATCAAGAATGCCTTCGATGTATTCGGGCTCACCGAGGGTCTTCCAATGATCAACAACCCGATGAACTTCTTCATCACCCACAAATGCGCCATGAACCCTCTGAGGGACCCCTGATCCAGGCGGCAGATACAGCATGTCGCCTTGACCGAGTAGCGCTTCGGCTCCTTGTTGATCAAGAATGGTACGCGAATCAATCCGTGATGAAACTTGGAACGCAATACGGGTTGGAATGTTCGCCTTAATCAAGCCGGTGATCACATCGACCGAAGGTCGCTGGGTTGCCAGAATCAGGTGAATCCCCGCCGCCCTCGCCTTTTGTGCCAAACGTGCGATCAGCTCTTCGACTTTTTTGCCCACCACCATCATCATGTCGGCAAGCTCATCGATCACCACAACGATCATCGGAAGGCGTCGAAGCGGTTCAGGCTGATCGGGTGTGAGTGAAAACGGATTGGCAATCAGCTCTTGCTTGCGCTCGGCCTCGGCGATGCGATGGTTGTAGCCCGAGAGGTTACGAACACCGAGTTTGCTCATCAGCCGGTATCGTCTCTCCATTTCGGCCACACACCAGTTCAAAGCATTAGCGGCCTGCTTCATGTCGGTGACAACCGGTGCGAGCAAGTGCGGTATACCCTCATACACGCTCATTTCGAGCATCTTCGGATCGATCATGATCATCCGAACTTCGCTGGGGCCGGACTTGTAGAGCAAAGAGAGCAACATCGCATTGATACCGACCGATTTTCCTGATCCGGTGGTTCCTGCGACCAGCAAGTGCGGCATTCTCGAAAGATCGGCAACCACCGGTTTGCCCGCAATATCTTTGCCCAGTGCAAGCGTGAGCGGCGACTGACCCTGCGCGTAAACCTGCGAGCCCAGGATCTCTGACAGTCGCACCGACTGCCGTCTCGCATTGGGTAACTCCAAACCCATCAAACTCTTGCCTGGAATGGTTTCAACCACCCGAATCGAGGTGAGGGATAAAGCCCTTGCCAAGTCCTTCGAGAGATTGACAATTTGGCTGCCCTTCACGCCGGTTGCCGGGTCGATTTCGTAACGGGTAATGACCGGACCCGGATAAGCAGCGACCACGCTCGCTGCGACGCCGAAATCGGCAAGCTTTTTTTCAATGAGCCGCGATGTGAATTCGAGTGTCTCGGCTGAAACCAGCTCTTGCTGGGCGCTGGCTGTGTCAAGAAGCGCAAGCGGCGGCAATTCGGTGTCTGGCGGCAAGTCCGTGAAGAGGACGGACTGGCGCTCGGCTTGCGCACGCTCGGACATCGCCACATGCGACACCGCTGGCTCGATGTGAATCGGCTCGGGATGGTCTTCGCGAAAAATCTTGCGCTTTTCAATCACCTGTTCCTCGCGGTCAGCCAGGGCCCGTTCGCCGACTTTGCGGTCATCGCGTGCCGCAATCGCCTCGCGTGCCGCGAGAAACTGGCGCTCGACCCAACCGCCGAGCGATTCAAAAAGGTCAAACCAGGAAAAGCTTCCGACCATCGCGAGACCGGCTGCGAGCATCAGCCAGCAAAACAAGGTAAAGCCAACCGGTCCCATCCAATCGAGCAAACGCGGGCTGAGCAACAGGCCCAGCACGCCACCGGGAACCAGTGGCAGCGCTGGCAACAAACGCAGCCTCGTGGCCTCGAGCAAGACGCAGGACACAAATAGCAAGCCAAACCCAAGGAACTTCACCCAGGGCTGCAGCAGGCGCGGCAGATCGCTGTTTGCCAAACGCTCATCACTCATATGCCGATCGGAGCGCAGGCGCCTAAGATCGGATACCACCCAGATTAGCAAGCCAATCGGAATCAAGTAAGCGCTAAGTCCAGCGAGATAAAGCAGCAAGTCAGCGAACCATGCCCCCACGCGGCCCATGGCATTACGTACAGGCTCGCCATTGCCCGCGGTTGACCATCCGGGATCGCCCTGGTGATAGCTGACAAAAGCGAGCAGGAGCCCGGTTGCCAGCAGGGAAAACACGATCCACCGCAATTCGAGCAGCCAACGGTTCTGGCGCGATAAGGACGGCTCATGCAGCGGCACTTCGGCAGCCTGGCGGGTTCGACGAGCGCTCGTGCGCGGACTGGTGGCAGAGGAACTCATGGTGGGCTCTATAATTTTGCCTTAGTTTGCGCCCTGCCGCGATGCAGCGCGCGAGGACGTTGTGACCGAACCCGCTTTCCCTCAAGGCAGCAGCATGACCGATAAAGAGTGCCAACTCCTCATTTTGGGCAGTGGACCGGCTGGCTACACCGCAGCCGTCTATGCAGCCCGCGCCAATTTGCGTCCTGTGTTGATTACCGGAATTGCACAGGGCGGGCAATTGATGACCACCACCGATGTGGACAACTGGCCTGCTGACCATGCTGGCGTGCTCGGTCCAGAGCTCATGGATCGCTTTCATAAACACGCCGAACGCTTTGGAACGGAAATCATTTTCGACCATATTCATCAGGTTGATTTAAGCCAGCGACCCTTTGTGCTGCAAGGCGACTCAGGCCGCTATCGAGGTGATGCCTTGATCATCGCAACCGGTGCCTCGGCCCGCTATCTCGGCCTTGAGTCGGAGTCTGCCTTCATGGGTAAAGGCGTTTCAGCCTGCGCAACCTGCGATGGCTTCTTTTACAAAGGTCAGGATGTTTGCGTGGTGGGAGGCGGCAACACCGCGGTTGAAGAAGCGCTTTACCTGAGCAACATCGCAAACAAGGTCAGCTTGATTCACCGGCGCGATCGGCTACGCGCCGAGCCCATCATGATTGATCACTGGATGGAAAAAGTTGCCCAGGGCAAAGGGGAAAACATCTGGTTCCATGAACTCGATGAAGTACTCGGTGATGCTTCAGGTGTAACCGGCGTGCGGATTCGCGATAACCGCAGCGGACAGTCGCGCGATCTGGGTCTGAGCGGTGTCTTTATCGCCATCGGCCATACGCCCAACACGAGCTTGTTCGAAGGTCAACTTGCGATGGCCTCCGGCTACATCATCACCCGGGGCGGCCATCAGGGTCTTTCGACGCTCACAAGCGTCGAGGGCGTTTTCGCAGCCGGCGACGTGCAAGACCATGTGTATCGCCAGGCGATCACAAGCGCCGCAACCGGTTGCATGGCGGCGCTCGATGCCCAACGCTGGCTGGAAAATCAAGGGCATGCGACTTGATGACTTAGGCGGACTGCGCGCAGCGCTCAAGCAGCTTGCGCTTGAGCGCAGCAAACGCGAGGCAAAGCGTCGAGCCCAAGCGCTTGCCAAAGAGGTGCAGGCAAGGCTGTTCTTGGACGCCGTCCGCGATGTGACCCCGCTGCCTGCAAGCGATAAAGCCGATACGAAGAAATCCAAACCGGAGCCGATCGCCAAACAGCGTCAGCGCGATGAAGCCCAGGCGCTGGCCTCCAGCCTTTCCGATGACATTGACATTGAACGCTTGCTGCAAACCGATGAAAGCCTGTCCTGGAAGCGCGATGGCTTGAGCCACCAAATCATTCCGAGGCTACGCCGCGGCCAATGGAGCGTGAAGGCTCAGCTCGATTTGCACGGCAAACGCGTGGATGAGGCCCGCGAAGCTTTGGTGGGTTTTTTAGCCGACGCGATCAAACGCGAAATCCGATGCGTGCGCATTGTGCATGGCAAGGGACTGGGATCGGTCAACAAGGAGCCCGTTCTTAAAAACAAGGTGTTGCGCTGGCTTGTCCAGCGCGAAGAGGTGCTCGCGTTTTGTCAGGCAAGACCCAACGACGGTGGCTCGGGTGCACTCATCGTACTTTTGACGGCTACAAGGAAGTCCTGAGCAGGAAGTCCTGAGCGGTAAGTCCTGAGCAGCAATTTCTCAGCGCTGGTTCAGACAGCGGCCTCACCGGTTTCACCGGTACGGATTCGGATCACCTCTTCAACCGCTTCGATAAAAATCTTTCCATCGCCAATCCGACCCGTGCGAGCAGCTGCAACGATCGCTTCTGAAGCTCGCTCAGCCATCGTGTCCGATACGATGACTTCGATTTTGACCTTGGGCAGGAAATCGACTACATACTCAGCGCCCCGGTAAAGCTCAGTGTGGCCTTTCTGGCGACCAAAGCCCTTGACCTCCGTGACGGTCAGGCCGGTGATGCCAACTTCGGCAAGGCTCTCCCTGACTTCATCCAATTTGAACGGTTTGATAATGGCTGTGATGCGCTTCATGTGATCTCCCTTCGAAAACGGCTTATGGTCTTTTCATCGCCATCCCGAAGTGATCGGGTAGCGCCAATCACGCCCCCAAGCGCGCGGTGTGACACGCACGCCGACAGCCGCCTGGCGGCGCTTGTACTCATTGATCTGAATCAAGCGTACAACGCGGGCAATCACCGCGTCATCTATGCCCCCAGGCCTTAGCTGATCGCCTGACAAGTTGTTTTCCATGTACCGCTGGATGATGTCGTCGAGCACATCGTAGGGTGGCAGCGAATCCTGATCGGTTTGATCCGGGCGCAACTCTGCGCTTGGCGGCCGCTCAATAATGCGCTGCGGAATCACGGGCGATAGCCGGTTGCGGTAATGGGCAAGCCTGTACACGAGGGTTTTGTAGACATCCTTCAAAACCGCAAAGCCCCCTGCCATGTCGCCGTACAAGGTGGTGTAACCGACCGCTGATTCACTTTTGTTGGAGGTGGTCAGCACCAGCGAGCCGTGCTTGTTGGAGAGCGCCATCAGCAAAGTCCCACGTATGCGAGCCTGAATGTTTTCTTCGGTTGCATCTTGCGGTTTTTCACCGAAATCGCTGGCAAGCATCGACAAATAGGCCTCAAATAAGGTACGAATCGGCAATTCGTCATAGCGAACGCCAAGTCTTGCCACCATGTCACGCGAATCGATCCAGGAAATATCCGCGGTGTACTGAGAAGGCATCATCACGGCACGCACCCGATCAGCGCCCAAGGCATCGACTGCCACCGCGAGTGTCACCGCTGAATCAATACCTCCCGATAAGCCGATCAAGACCCCGGGAAAGCGATTCTTCAGCACGTAATCCCGAGTACCGAGCACCAGGGCATTCCAGACCTGTTCTTCTTCATCGGGAAGAACGGTTGGCGCTGCGGACTCCGCCGCATGCAGACGATCCAAGGACAAGGTCAGCACATCGGGCTCAAAGGCTCTGGCTTGCGCAACCAAGGATCCCTGCGCATTCAAGGCAAATGAGCAGCCGTCAAAAACCAGTTCGTCTTGTCCGCCGACCAGGTTTGCGCTGAGCATGGGCAGCGCTAATTCTGAAAGATGCTTTCTCGCCACTTCAATACGTTGCACCTGTTTATTGATGTGAAATGGCGATGCATTGAGGATCAGCACGGCGTCAAGATGATGCGCTTGCAGCGCCTTGCAAGGCGCCTCGGTCCAGAAGTCCTCACAAATCAGGACGCCAAAACGCCTGCCTTGCGTCTCCACAACGCAAACCTCATGACCGGCTGCAAAGTATCGCTTCTCATCGAAAACATCGTAGTTTGGGAGGGCCTGCTTGTGGTACCAGGCAACCACCTCGCCGCGACGCAACCACGCTGCAGCGTTGTACAGTCGACCGTCAGCCGCTTTATGTGGCAGTCCAACAATCACCTCGATCGCAAGCCCTTGCAATTGCTGGCCCAAGGCTACAAGTGCTTCATGGCAGCGATCAATAAAGGCTGGGCGCAGCAGCAAATCCTCCGGCGGGTAACCGCAAAGTGAGAGCTCAGGGGTGAGCAATATCCCTGCTCCCTGCTCCAGGGCTTGATGTGCGGCCTCTACAATCCGGTTGCAGTTTGCCTCAAAGTCTGCAACGGTCTGATTCAGCTGGGCAGCTGCAATTTTCATAGGATTCCTCTTGTCGGATTATCGCACGCGCTATCTTGAGCGAATCGACGAAGTTCCAGCCAACGCCTGGGACAGCCTCCTGCCCGATCATCCAGCTTCGGGGCTTTTAAGCCACGGCATGCTTGACGCCTTCGAAGCGAGCGCTTGCCTGCAGGCAGAAAGCGGGTGGGATGTGAAGCATTGGACCTTGTGGTCCGATGCGCAGACCATGATTGCAGCCATGCCGCTTTATCGCAAGTGGCATTCCTACGGTGAGTATGTGTTTGATTGGGCCTGGGCAAACGCCTACGCACGGCACGGACTCGACTACTACCCCAAATGGATCAGCGCTTTGCCCTTTACCCCGGTAAGCGGGCCGCGCTTGCTGCGCCGTGGCAACGAGCCTGCGATCATGCCGCGCTTGTTGTCGGATTTGCAATCACTTCCCGGCAGCTCCGTGCACTGGCTTTTCAGCGATGGCCTTTCCGAAGCTGATGTGACCGTCTTGCGATCGGCAGACTGGATGCGGCGCAGCGGGGTGCAGTTTCACTGGTATCAGGCCAATTACCAAAGCTTTGAGGACTTTCTTGCTGCACTGTCACAGGCCAAGCGCAAGAAGATTCGCGCTGAGCGTCGGAAAGTGATGGAACAGGGACTGCAATTTACGGTGCTAAGCGGCGCGGATTTGACCGAGGCCAACTGGCAGTTTTTCTACGACTGCTATGAACGAACCTACCGTTTGCACGGCAACGCCCCTTATCTCAATTTGTCCTTTTTTCTTCATTTGCACCAATCCCAGCCTGAGCGAAGCGTGATGGTGATCGGAAGCGATGATTTAGGTCCCTGTTGCGCAAGTTTGTTGTTCCGACACCAGGACCGACTTTTCGGGCGCTATTGGGGAGCGATTCGTGACCACCCCTTTGCGCATTTTGAAGCCTGTTACTACCAGCCCATCGAATGGGCCATCAGCGCCGGAATCCGGTGCATTGAGGGCGGAGCCCAGGGTCAGCACAAAATGGCACGCGGCTTTGATCCGGTGCCAACCGAATCATGGCACTGGCTGAAACATCCGGCTTTTGCCGACGCGGTTGAGCATTTCCTCAAGCAAGAGGGTGCGCATATCGATCATTTGATGGACGAGCTTCAGGAGCACCGTGCCTTTAAAAATGTGGTTTGACCGCCGCATTGCGGAAACGCTCAAGGCCATCAAGAATTTCCTGCTTGGCGTCTTCGGGACCGCGCCAACCTTGCACTTTGACCCATTTCCCGGGTTCTAAATCTTTATAATGTTCAAAAAAGTGCTGAATCTGCAATAAGCGTTCGGGCTGCAAATCCTCAGGACGCTTCCAATGCTTGTAAATAGGCAGGATCTTGTCCAAAGGCACGGCCAGTAATTTGGCATCGCCGCCCGCTTCGTCGTCCATCTTGAGCACACCGATCGGCCTGCAACGCAAAACCGATCCGGTTGTCACCGCAAATGGTGTGATCACCAACACGTCGACCGGGTCGCCATCCTCACCCATGGTGTGCGGAATATAGCCATAGTTGCAGGGGTAGTGCATGGCCGTCATCATGAAACGATCGACAAAAAGCGCGCCGGTTAGCTTATCCACTTCGTACTTCACCGGGTCAGCGTTCATGGGAATTTCAATAATGACGTTGAAGTCATCGGGCGGGTTTTGTCCGGAGTCGACGCGATCAAGATTCATGGTTATGTTCCTGCTTCAGGGCCTGAAAGTATAACGAAGGCTTTTGTCCAATCATGAAGGAGCTTGAGCGATGCGCTTAGAACACAAGGTTGTGGTGGTCACTGGCGGAGCCCAGGGCTTTGGTGAGGGAATCGTGCGGCGTTTTGCGGCTGAAGGTGCAAAACTTGTAATTGCCGATCTTCAGTACAGTGCTTCGCAGGCGCTGGCCCAGGCCTTGCAAGCCGATGGCGTTTCAGCCATCGCGATGCAAACGGATGTTTCCAAGGGTCCGGATATGCGCAGCCTTGCCGATGCCTCGGTGAAAGCCTTTGGGCGGGTTGACGTGGTGATCAATAACGCCGGTACCTCGCATCGCAATCAATCGCTGATGACGGTATCGGAGGCGGAGTTCGATCGCGTTTTTTCGGTCAACGTCAAAAGCATTTACTGGTCAGCACAAGCCTTTGTGGGCTTGTTCCGCGCGCAAGGTGGCGGTGCATTCATCAATATTGCTTCGACCGCCGGCGTGCGCCCACGCCCGGGGCTTGTCTGGTACAACAGTACCAAGGGGGCCGTGATTACGGCATCAAAGGCTATGGCCGTTGAGCTCGCAGCTGACCGGATCCGCGTAAACGTGATCAATCCGGTGGCAGGCGAAACGCCGCTGCTAGGAACCTTCATGGGCGAAGATACCCCTGAAATGCGCGCTAAATTTATCGCGAGTATTCCGCTTGGGCGTTTGTCCCGGCCTCAGGACATCGCCCATGCTGCGCTCTATTTAGCTTCCGACGAGGCAGAGTTCATTACCGGGGCCTGCCTTGAAGTCGATGGAGGTCGCTGCGTTTGAGCCGCCTCACGATAAAGGCCAGCGGCCTCACCTTGCCTTTCGGTTTGTTCTAAAAGTCTCGCTAGAGCCAGACGCGTGCTCGGAGCATCATCTTTCGCCATGCTCTCACGCAAATAGGCTTCAGCCTTGCCCCACAGCTGCTGTTCGGAACACACCCTACCGAGCGCAGCAAGCAAGGCTGCCTCAGGTCCCCAACGTTGGAGCCATTGCTCCATCGTGTGGAGCTTTTCGCGCGCATGGAGCGAATCAAGGTTGGCGTATAAATCAACCGCGGCAGCACTGAATCGCCTACGAAGCACACGGTCAGCAATTTCCGCGGCCATTGTAAAATCTGCAGCCCTGCGAAAGGCTTCGATCGCAGCCTCGGCAATTGGCGATTCGTAGGCTAGATCGCGAGCGATCTGTCGCCAGAGTGACTTGGTGGCAGCGAGATCGGTCCCGGTTTGATTAAACAGGTTTCGCCAAGCACGCAAACGAAGCGCCGAGGCTGCGTGCGCCGCAAGCATTTGTCGGCGCTCAAGTTGCGCAAGAACCGGCAGCAAAGCCTGCCATTGTTGTGCAAGCTCAAGCGCTGCAAGGCGCAAACGCAGGGCATGCACCTGCCTGGCATTTCTCGGTTGCAGACGATTAAGCGCGCTGAGTGCGGCGTCACCGTCCCGGTCCTGAATCGCGCAATCAGCTGCCAATAACAGTGCCTGGTCCTTGAGACCGAATTCTTCGGCGCATCGTTCGATCCACTGGTCACGTCGCTCCAGAGCGCGCAGCCCGTGGCAAGCGCGGGCAGCTAGAAGCGATGCCGCGCCAGCTTGTTCGGGCAGGTGCAAGGCAAGCTGGCATTGTTTCTCGGCTTTGGCAAAGCGCCCTTCAGCCAGGGCGACCGTTGCTTCACGAAAGGCATCAAGTGCGCGTTCACGATAGCGTTGGCTTCGATGCGTTCTGAGGCGTCCTGGCAGAGAAACCAATTGCGCAATAGCCTTCAGGCCGAGGAACATGGAGGCAACCAGGGCAAGAAGCATCACCACCGCGGTATTAATCGAGAAATCGACGCGATAAGGGGGCCAGAAAATAGCCAGGTTGCCGTGGTTGAACATCAAAAGCAAAGCCAGCGAAACCGCGCTCGCCAGAACAACCAAAATGCCAAGAATCCAGCGCATGGACTAGCTCAGAACCTGCAACGCATCAGCTTGCACGGCATGCACAGCTGGATCTTAGCGCGAGAGGCGAGCGTCGCGCGTGCTACGCGCGCTGCGGATTGCCGTGAGCGTTTCGGCAAGGGCTTGTTGATCGAGCGACAGGCGCATCGACTGCAATTGTTTGAGGCTCTCAAGCTGGGCGCCGACCAGTTTTTGCTGTGGATCAAAATAGCGCTGCAGAAGCAGCCTGGCTCGATCAGTGTCGGTACGAAACAGTGCATCGTTTCGCCACATCGCAGCCAGCCTCGCACTCATCAAGTGCAAGCGCAGTTGCTCGCGCAAAAAGTAGGATTGCTGTGGCGCGGCGAGCAAGGCATCCGGTCGATCGACCCGGGTCACCCGAAACAAGTCGCGAACCCCCACCAGCATATTGATGCCAAGTTGTTGGAACCAACGGTAGGCTTCTTCAGGCCGCGTCCAAAAAAAGCTGCTGTCAGCATCGCCTGTACCGACAGCCGAAGCCTTTTCGGCGTTGGTCGGCCTGGCGGGCTGCTTGGGTTCGCTACTCACGGTCTTGGATATTGCACTTGTTGTGTATCCGTCTTCGTTTGGACTGCGAGCTTCGGACAACAACTGAAGCGCGTCCACCTGCCCGAGCATCACATCGAGGCGTTGGGCCACCTGCACCGGATCATGGATCGACTCAGCTTTCAAACGCTCCATATCGCGCTGTAAAGCCCGCTGCACGGCTAAAAGGCTCGGTTCGCGCAATCGCCCAAGCCGTTGATCCATTTCGCCGAGCACAAGCAATGAGCTGTTCAAGCCTCCAAACTGAAGCTGCTGCACCGCAGCCAGCACACTGCGCTCAAGTTCGTAGAGCAAGCCGTCGGCGGAATCGACCGCCATGCTCTTATAGAGCTGCTCGAGTTGCACCTGCTGTCCGATGCTCTCTACCAGTTTGGATTCCAGCACCGAAGCCCGGGACTCCAGCTCGCGAATTTCATCCTGATACAGCTTGGTTTGTGTTTCAAGTTGCAAAAGACGCTGATCCGTACCTTGCAGGCGACGCGCAGCGCTGGTTTCGACCCGGTCAACCCGCTGCGAAAACCAATACCCGCCGGCAGCAGCGAGGCTCAGTACGGCAAGCGTCACGAGCGATCCGAGACCCAAGCCTTTTCGCCCGAATCCCGGGTGTTTTGTCTTTTCAGACGCAACCGTTGTCCCATGCGCTGGATCTGAAGGCTCTGTGGGATCCTTGGGTGGGGCACTATGGGCTTGCATAACGCTTCATTCTAGCAAGCGCTTAGCCAGTTTGAAGGACGGCTAGCAAGGCCTCGCGTCCCACCACAAGATTTGCCGGCCCGAGGTAGCCCAATTGTCTTGCACGATCGAGGATTCGCGGATGAGGCGCACATAAAGCTGCCTGCTCAAGCACCTCGATGGCCCGATGCAGGGGCGGCGTGGATGCCTGATTCAGGCTTTGATGCCAGCGTTCGAGCAATGCAAGCGATCCGATCTGCCAGCAAAGCGGCTCTGCGGCGGCGATCGCCGATGAAAGCTGCCTTAAGGTTCTGATGCCAAGCCTTAGCCATCGATCTTGATAAACCGCATGAACCTCGATGGGCTTGCCCAGAGACGCTGCGTACGCAGTCCTGAGCGCCTTGCGCCTGCCCCGTGCACAAAGCAAATGAATCCTGCGCTCCCCGATCCAAGCCTCGCTGTCAGGATCCGAGAGTAAATGCGCCAAGTCGCGCAGCTCAAGCTTTGCCAGCCTGCGTAGCGACTTCTGCTGTGAGAAACTTGCGGAAGTCTCATTTGCCTCGTGGGCTAAGTCCTCTGGAAAATGACTTTGCAAGGCCTCCAGGCTACCTTCGCCCAAACAAAGCCAGGCCATCGATACAAGTGCAGATTTCAGACCGGCAGCATCAAGGCCAAGCGCGAGGCAGCCAATGGCACCCGGACTGACCGGGACGAGCACATCGTTTTCCGGATCAAGTATCTCGATCCAACGCCAATCGGCATAGGACGCATCAAGAGGTGAAAGCGCATGCATCGACGCCCGGATCACCTCAAAACCATGGCTCTGAAGCCATTGAGCCTGTTGGCTGGCTCGAGGCTCGGAAAGCGTCAAAAAGACGGTGCGTTGACCCAAGGCGTAGTCTGAAGGCCAGGCCAAGGCAGGGCTCCCTGTTCGGTCAGCTTTGCAGCCACCCGGCCGCCCAAGGCAACTGCCTCCGCAAGATCGCTGACCTCTCCCGCTTGCGCGGCATGAAGCAATCGTCCGTGTTGATCTTGCATACAAGCACGCAAAAGCATTTGTTGACCCTCGATGCTGGCATAGGCGGCAAGCGGCACACGGCAACTGCCGCCGAGTCTAAGCGCAAGTTCGCGTTCTGCGCTCACCGCAAGCAGCGTGGGTCGGTGATTCAGCGGCTGAAGCAGCGCAATCACGTCGCTGTGCTCGCGAAGGCATTCGACAGCCAGGGCTGCCTGGCCGACGGCGGGTAACATCAAAGCTGTATCACAGTACTGCGCAATTCGCTCACTAAGCGCCAGGCGTTTCAATCCGGCGGCTGCCAGGAGAATCCCTGCGAACTCGCCTTTGTCGAGTTTGCCCAGCCGCGTATCGAGATTGCCGCGCAGCGGCTGAATCTTCAGATCGGGGCGGTAGGCTTTAAGCTGGGCTTCGCGGCGCAGGCTTGAGGTTCCGACCACTGCGCCTTGCGCAAGATCCTCAAGCCGAGGAACCTTTGCACTGATCCAGGCGTCGCGCGCGTCCTCACGCTCTGTGATCACCGCGAGGCAAAAAGGCTCAGCAAGCGTCATCGGTACATCTTTGAGCGAGTGCACTGCGATATCGGCCTCACCGCGTAGCAATGCCACTTCGAGCTCTTTGGTGAACAAGCCCTTGCCCCCGATTTCGTAGAGTGCTCGATCGAGCACCCGGTCACCCTCGGTGGACAGGGCAAGGATGTCGATCGAAAGATCGGGATAAAGCTTTTGCAACTGCGCCTGAACATGCTCGGCCTGCCAAAGGGCAAGCCGGCTTTTGCGGCTGGCAATCCGAAGCCTTTTCATCGTCGAACCCACGGATCAGGACACCAGGTTTCGAACGACCGACCACTGCCGACGACTCACTGGCAAGCGATCCGGTAATTCATGAAGCACCACCTGCCAGTAGGGATCGCTGCCCTCGCCTGCGCCATCTGCGCCTACGCGTTCAAAGCCGGCAATCGCAGCTTTCGAAACGAGCGCATTGCGATGGATTCGAACAAAGACATCGGAAAATTCATCTTCAAGCGAGGTGAGCGATTCCTCGATCAAGAATTCGCGCTCTTTGGTTCGAATGGTCACGTACTTCATTTCCGCCTTCAGGTAAATCACTTGCTCGATTGGCACAAGCTGCACGCGCCCGCGTTCGTGAACGGACAAATGACGACGCTTCGGCGAGAGTATTCTGGCGGCATTGCCGGTGATCTCGATGCGCTCATCGACGCTGCGCTGACCGATTCGCCGAAGCGTATCGAGCAATCGCGCAACGCGCACCGGCTTGAGCAAATAGTCAATCGCCCGAACTTCAAAGGCTTCGATTGCAAATTCATCGAAAGCGGTCACAAAAACGACCATGGGCATCAGGATCCTGCCATGCGCTGCGTGTGCCGCAAGGTGCCTGGCAAGTTCGATTCCACTCATGCCTGGCATTTGCACATCCAGGAAAACAACCTTCGGTTGCAGGCTTTCAATCATGACAAGAGCTTCGGTGCCTGCGGCCGCCTCACCGACCACCTCCACCTTGAACTCTTTGGCCAAGTCCCCGAGCAACTCGCGCAGGCGCGCTCTTGCAGGAGCCTCATCGTCCACAATCATCACGCTGGTTTGCTCAGACATGCGCAGTCTTCTTTTCCTCGCGGCAGGGAAACTCCAGCGTCAGGCGAAAGTACGCCTTGCTTCTTTCGATGTGCATTGATGCTTCGATATCGTACAGCAAGGCGAGTCGCTGCCGCACGTTCGACAAGGCCATCTGGCGTCCAGCCCGTAGAGGACCATCGCTTGTCATCGGGTTCTCGATCATCACGCGCACCCGATCCGCACGACGATACACACGCAAAAGCACCTTGCCGCCCTCGGTTGCTGGCTCGATGCCATGGTGTACCGCGTTTTCCAAAAGCGGTTGCAAGAGCAAGGGGGGCACGAGCGCGCCCAGGGCTGAAGGTTCCAGGTCAAAATCCACTTGCAATCGATCACCGAGACGTTCGGACTCAACCGCCAGATAATCCCTGCAAAATCGCACCTCGTCGGCTAAGGGAACCAGTTCGCGCTCATCGCGAAGCAGCATCCGAAACAAATCGGCTAATCCTTCGAGCACCACTTCGGCACGTCTGGGCTCACTTCGCAACAATCCAAGGACTGCATTCAAAGCGTTGAAAAGAAAGTGCGGGCGAATCTTGGATTGAAGCGCCTGGAGTCGTGCACGGTCCAGGGCGGGTGAAAGCGCCTGCTCACGCCAGCGCAACACTTGTGCAATCATCGCGGCACTACCAGCGGCGCCAAGACCCCTTCCAAAGAGGGAAAACCACTGCTCCCGGATGCTAATCGTTTCGGACGTTGAAAAGTAGAGCGCCAACCAGGCTGAGAGCATCGATAAGCTCGCCGAAACAAGCAGCAAGCCTGTCCACTGCAACCATTCGGGCCACAACCAGGCACGCTTTCTGATCAAACTCAGTAGCGGCAAGCCAATCAGCATCGCTGGCAGTACCGCGATTTGCTCTGAGGTCCAAGCGTTAAGCAAATCATCCAGACCATCGGATGCACTCCAGGCCACGCACAAAAGCATTGCCTGGATCAATAAAAGCACCCTCAGGGCCACACCCGGATTGGCGCAGTCAGGAAGCACTGGAACTGGCGCCTCGTCTTCGCTTGAGACCACTTCAATACGATGCATGGTTCGGTTTAACGTCCCTGAATATGGGCCAGGAGGCATGAGGCGGGGCTGATCCTATAATTCGCGCACGATGAGCAATCCACTTGATCGAAAACAACAAGCTTGGTCGGCACGCTTTAACGAACCGGTGAGCGAACGCGTCAAGCGATATACCGCTTCGGTCAACTTCGACAAACGCCTGGCGCAAGCCGATATCGCGGCATCACTTGCACATGCGCAAATGCTTTCTGATCAGGGGATCATCTCACGGACCGATCTTGACGCGATTGTGATGGGCATGGAAATCATCAAGGCTGAGATCGCTCGCGATGAATTCAGGTGGTCAATCGATCTGGAAGATGTGCATCTCAATATCGAAAGGCGCCTCACCGAGCTCGTTGGTGATGCTGGAAAGCGCTTACACACCGCACGCTCCCGCAATGACCAGGTCGCCACTGACATCCGCTTGTGGCTTCGCGCGGTGATTGATGAGCAGATTGGCCAATTACAAGCGCTCCAGCTGGCACTTCTTGACCAGGCTACCTCGCACCTAAACACCGTGATGCCAGGCTTTACGCATTTGCAGGTCGCTCAACCGGTTAGCTTTGCCCATCATATGCTTGCCTACGTCGCGATGTTTTATCGCGATGAAGATCGGCTCCGTGACTTGAGGCCACGGGTTAATCAACTCCCTTTGGGCGCTGCAGCGCTTGCAGGCACAAGCTTTCCCATCGATCGCCAGCGCGTTGCTGACCTGCTTGGTTTTGAAGGCCTTTGCGATAACTCCCTCGATGCCGTGTCCGATCGCGATTTCGCGATTGAGTATTGTGCAGCAGCCTCACTCATCGCAGTTCACTTGTCGCGGCTCTCCGAAGAGCTGGTGTTGTGGATGTCACCGAACATTGGCTTTATCGATTTGCCGGATCGATTTTGCACCGGCTCATCGATCATGCCGCAGAAGAAAAACCCTGATGTGCCCGAGCTTGCCCGCGGGAAAACAGGGAGGGTCGTCGGTCATTTGATGGCTTTGCTGATGTTGATGAAGGCTCAGCCGCTTGCTTACAACAAAGATAACCAGGAAGACAAAGAACCGCTTTTCGACACAGCCGATACCATCAGCGAGAGTTTGCTGATCTTTGCCGATTTGGTAGCGGGTATCGAGGTGAAGACCGAGCGTCTGCGTGAAGCTGCCGGCAAAGGCTATGCGACAGCAACCGATTTGGCAGATTATCTGGTTCGAAAAGGTATGCCCTTTCGCGATGCCCATGAAGCGGTTGCGCTCGCAGTCCGAGAAGCCGCCCAAGCGGGGATTGAGCTCAGTGATCTTGGCTTGGAGCGCCTCAAACATTACGCTGCAGCGATCGAAGGCGACGTCTTTGAGGTCTTGCGCCTTGAAGGATCGCTCGCTGCTCGTAACCATCCCGGTGGTACCGGTCCGGAAGCGGTGAGCGCTGCACTGCTAGTCCATCGGAATCGATTAGAGCCCAGGCGTTGAGGCATTCGCATCTTGCATGCTTAGCTCAGGATCTCGCGCCGCAGCGTCGCTGAGGATTGATCAAGCGCGTTTGCGCGGTGGCAAATCGGTGCAAATACCAAGCGCTGCTTCCGCGGCCATACCGATGCTCTCGCCCAGGGTTGGATGTGGATGAATCGTTCTGCC
>Ga0214917_10002797_pt1 | contig 20881 bp, 6 predicted proteins | sample LL_1208_BB_MetaG_FD_177983 | JGI IMG/M metagenome (GOLD analysis project Ga0214917, IMG submission 177983) | Freshwater microbial communities from Lake Lanier, Atlanta, Georgia, United States - LL_1208_BB | ecosystem: Environmental > Aquatic > Freshwater > Lake | place: USA: Georgia | collected...
GGACTATTTCCGGGAGTCAGCAAGGAACCGCTCTTGAGGGTGACTGCACCGACGATTCCAGATCCACCCAGCAACCCATTGCTTTCCAGAACAACACTGCCTGCCGTTCCGTTCACAATCAAATTACCTCCCGAGTAGACGGTCGTGGTGCTGTTGTTGAGAAGAGTAGCCCCAGACTTAACATCGAGGGTTGCAGTTGCAGTGCGCGTAGTGGAGGCGGGACTGACTCCACCATCAGTCGAAACTGTAATATTTGTCGATGCAGTTACGTTTCCATACAAGTTCAGCGAACCACGATCCAATAAGGTCGATCCCCTGTAATTGTTGCCAGTTCCTTGGAGAGTTAAAGTGCCATCCCCTGTCTTCTGGAGAGCACGCTCACCAGTCGCTCCGGTGTCAGTCAAATTGCCATCCACGTTGAAGCTACCTGCTCCAGAAAATGTCGTGGTGTTAACGTTCGTTCCTCCAATTTCAACATTTCCGTCGAAATCCAGAGTCAAATTCGAACTATTTACGGTCAACGTCTTCCCGCCGCTGGCCGCAGTTGTGATGTTGTTGTTGGCGTTGGTGAATGTCAGCGTGACAGCACTTCCACTGCTGTTAGTGAAGATCATATTATTACCAGCGGTGCTCGCTGTTCCATAGGAATTTGCCCTGTAATTTCCACCTACACCGAATTCAATCGTGGCCGTATCTGCACTCCCGCTAGCGCCAAGAAGGGATGTGTTTGCCGAGAGAGCGCCCGTAGCCATCAATTTCAGAAGACTTCCCGAATCTTTTACTGTCGTGGTTCCGCTATAGCTATTATTGCCCGAAAGGGTCCAATCCCCGCTGCCGTATTTGTTCAGAGAGATCACATTCCCACCGAGGTCAGAAATCGCTCCAGCCAACTCTCCTGTTCCAGCTGTAGCTCCCTGAAGGGTGATGGCTTTTGCGCCAACCCCAGTCGCGGTCATCGCACTGGTAAATTTCAAGTTTCCTGTGCCAGACTGATCCAAGATCGCCCCACCGGATGTTCCCGCCAGGTTGATCACCTTGTCGGAAGTTTCCCCCGTACCAGTGTATCTCAGAGCTGTGTAGGCCGAAGAACTGGAGCTTCCGATGTTGATTGTTCCGTTCTTACCCAATGAACTGTTTGCACCCGCATTACCAATATTATCGGTTCTTAGATATGTGTACTGTCCTGAAGTCCCGTTCGTGATTGTGATCGCACCACTGAAACTGTTGTTATTGTTTCCAAGGACTACGGTTCCGGAGCTGCTGGTGCCTATGACAACGCTGTTTACGCCGCCGTTTTCATTGATTACACCATTGAGGGTTAAAGTGTTCGTATTGTACCCCCCGAAGGTGAGCGTTTTCGACCCAACTCCCGTACTGTTGATATTTCCGCTTAACGTCAAACTGGCGTTTGTGGCTCCGTTGGCGAGGAGGCTTAGACCTCCTGTTGTGCCAGCCAAGACAATAGTCTTATCCGATGTTTCATTTGTCGTTCCAATCCAGCGCAGTCCCCCAGTCGTGGTTGCAGAAGGGCCGCCAACAGTGATCGTTCCACTGGTTCCCAGCGAGCTGTTCAGACCATTTGAACCAAATTTGTTAAAATATAGCGTACCGTTACCCACACTTACTCCACCGCCGAAGGAGTTGTTTATTCCCGTCAGGTAGTAACTGATTCCGCTGTTGCTGAACATCATCGACCCAGCTCCTGCAATTACCCCAGAAGCTGTGACACTCCCAGAGTTGGCGTTAAGCCTTAAAGTGCTGCCATTATCGATCTGCCAGTTGTTGGCGACATCCAAACCCGTACCTTCTGATCGGACATAATTAGTGATAGCCCCCGCAGAGGTGATCGTGCCCGTTCCGAATGCCGCCGCGTTGCTGAAAGTGATTATTCCTGTACCTGAATTATTTAAGGTGGTTCCACCCGAATAGGTATTCGCTGCCGAGAGCAAAATTTTCCCAGAGCTTGAATTATTCAATACCAGTCCGTTGGCACCGCTCACCACCCCATTCAAAGCCACAGTTCCCGACGCACTGTTCGTAATATCCAAGGCCACCCCGCTGGCACTGCTATTGGTGATATTGGCGTTGACTGTTAGTCCAGAGGAACTTTGACTGCCGAAATAGAATTTTGATCCAGAACCGATATTAACACGGATTGGAGCCGTCGAATCAATCGTTACACCACTACCGAATACAGAATTCGTTACTGACGACGCCCCTGCCCCCAACGTGAGGCTGGATCCAGTTCCACCAACAATATTCATCGTGCTCAATGTAAGCGATGCAGTTGCCGGAGCAGCATTAAGGCTACTCAGAGCTAGATTCACGTTGTTACCCAGAGAGACAGCCGCTTGGTTTGTAACAGAGCCAACAATTGCGTTGGTTCCTGTTATGTTTCTTAAACCGGACGTAGTCGTCAGCGTGTACCCATCCGTCGCGAAATTGAGGCCGCTCACAATCATCGAACCACCCATGGCCACGCTTCCAGAAGTGCCAGTAAAATTAAAATAGTATCCACCAGAGTTGTTGATAGTAGCAGTATCGGGTGCACCGCTAGTCACGGAGAACAAGCCACCGCCGGTTGGACCCCCCGTCGCCGCTGTGGCGTTCACAGCATTGGTTGTCCAAAAAACAGATGAAGAACTCCAAGTACCCGCACCCCCCTCGCCAGTGGTTGTACCATTGACGTCCCAGTAAGCGTTTGTCCTGCCATTCACAACCTGGGCCTTTGCAACCGAAGGAAGGAACGAAATTCCGATTAGGAAAATTCCAAGAGCTGAAGGCAGATTTAATTTTTTGCTCATATTATTTGGACTCCTGAAGATGGACTCTGTTCAAACAAAATTTCACTCTTTTGGGATATATACACTCTTTAGAGATATATAAACCTATGAATGCACCCTTAATCATATAAGAAAATCTGCTTCAACTTTATTGAAAATCAAATGGTTTTTTTGAATAAATTGAATAACTCGTTATATAATATTATATGCATGACCATTAACAATTTATACTATTATAAAAATCATATTTTGCTTATTGCTTATCCTTTTTAGGATAAAAATAGATTTTGGGGTTAATTTTTTTGGTATAACTAAAGTAATATTAAAAATACTATATGCCCTATAAGGGCTATAGTATGACAAAGAAAACCAAAACCGACCGATCAAATCACAAGCTGAGTCGAATCAAAACGGCCGTTGCTGGCGGAACCTCAATTTTCAATTTCTCCCTCTTCCTACTGCCCCCCTGGGACCAAGGCTTCCAGTTCCCCCACCACTCCCCACTCTCACCAATCTCCTCTCCTCCCACCGTCACCCCGCGTGCCTGCGCAATATCCCCATCTCTCTGACTCATCGTTATCGTCTCCGCTTTCTCCACCAACTTCCCTACCTCAAGCTCGACCTCCGCCGCCCTCCCCTTCGACCCGTACTCCCGATTGATAAAAGTCACATAGATCACCTTCCCCTCAGCCATCACCCCGTAAGCCACTAGATTCACCTTTTCCTTATTCTTCTCCACCTCCACAGGCAACAGATCCCCGTGCCCACCCAACTCAAACATCTTGATCCCGTACCCAGGAGGCAAAATAGTGTACCCTTTCTCCGAACTGGTCAGCGACGTGTACACGTTAGGCTTGTCCGGCCCCACAGTCCCCGGAATCACCTTCTCCCCCGTGTGGAAGTTCAACCCGCTCGCACTGTGATGAGCCCACCAGTACAGATAATCTAAAATCCACAGCGAAGCGGAATACGTATCGCTCGCCCCCAACGCCCCGCCCTTTGAAAAACTGCTCCCCTCATTCATCCGGAATGTTAGCCCATTCTTCAATACCGCCGGCACAAAGAGATTGTAAAACGCCTGATACTTCGGATGCCAAGCAGGAGAAATCATATCATCCCGCGCTTTCACAATATCCTTCACATCCGGACCGTCCCCGCCCGGATAGTAGTGCTGACCGATCATCGCCAACATCTCCTTCATCCCAGGCTCCCCCGCCATATCTCTCGACCAGTCGGGATTCCGATCCGTTGCCGTCGGGGCACAAAACTTGGCCGATGGAACATACTCAGGCCGAACGATCACTTCCCGGAACTTTTTCCACTCCGCCAAAAACTCCCCATACTTCATATCCTTGTTCGGCTCATTGCCGAGAATGAAACAGGAAAGCCGATCTCCATACTTTTCGTTCACATACTTGGCCACCTTCGCCGCCGCCTCGGGCGTGTTCTTCTGAAGGCGAACACTGTAAATCACCTTCACCCCCGCTTCCTTCGCAAAGGCAAAGAGTGCATCGATATCCTCCTCATTGGGAATATTGACCGTTGCCCGCTCCGCCGTGTTTCCACCCACCCGCAGATGTTTGATCCCCAGAGTTTTAAACGTCGTGATCAGAGGTAGATTATCCCCGCGGAAGTAGTGTTTTCCCGTGTTGGTGTTGGGCAGCACCATCTTTGTCTCATAGCTCAACCCACAAAAATCCTCCGGAATCGTCCGAATCGATTTTCCCGTATCCACACGCACAGTTACAGGAGACCCAGCCCAAGCTTGACCCATCAACGCCAAGAAACAAAAAACAGCGCGTAAAGACATTACAAAAATTATCAGCTTCACCAAACCCACACCACCCCGAAACCGAAAGATCCCGGGCCCATCTTCCTATTTTAACACTCCATGTTAGGTATGCCGGTTTGTCCCTAACCCGCCTCGCTGATGATTCAGCCCTCCTGTCCCCACCTACCGCGTAACGTTAATTCTTATGAACAGCTTGCCCGATCCAGTAGCCTGGGCCTGTTTATTCAAGAAACCGGCAGGAGAGGATCCTGTGCCTCCACTGACCGCTTGAGGTGCCGACCAGTTCACCAAATCGGTGCTGGTTTGGTAAGTCACATTCAGAGCATTATCATTCTTCACATCGAAGGTGTAAGTCAGTTGATTCCCGCTCATCACCGGCACAGCCGTAACGCCGTTGTTTCGGGGCGATCCATCCGCAGAGCCGAAGGCGTAGGCCAATCCCACCGTTACCCCGTTGACCTTCGCATCGAATGCAGTCCCTGCCTCCAGACTATTGCTGGAGAGGTAGAGAGTGTAACCATCAGTCACAGGTGCCGCTCCGACTACAACCGTACGAGTCACCGTATTTGCGATATTACCCGCCGCATCGACCGCATTAAAGGTGATGGTGTAACTACCCGGGACCGAGGTGTTCACTGAACCCGTTCCGTTGATCGGGCGTGAAGCATCTTTATTGTCATTCACCGTTGCACCCGGATCGGTGTAGATGGATCCATAGGCCACATTCACCGAACTAGCCCCAATCAAGGCAATCTCAGGTTTTGTGCTGTCGTCTTGATCCAAAATCAAACTCTTGTTATCAGACGACTTCTTCAAGGTATATCCACTCATGGCCGGCTCCAGAGTCGGATTTCCAGTGATTCCACCGTTAGCAGTTACAAGTGTGTACGACGCACTTGTCGGCGAGACGATGTTTATCGCTAATTTAGCTCCCGATTCAAAGGTGATGCTTCCCGTCGTTGTCGCAACCACAGTGGGCTCCGTGGGAGCAGGGATGGTGACCATGGGCAGGATCACGTACCCACTTCCAGGATTCACAATGTTTAGCGCCGAAATCACTCCGTCCGAATTGACCGTTGCGGTTGCCGTGGCCGCCACTCCACCAACAACAGGCCCTGTTCCATCGACCTTGGCAGGTGCTGCGATCGTCAAATTTAAGGTCGTGTTGGGCGTGTACCCTTTAACCGATTTCGTGAGATACAGATCTTTTACGTACGCATTGGCCGCATTCGCCAAATATCCGGTTGTACCGCTACTGATCGCATCAATCGAACACTTGGCTTGCGCGGGGGCCAACCAGGTCAGCTCCAACGCTGCCCCAGATTTTACGGTTACCGATGAATCATAGCTTCCGCTCAGATTCAGCTTACCCTGCTGGACGGTAGTCGCTCCTGTGTAGCTATTCGCCGTGGCAACTGTAGGGGGAGCTGCAATCACAACCCTAGGAAGTGATGTGTAGCCTGAACCTGCCGTATTCACCGTGATGTAATTGACCCGACCTTTGCCATCGAGCACAGCCGTGGCCGTCGCTTGTATGGTGGCCCCACCCCCCTCCAGTGTAACTACTGGGGCTACCGCGTATCCGCTCCCCGCATACTCCACGTTGATCGATTCAACCATCATAGGCGGAGTGGAAGTTTTCATCACTGCAAAGGCGGCCGCCTGGTTGGGCTGATCGCTGAGATAGAGAGTACCGGCACCTTGTTTCGTAAATCCACCCGTTCCGGAAACAGCCTGAAGATTCAAATCAAGGTTCGTCGAATTTTCCAGTGTGGCATTACCCATTAGGGTGGCGGACTTAAAATTCACACTGGGCAACCCTTGTCCGACAACCGTCGAAGTTGTGTCGGTAGCTACCTGCAGCTTCCTGGCCCCGATACTTAGATTTTTGAATCCAAGATTGTTTTGCCCCAGCAAGGTCAAAGGCGATGGATCATATTGGATCAATCCATCGTTTTGCACCGTCACATCGGAAGGCACCTCAAAGCCTGTATAAGTTCCGTTCGAGTTCTGCAGCTTGCTAAACTTTGCGTTTCCTCCCGCGAGGGTGATCGGTCCGTTGCCACCACCGTTATTGGACGACGGGGTAAACCAAACGGTCCCCCCCTGAATTCTCCATCCACCCAAAACCGTGCTGTTGTTTCCGTTTGCGGCCATGACGGCGGAATCCGATGACTTACTGCTTCCCCCCATCAACTTCACAGTTCCCTCCCCAACTTTGGTCACGAGGCTGTCCGCACTACTATTCCCCACCAATGTCAGCATTGTCATCGTTGTCCCATTGGCAACGTCCAAGGTGACAGCACCATTAATCGTGGTGTCTTTTCCAGCATATTTAAGAACTTCGAGAGTTCCGTAGGTGTCCAGATATGCCGTATTTCTTACCCCCTTTGAATCAACCCCAACCGTGGTAGTCGCAGAACTACTCTTAGCCAAATTCAGATCCACCGTGCTTTTCAAGGTTCCAGTTGTGAGGGTGACCGCCCCAGTTCCGAGCCCGTTCGAGCTCTGAACCTCCAATGTGCCTGCCTGAAGAACCGTTCCCCCCGTAAAATCATTGTTTCCAGTGATAATCGCCGTTCCCAATCCCTTCTTCACCAGGGGCGCAGTGCCGCTAATAATATCCGAGAAGGTAGTCGTTACCCCCACCCCAATATTATAAATATCGATCTCTTCCAGAAGAAGATTTGCGCCATCTACCCGCAAAGCCCACCCAGTGGCACCCACCAAAATGGGCGAACCGGTAATATCGGCACTCGCCGTCATCAGGGTGTACGTGTTGCCGGTGATTGGCGTCCCCGTTACCGAAACCTTCGAACCCGTGGCAAATTCAATCGTACCCCCCGTGGTCCAGGTAGTTCCCACAGCCACTTCCACCGCGCCAGCATCCTGCACCTGAAGGCTAGTGATCGTTCCCAGATTGGTGGTCGATCCACTTGTGTAACCACGAACAAAACCGTTCGTGCTGACCTGCACCACCCCAGCTGCGCCTGCCAGATTCAAACTGGCGTAATTCGCACTAGAAACGGTGCTAGAATTCCCCACCACCGTGTTTCCGCAACCGGTCAGAGAGCCCCCCGTTGGGATGTTCAAGGCACCTTTTGAAACGATGGTGGTTCCATTGTAGCTATTCACCCCATACATCGTCAGGGAGTTTGTTTCGAGTTTCAGCAAACTTCTGGTGAAAGAGGTATTCGAGTTAAAGACCCGATTCGATATGACGACCGGCCCGAGCGTGGAGATCGTATTCGTTGAATTTTCGGTACCAGTGATGTCCACTTCCCCATTGAAGGTGATCGTCAGATTTGTGCTCTTGTTGGCGAATGTTTTTCCACTGGTGGTGGTTCCAAGGATGTTAGGTGAACTCGTGTTTGTGAAAGTCAACGTGGTGGCCGAACCACTGCTGTTGCTGAAGTTCATATTTTGGCCCGTGTACTGGTTGAGGGTGTAATCCCCGGCTACCGCAAACTCCAGAGTCCCCGCAGTGGCAGTGCTGGAAGATCCCAACAAGTTGGCCGAAGAATTCAATGCGTTGACTGCATTGATCTTGAGAACCACAGCGGCACTAGTACCAGCCAGAATGTATCCAGAAGATGCGCTAGTCCCGGAAAGAATCAGCGTATTTCCTGAAACTTTGGTAGTTCCAGTATAGGTATTGGCACCCGAAAAGGTATTGGTGCCAGTCGCACCAACGTTCACTCCGTGCGCAAACGCCGATCCATTCACGATAGGGCCAGTGACATTTAGATTTGCACTTCCCAACAAATCAACCACAACCGCAACAGTCGGATTCGCCGAAAGGGTCAACCCCCCGATTTCCAAAGTGTTTCCCGCTCCATTGGCTGTGAGCGTTCTCCCAGACGAGGTACTCGTAATATTCACAGGACCCATCGTCAACTTCGTGCCCGTTCCCGCCAAAGTAATCGTCCTGCTAGAACTGGCAGTGACAGTTCCAGTTCCAAGATTGAGATTATTTGCCGAAGTATTCGTGGACGTCCCGAAAGTCAGCAAGTCAGTCCACGTCCAAGCCTGATTTCCTGCATTCACCACCGCAGAGGCGCTGGTGTTATTGATCGTAGTTCCAGAAGCAAAGGTGATGGGTCCTGTTCCGAGGGCACTGTTGTTATTAATGTTCAAGGTTCCCGCAGTCAGGGTCACGCCACCCGCAGCACCTGAGTTATTCCCGCTCAAGGTCAACGTTCCACCCATGGCATTCATCGTGGTCAGACCGCTATACGTATTGTTGCCCGAAAGGATGGTTGTGCCCGTTCCAGTGACTGTCACCGTTCCTGATGTGGCGGTTCCACCGTTCGCGATCACGCTATTTACGGTAACATTCCCTGGTCCCCCAAAGATCAAGGCACGAGCTGTTGCACTAGAGGACAGATCAATCCCCCCGCTGAAAACCATAGCTCCGCCAGAAACGGAAGACCAAGTTCCGGTTCCGCCATCATTGATCACCTTGTTGCCAAAGGTCTGGGTTGCCATGGAATTGTTGGTGATGCTACCCGCAAAACCCACCGTGATGTCGGTCCCCGTCCATGTGTAGGCATACGCACCTGAATTAAAAACAATCCCACCGATCTTTTGTCCACCAGTCCCAACGTTAACGCCTGTCGCACTACCACCCAAATTTCCGAATGCAGCTGTATCCGTAGTCACAGAGTTGGCTGGAGCAACTCCATTGGTCCAAGAACTGCCGGTGGTCCAAGCTGTGCCGGTATTGTTCCAGGTGAAGAGGGGGGCTGGATTGATGGTGATCGTCAGAGTCTTTTCCGCGCTCGTTCCAGCAGGATTTGTGGCGGTGTAAGACACAACTGTATCCCCAACCGGACCAGTTGGAGTACCTGTGATAGCACCGGTTGCTGTGTTTAAGGTAAGACCAGAAGGAAGAGTTCCTGTCGCAATTGCATACGCTGTGGGAGTGGAAGAAGGAGTAGTCGTGCTCGTCGTGATCTGATAGGTGAAAGCCTTTGTCAGAAATCCGGAAGCGGTTGCAGCGCTTGTGATGGCGGGAGCTGCAGCAGGAGGCGCCGTTATGGTAAGTGCCAAATTGGCGGTGGCCGGTCCGCCCGCTCCAGTCGCAGTCAGTCCAATGGTCGTTGATGTCGCAGTCGTAGCAAGCGTTCCAGAAATCACCCCGGTGGATGAGTTGACGCTCAACCCCGATGGCAGAGGAGAAGCGCTATATGAAGGCGTCGTGACGCCCGAAGATGTGATTGTATACGTGAAAGGATATCCAGCCTGCGCTGTCGCTGTGGTAGGGCTAGTAATGGCTACCCCCGAAGAAGGAGGCGTAGTAGCGGCATAGATGTCATCAACGGTAAAATCGGCTTTTTGAGTACTACCAATAATAAACGCCATTTTACCTACGGCAGTAGTGACTGCTAAAGCTCCTTCAATGTTGGCTGGAAATGCCCCAGGGGCGAGCATGGCCACATTGTTAGCAAATACAGCGAAAGTGCCTGAAGCCAGCGATGTGGATGCTCCGGTATCAGGTCGAGTGTAATTAATGGCGCTACCGCTTTGATTGTACCAGATTTGGATAGGGACTTGAGCAGTAGAAGATATCGTAGTCGTTGCTTGAGTAGTACCCCCAGCACAACTAATTTTCAGGTTCGACGTAGCAGCCTGAACAAAACGAAGCTCCAACCAATTATTTGCAGAGGTGCCTAAAGACGATGAGTCTGCGGGGCCAAGCCTGAAATTCATGTAGTTAGAGGTACCTACACCTGCGTTCACATTCTGGAGAATCTTGAAAGCTATGTAACCGCTGGTTCTAGGCGTTGAAAAAGTAGCGTCGGATAAAGTCCACCTTGTTTCAGATCCGGACGCCGGCAAATTCGCCGAAATTTGTAGTGCTCCCCCGCTCGGAGAAACTCCCAATGCGAATCCGTCTCCATTCTTGCTCAATGGAAGCGTAAGTGTTGGTGCAAATCCTGCAGCCAGCGTACTAAAATTTTCATTCACCCATTGGGCCTGAACAGAACTCCCAAACGCAAGAAACGCTAATGCTAAACACGCAGTAGGTCGGATAGATTTGATTGAGATACATTTGAAGATGGCTTTTTTGCTCATATTTAGCCCATTAGTAATGAATTAGACCAGCGTCTGACTTTGATATTCAAAAAGGCAGTCATGTATACCTAAGGTATAAAATATAACTGATTATCACTTGGGCTAAGTAAATTTGCTAAAATACTCTTAATTCTCAAATTAATTTCTATTAATGTATTGCCTATTAGGTATTTACAGTTTTGGCATAGTAAAAATATAATTTGTTTTACTAGTTAACTTGTAAGCACTGTTTTAATGTGCTTTGCTACGTCTTATGGCTCCGACCCTAGATTCAATCGCCAAGAGATGTCGTGTATCGAAGGTAACAGTCTCCCTCGCACTCCGGGGAAGTCCCCGTATATCCTCTTCCATGCGCGCCCGCGTGGCCGAAGTAGCCGCAGAACTCGGCTACACCCCCAATCCGATGGTCAGCGCACTGATGACATCTCTGAGATCAACCCGAAAAACAAAGTTCGTCTGCAATCTCGGCTTCATCACATCCTTTCCCACCCGAGACGGTTGGAAGGAAAATCCATCGTTCGCCCGCTACCTCATCGGCGCCACCGCCCGAGCCACCGCCTTAGGCTACGGAATCGAAACCCTCTGGATTCGTGAAAAATCCCCGGCCGATCTCTCCCGCACAATGCACCTCCGCGGCATCCGCGGCCTTATTCTCGCCCCACTACCCACGTACGGAATGCCTCTCTCCCTCTCCTGGGATCCGTTTGCCACCGTTGCCTTTGGCCACACCTTTAACGAAATTCCCGTCCATCGGGTCACGAACAGCCAGTTCCACACCCTCTCCCTCGCAATGGATCAGTGCCAAAAACGCGGACATCGCCGGATCGGACTGGCCATGCCCCGATTCGTGGACGCCAAGGTGGAAAGCCGCTGGCTTGCCGGCTACCTGGCCTGGCAATACACCCATCCGGAACTGGCCAAAATCGAGCCTCTCCTCGTCGACCAGTTCGACGAAGCGAGCGTCGTCGCCTGGATGAAAAAGGAAAAGCCCGACGCCGTCCTCGCCAACCACGGCCCCATCCTGACCTGGATACGGAAGAACGGATTCCGCGTGCCGGACGACGTCTCCTTCGTCCACTTGAACTGGACCCCAGAAAAAGGGGAACTGAGCGGAACCAACCAGCAGCCCGAAGAGATCGGAGCAGCAGCTGTGGATCTCCTCGCCGAACAGATTAATCAAAACCGTCGCGGCATCCCTGACAAACCGAAGACCATCACACTGGAAAGTATCTGGCACGAAGGCACCACCTGCCCTGATCGAAGGTGAAAGCTCCGGCAGGGACGGCTATCCTTAATCTTCCTCGGGGCCGCGCCATCTTACGGAGTATAAACAGCCTCCAGCTTCAGAAACCGCTTGCTGTCGATTCCCCGCTCGACGCTGTAAACCTTTCGCACCAGACCTGTTCCTAATCCTGTTTGATCGAGTGCATTGACCACTGAAATGACTGGATCCGTTGCACTCCAAGTTCCACCCAAGCTAGTCACCGATTTAGCCGTGATAACCAACTTCGGATCATCCGTCCTGACCACTGCCGTAAGGCTCAACGTGGTCGGAGTGATGCTACTGGTTATTTCCTTAGGAGCGGAGGTCGTGTCAGCCGCACCAAAGGCATACTTGTAGACCGATTCGGAGGTGACCTCCGCATTATCGCTCCAACTAGCATAGGCCGTCTGCGGAACCTTGGCCATCCCCACCACCGTGAGAACAACTTGCCCCGCTCCACCTTTTCCTCCCAAGGCTTGGGATCCAACTGAGGATCCTCTGGCTCCGCCACCGCCTCCGCCGGGGGATCCGCCCTGCGAACCATCACCGTTTCCAGTGGAATCTTTTCCATTTCCCCCTGCCCCTCCACCATTTACTGCTGATGCGCCGACATTCGAAGTAGCATTTAGTCCCACGCTTGATATTCCGGCACTGCCCCCTCCACCTCCTCCCGTGTTGGTGGGACTACCTTGTCCCACAAGACCATTCCCACCTGCAAAAAAGAGATCACCCACGCTTCCCGCCGTACTTCCTACTCCGCCACTTCCAACGACCCCCGATCCAGAACTAATCACAGTTTGTCCTCCGGCTCCACCCTTCGCCAAGCAGCTGGTGACAGAGCCGCTTCCGAACCATGAGTCCCCACCCGAAACGGTACTTAGAGTTGGAGAAATCTCGCTCACACCGCCCGCCCCAATCGAAATGGTATAACTTGTCCCAGGCACAACCGAGACTGAGTTTTTCTTGGCATAAGACCCACCTGCTCCACCTCCCCCAAAGGCATTTCCCGAAACCGGTTTGTACGCACTCCCGCCAGCCCCACCCGCACCCCAACACTCGACCTGCACCGCCGTGACATTTGCCGGGCAAACCCAGGTCGTAGAAACTCCAAAGGTGCTCGAAAGATTGGAAAGGTTGGCCCCAACCTGAATTGTCAAAGTCGCGTACCCAGTTCTACCCGAACCGTTGGTGGCGGAGACAGTGGCGGTGAACGTTCCACTTTCAGTCGGCGTTCCCGTAATTGAGCCCGTGGTCGTGTTCACGTTCAACCCCCGAGGCAAACCAGTTGCCCCGTAGGTTACCCCACCAGCGTCAGATGCGATTTGATAACTCAGCGGTGAACCAGTCACCCCCACCATGTTCAGGTTACTGGTGATCTGCGGTGCCGGGGACATGGAGAAAGAGGCGTTGAAAGATTTCCCCTTGGATCCATTCACATTCACGCTGAGCGTGATCGGATTGTTTCCCGTTACCGTCACGCCGGAGTCGGCAGACAAAGTTCCGAGCGAAGCTCGGCCGTTCAAGGTGACGCTGATAGTTCCGGCGGCACTCTGAGTAGGATCGGCCACACCCACCGAAATACTGTTATAGGTTTCTTTGACGATGACCGAGCACTGCTTGCTCACCGAAATAAAATCTATGGTTCCGCCGTTATCAGGACCTGCCGTTTTCGACCAGAAATTCGCTGCCACCACGCCAAGGATCTGACTCTTTACCGCCTGAATGCCAGCGGTCGTGCTCGTGGGTTCGGTATTGGAAAGAATCGCAACATCTGGGTTCGCCGCGTAAGCCTTTACGCTGCTCGCCGTCCGGTTGGGAAGGATTACATATGCATACTTCGCGGCCGTCGGATTCGCCCCATGTTTGAACAGTAGTTTGAGATAATTATCGGTGTAGGTCGCAGAGTCGGAATCGGTCGGATTGATCGTTTTCCATGATCCAGAGTCCGATGTGAATTGGGCCTCCAGGTTCGAGGCCCCACTCGGGAAGTAGTACCCGCCCACCCCCTGTAACGCACACCAAGTTGCACCCGTGCCTGTAGTGACTGTCACAGGATTGGCCCATACCGCCGGCGCAGAAAGCGAGTAAACAGTATCGGCTATATTGAACGTCGTGACGCCCGTCTTTCCGAGTTTACGATTCTCCACCGTGGTATCGACTTGGCCGGTCGTTGCACAGTTGATACCAGCTCCAAGACAGACGATTTCGTCATCCAGCATGAACCAGGATTTCTTGGCATAAAGTTCGGTCCCTGCTGGGTGCTCAGACATTCCGGCCACCCCATAGGCTTTGCCCACCTGAGCACCACCCACCCAATTCTGGTCTGTCACGGCATAATCCGGAGTCGCGCTCAGGTCTGCTGTCGTGCCGGGCAGATGATAATAATCGGTCGTCGCCCAGTAAGTATCCATGTACTGGGTATCCGGGTTGCCTAAATAAAGGTAGGTCACCCCGGCTCCGGTGTACCACCCCTTCAGATTGGTCGGAGAAGTTGTGTTGATTTCATAGCCGCCAACCCGAGTAGAGGACATGCTCAGACCAAAACTGAAGCCGTTGCGATGGGCGGCGACGCGGTCCATGGACGGAAAGTGATATTGGCCTGCCGCCACTTGAGGCGAATCCGCAAAGGCCAGCAACTGGGTTGCTATGTCAGTAGGGGCAAAGGTCGCCACCGAACGGATGCTTTCGATCACCTTCGCTCCGACTTTGGATTGATCCGAGGACGAGGATGCGATCGCACGGCCGCGCACCATGTCCATCATGGCCCCCTTATACATTAACGGCGCAAAACCATTCGTGATCCATCCATAGAGATTGGAAATCTCGGGGTCGGTAATCTGCCAAGTGGAGCCAGCAAGTAATTTGACCAAAATCGAAATATTCTCCATTAACTCCTGACCATACGAACCTGTGTAGGGAATGTTGTAGTGGAAGATGAAAGAACCGTCGGCGTACCAGCCATCCCCGCTTGTGACTGGCGTAAAGACGCTGTCGCCAGACCAATCCAGCGGATTATTGCCGCTCAAATTCCCCTGAGCCTCATTCAATAATAAGGTCCCGCTGACAACATAATCAGCCTGGGGATTGACGGGATGTCCGGCTGTATTATGCCAAAAGCGGGTGACGGTCGTCGCGTTGTTTCCGAGCAGAATCCCTTGGACCGCCGTAGTCAAAGCCACATTGGAGGTATTCGCCCCCGTCAAGGCACCCCACCAAAAATAGTCTTTGAAGTTCACACTATTGGGTCCGAAATTATAAACCGCTTTGACGTAGCTCGCGATTTGGGCGGAGGTCAGTGCACTCGGATTAGAGAGAAGTAGGATTGCCGCATTGTTCAGCGATTGCGGAGCAGCGATCTCCCAGTCGTACCAGTTCGCAAACATCGTGCCCGTTGAGGTGTAGACATTCGAAGTCAACCAATCCAAGCCACCCGTAATGGCTGCCAGGAGAGTGGGGTCTTGATAAAGGGCACAGCCCGGTATCGCGTAGGCTTGGGCCATGTACTCCAATCTCTTGAAAGAGTCCGCGATGTTTCCCGAGGCAACGTCTGCGGTGACCCCCGTCTGCGCTGCGGGCGGTAGGTCACTCCAAATCGCAACGATGGGTGTCGCACTAACACCACTCCCGCCACCACCACTAACCGTAATCGTCGGTGTCGTTCTATAGCCCGACCCCACACTTGTCACATTGATAGCGGAAACTCTTCCTGCTGTGATCGTCGCAGTCGCAGTGGCCCCCGTACCCCCTCCCCCACTAACAGCCACAGTCGGCACCGTCGTATAACCCGAACCCCCGTTTACCACTTTAACTCCCGTCAGGGCGTAAAGCATCGTAGTTTGATAGCCAGAGGATCGGGTGTTAATGCTATCAACTGTTTTTGAGCTTTTTACGTCGTCAATCAGTGTGGTCCGCCACTTCAGACGAAGAGCATCAAACTCGTCGTTCAGAAAAACGGAGACGGTGTAGGTTTTGGTACTGGTCCCGTCCTGCGCCGTCACCAGATTGGTGATCACATTCATTCCCGTCTGCAGTCGGATCGCCCCGCTGGCCGTGCCGGATGCTACATTGGTTCCATTGACCTTTACCGTGGCGTTGCTCTGGGCCACCGTTGGAGTCACCTGAATGCTGGCAACATTGCTCACCGTAGTGGCATAGCTAACCGTGTTGCTGTTGAAGGTGGGACTCAAGGTGCCAGAGCTCAAAATTAAATTTGATAGGTTGGCGTTGCTCGAAATGCCGTCCACATTCAAGAAGAGGATTGTATCTACATAGTTTCCATTCGCATCCGTCACCCTGATGCTCACTGGATAGCTCCCCATGGCTGAAACAGTTCCCGAAAGCACCCCACTGCTCGAAAGACTCAACGTCCCAGGCAATGCCCCAAGATTGCCCCAAGTCAAAGAACCTGTCCCAAAGGAGGCGGTCAATTGCTGGTTAAAGCTTACATTTTGCCTGATGGTGTTAACTTGAATTGCGTTCGGATAAGCAGCGGAAACAACACCCACTTCCGCTCGCCGAAGCGGTCGGTTTCCGGCACCGGCAATCTCCACCTCATAGTTGCCGATATCCCTCCCTGTTAAGGGCCGGGACAACCCTCTCATATCCAGAGCCCCATACATCGCCACCGTACCCGCCAGATTATAGGCGGATCCAGTGGCGGAGGTGTCGTTGATTGTGGGTAGGGCATAAGCCGAGCCTAATAACGGACTCGTTCCCGCAGGTACCGTCAGAATATCAAACGTTCCAGACAAAAGCGGATTATCCGTCGACAAACTACTGACCAGATTTACATTTTCCGAATCTCCAGCAAAAATGTCATCGAAAGAAAAATCAATCGCAGTGGTGGAGGCGGTGCTAAATCCGATTTTGCCGATGTTCAGACTGGCGCCACTGGCCCCTGTTAGTGGAGATCCCGAAGCTGAAGGGGTGACAAGCTTCCCCACGAAGTAAACAACAAAGCTATTTGTCGTCAGATTTTGATAGCCCCCCGAGGGGTCGGTGTAGGGCATGGAGGCCGTCTCGCTGTCGTTAAACCAGATCTCTGCCTTGGAAAAAGTGGTGAAGTTGGTCAGGGTCACCACATTAGTCCACCCATCGGCAGATTTCACGGTGAGGGTATTGGTGGCATTACCGCTCTGCTTGAAGGACAGACCAATTAAGCGGTTGGCCGATGAGGACGTCGATGTAGCCAATACGTTATTTCCGATTCCGATATCAAAAGAATTTGCGATCGGAATATTTGTATTGATGTTCTGTTTGATTCTTAACGAAACGTACCCATTGGTTCTCGCCGCCATGTTGTTTGTCGGGGAAAACGCGAACATCACCTGCGACCCACCGGTCGTTGTTGTTTTTAGATATTGGGCCACATTCCCGCCATCGTTCGTGATCTTCGTGTAGTTTGTGAAGTTCACGTTGTTGATCAATTGCGGCGAAAGCGTGGTGTTAAGGGATTGGCCGTTGGTATAGGGAGTGAAAGCCTCTTTCAACCAAACGTTCCCGCCTAAGATGGTAGCAGCACTCCCCAACTGGGATGTCGTGGCCGAATAGACATGATTTCCTGCTGCCCGCCCGCCATGGTCTCTTAATAGCGGACTTCCGTAATCGGCATTTGAGTTTCCAATCACCCCACCCCCGCCGATATCCGAGCTGTAAGCAATCAGGTTGTTGTAAAACTGGGTTCCGTAAACCGGATAGGTTTCACCGTTGGAATTGTCTAAGGTGATGGCCTTACAATCAATAAAGCTGTTCCCAAAAATCTGGGCATAGTTTGCCGTTTCATAAGCCGCCCCATTCGATCCGTTGTTCAACGCGGGCAGCGATCCCGTTTCTGTGCCGCCCGAGCCCAGAATCAGGGCCGATCGAATCCCATCACTGTTGAGCCTGTAAAAATAGTTGTTCGCGATGGTGTGACCAAACCCGAAAGCTCGAACCCCACCCATTCGAGTGTTTCGAGACTCGGTTAACACCACCGCCCCGCTCGAGTCGTAACTCCCGCCAGCCAAAAAATAGTTCCCCTGCACGGTGCAGTAATCCCCTTGCCGTAGCGTCAGGGTGCCATAGTTGTTCAGAATCGTATTGTAGCGGTATATGTTTTTGCGGGACTTGTTCGAGATCATCTCCGGCTCTCCCGTCTGGTCATTGGCTCCGCCATCCACCGCCCAAATCGAATGGTAAAAGACATTCTTTTCAATCGTATTATTAAAATCCAGATCCACAAATTCACTGCTACCAACACGAATTGTTTCCCATCCATTGGACAGGTCAGAGGAAAGCGTGCCATCCGGCGAAGCTGGCAAGCGCGAGTCCCCGCTTTTAGGAATTTTCCGCTCCCCGAAATAGTTGTGGTGAATGGTGTGATATCCGTAGTTGATATCAGCCGTGTCCTTATAAATTGTGATCGTGGCCTGACGGATCGATTTTCTTAATGTTGGATCCGAGACATTAAAGTCGTTGGGATCAAAGTCCCGGCCCTCCATCTCGCAGTACTGGATCGTATGCCGATACCCATACACAAAGAGCCAAGCTCCGTAATGGTCGTTGTTTGCGGTATCCACTGTATCCCGCCCGCAGTAATTGAATTTCAGATGCGAAGCCGTCATAAATCTTGAGCCTGGATTAAATCGGATCAAGTAGGCCACGGAATCATTCCCGCCATAGTCGTTATAGCTTCCCACCTTCTTCATTCCGCTAAGGGGACTAAAAGTGACCCCGAAGAATGAGATGCCGGATCCTGAAAAACTGATCTGCGATATCCCATCTACTGTCACACCTCCCGCTGTCGGAACGTAATTTGAATCGCAGGCCAAGATCTGTGCCGGATTATTTTCGGCCTCCACATCGGTCATCGAGCCCGTAATGGTGGCGACCAATCCACCCCAATTCCCCGCTTTGAGATAAACTCGATCCCCCGCTCTTAGTGTCGAAAAATTCGCACCATTCTTATCCACCGTGGAATTAAACTGGTTTGCATTTTCAACGTAGTAGTTGGTTGCCATTCCTTCCGTTGCCGAAAGAAGTAATGCAGATGCAATACAACATGAGGAAAGAGAGAAAGAAAACTTCTTCGGACTCCACTTCAGAAATGGAAATACGATTTTCGCCAAAGTCCTACCAATTGTGTGACTGATCATCTAAAATATAGCCCTTAGGATATAATAAACCGCATATTGCGATTTTCGTTAGATTATTTGTATAATCCGTTAACTAACAAACTAAGGCCCCAGTATTGGCCCTATTTATAAATCACATAGTATTTGTATTTAGCTACTTACGCCACTTGGTTGGAGCGAGACCAGTCTGCTTCCGAAACCATCTCGAAAAGTAGTTTTGATCCTGAAATCCTGCACGGTCTGCAACAACAGAAATCCGTGTCCCTTTTTGAATATCCAACTCAACAGACCGCAGTAGCTCCCGCGCCCGCCACTGCCCTAAAGTCAGCCCGCAAGAGCGCCTCACCAACCGATTCAAATAGTCCTTTTGTAGGCCTACCCGAAGAGCCAGCTCCCTCGGCCCAGGCCATCTGCCCTGCTCATCGATTTTCCAAACTCTCTCCAGCCTTCGCACCACCGATGACTTTAAAACGATCTCCTCTCTGCCTTTTTCACAGGCTTTCCGGCATAAATCCAAAACCAGCAGAGCCGCACTTCCTGCCGAAAGCTCCAATCCCTGCGATCGCTCCGCCCCCATCCCCGCCACCCTTTGCCGCACCTCCGCCATCCGCTCCGCCGGAAGAAATCCATGTCGAAATCCCCACCTCCTCGGCCCTTCACCCGTCAAATCCACCACCAGACAAATCGCCCTCCTCGGCCCCGTCTCCCGAAACGCATGCTTTTTCCCAGGGGGAATAAAGAAAACGGCTCCCGCTCCCACCAACCACTTTTCCTCATCCACTTGCTGCTCTCCACGCCCACGCAAATACAAAAGCAGCTGCCCATGCCCGTGTGTATGAGGCGCCACCCGATCAAACGGCTGAAGGTGTCGGTTGACCCGAAGCGAACGGATCGACCAGTCCCCGCAGCGCAACTGCAGGTTCCTCAACAGCAATGGCTGGAGGGGAGCCTCCCGAAAGGGGCTTTTTCCCAGATTTTTCATTAGGACATAAAATAAAGTCGTTTTTATGCTAAATAAAGCGGTTTCTTCCATCCCTTTTCCATACAATTGGGGTACTGTTTTACTCATGTCCCGACCCGTCATTCTGATCACTGGAGCCAGCCGTGGACTCGGACGTGGCGTCGCCCTCAGTCTCGCTCCCGAGGGCTATGACCTCGCCATCCACTATGCGTCCAACCGCCAGGCCGCCGAAGAAACAGTGGCCGCCTGCCAGGCTGTAGCCAAAACCAAAGACCAGAAATTTTTAGCTGTTCCTGCTCAACTCGCCTCGTCCGAAGATCGCGCCAGCCTGATGCAACGGGTTCTCGACGGCTTCGGACGCCTCGATGCACTAATCAACAACGCGGGCATCGCTCCCCGTGAAAGAGCCGACCTCCCAGACGCTAAAGAGGAGATTTTTGACGAAGTCATCAACGTCAACCTCAAGGGCCCCTACTTTCTCAGCCAACTTGCGGCACGCTACTGGTTGGCCAACCCCGGAAAATCCCTTCTCCCCAGTGGCTATAAACTAATCTTCGTCACCTCAATCTCCGCCAACACCGCCTCCGTAAACCGTGGCGAATACTGTATCTCCAAGGCCGGCCTCGCTATGGCCGCCCAACTCTGGGCCACCCGTCTCGCCGCCGACGGCGTTCAGGTTATCGAACTTCGCCCCGGCGTGATGGCGACCGATATGACGACCGGCGTGAAGGACAAGTACGATAAACTGATCGCCGAAGGCCTCGTCCCGCAAAAACGCTGGGGAAAACCCGAAGATGTCGGCCTCGCCGCCAAAGCCATCTGCCGAGGAGACTTCCCTTTCAGCACTGGAGATGTCATCTACCTCGACGGCGGATTCCACCTGCGCCGACT
>Ga0214917_10002798_pt1 | contig 20879 bp, 18 predicted proteins | sample LL_1208_BB_MetaG_FD_177983 | JGI IMG/M metagenome (GOLD analysis project Ga0214917, IMG submission 177983) | Freshwater microbial communities from Lake Lanier, Atlanta, Georgia, United States - LL_1208_BB | ecosystem: Environmental > Aquatic > Freshwater > Lake | place: USA: Georgia | collected...
AACATTTTACGCAGACGTTTTCAATTTCATTTGAAAAGATACGATGACGATGTTATTTATAAGTATTCGCAAAATACAAGATTTAACATTTTGTTTGGATTATTATCAAGCGAAGAGAGAATGAGGTTTTCAGAATATATATTCAAAGAATTATACCAATGGATTATTCAATAATCGGCATTTGAGAAGATCTGTTTCGTAGGTAGAATGCCGGAAAACGCATTAGGCGGGGTCCTCCAGCAGAGAATATACAATGCAAATGCCATCCTATGGGGTTTTAACCCATACGTCTGGACATTAAAGAATCTACATTATTTTCTACGTTTTGTATTCTTTTTCAACATTTTTTTCTTTTTGGTTTTGCCTCCGATTCTTAGCGTATTATGGTTTTTTCGCTTATTCTTCTTACTTCCCTTCTTACTTCCTTTCTTACTTTCAATCAATGGAAGTGTTCCACGTCTTAACCGTCTTGTTGCACGGGGTGTTATGTACTGAACTTCTGGTGTATATATAACGGAACAAGAAAAGTCAAATATTATAATTGTTTTTACATCATTTTCATATTTTAAAAAATCGACTATTTCTTCTAATGTTATTGAACTTTCGTTTGATTCTTCAGTTGGAGGGCTTAAACGCGTCATCAAATCCATTCCTATAAGTTCAGGTTTACTGCTACCAATAACTTTAATCACCCAGTTATTCCCTTCTGCTGCCAAATCGTCCCTTGTGTAAAATTTATCTGCCACAGGTTCACTATCACTAAATGTATTAAAATTGAAAGATTTATCAAAATGTGTTATGTAACTTTTATAATCTCCTAATAATGAAGTATCATTTTCACTAATATTGCCTTTTATTTGTTTTTGTTTTAATTTTTTAATTTCACTTTTTGTTTCATGTAGTGCACTCGTATCATGTTTTACAATTGAACCCAAAATCTCATTTATAGTTTGATCCTGTTTTTCATCATTGTCATTTATTAAACCATCCAAAGAGTTACTAATCATTTTAGCAAACCTATCAGTATCGGTATCGGAGAGAAGATTACATACTCCAGGTGTACTAACTAATACTCTTTTTAAAGTTATACCAGATGGTAGATTAAAATAATTTACATTTTGTTGATATTCTTCTGCAGTTAATCCGCCATGTGTTGTTATTAACAATACTACAGTTTCCCCCATATGAGAATCCGGCGAAGAACCCGATTCTAAACTTCTTGGCGTTTCATTTGCTATTTTAGAAGTCATTATAATATAATAATAGTTTTATTTACAAAATTGGTGTTTGGGACAATACCGGAGAGAGGATGTAACGAAGTCATAACGAAGTCATAACGAAGTGAAGGAACGTAGGAATTGTCCCAAACGACCGTAGGGTGTTTCTTAGGCAGAATGAAATGTACAAACCTGCACACCTACACGTATTCTAAAATAGAATACACTAAAAATACATATAAAGAATAATCCTACATATAATATATACGCACGCGTAGCTCAGTCGGTTAGAGCGTCGGTCTTATGTACCGGAGGTCGTGGGTTCAACCCCCACCGGGTGCATTTATTATCGTCTTATTTGTATGACGATAATGTCCATATGTGAAACATAACCGCTGTATTCCCTAAGGGAGTCCAGACGATAAATACTTTTCTTTGACATATTCCCATTCGAATTTTCCAAGAATTTTATATTTTGCAAGACAAGCGTCCGAAACCGGGACACCAAAATAGGTTATTCGGTTTTCAACAATATTTGCTGAGGTACATAAAGGATTTATATCAGTAAATTCGCCCCAATAGTAAACGCACGATTTATTTTCTTCTAGCGGGCAAACTAGGAAGCAATAATGTATCTTGTCGATATCGTGTCCCATTTCCGTAAGATATTCCAGTGCTTTTTTATATTTTCGCGTTAATATGCTTCCACCGGAAAGAATATTGTAACATGGGTTTAATTTTCCATTTGCTCCATAACGATTTCTCGCTTTTGCTGAGAAGACATATATTTCGCCGTTTTTTCTTGCAATTATATCAAATATAGGAAAGTTTGGTTTGATATTATTTAGATTTTGAATATCGGTAAATTCACAAGGAGGCATATCTTCTCAGATTTCACCTAACATTTTCTTTGATACAGTTTGAAGTGGGACAATTCCGGAGAGAGGAACGAACGTAGGAATTGGATGATTATCCGGAGAAACGCCGTAGGCGTTTTGTAGGAATAATGTCGTCATTTTTTATGCAGATTTTGGGTATGTGTTTATTCTTCTTTTGTGTATAAAATAAATCAATTTTTATTACACCGTTTGTGACAATTCATTAGAGAGGAACGTAGGAATTGGACGATGATGCCGGATAAATGCCGACTGTGTTTTGTAGGCATAATGTCTTCAATAAATTACGGATGGTATAGTATAGTCGATTCTTTACATATGGCAGAATTATTGCATTATTTAGATAAAATGGAATATCGTCCGACGCCTAAAACGAAACATAAGGTTCTGCTAAAACGGCGTCCGGAACCAGAAGAAACAACTACCGCAGAAGATACTTCTAAATTGGCAATTGACATACTCGATAAACGCAGCGAAAGTGGATTTAAACGACTTCTAATAAAAGACTTTGAACGTATTATTGGTACGGTTCAAGAAAAGAAAGACCGGAAAGAAGGTGAACCGAGACGACCGGATGTAGGTATCTATATTGAACCATTCCAAGACGTGGTCGACGAACTCGAATTGCCACATACCTCTTCTCAAAAACCGGACGTAGAATCGAAAGAGGAACCCGAGAAAATCGAAGAAAATGAACCAGTAACTCCAGCAGAATTATCGAAACTCTTGGATGAGAGGATGGAAGAATTGGAAGAGGAAGAACCAAAGACGCCGGAAGACGTATCAAAACAGTTAGACGAGAGGATGAAAGAGTTGGAAGAGGAAGAATCCGAGGGAGAAGAAGAACCGGTTACTAAGAAATCCAAACCAGTGGAAGCACCGAAGAAACGTCAACGGAAAGGCGAAAAGGAAAAAGAGAAGGAAAAAGAAGACCTGACTATGCCGAAGATGCAGATTAATTCGTCTACAAAAATAGACGGCGAACCAGTGTTAGACCGTATTCCTAAACAACCGAGTCTCGATAAACTCGTTGTTCGCGCCCCTTCTTACTATATGGCAAACCGTAAATTGTATCTGCAACATATTTCCAAATTGTTTATGAAGTTTAGCAAAGAATTATTGGATGATAAGACGCCAGTATCTTGCGACAGACAAGGAACGACCAAAGATATGGACCTTCTCATTCACCAACGCATTGTACGAGAATACTTAAATATATATAGTCCTTACCGCGGTCTTCTCTTGTATCACGGATTGGGGTCTGGTAAAACATGTACTTCGATTGCCATTGCAGAAGCGGCAAAAACACATAAACGCGTTTTCGTAATGACACCTGCTTCGTTGAAAATGAATTTTTTCAGTGAATTGAAGAAGTGCGGCGATTCTCTTTACCGAAAGAATCAACACTGGGATTTCATTTCCGTGGAAGGTCGCCCAGAATACGTCTCGATCCTCTCGCAAATACTGTCGATAAAACCGGAATCCATTATGAAGAATGGGGGTGCGTGGTTAGTCGATATCCGTAAAGTCGAATCGAATTATGCTGATTTATCGCCGGAAAATCAGAAATCGCTCGACGAACAGTTGAACGAAATGATTCGCGCGAAATACGTCGATATCAATTACAACGGTCTAACCAAGGCAAGGTTCGATACAATTGTCAAAGAATATGGCAAAAATAATCCGTCGAAAAATCCATTCGACCATAGCGTCGTATTAGTAGACGAAGCACACAATCTGGTGAGTCGAATCGTGAATAACATCGCCAACAAAGACAGCATTTCCGCGAAATTATATGAATATTTGCAGTCAGCACAAGATGTCCGAATCGTATTTATGTCTGGTACGCCAATCATTAACTATCCGAATGAAATGGGTGTCCTGTTCAATATGTTGAGAGGATACATCAAGACATGGAAATTCACTATCCCTACTACTGCTGGTGCAAAACTATCAACCGACAAGATACTGAAGATGTTTCATAAAGAAGATTTCAAAACGTTTGACTATATTGATTATTCGAATGACGTACTCAGTATTACACGCAACCCTTTCGGGTTTATCAATGTCGATTCTTCTACCAAAAAAGTCACAAGCGAGAAACCAGTTCTTCCTAAAACGACAATTACCGGCGGGGTTAAATTATCTGGGACAATACCGGAAGATTCGGATGATGATGACGACGACGAATCAATCGAAGAAATAGTTGAGAATAAGAAGACCCCCAACGCGAAAAGAGTCACACCTAAACGAAAATCGCATAAACATTCCTCTTCTCGAAAAACCGCCAAAAAGACTCTGCCATCGGATGAAGATGAATATATGGTTGAGACTGCGCCGTATAAATTGAACAAAGGTGCGATTGAACTACCGGAAGATAAACCAGTGGATTTATCGGATGATATCAAGGCACAGATTGAACGAGAAATACATCAAACACGTAATGCGGTGGGAGAGGACGAATATCATTCGGGCGGGTCTGGGATGGAAGTATATTGGGGCGGTGCAATTGTGGTGGATGATAACTATTCGGGTGTTCGTCTGGATGAACAAGGCAATTTAAGCGATACGGCATTTGAGAATCGCATCAAAGAGATACTGACGAAGAATGATATTGCGTTTTCGCCGAAAATAGAGGTAGAATCGTATAAATCTTTGCCGGATAAGAAGAAGGATTTCTTCGATATGTTTATTGATATTGATACGTTGAAAGTTCAACGACCAGATGTGCTTAAGAAACGTATCCTCGGTCTGACGTCTTATTTCCGTAGTGCACAAGAATCACTGCTTCCTAAATTTATACTATCGGACAATACAATCAATCCGCAATTCCATATTGAATATGTGGAGATGAGCGACCATCAGTTCATCGATTATTCGAAAGAACGTATGACGGAAATAAAACGCGAACCCAAAAAGAAGAAGACGGGGGCGGAAGCGAACAAAGAAGCACTAAAAGTGTCCGGCACATATCGCACATTTACTCGCGCGAAATGCAACTTCTCATTCCCGAATGAAATACCTCGTCCATCACCGCCGGGATTCAACCCAGAAAAGGACGTTGCTGCAAATGTGCTCGACAATATAAACGACGACAACGAATTGGATATGGAAGATGCAAACGAAGACGCCTCATTAAAATCGATTTCCGGTGATTATGAGAAGTCAATTGCAAAGGCGTTAAAAGAGTTGAAAGAGTCGGCGAATATTTACTTGACACCTACTGGACTGAAACAATATAGTCCGAAATTCGCGAAAATACTGGAGAATGTAAAAGACGAACAGAACCGCGGTCTCCATTTGATATACAGTGCTTTCCGTACATTGGAAGGCGTTGGCGTTTTAAAACTCGTATTGGAGGCAAACGGTTTTGCAGAATTTAAATTGAAAAAGACGGGAGCGAATTGGACAATCGCCGAATCAGATAATCCCGAGGACGCGAAGAAACCGAAGTTTGTTCTTTATACCGGAACCGAAACAGCGGAAGAAAAGGAGATTATACGCAATGTTTATAACTCGAACTGGTCTTTCGTTCCTTCTACTATAGCAGATAAATTGCGTGAAACGAGCGAGAATAATTATTATGGAGAGGCGATTAAGATAATCATGATTACATCTTCTGGCGCAGAAGGTATTAATTTGGAGAATACGCGGTTTGTTCATATTGTGGAACCTTATTGGCATATGGTGCGTATTGACCAAGTGGTAGGTAGAGCAAGACGTATTTGCAGTCATAAAAATCTACCGGAAGAATTACGGACGATTAAAGTATTCTTATATATGTCCAAATTCAGCGATAAACAGAGGTTTAGTGGTGAGAATGTCGGAATCATGAACCGTGATACTTCGCGATTGAAAGATGCACCGAAAGGGGCGAAAGTGGGCGAGACGTCGATTACTACGGATGAGACATTGTTTGAGATTGCTGTTATTAAGGACCGCCTTACAAAACAACTTCTCAAATCGGTAAAGGAGAGTTCGGTGGATTGCAGTGTTTATGACAATTCGAAAGAAGGAGTTGTTTGCTATACATATGGATTCTCAAAGACGAATGAGTTTGGGTCATTCCCGAGCTATACAGATGACCGGTATGTTAGAGAAGGCACCGATGTCGAAAAACGCGTTGTCAAGATTGATAAACTGGTCATCGATAAAGTCGCATATGCACATAACACAGAAACCGGCGAGTTATACGATTTCAATGAATATAAAAATAATAAAAATACGAAATTAGTTGGAAATGTGGGGTATAACGCGAAGGGTAAACCAATTCTAATGAAATAATATTGTGGTTTGGGACAATTCCGGAGAGAGGATGTAACGAATTCATAACGAAGTGAAGGAGAAATACCCTACGGCGTTTTTTATGCAGAATGTGTATAAAGTATAATTATAGATTATAATGGAATATATAATTATTTTTTTAATTTTATCTCTTATTTTGGTTATTTTTGTTTTTATTCAAATTCGTAAAAGAATACCGGACGCTACGACCACGCCGCCAGTAACAACACCTGCAAGCGCACCTTCTTCAACTACAAGTGCACCTGCTGCTGCATCTACATCACCTTCTGCATCTACAACACCTGCGGCATCTACATCGTCTGCGGCATCTACATCGTCTGCGGCATCTACATCACCTGCGGCATCTACATCACCTGCGGCATCTACATCACCTGCTGCATCTACATCACCTGCGGCATCTACATCACCTGCGGCATCTACATCACCGGCTCCGTATACATCACCTGCGGCATCTACATCACCTGCTCCGTATACATCACCTGCGGCATCTACATCACCTTCTGCATACACGTCTACCCCTGCAGTAACGCCACGTTCAGTAAAAAATAGAGATGATAAAGATGATAAAGATGATAAAGATGATAACCCAAGATTACAACGCACACAAAAACCAAAAAAAAACAGATCACCATCTGCATACACATCAACACCTCCAACTACAAGTGCACCTGCTCCATACACGTCCACACAATCAGTAACAACCCCATCAGTAACAACCCCATCAGTAACAACCCCTACAGTAACAACCCCTACAGTAACAACCCCTACAGTAACAACAACCGAAGTACAAAGTCAAAATGTGAACTCTAGATCATTGAACCAAAACAAAATAAATAAACCATAAACATCTGGGACAATTCCGGAGAGAGGATATATACCGTAGTGTGTTTCGTTATATAGGATATGCAAAAAATTGAACGACTTTTTATTTCTCTATATATGATGTCAGATTCCCAAACAGACTATTATTTACCCTTTGCATATCATCAAAAATGAGTATTGATTCCGTCACTGCGAATTTATTTAATTTCAGAACTCTACGAGTACATATAGACTATATAAACAACCACGTATCAGACGTAGATATAGCATATCACTATAGCAACAGTCTGCGTATGATACCGACGTACTATGCGCGACTCCAGTACACGACATTATTCGCTATGGAACAACTAGATTTGTTCTTTAGAAGTGTTGGTGTAAACCGCCAAGTGAGGACGGGAGTCACAGGGTCCATAAACGTCGGGATAATATACCTCATATCGACATGTTCGAATATGAATCGTCATATGAGTGATCTATTGTCTTCCCAGGCAATTACTGCATCATCCTATGACGATATTATTCGTGACTTAAATATCATTCTGCATATCGTAGAATGCCCATACGAAGAAGATGGACCCACCGCATATTTTCCGCCTGTCGATACATATCATCAACCTCAAACTCCGCCCACGCCTCCTCCAGTCTACGCACTTGCGACGCCATATGCCCACCGTTATAAGCGTAAATCAAAGGCACTTCCTAAGGCGGAGATAGACAAGGAGATGGCGGACCCATGCAGCATTTGCTTCGAACCTTATACACGCGCTGAATCGGTAAGTACGTGTTGCAACCACCAATTCTGCAAAACCTGTTATGGTTTGCATGAGAAATCGGTTCCAATGGGTAAATTGGTTTCGTGTCCTATGTGCCGCAAGATGAATCCAGTTGTAACAGAATACAGAGCGAGAAAAACGAGGACCGTCAATTCCAAGAAGGTAACAACGATTGACCTCACAGTATAATAACATACTGTATAATGTTTGTTATTATTCATATCTATATTGATTATCTTGATTATCTTTATTATATTTGTATATTATATGCTATTGTAATTTCTAAATAAATTTGTTTTTTATGTATGATAGATACGATAAAAAATATGTTACCGTATGCATACATATATTAGTTCATTAACGATTCGAAAAATAGTCTATGTCTGATTTTCCCTTGTAACACCTCAATGATTGTATATAATCCATTATCTCTTGCCGCGTTTTTTCTGCGTGCATCTGGGTTATGTCCCATCAAATCGTAGTAAAACGCCGGCACGTGAATCGCATTTTTTATATTTTCGCGAAACGTTGTTGGACTGTCGTCTACAATTAATGTGTTTTCTGCGTTATATTCGGGATACACAGCATATATTTCGGTTAGTGGTTTTACGATAGTAATTGGTTCTCCCTCCACGCGCGTTTTCTCGAAATGGAAAGATGCGCCGAGTGGCATATTTGGTTCCAATACGTCTGCTTTGACTCTACTATACCATTCAAGATTACCTGCTGTCCAGATACTTACCCGTTCATAGTGAGCAAATACGAATCGTAAGAATTTGCGTAGTCCTGGGCGCGGAATCGGTTGTATGTCGGTCACGGTTGTATTTTCGGCGAACCGCGTAGAAATAAAACTGCAAAGTGTGTGGTCTACATCGAGGATTATATTCCCATGCGGGACTGCGTTATCAAACTGCTCTCCGTCATCAATACGACTATAGATATCCTCTAATAATCTTGAATGGAGTTCCTCTCGCTCTTGTATGTTGCTGATATCTCTGGTAGTAAAATACATGGTTTCTATTGTGTTATACTTTTTTTTACTTTTTAAATTCATTCAATTTTCATTCTGGGACAATTCCGAAGAGAGGATGTGACGTATTCTACCTAAGAAACACCATACGTTTAACTCTTCAACCAGTCGCAACATACTACGCGGAAAATGAACCATTTATTCACGCGACTCATATGGTGTCCAATTTCATTATTGAACCGTGTGTCGAGTTCATAGTAATTTTTCCGGAGTTCGAATATCTCATCCACTAATTTGCCTCTCAGCGTTTCTTCGGCATAAATCGATTCGATCAACTTTTTATTATCCGAAGACTGGTTCATTTTTAAGACGCTCAATTTATTGAGACACGATTTTAACTTATTCAATAGAGTCACCTCTCGCAATTGCATTCGTTTTATCAAAGTGAATATATTCGTGGAATAGGTGAAATGGAATTCATATCGTATAGATTCCGGTAGAATGAACTGATTTGTCTCCTTTATTTCTTTGACGCCGGTTTCGATCTTCTCAACAATCGTCATTATGTCGTCAATATCTGCTGCGAAAAACATAAATTTACCGGAATTGAATTCGCATATGGACTCCAATTTATCGAATTTGTAGGCAGATGTCTTATGTGCTTGTGCTTTTGCGTCGAGTTTCAAGTACGATATGAGTGCCAAGAGGAATGCATTGAATCCATTTAATGACGCAATGACGATTGCACCGTAACTGTATTTTTCAGATAGAAAACTAAATATACTTCCCACACAAGAGATAAAAATCGCAGGAAGCATAAGAAAATTCAATTGCTGTTCGCAATACGTCTTTGCTTCTGTATAAAGGAGTTTCTGTCCTTTAATATAGACAGCAAGTATATCGAGTACATTTGAAGATGAGTGTACATTACTAGGGTCTATATACCCTTTTCCTAATGTGGTCTCTATGTCTACGTAAGTGATATTCGTCGGCAGTTGAGGTTGAATATATTGATATTGATGTGACATATCGCAACATTCAATAAGAGAGGATGAGTGATAAAATGCGGTTTGGATTGCAGGAATACAGTATTTTTTCGAAAGGCAATTACCCTCCTCGAATGTATTAAGAGATGATGTGTCCTCGTACTCTTGTGGCATATTCTATATATTCTATCTGTGATTCTACCTAGGGATTGCTCAACGATTCGGTTTCTATATGGACAACTGGAGGACTCTGCCACTCACTATATGGAATCGATTTGGTAGTCGGTTTTTCGAGTGCTAGCAACATATCTAATGCTTTCATACGATTATCAAGAGGACGACATCCTCCTCTCGGCAATCTGCGTGATATTTGTTTCCACCGCCACTCGAATTGTAAGGCAGACTGCCATGTAGGAAATCCACTGACATAGCAGTGTCTTCGCCAAGTTTCACCTCTCGCAACTCTCGAACTCGTTGCTACTGCGCCGCCTTTGATTTCTTTATTGTGTTGTCGCAAACGATGGTCTAGGTCGACAGTTGCTCCAATATAAGTTGCGCCGGATGTACTGACGAGAAGATACACGAACTGCACAGACATTGTAATATTGTACATATACATTTCATTATGCATATGTGCTACGCTTTTTGTGGGACAATTCGTGTCATTATGCCTACAAAACGCCTTTTCTCCGGCATTCATTATCCAATTCCTACGTTCGTACCTCTCTTCAGAATTGTCCCAGAACAATCGGAATTGTGATTGCAATCTTTGCTATAAATATATGTAGGAAGGAAGGTATATTGCAAAAGATATAGAATGAGTAGTTCGGGTAAATGCGAAAAACGAGAGGAGGGGGAAGAAACGGTCAATCTGTATGCGAATATTCTAAAAGAGATCCGTGATATGAATGTGTTGAGTTCTTACCAAATACATTATCTGCGGTGTCTTCCGAGTGATAAGCTGATACGTATTATTGAGGTTTATAACAAAATAGTAAGTAATGTAAATGAGATACTATGAAGATGTCCAGAAGCGATAAATATTATTTCCTTGTAAAATACAACATAAACAATAACATTTGGAATAAATCATAATTTAAACGCACTTATAAACAATGAACGAATCGAATAATGTGCTTACTATAAAAACGGTGCAAATCCAACCGATACGTAATGTAATTGCTGCTTTGAAGGAGACCCTTACGGATGCGACGATTACGTTTACGAAGCACGGACTCAAGATTATTAATTTCGACAATTCGCATACGATATTGGTGAATGTGGAATTGAATGCAAAGAATTTCGAATTTTACCATTGCGAACCCGACAAAATCATTGTGTGTGTGAATACACAGCAGTTATCGAAGGTGATATCTTCCATGTCGAATGATGATACGTTGACGATTTACATAGACCGCGTTAGTTACAATGGCGGTATTGTGACGGACCTTGGATTCCAATATGTGAACGGCAATATTAAACAGAGTTATGACCATAAATTGCGTTTGATGAATACGGATGTAGACGAGTTCGGGTTTCCAGAAAAGATCGACTATCCTACGATTATTCGTATGCCTACCACGGATTTCCAGAAGATAGTTCGAGACATGAATGCGATATCTGGTCGTATGGAGATTAAATCGGTGGGCAGTGAATTAGTGTTTTCCTGCGAAGGTGCTTTTGCTAAATGTCGCGTGAGTCGGTCAGAATCGGATAATAATTTGGATTTCACGAAGATGGCGGCAGCGTCGGTAGTTATTCAAGGCGAATTTTCGCTAAAGTCATTGAGTCACGTGACAAAATGCACACCGCTTTGTACTCATTTGGAGTTGCAATTGGATAATCGATTGCCTTTGATGGTGAAGTATGATGTTGCGTCTTTGGGGCATATCCAATTGTGTTTGGCACAATTACCGCCGGTTTAATTTTTAGGACAATTACGATGTTATAACGTAGTAATTGTATTATTCGCCGGAGAATAGAATGTTTCGTAGGTGTAGGTATAATTCAATGAATTCTTATAAAAAATTGATTGAAACTTTTTAACATATTTAAACAAAACATAGCGAAATATACGAAATGACTAGTACTGAAAAAGACTCATCGATTGAAATACATAACGTAGAAGGGATGCAGTATTTATCTACGATTGAAAATGGGTCAATCGATTTGATACTTACCGATGCGCCTTATATTATTTCGAAGGAAACGGGTATGAATGCACACTACAATGCCGTGAAACATAATGAGGCAAATGACATCGAGTTTGTAAAGACCGAAGAGGAATGGAATTCTTACAAAGAAAAGAACGGAATACTAGACGATTCGAATAAGGACAACTACATTCGATATGGTACTATTTATGGTAAGAAATATTGCGTTAAAACAGACTACGGAGAATGGGATAGCGAGTTTAAAATGGAACATCTGGAGGCATTTATACGTGAGTATTATAAGAAATTGAGAAATGGTGGCACAATAATCATATTCTTTGATATATGGAAGATATCATATTTGAAGGAAATGATGGAACGACATAAGTTCAAGCAGATACGATTCATTGAGTGGATTAAAACGAATCCACAACCATTAAATTCGAGTGTGAACTACTTGACAAATTGCCGCGAAATAGCACTATTAGGCGTGAAAGGAACGAAACCGACGTTCAATAGCAAATACGATAATGGTATATATATGTATCCTCTCCAAGGCGGAAAATATCGTTTCCATCCGACACAGAAAAGCATACCATTATTTGAGGAATTAATAAAAAAACATTCAAATGAAAACGATACAGTATTAGATACATTTCTAGGAGGAGGTACAACTGCATTTGCTTGCCGAAATACAGGACGAAAATTCAAAGGATGCGAAATTTCAGCGGAATATTATGGTAAGGTTATGGAGCGTCTTTAGTATTTCTTCGTTTGGGACAATTCTGGAGAGACGAACGAGCGTAGGAATTTCCCCAAAATGAGTTTTGTAGGAATATGTAGTTTTGGGACAATTCAGGAGGTTTGTAGGAATAATCGTTTATGCATCATTTACCGATTTGTCCCAATTTTGACTTTCGTTTTATTTCACCCACCACTGGTATAACATACACTGAATAATAATATATTTTTCTATCGAATTCCACTGGGTCGAACCAGTACGTACCTTCTTTGCAATGTATATCTGATTTGTCAAATGCCTTCTTTTCCCACGGAAATTCAAACGGATAAACGCGATACCTCTCGATATTTTTTGCGGAATAAATAATTCCAGTTTGTAATTCCGTTTTACAAACTTGTCTTTTCTGTAGATTGCAATGGTTGCAGAGTGGTTGAAAATCGGTTACTAATTGCGTATACTTGTCCAACACACGCGAGTCATTGTACAAGTCATTCTTGTGGTCACAAATTGTACTTTGCGTTCCACAAACAACACAACTGCGATTTGTAATTTCGCGGTGTATCTGTTTTTGAATCGGTCTCGATTGCGTGTTTGTTCTAAGTGAATGCACGAATATTCCAATAATTCCAGAAACTCTTTTTTTATTTTGTAAGAATTCTGCTAGTAAATCCTCTGGTATTTTATCTTCGTCGTTTTCGCTATATAAACAAACTTTTCCATTTGCATATACAGACGTATAGTTGACGGACTTATTTGCGAATCTATCTCCTATACCATTTCCTCCCCAATACAAGTCCTTAAATTCGTCAGTCTTGAGTTTATCGACGGATGCAATACGCGTAAAGTTATCTGTCACTTTTTTTACTAATTCAACTATTCGGTTATTTGCCATTTTGTATAATTGATATGTATTATTTTTGTTCATATCTTATTGTTAATAAAAAGTATTCAATTTTTTCAATTATACTTAATCCAGACGAAAGTGGAGTAGGTGTGCCTTTTACTTTGCTTTCGGTTGCTTCGCTTAGGGTATAAGTGACTTAAAGGGAACACAACCCATAAATAATTTCCAATAAAAATTATTTATGCAATATTTTTTTGTTTATAGAATATTCAAAATTCGGGTTTGTGCGCCTTAAATGCGACGCCGTGTTTGGTTAAATTCGGTATATCAATAATTACACTACCATCTTGCATCGACATATCTGTCATCCATATCTTAATAATGCAGAAACTTTTCTTTGGACTTACCGTGATTCCGTTAATGAGATGACTATATTTTGGGTTGGAACTGAGTGTTTCACCGCATAAGGCGTAGAACATTGTCTTCCATACCTCAGGAACGAATTTATTTGCGACTTTGTATGAGAAGAACCCGCCGTTTCTGTTTTTTGCGTCTTCCCACATAGGAGCAATGCCCGTACGCATTACAAATAACATACAATACTTCATTACGTTTACTGTTAATGCTTCTCCAATCGCGACCAACTTCTCCACATTGTCAATATCCTCCAATATCAAACAATAACTCTCCAAATCCCATTTTTTGTTCTGTGGTAAATGGTAATACAAATCCCATTTATCACGCAAATTGTGGGTTCCAGGCAAATCCGGGTTCGGTTCCACACCTATCGATTTTTCAGATTTATGCGCGATATTGGAATTTACTTTTACTGCGTCCATTTTATTTATTTTTGCGCAAAACCCTATATTATAATTAATAATTATCCTTTATACGATTTATAAAATGATATAAATAAATGAATATGTTGTTCAATTTTTGACGTTTTCTATTATTTTGTATCCTGATTCCGTGATTCTGATATACTGGTCGCCGGATATTGAAAACACGTTAAATTCCGAGTCCATTATACGTACTGAATAAGTAAACTCATCAAACTCCCATCTAGAATAGTTCGGTAGATTGTGTTCTAAATAACGCAATATATATGTTTTTGAAAGAATATCATTGCCGATAATGTAATGCGATTTTGGTATCTCTATTGGAATGCCGGGTCCATCGCCACATCGGAATTCCACTTCAACGAATTCTAAATCGGATAATTTCAATTCCAGCAAATCGTCTGCCGCTTTGGGACAATTTGCAGGAGAAACGACCGATTGTTTCGTAGGTAGAATCATATTTTCCATAATGCGTATTCTAACTGCAGTAGGACAAACACGCGCCATAACCAAAGTATCTGAGATACTTCCACAGCACATAGTAATGTCGAATGCTTCTTGATACTTGGATTTATATATATCCCATATAGATCCGGCGGGGTCGTTTTTGGTCTTTGAGAAGTCGGACACCCTTGTCGGCCAATCGTTCAATACTTTTTTGTCGAACCGAAAGTATTCTTCGTCGATTTCCGCATTCGATAATGACGCTTTGGGAACATATTTGCAGATACATATCCATGCAGGGTCAGACGGTTCGATTCTGGAATGCGTCAACCAATGAAACACCGCATACATCGCTTGAATACACATATCAATACATTCGCATATTATGTTGAAAAACGAATACTTATTGCGCATATGTGCTATATTTACCTTGGTCTTTACGTAAAATCGATTGTAGCACAAAAATGCGGATAACAGTATATTATGGGATTTTAAATTCAAGTCCATTTTTATCGGTTTTATACTATTTGCTTAACCGGTTTATATTATTTTTGCTATAATTAGAATGGGGACAATTCCGGACGTAAATAAATAAAACAAAACAACATAAATCTGGTATTGCAATAATTATTAACTAGACCCGGATTTACAAAATGCCGAAAATTATAATTATTGATAAGACAGGAACATTGAAAGTATTAAACGTGAAGGATTTCTCAGAGGATACGCTTTATAAGAAGGCGGGTCTTAAATCGAAAGAAGGATTTTGTCTGCAGCATACTTGGGGTCCGGACGACTGCATTGACCATTCCATTCGACTATATGCAAAGAAAACCGGACGTGCTGGACAAGAAAACAAGTATGATTTCCCTCCTCCGGTTGATAATACTCTTTTTTTCGGTCCGTGTGTTTTGGTAGGGTGTGATGTTGATACCGGAGAAGTCGTCGATTTGGAAGAAGATGATTGGGAGGAAATCTACGAATATTTATTTGGCGGGTTTGAAGATATAGGTGAATCGGACGACGATGATGATGACGAAGACGTAGACACAGAAGATGAGTTAGAGGCAATCAAGAATAAAACCGGGGTCGTAGTAAAACAGACAAAACAGGGGTATGCCAAAGACGGATTCATTGTCGACGACGACGAAGAGAATGACGCAGAAGACGAATTTGAAACCGATAGTGACGAAGAAACACCTCCTCCTAAGAAACGAACCGCGAGAACCGAAAAGTGTAAAACAGAGGTACAACCAGAAGAAGATATACAAGTTGAAGATTGTGAGAGCGAATTAAGCGAAGAATCCTATGTATAGACGGTAAAAAATTGAACCACTTAAAGATATTATAATAACATATTATATCTTTTGCTTCTTTATTGAATAAAATGTCGATACAACTAACAAACCCCGAGCAATTCCGAAAGAATATTCGCGACAAAATAACTGAAATATTGGATAAATCAGGTATATTACCCCAGATGGTGAAAAACCACGGGTTAAACCGAGAGAATGTTGCAATCAATTTGGAGAGAGGAGTTTTCAATTATACAATTCGCGAGTCGAATTTCCGTAAACTGGTAAAGAAATGGGAAAACCCGGCGTTTACGCAGATTTACATAGACCGTCTCCGAATGGTATATAGCAATATACATTCACCTACTATCACAAACGGATTGTGTTCTGGTGATATACTTCCACAGTCTGTTGCATTCATGACGCACCAAGAAATACAAGCGGATAAATGGAATCCACTTATTGAGAAGAAGACAAAACGCGATGCGTCCAAATGCGATAAAAAAATCGGCGCTTCGACTGCAATGTTTACTTGTTCACGTTGTCAGTCGAAAAACTGCACATATTATGAAATGCAGACACGAAGTGCGGATGAACCGGCGACGATCTTTATCACCTGTTTGAACTGCGACAAACACTGGCGTAACTAATGAGGTATGTATGTGTCTATATAAAATGTATTTTTTATGTAGAAATATTCTACCTACGAAACACCATACGGTCGTTTCTCCGGCACTTCGTATTCATCATCCAATTCCTACGCTACATCCTCTCTCCGTAATTGTCACAGAATACCGTATTGGATTATCGCCAAACGCGTTTTTCCAAGAATTGCCGGAACTCCGCCTCTTGCTCCCGTCCTCTCTCCGTATCGCAAATAAATCGAATTTCTATTGACATTCGAGTTATATCTGCATTCTCATTCGAAGAGCAACCGTGTATTAAATACGGCGAAAATAGGATAAACTCGTCGGTCGCTGGGTCGGGGCGAGTCATATCCAAAGGTGTCCGACTCTGTAAAATAGCATCAACCGAATATTTTTTGCCACTTCTCGGGAAATATGCCCCGCCTCTCGTTACCACTATGTCTCGTTCATTCCATAAATGACTACCTGTCTGCATAGCAAGAGTTGATTTCGAATTTGAACCGACTATCGGCACATAAATGTTCACTATATTGCGATAAAAATCTAAGTAAATATCTCTATGGCACGGATTATAATCGTTCTTGCTATGAGAAGATGGGCGACATATTCGTATCCATATATCGTCGTTGAATATTTTCACCGGTATATTCAGTATATCGGAAACTCGCTTCTCGAAGTATACTGCAAATTCGTTCAATTCAGGCGATTCCGTCTTCTTATATGGCATTGCATTGATGATTTTAGTATGCTCTTCGTCTGTAACATGCAAATGATATTCTCCTGCGTCGATTGGGACAATTCCGCGAGAGGTGATTTCCTCGATTTTCGATTCAATTAACCCCTTTAAGAATGCATTGTAATCACGCTCAATCTTAAATACGCGATGTCCATCTGCATTAAAATCTGTATTTTCTAACAAATTCCGATCTTCCGACAATATGACTCGGTCTTCACCCCACACACTATCCGAATAGATAAATGCGTCTAAGTAGTAAATGTATCCACGCAATTTGATTTCTTTGCGTATCCTCTCAATATAATTACCGTTTGTAAATCCTAAAAACTGTATAGGAAATGAATCCGCTGGTTGTTCATCGGTGAAAGATACGGAATCCAAAAACTCGATTACGTTGTTTGGGACAATTCCGGAGAGAGGATGTAACGAAGTCAGGAGCGTAGGAATTGGATGATGAATGCGAAGTGCAGGAGAAACGCCTACTGCGTTTTGTAGGCATAATGGGATACCACCTCTCAATATAGCATTCTGCTTTTCTAGACGGTTTGTCATGCAATAATGGATTACATCTGCTTTGTTCGTGCCTATTAGAAATTCGGTATCAGATATAATCAAATGGTAAGTGTTGACAGTGCCCTCTTCATAACAAGAGGAGGAGAATGGTAATTCTTCGATGATTTTCCAATCGGGCACAATACGATTGACAATACGCTCTTGTTCTTCTCGATTTTCTTTTGCAAGAACTACCGTGCCAGTATCAAATAAATGTTTATGATAATCTAACCAAACTGGTAATAGTTTGGAACTATTACGGAGTCTCGTGGGTAGATTATCGGGGTCTTTTATGTATAAAACGGCGTTCAATTGAATCAATGACATTTGCATTTATACAAGACGTATATTTATGTCTTTTTCGGTCAGTTCTCATATTGGGACAATTTCGGAGAGAGGATGTTCATAACGGATTCTACCTACGAAACACCCTACGGTCGTTTCTCTTACTCGTGCCTTAGAGAATCATCCAATTCCTACGTTCGTCCCTCTCTACGGAATTGTCCCAGTGCAGGAACGTATGCATAATGGGGCAATAAAAATATAGATTCGAACATTCTACCTACCTTTTAATCGCACTTTTTGGCACTTTTATTGTTTTGCCTACCCGCACTGTTTTTGGTACTAACTGGATCGCCGGTCCTTCTTCTAATGGAAGTTCGGTCACTTCAACCGGGTTTATCGCTTCTACTACATTTGCAGCAGGCGGTTCATTTTCGAGAATCGGGTCATACACACGTATCGTTATTTTCGTGTCTCCGATAGGACGAATAAAATGTTGCTGTTCGGGTTTCTTTGCTTCTTCCTGCAAAGGCGTCTTCTTCTTCGCTTCTTCTTCTCGTTCTTTTTCCGCAATTTGTGCGCGTTTATTGAACGTCTGTGCTATTTTGTTTACATGTCGTGTTTCTTCGACTTCCTCGCCTTCTTCTATCGACCCAGGTGAACCATAGACTACGGGTGCAACCATCGCCGCAGCATCCGAACATTTCGACGCTTCTGACATTGGCATCTTCTCTTCAATCACCTTTGTGATTTTCTCCGCAGCAACGTTACGGACTTTTCGAAAAATGAAATAGCGATTTAAGAAAGATATGAACTTCTCGTCTTCTGTCATTTCTTGTGCGGAACCGTACCGACTCGACGGTTCGCGATTCATCGCTTCCATCATATCATAGTACAATCCTTCAAACATTCCTGTGCCGCCATTTGGAAATCCAAATTGCGTCGCCTCTTCTCGATTCATCAATACAAATCCGTAGTTTTCCATTACACGATGGAAGAAATCAAAGTTGACTAAATACTCAACGATATGCTGTCCAATACTTTCTTGGAAAACACTAATAGAGTAACCCAGTGATAATTCGTCGTCTGGAAATGCAGTATAATCGTACATTTTTGTTATCTGGAAAATGCGTTTACCATATCTCGTTATACTGAAAGAATCACCGCAAGATTTATTACGCAGCATATTGAATATGGTTTTTCCGTCCCAACAAGTTCCGACGAAAATACCTCCGACGCGTGTGCATTCTGCCAGGTTCCTCACAAAGTTATGCATTGTGCGAACGTTCTCAAAGAAATAGTGTAGAGCAAATTGGCAGGAACTAATATGAAATCCTTCTTTCGCTGCTCCATAGGCGTTGTATACATTCGCACCTAATTCTTCTCGGTTTTTAGGTCCTTCTCCGAAAACCGCGCGTGCAATCATCTTCTCTTTATGTCCATCGAACGCATCGCCCGACCGAATATTTTTTGCGGCATTGCCATTCAGGAAAAGCGCGTCGAACATATTGTATTTTGTGGACTCGGATAAGTATCTCGCACACGCTCCATCGACACGGTTCATAATATTATCTCTGCTAACATCGATACCTAACACAAACCCGAGTTTAGCGGAACGCCATTTTGACAAATCACCCGCTTTACCGACACCATAATCAATCAGCGTATCTTTGCGGTTTGCTACTCCACTGACGAGACGCATTTTCACGTACAGATTATGGAAATCGCGTAATCCTTTCGTGGTGGATTCAGTGGATTTGCGGTTGTAATAAACGTCTTCTCCTATAGATTCTAATTTCGGTATATTGTCGCCAGTACTCAGCATTGATTCTGTGATTGGGTTATGGATAGAATACCAATTATTATTTGCGGTATTGAAGTCGTTGCCGAAACTCTGTTTCTTCTTGCGGAACCCACCGCCACCGGAAAGTGCACTTGCTTGTGCGGTTTTATCATAACGAACACGCAGAGGAATCCATCTCCACGCACCTTTTCTCGAAGCGTCATATCGAAACTCGACGACCATATTTTCTTCGAAGTAATCTCCCTCTTCCGTTTTCATATAAAACGCACCGCCATTATTCAATAGGGGAACATTGCACAGACACGCTTTCGCGTCGGCGGGGTTTGTGGGCATAAAAGGGCGCGCTCCATATGTCGATTCTGGGCGAACATCGGCGTCTTCATCTATCGCCTGATTTTTCCGTGCGAAATCGCCGTCTATCAATTGTTGGAATGGATTGATATAACCGTGCATCTTCTCGTCAAAACCGCAATGTAAAACGAGTGTTTTATACTGATTCACTACGAAATTCGAATCCATATGTACACCATCTTCAAATTCGGTGCCGACGAAATCTCTGCCTTTATCGT
>Ga0214917_10002799_pt1 | contig 20877 bp, 24 predicted proteins | sample LL_1208_BB_MetaG_FD_177983 | JGI IMG/M metagenome (GOLD analysis project Ga0214917, IMG submission 177983) | Freshwater microbial communities from Lake Lanier, Atlanta, Georgia, United States - LL_1208_BB | ecosystem: Environmental > Aquatic > Freshwater > Lake | place: USA: Georgia | collected...
AAGTAGCTTCTTCTGTGATCTGTGAAAAGCTTAAATTATCAATATAGTCAAAAATATTAATTTCATCTTTAAATGATATACCTAGATTCTTGATCTTTTCAGCTAATAGAATCTTATCTACATTTTCACCTTTATGTTTAATATTTTTAAATACAGTATATATTGACGAATGAACATCATTATAAAAATCGTTCTCTGTCAAAAATACATCAATATCAGCAAACAAGTCTTGATGCTTTAACAGTCCGCTTAATACATGTCTTTCTACTTGTAATGAATATATCATTCAGTAATACATGATACCAAAGTAAAAATTAAAAGTCAAGTGTTTTAATTATCTTCTTCTGGAGAATCTAAATCATCATCTTCTGAATTTTTTCTGGCAATTAAATCTGTGGTAGCTTCTAAATTGAGTTGATCTATACTTTGACTCCAAGTATTTACATAATATAAAAGAGCCATAGCATTTATTTGATTATCAAATTTTGTAAAAACTTGAGGTTCGCCTTTACTTGAAAAATTAAACATTATATATCCGCCAAAACTGCATTCATCAATTTGCTTTAAAAGAGAATCTGGTACTTTAAATTTTTTCTTATTGGTCACTACCATTTTTTACACTTAAATAATAAGAATTCCGCATTTTTCTTCTATATATTGTGGTGACAAATTTTTTAAATCATTTTCATACAATTCTAAAAATTTAAATCCATTTAGTTCTAGCCATTTTTCTTTTTTGACATCTCTTTTTATACTATTTAAATATTTTAATCTAGAGTTATCATGAAAAAATTTATTAAATGATTCGTGTTGATCACCTTGTATCTCAACAGCGATCTTTTTTGTTGCATTTAATATGTCAACTTTAAGCATCGTTCCATAAACTGGAAATTCTTCATAAACAATATGATTTTTCCAATAAGGATAAAAGAATTGTTTGAATTTAAATTGTAATTTACTGCGACTTTTGCCTTCCCAATCTATAAGATTTTTTCTTACATTTTTATTAACGAGCTTGCCGTTAATATTCAATAATCTCATGATGCAAGAGTTTTAATAAACTTATCGTAAAAATAATCTGTAATTTGTTTATTTTCTTCCAAGTATAGTCTTAGATTATCTATTCCTTGATGTTGCTTTTTAAGCTCAATGTTAGATTTTTTAAGTTCATCTATAATCTCGTCAGAAAATGTAACCCAAGCTCCTTTTGCTGTTGCAAACTCCCAAGAGAGGATTTGATCTATTACTTCATATTCTTTCCAAACAGATGATCCTTCTTTTCTACCATATTTAATAGGATATTGAACTTTAGAATTAGTTGATTCATTTGTAGACTTTTTAATTGCAATTTTTACATTATGTCCAATAATTTTATTTTTAACTGCATCATATTTTTCATTTGGTTTTTCAAGAATAAGATCTTTATTATAGCGAGGCTCAAATTCAAGAATCCAATTAGCAAAATGCAATAATGCATTACCGCCAGTAGCTGTTGTTTGTCTTACTTCTTTATTTGCTGCATATGGATCAAGTTTAATATCAGAACGCACTTGGCTAATAAAAATTGCCATATGACCGCGTTTAGATAAAGCAAGAGAAATTTTCTTCATAAGCATTGAAGAGATGACTGCTCCACCTGCGACTTTAGTTGCTTCACTCAAAGTTTTCTCTTTATCGCCTTTGGTAATAAGTCCATCAACTGAATCAAGAATAAAGATATACCTTTTATTTTCATCATTTGATTGGATTAGATCTTTCATTAATTCAGAAACTGTTTCAAAAATATTGCATTCAAATACAAAGCAAGTTCCGTCTACCCAATCCTTGGGATCTGTAACAAATTTCATTCCTGATCTTTCTTTGATTTCTTTGCTAAGACGACCCTCGGCTTTAAAAAGCAGCGCTCTAGAATTATCTACTGTTTTCAAAAAGTTCTTTGCTACTTCTAATGCTTCTGAAGTTTTGCCGCCTTCATTCATTCCGATAAATCTATGCAAACCGGGACAAAGACCGCCGCTAGTAGCAATATCTAGATTTAAACTACCCGTAGAAACTTTATAATAAATCTCATCTTCAAAATTGTAATGATCTTCTTTATTTTCTTTTAAAAATGATAATAATCTATCTGATGCAGATGGACCAGTAGATTGTGCGACTTCTTCTTTAGGTTTTCTTCCCATATCTTATAAATTCTAGCAAGGTTTTAGGTTTTTTGCAAATGTTTTTATCTTCTTGTATTTTATTTTCTTGCAATTTAATTATATTTTGATTTAAATTTAAATTAAATAATTCATATTCTTTTAAAAGAAAAGCTTTTCCTTCCGATTTTAAAAACCAAGCAAGCGATGGTGGTGGACTACCTAACTCTTTAAGATTATCCCAAAAATCAAATGAATTAAATTTTTTTACTAGTTTTTGAGCTATTTTAATTTCTCTTGGCCAATTTATTTGGCCTTTAATATATTTTTTTACTATTAATTGACAAAGTTTATGATTGATAGTTTTCAATATCTGACTTTACCATCTTTTCAATAAGATTGTCAAATGAAATTTTTGGCGACCATCCTAATTCTGTTCTCGCCTCAGTAGAATCTCCAAGTAGCAGATCAACTTCTGCTGGTCTATAAAATTTAGGATTAATTCTAATAATTTCTACATCTTTACCATTAATATTAGCTATAAATTTTTCATTATGTTTTTCGCCTGTCCAAGAGCCATTAATCCCCGCGTATGCAAATGCTTTTTCCGCAAATTCTCTAATCGAATGAGTTTCATTAGATGATAAGATAAATTCTTTAGGTTTATCTTGATTCATCATAAGCCAAATACCTTCAATAAAATCTTGAGCGTGACTCCAATCTCTTTTTGCGTCAAGATTACCAAGTTCTAATGGCAAAAATTCTTGATTATTTTTAATTGCATGATAAATTCTGGCAACATTTTTTGTAATTTTTCTTGTAACAAATTCCTCGCCTCGTCTTTCGCTTTCGTGATTATAAAGAATAGAATGAATTGCAAAAAGATTATATGAATCTCTATAAACTTTTGTGATATGTCTTGCGGCGGCTTTGGCTGCACCATAAGGACTTCTGGGGCGAATAGGATGATTTAAATTTTGAGGACTATAAATTACATCACCCATTTCTTCACTAGATCCAGCAGAATAAAATCTACAATGTGGTGCATATTTTCTAATAGCTTCAAGACATCTTAAAGCCCCTAGAGCAGTTGCGTCAAATGTTTGAAGTGGAAGTTGCCAGCTACTTCCTACAAATGATTGAGCAGCAAAATTAATAAAATAATCTGGCCTAATGTCTTTTACAATTTCATCTATAGAATTACTATCAGATAAATCTGCGGTAATTAATTTAAACATTTGATTATTTAAATTATGTTGTATGTTTTTAAGATTTGGATTAGAGCTTCTTCTTACAACTCCATATATTTCATAATTTGTGTTTTTTAAAAGAAAATCAACTAAATATGATCCATCTTGTCCAGTTACCCCAGTAATAATAACTTTTTTCATTATATAATAATAATATATTTTTTTATAAAAATCAAAACTTTATTCTATTTTATAAATTTTTCTATTTAAAAATAAATTTAAAATTTTATTAAAATTTTTGTTACTTTTAATCTTTGAAAATAAAATGCCTATTCTAGATTTTGGGGCAATATTTAAAAAATTACCTGACAAATTTAAAATAAACAAATCAGTAGCATCTATATTTTTTTTAAATTTTAAAGATTTGAATTGTAAATTTTCTGTAGAAGTAATTGTATGTCGAATTATACAATTCTTTTTTAATTTATTTTTTATATTTTGAAAATTTTTGTTTAAAAATGGATCAACATATGCTTTTGCATAATTAAATCCTGTGCTTTTTTGAATTAATAAATTATATAAATCACCGGGACATCTTCGAGTAACTTCTAAAATTTTTATAGAATTTTTATTTTTTATAAATTGAGTATGTATTAAACCTTCTTTTAAATTTAAATTTTTTACAATTTTTTGTATTTCTTGTCGGATTTGATTTTTATTAAAATCATTACAATAATAACTTGTATCTACAGCAAATTTATTAGCAATACAATATTCTTTAACTATAAAATCAATTGCAATTTTGCCTTTAGATAAAAAAGCACTATGACTGTATAATTGACCTTCTACATATTCTTCAACTAAAAATTTCTTAATTTTTGAATTTTCTATTGCGATTTTTTTAGCAATTTTTATTTCATCATAGTTCGTACTGCATACTATGGTATTTCCTTTTCCGCTATATGAATCTACAGGTTTTATAATACAAGATTTAAAATCATAAAAATTATTTGTTAATTTTGGAACAGAAATTTTATTTTCTAACGCAAATTTTTTAAAAGAATTTTTATTATTTAATAATTCTGTTATTTTATAAGAATCTATATTTTTAGAAAAATTTAAATGTTCATTGACTTTTGCGCAACAAAAATAAGAAATATCGTTACATCCGGGAATAATATATTTTATATTATATTTTTCAATATTTTTTATTAAAAGTCTATATTTTGAATAATTGAAATTCAAATAATTTTTTGAATATTTCGCCAAGAAATCATTTTCATTTGCTCCTGCAACAAAAACCTCATAATTTGCATCAATTAAATATTGATACATTGGATAAGAAGCTAAATTAGAATCTAATAATAAAACTTTTTCCATTAGATTTTAATCCATTTTTTCTTTATTGAAGATTTGTGAATAGCTTTTAATAATTTTAAGCCTTCTATTGATTCTTCTATGCCAAAAGTTTTTCTTTGATATTTCAAATTATTTTTATTTATTAAATCGTCCGCAACATTTTCATAAAAATTAGCTAGAGCTTCAATGTAACCCGCTGGATGACCAGCTTTAAATCTATTATATTTTAATTCATTTAAAATTAAACATTCATCTGAACCCCTGTTAATAATCCATTCTTGACCAGAGTTATCTGACATTTTTAAAATTTCTGGATTATATTGATACCATTCTGCACTTGATAAAGTGCCAAATATTCTTATCCTTAAACCATTTTTATACCCAATAGATGATTTGCCATACCATAAATTACATTTTATGTTATTTTCATATTCTGCAATACAATTTATATTATCTATTACATTTTTAAAATTACCATATGAATCAGATGTCGCAATAACATTTAATGGTTTTTCTTTTATTAAATATTTAATTATTGAATATAAATGTGCTCCAAGATCAAGAGAAACCATAGAAATCTCTTTATTTTCCTTAAGTCTCCATTTCTGGGGAATTATAGGTTTATTATTTTTTATTCGCGAATATCCTTCTTGAGGCATTTCAATTTGAATATGGGTAATTTTTCCAAGTTTATTATTTTTAATAATTTCTTTTAATTCAATCAAAGCTGGATAGCATATATAATTATAAACTACAGATAAAAATAATTTTTTGTTATTTAATAAATCTTTAATATAGATTGCGTCTTTCAATTTTGTTACTAATGGTTTTTCAGAAATAATTGGTATTTGATTAATAATTGATTCTTTTATATGTTGTATGTGATCTGTTGAAGGGCTGAGGATAACAATTGCTTTTATATTATCTTTTTCTTTTTTTAATAATAATCTATAATCATTATAGATTTTATTTGGTGGTATATTATAAATATTACCTGTATTTTTATTAATTTCAATATTTCGACTAAAAGAACCAGCTACAATATTAAATTTGTTTGATAAATTAATTGCAGAATAATGCGCATATCCAACAGCAGAATTAATTCCTCCACCAATGATGGCAATATTCATTTTTTTATTATTTATGTTCATTAAATAAATATTTTAAATTTTAAATTATTTTTAAAAATAGATTTTTTAACTTCTTTACATATTTCTGGTATAGATTGAATGGCGGCTGGACAAATAATAAAATCATTTTGATTTAATTTTAAATCAATTATCTCTTTTTCATTTGTTACAATTTTAAATATTCCACCGGATTTACCAAAATTTGTTTTATTGCTAATCCATTGTGATTGATAACCTTTTCCCCATAATATAATACATTTATCATTTTTTTCATAAAGAAAATTATCAGACAATAAATTTTTTGTTGTTAACATTTTGAGTATTTCTTCTTTTATTTCATGATCTAATTTTAACCTATCTCTAATTAAATCATCAAAATAAATATAATTAAACCCTTTATTAAAGAGTAGTCCCGCCATCTCATAAAATGATAATATAATATCTTTTAACGGAATTTCATAATTAAAATTACAGCTTATTTGTATGTAGCTATTTTGAAAATTATAATTGCTTATTAAAGTTACAAAATTTTCTATTTCATTTGAGCTATAATTATCTTTTGTAAATATATATTTAATTGTTATTTTATTTGAGTTTTCTCCATTATTATCGTATTTTTTTAAATTATTAATTACATCAATAATTTCCCCTTTGCCTCTTACAAATTCAAAAGTTTTCTGAGTACCTGCATCAATACTTGTAACTAAATTAACTTTTTCATTTTTAAGAAAATTTTCTACATCATTTGAATATCTTAAACTATTAGATAGAATTCTTATTTTTGATATATCTTTTTGAAGCAATAAATTGTTTGTAGCATCTTTAAAATGAGGATTTAAAGTGGGTTCTCCTCCACCCCAAACAACATGAGTTTTTTGCGCAATTAAATTGGAATCAGTAATTTCTTTTATAATCTTAAAGGTATCATAATTTGATTTTTTACCACCATAATATGTCGGAGAGCAATAATTGCATTTCATATTACAATATGTAAAATCTTCAAAAGATATATAATCAATTTTTTGGTCTTTTGAATTATCATATCTTTCTATATATGGACACCCAATGCAGCCTTCAAAACTATCTTCGTTTAAAAGTTTTTCAATTTTATGTTTTCTTTTTTGAATATCTGCAAAAGTTGTTTCTGCAGAAGTCCCCATTAAAATAATATCTCCTTTTTTCTTTCCTTTATAAAAAAATCTTTTACAGCAACCAACAATTTTATTTGGCCCAAAGAATAAGGAATTTTTTAAGTCTTTACATGAAAGATGACTATTGAAGCAATATTTTAATTTCTCTATAATCAAGCTTGTATCTTCCATAAGAAGAATAGATGTTGCAAATTCAAAATTTGTATTTTTTTCATTTAATTCCTGATTTAAAAATGATTTTAAATTTGAATCTAATTTAGATTTAAGATAATTAATAAACATTATTTTATCATCTTCTTTAGAAGAATTAATTAAATATAAAATAACACCAAATGTTTGAATTATTATTTTATTTTTATTGTTTTTTATAAAAAAATAATTTAAGTTTAAAATTTCTTTTAAAGCATTTATATATCCATCTATTCTTTCAATAGATAATTTTTCTGTAATAGAATCTTTATTTTTTATTTTTATATACGCTTGCTTGTTTAAGACTTTTATTTTTTCGCTATGAATTAATACTTCTAAAAAATATCTAATATCTTCATGAAACCCTTTAGAAAAATATATATTATTTTTAATAAGTAAATCTTTTTTTACTATAAAATTAAATACTTCTTGTTTTTCTTTAAAATAAGCTATATTCTCTATAATTTTATTTTTTGAGTCTTCGTAAATATTTTTTAAAGAATGAACAATTAAATCATAGTTATTTCCTTTTATTAAAGATAAAAGATCAAATAAATTTTCTTCATGCAAAGTATCATCATCATCTATAAACCACACCCATTCTCCATTTGCATTATTTAATCCTATATTTCTTGCTTCTCCGGGGTATTTTCTTTCAGAAAAATTTATTAATTTATAGTTAGGATGATTATTTAATATATTATTACCACTATGACAAACAATTAATTCATAATTATTAAAATTATTTTTTATTAATTTATTTTCAATATCTCTTAAAAAAGAAAATAATTTATCATTATTATTATTAAACGATGGAATTATGATTGATAGTGTCATTTTATCTTTTATAAATATCAAATTTTGATAAATCTGGGTATTTTAATTCTAAATCTGGAAAATCTTTTGGTTTTCCTTCTTCGTAAAACTGATTTAACATTAATAATCCTCTTGCTGCAAGCTCAGGCATCATATAAAAATTCCAACCCAACATATCAAAATTATCTTCATGATAAGAGCATTCTCTTCTTCCGCTATATCTCGCTCTTTTAAACCATTCATACGCTTTAACATCATCTGTTAAAATTGCGCCGCCTTTGCTTAATTTTAAATGTTTATATGGTCCAGTAAAAGAAATACACATATGAGAATTTGAAATATACATATTATATGTAAATCTTAATGCGCTATCCCAAACCTTTGTTGGTTTTAATTGATATGCCCCTTTTATCTTATCTTTTTCTACTGGTTCAAAATTTACTTTTCCGCCAGCATGTATAATTTCACATGGAACAGATGGATATGTTCTGGCTGGAATTGATATAGTTTGACCTTTTATATTCTCATACATTAAAGCTAAAAATAATGCATTACTTGCATTATCTAATGTGACTACATATGGTGCGCCCGTATATTTTGATAAAGCACTTTCAAAGTCTTCTGTTATTTTATAAATTCCCGTAGCCATTTTTATATTATACTATAATTTTTAATAGATTTCAATATAGACTCTTGGATATTTTCAATTTTAAATCCGGCCCTTTTAAGTTTTGTATTATCTAATATGCAGTTTGATCTTGGTGTTTTTGCCGCAATTGAATAAAATTCGTGATCATTTTTAAAAAAATCAAATTTTTTATTTATAATATATTTTGATATTAATTTTGTTACTTCTTTTGTGGTTATTGAGCCTGTATTTGTTATGTTGTATATTCCAGTATCAATATTATTCTTTAATAGATAAAAACAAGCATTTAAAAAATCATCAATATTTGTTAAAGAATTAGTTGCATTTAAAAGTTTATTATAGTTAATTAATTTTGTTATATAATTTTTAGGATTAGCTATATTATTAAATGGAATTCGTAATCTACAAATATATGCATTATGATCGCATTTTAAAACATCTTCCATCACAGCTTTTGTACCAGAATAATATGAACAAGGTTGATGATCAAAGCAAAAATTTGGTTCATCTAATTCTGTAAAACCATTTTTCCCTTTTGTTCCAGTATAAATGCATCCACTTGAAATTTGAACATATCTTATATTTAATCCATAACAAATATCTGAAAGATATTTAACTAATGTAACATTTCCATTCCAACAAAATTCTTTATTAGATTCGCAAGCATCAACATTTGGTTTACCTGTATATCCCGCACAATTTATAATATAAAATGGATTAATTATTTTAATTTTTTTAAAAAAATCATCTTTATTTAAAAAATTACAATCTTTACGATTTAGTTTATATACTTCACAATTTTTTTGTTTTAAAAATTTATTGAAATTAGATCCAATAAATCCATTAGATCCTAAAATCAATATTTTCATTGATATATTTTATTAAAATTTTGTATTTTTTCCCAATCTATAAATGGTGGAATAAATGGATGAACAGTATGGCAACTTAAAGATCTAATTGGTGTCCAAAATTCTGTATTATATTTTTGTTTTAATATACCACATAATGATCCATCTGAATATCCAGTTTTCCAGTAAGGATCAAAATCTCTATTAAAAGTATTTACAGGCATCATACTAGAAGTTAAACAATTAGGAACTGATCGCCAATGAGAATAATTACTTAATCTAATTTTTGAAGTTAGATTTGCATACATACCAAGATTTGTGCCATATTGATCTATAGTTTGATTTTCATCAATAAAATAATATTTATCTCCATAATCACAAGGACAAAGCCAAAAATTTTCATGATTAATAAAATTTTCTATGTAATCTTTACTTATTTCTGCCCAATATGGCACATGAAGAAAATCATCATCTGCTATATAAATTAATTCATCTGATGGTAGATTATCATTTTTTATAACTTCTGCCGCTGCAGCAATACTTCTACTCCAAGCAATATCTTCGCTAGTTTTATTTAGCCATTTTTCTCGATCAGTATTAATGAATTTAACATTAAATTTTGCATGGTTTTCGTATTTTTTTATAAAATATTTATCGTAATCTTCTTCTTTTTCAAAGATTATATTTAGATTACAAAGCTCGCCATTTGTTGTTTTTAATAAATTTACAAAAGTTTTTTCATAATCAAACCATTTTGGCCTAAGAGGATTAATTTTATTGCGACTAAAATGACGATTATAGATATTTATTTTTTTATATTTCATACTTTTATTTTTAAAAAATGGCTGTCGTTTTCATCTTTTAAAGCTAATTGGTAGTTATTTTCCCACATCCAGAATAGAATTTTATCAATATATTTATTATATATTAAATTTCCATTTTCGCCAAGAGTATTTGTTTCTATTACTATCTGTTTTGGTCTACTAATAAGTTTTTCTAATGCAAACCATTCACATCCTTCTGTATCTATTAATAAAACATCAATATCCCCTTTATCGTAATTATCTATAGTATCTGATTTTACTTTAATTTTTTCTGCATTTTTTATAACATCAGAATTTGGACCATGATTTAACAAAACTGGAGATTCTATATTATTAATATAAGAGCAGTTATTCATTAGAAATATTTCTTCTTCTCCAGATTTATCTGTGATTGCAATATTATGTAGATATACATTTTTATAAATCTTAGATATATCAACTAGTTCTTTATATAAAATTGGATTCGGCTCAAACAAATGACATTCTACTTCAGACCCCCAAAATCTCTTGGTGCGACATGTATAAGATTCTCCCACTCCTATTTCAAATATTTTTTTCATATTATTTCCAAGGATTTATTGCGCTGAAATAATGAAATGCATAACTTATTTTATTATTATAATCTATTTTATCTAATGGGTCAATAGAAAATATCCTAGCCTCTTCAATTGTTGGAATTCTTTGATTCGTTACATTTGCTATCACAGAATAAAACAAATCCTCCTGTGGTTTTTTATTATTTTCTGCAAACTTTTCTCTTAAAGTGAATTTATTAAAATTTTGAGATGCCCATCTACAAAAAGAAGCTCTTCTATAACTCATGCCTCCATTACCAATTCTTATTGGATTAAAAAATGATTCCCATGTATTTTGTTCTGTTAAATATTCTATAGCTGGGGCATGCATTAATGGTGCGCCAAGATAAATAAAATTTTTATTTAAAAGATATTGTTCATATCCTTTTTTAATTATCATTGCATCAGGTTGAAGAGTGATAATATGTTCTATCTCTGGTGGGATATTAAAATAAAGCTCTTTAATGCAAAAATCTGAATATTCTTCTAAAGAATTCAACTGATCAATCTTTATAATCTTAATATTATATTTATCAATTAAAAATTGATTATTATCAAGAAAGTTATTGGGATTATTTACAAATGCGAATATTGGATATGAATATTCTGAAAAAGTAGAAAAAGAATGAAAACATGCATAATCTTCAATATTATTAATCTCTCTGTTTCTTCCATCAACAAATATCCCACAGAAAAGATTACTTCTAGTTTTATCTTTACATGGAGTAGAAAGAATATCCATACAAACATATTTTATAAATTCCTGATCTTGTTTAGATCTATTTTTATATAAAAGTTCCATATCAATAATTAAAACTTAACATTTCTTTAAATAAATGTGAATTATTTAATACATATTCTGGCATATTTTCTTTATCCCAATTTACTTGAATTAATGGAGTTTTACTTGGGCCAAATGATACTCTATTCTTAATGCAATTAATTAAACCTTCTTGATCTTTGATTGAACCCTCCATTTCGTTTGCATGACAGAAAAATTTAAATTTATCAACAGTTTTATCTATTCCCGCGCAATAACTAAAATGCCAACCAGCATTATCTACTAAATTAAATGTATCTTTATAGTCTTTATTTTCTATAATTGGATTACATCTTATTTGCCTAAACCAATATAATTTGTTATTTTTTAGATGCTCTCCACTTAAGAGTATTGATCCCGGAAAATTTCCTCTAATTCTTCCATGTCTTTCTTCAACAAGTTCTAAATCTAAACATAATTGACGACTATCAATCATAAATGTATATGGTTTTTGTGATTGAAGATTTACTGAAATATATTTTTTAAGAACTTCTAATCTTATAATTTCATCTAAATCACCATGAATTATGATGTCGTCATTTTTTAAATTATGATTATTAATTAATATATTTTCTATAACTTCTCTACCAGTCCAATCATTAAGTAAGAAATTATCATTTTTACAATAATCTACTGAATAATAAGAAATTTTATCTTTAAATTTTTTAAATCTTTCTTTTTGTTTTGGATATTCTAACTCTCTTGACAATAAACTATGAGATCTCGGAGATTCAAGTATTATAAATTTATCTACTATTTCAGCTAAAGTATTTAAACGGATATCAAGAATATCCTCTTCGCCATTATACATAAATGTATCAAAAATCATTTTAACTTATTTAAATATTTATTAAATAATTTGAATTTCTGGTAAAGGAAATAAAAACTTAATGCCCCTTTTAATTGTTTCTTCTTCTCTTTTAAGAATCTCTTCTTTAAAATGATATGGTCCTACTAAATATACATCAACACTTTTCCTACTTTCTTCTTCGCTCACCATAGGTATTCCACTAATAGTTGTTGCTCTGAATTTTTCTGGACTTCTTTCAGCCGCGCAATCAATTAATTCTGGACCAATTCCACAATATGATAGAATCGTATTTAATTTTGTAGACATTCCGTAGATGTGAATTTTTTTACCTTGCTGTTTTAGATCTTTCAAAATTTTAAGAAGCTCTTTTTTATGTTTTACTATTCTTTCCATGAATGGGATATAGGTTTCATCATCTTCAAGAGCCATCTGAAATTCTTTAATTTTAATTTTAAGAATTTCTTGTTTAAAAGATTCATCTTGTAAAAGAGTATTATCTTGTTTTACTACCCAAGCTTGTAAAGATCCGCCATTTGTATCATTTTCCTCTAGTTTAATAATTTTTAAACCTGTTCTTTTTAAGATATGCTCAAATGTAGCAATTGAATAAAGACAAACGTGTTCATGAACCATCCCGTCGTATGCTAATTTATCATATACTTCTGGAAGATAAGCAAATTCTACGACCCAAACACCATTTGGTGTTAATGATTTCTCTATTTGTTGACAGAATTTTGTGGGATCTTCAATATCATAAAAACAAGCAATAGAAGATATGATATCAAATGTGCCGAGAACTTTATTTGTTGGATAACAATCATTGATTGTCTCTATTCCATCTTTTTCTACTTGATTTATAATATCACTTGGGTCAACTCCAACTCTATTTATATTCTTTGGATATTGCTTTAACATATATAAATCATTTGCGCCAATGTCAAGAACTCTAGAAGGATTAATATTTTTACTTTTTAGGTAAGATAAAATATTATTAACAATATCATTCAAATGATTTCTCATGGTATTTGATACAGAACTTCTATAACCATAATTAGAATAAAGTATTTCTGGCGAAATAGATACTTTATTCTGAACTAGCCCGCATCCACCTGTTTTTGTTTGACAGATAACAATACTAGCATCAATAGCTCTTGTTGGTGGTTTTGGTTTATTTGGATAAACAAAAGAGCCTTGAATTGGTTGACTTCCTAAATCAATAATATCTTCCAAATGATTATGACCGCAGGATCTGCATTTTTGTTTATATGATATCATTATCTTTTAATATTGTAGGCATTTTTTGATTTGTTCTCAAGAAAAAATCTTGATCTATTTGTAGTTTATTTAATTCATAATCCCATTTATACCCACAATGACCAAAATGTTTTATCTGATATTCATACTTTTCTTTACCATTTTCATGTAGCCAAGTCATATGTTTTATATGAGATATATTTTTTGGTATTTCTAATGAAATTAGATCTTTATATGATATTAATTGATTATTTTCTCTATATGCAATATCATTATCCCAAAAGAAACTATCTATAACTTTTGAATCAAATTTAGTTTTAAATATTCTTGGAGGGCAAAATCCATCAATCCATTGTTTGGCATCAAATATATAATTTTTAAAATTAATACTATACCAATAATAGTTTGAGTTATTATTAACAAAATTTATTATATTTTTAATATCTTCTACTGAGTAAAATTCGTCCCCATCAACCATCCAAATTAAATCGCAATTCATAATTTTTAGATATTGTAAACATAGATCGCGAGCTTTATGTTCTTGTATATAGCTTGGATTTGTAAAAATTTGATTTATGCGATTTTTATTATATAGATCTAATAATATTTCTGTTGTGCCGTCATTTTGTTTATTGATTTCAAAATATTCTAAAAATGGAATAGAGACAGAACAAATTTGTGATATTAGATTTTCGTCTTTTGCATATATAAATGGATAAAGACTTTTTTCAATATAATTTTTGCAATTATATGCGCAATATATTATTCCAATTTTCATTCGTCTTTTATATTAAAATGTTTATTATATTTTAGAATTGTTCCTAAATAATTTTTTGGGAATCCAGAATTTCCAGCTAAGTAATCTTTAAAAGAAAATCTATATCTTAAATGGGATCCATCTGGTTGACGTTTTACAACATCATTTATATAATCATGACCTAAAACTTCTATCTGGAATAATTCACTTAGTCTAAATTCTAATTCAACCATTTCAATAAAAAATTCATCTGGTATGACTTCTTTGTTTTTTATTTTTTTCATATATTTAACTATATCATCTAAACTATTAGTATTTAAATTAAGTTCATACTTACAATACATTTGGAATTTTCTTCTAAGTACTTCGTGATAATTTACTATTTCTTGTCCATATCTCCCATATATTAATTGAATATCGTTTCCAAGAAAATAACAAAAATAATATTTCGTTCCATTTAATGATCCATAAAATTTAGGAGTTTCTTTTCTTTTATTATTAATATATTCGTCTTTATTATCCATCGTAATTATTTTACCCTCTATATTAGTTAAACCCCAATGTACGGCTCCATAAAATTCCATATAAGGATTATATTTAAAAATATATGGTCTTTGATCCCAATAAAGTGCGCCTATATTATTTTTTTCAAAATCATTTAAAATTTCTGGTAATTCTGAAATAAATTTATCCGTCATAGATTCTGGAGAATCTAGATAAACGCAATATTGTCCATTTTTTATTCCTCCATAAAAAAGCAAATGATTCATAAGAAATCCATGATTCGGAGTCCAATTTTGAGTTATAATCTTGCCATTACCTTTATTTGCTTCTAATAATTCTATCGTTCCATCATTTGATGGCAAATTAACTAGCGCAATAACTCCGTCAAAAGTTGGATAAATATTTTTTAACATCAAAGATATATGCTCTTTGCGTTCTTGCGTCATTGTTAATAATAAAGGTTTCATTATTTATTTCTTTTATATATATCAATTATTTCTTGGGCGACAGTATTCTTATGCATTAATTTTTTATATTTTTTGCCATACTCTAAAGCAATTTTTTGCATATCTGAATATTTTTTATTTATTTCAATCATTTTTTTAATAAAAGAATCTGGATCTGGTTCACAAATAAACTCTTCTGGACAAAATTCTATTGCGGTAGGATTATCAACGCAAGTAATAGGAATACATCCCGCGATCATAGCCTCAATCATCGGTAATCCTAATCCTTCAAATTTAGATGGAAATAATAAAAATTTTGAAGAATTGTATAATAAATTTAAATCTTCATCAACGACTATTCCAGTATAGTATCCAAAATTAGGATTTTCTGATCCACAAATTATTAAATTTGAATAAACATCTGGATAATTTGCAAAAGCTTCTTTAATCAAAGAAAATCTTTTTCTAGGGTCGTTTGCTCTACCAACATAAAGAAATGGTATGCTTTTACCTACCTTTGGATCATATTCTATATCTTTAACTGGATTATATATAATTTCCGCGTCCAAATCTAAAACTTCATTTATTTGTTTTTGTATAGTTTTTGAAATACAAGTAATTATATCGGCTTGAGATAATTGTTCTTTTACTTTATCAATATTATAGGTTGAGTTTCCAATTTGTAAATCTAAAACATTTAAAATAATAAAGGGTTTATTTTTTTGATTTTTAGCATACTTTAAAATATCATCGTACATGTCATTATTTGAATAAATAATATCTGGCGATTCTTCAACAAAAGAGCATCCAATAGTTTTTAATCCTTGATCTATTCTGGATATTTGATCTAGAATAGAATTTCTCCAACCAAAAGTTTTAATTGTTGGTTTCATTTTAAATTTAATTTTATAATAATTTATTTATATTGTCAAATATTAAATTATTATCTATATTTTCTGCTTTATCTGCTTCTAAATAAATCGCATTTGAGTTAAATGGTTGATATATCTTAGGAGATAATAATCCGTCAAAATGATAACCATATAAACCTAAAACTGGATGTTTATATGCGCTTGCTACCCAAGACATTCCTCCATCTAAACATAATAAAAATTTACAAGATAACATAATCTTGACAGATTCAAAATAAGATATATTATTTTTTTTCTCTGCGCCTTTTATAATAATTTCTGAATCATCGCCAATTTGAATAACTTTAAAACCTTTGTTATTAATAAAAGCAACAATTTGCTCCCATTTATTTAATGATATATTTTTTATATCCCAAGCAGTAAAAGGTGCAATACAGATATAATTTTTATATTTTTCATATAGATTAAAATATTTATTTAATATACAATTTAAATCTTGTGGAGGAACTAAACCATTCATTATACATGCTGATTCAGTTAAATGTTTGACTAAATTAAACCAACAATGTTCGTTAGGATGTTTTGGCATAGGATGTAAAATAATATCATAATTATTATTTTTTAAAAAAGATATATCATTTTTACTTGGCCAATTATCATATTCTTCCCAAATATGTATTCCATCTATATATGGATGATATCGAAAAAGATCAATCATATCTTGATATTTTTTATTTATACCAAGAGTAAAATGACTTTGAGGAAATCTCGTTTTAATTGCTCTGGCCACAACAGTACCAACGATAAGATCTCCTCTTTGGCCTTGATTTGTTCCAATAATTTTCAAGATTTATTTTGTAGCTAGATAATTACTTTCTGAGATCTGCGTATAGTTATAACCTATTTCGTTAAAAAATAATTTATAATCTTCCCAAGTTCTATTGTAACATTTTTTTGTGCATTGTGGATGAAATTCAAAAATAATTTTAGGATTATTTTTTTCAATTATTTTTCTGCATCCAATTAAAGCATCTAAATCTCCGCCTTCTGCGTCAACTTTTATAAAATCAATTTTATCGCTAATTATATCATCTAATTTTCTACCTTCTATATTTCCATTTTCATTTGTTTCTACTGAAATTGATCCGAAGCTACGAATCCCTTCAATTCCTTTATCAATATCACCTACCCAATCATCTAATTTTTCTTTAGAGGCAATACTAAATTTTTTATTTTCACTATAAGCTGCAATTTGCAATGGAATAACATTAAGAGCTTGATTTAAAAATAAGTTTCCACAAAGAGCTAAAAATATATTCTGTTGCGGTTCAATTGCATATAATTTATTACAAAATTTACTTAAAAATACAGTTATTGTACCTATATTTGCGCCAATATCAATACAATTATGTTCTTTTCTGATATTCTCTTGTATAAAAACTGCAACATCTGGATCATGAAATTTATTTTTACTTATCTCATTAAATAAATGATCATTTGCATATCCTAAAAATGTACCAAAATTTGTTTTTGCTATATTTATCATATAAATTTATTATTTTTTATTAATTATCATTAGCCATCCTCTTTGGCATCTTTCTTCTTGTCTTGAATTTTTTTCAAAAAGAAAATATGGTATAGAATTATTTTTTATATATTCTATATATTTTTGTAGACTTGGATACCAGTCTCCTGCAATATCATGCATAAGAATAATTCCATCATGTTTACAAATTCTAAAAATATGTTCAGCCCATTCTCCTGCTCTATTATGATCTGCATCGCTAATTATTAGATCATATTTATCTGACTGACAATTTTCTACAAAAATTTTTTCATCTAATCCAATTAAATTTACATTTTCTTTTTTTAATTTTTCTATATATTCTTCCGTTGGATATGCCCAAGATCCGTGATAAAGATATGATTTTGTTTTTTCTGAATATTGCATACAAAAGTCTACTGCGTCATATTGACATTTAATTGAATTATATTTTATTGCATTTAATATTGTTTCTGATGCAACACCAGTTCCAATTCCTAATTCAAGAATATTTTTGGGTTTTTGAGATAAAATAATACCAAATAAAAGCATCGCATGAGCGACATCTATCCCTGCGCTTTTATAAGGTTCTTTATTATATATTGATTCTAAAAAATTTATTTGATCTTTTAAATGCTTCACTTAATTTTCTCTTTTGGTATTAATATAACTGATGGGCCAATTTCATCATTCCAATTTAATTCTTCATTTTTATCTATAAAGTTTTCTTTTCCATCTCTCCAAATGAATTTATAATTATATTTTTTTAATGTATTAAAATCAAATCCTCCTTGAGAAACATCTCTCCAATGTGGATTATTTTCATAATCTTGAGTTTTATCTTCTATTGATTTTTTATGAAGTTCTATAAATAAAATAGGTCTACAATTTAGAAAGATATCATCCATCGTTTTTAAAACTAAAGTTTCCATTCCTTCGATATCCATTTTGATAAAATTTGGTAATGGTAAATTTTTTTCTTTAATAATATTAGATAATATCTTGTATTTTATCTTTTGCATTTTATCTATACCATCTTGATTGTTGCAATCTTTAAATAGAGTTTCTACTTCGTATTCTTTTTCATGTAGGGCATAATCTAAAACATGTATTTGTCTAAAATTTTTACAATTTTCTACGCATCTATGATAATTAAAAGGAGATGGTTCAAAAGCGAAAACTTCTGCGCCCTGTAAAGCAAATAAAATTGAATGCGATCCAATATACGATCCAATATCATAAACTACGTCTCTTGGTCTAAAAAGTTTATTAAGAGTTATGTCTTCTTCTAGAGGATATATTCCATATTTGATTGCATTATCTATACCGCCTTGTTTTAAATTAGAAAATGGAACTAGTATTCCTCTATAATTTATATAATTTTCCATATTTAATTATATCCATTATACGGTTGAATAGCAAATGAATCTTTTGGCTTTTTTATAATTTTATTTTTCATTTCATTAAAAAGTCTTATTCGATAATCATTTGATGAACCCGCGGGATGTAAAACGAAATCTCCAATTTGAAAATTTTCTTCTAAAAACCATTCATGATAAAAACTATTAAAAAATCTTGGATTTACTAATTTAATATGTTTTTCTACTTCTTGTGAATGAGTTATATTTATATAATCTATTATTGCTTGTTGACTTTTCCAATCGTGATGATAATATTCATCTAGATTATTAATGTGTTCTAAAAAATTTCTTGTCCATTCCGTCTTTTTTATTAAAATAGAACCAATATTAATTTCTGTTATTAATTTATTTTTAGGATTTTTTGAAATGATAATGTCGTAATTCTCATCTACAATGTTTTCTAATCTTATCGTTTGATTCATTATCATTGTATCTATATCTAGATACCAAAGCCAATCATAATTTTGTAATTTTTCTAATGCAATTTTTATTCTTTCAAATCCTATCCCTTTAGAATGATCAAAATCTTTTGTTTGTATAAAAAAATCATATCCTTGTATTTTGCAGTATTCTTCTATTGTTGATTGCGTTATATCTGCGATCTCTTTAAAATTTTCATAATAATAAGAATAAACTAATATTTTTTTCATTTAATTAATATTTAAAAAAGAATATATCTTTCCAGTTATTATATCCATTTTTAATTAACTCTAATAATTTTTTCCTATCTATTAAAGTTGTTTCTGGATATCTTAAATTTGCTTCTACAAGTTTAACTATATCATTGTAATTTGTACTAATATCAATACATTCTTCGTAATCCTCTTTCCATCTACTCATCCAAGGAATCTTATTGAATTGTGGATCAAGAACTAATCTAGGCATACCAATCTGATACGCAATATGACTTGGTCCATTACAAGTAAATATTCCATAAACGCTTTTCTTTAAATATTCAAGCGATTCTTCAAAAGATGGATTATTATGAATAAATACATTTGATGGAAAAGATATATCAAAATTACCAAGATTATTTATCTCTTTATCCCAAGATTTAACTAATGGAAAATATATTGTATAATCTGGTAAAAATTCAGCAAGTAATTTTAATAAAACTGGTATATTTTTGTATACATACCCCTCTGTTGTAGAACATAGCCCGCAATATATTATATTTTCTTTGCTTGAGAAGTAGGCTGTCATTGTTCTTGTTTTTTTAATTACAGAAGGAGTAAGGCCGTATTTCTTATAGTCTAGGGCCAATGGATTTCTAAAAAGAAGATCTGGCACGTTATATGTAATATTATTTGACTTATAATGATCAGTTATTTCATCTTTTAATGTTTGATTACTTATAATTGCATTTTCATGAGAAAATTTTTCGTCTATTTTATAAAGATCAAAACCACTATGAAACAAAGAATATAAAGGTTTAAATACTTGTTCTCTGGTTGAAATTAAATTTATATGTTTAATATTTTTAGCTCTTAAGAGATATGAGATTTGTAAAGATAATATGCAATCTCCAAGGCCATGACCGCCGATATTAATAATTGCAGAGTCCACTTATTGATTATAAA
>Ga0214917_10002800_pt1 | contig 20865 bp, 14 predicted proteins | sample LL_1208_BB_MetaG_FD_177983 | JGI IMG/M metagenome (GOLD analysis project Ga0214917, IMG submission 177983) | Freshwater microbial communities from Lake Lanier, Atlanta, Georgia, United States - LL_1208_BB | ecosystem: Environmental > Aquatic > Freshwater > Lake | place: USA: Georgia | collected...
TGCCGGGCATGAAGCCGGGCGAGACTATCGATATCTGTGTGGCAATTGATACTTCGGGCAGTATTGGTGAAGCCGAACTTAAGATCTTCTTGGGCGAGATCCAAGGTATCATGGACGGTTACGACGAATACCGGATTCGTGTTTGGAGCTTTGACACCGAAGTTTACAATGACCAAGAGTTCAACAGCGACAACATGGCAGAGATCGGTACTTATGAACCCAAAGGTGGTGGTGGCACTGACTTCGATGCTAACTGGCGTTATATGAAGGAAGCAGGTATCGAACCCAAGAAGTTTATTGTGTTCACAGATGGATATCCCTATGGTAGTTGGGGCGACCCCGACTACTGCGACACTGTTTGGATTATCAAAGGTAACACCAATGCCCAACCACCCTTTGGTATTTGGGCGCATTACGAACACGCTAAGAAAGGTAAGTGACCATGGAAATTCGTGATCCCGAATCAATCAAGAAGATTAAGGAGGCTCGTGAGCTTGTTGCCGAACTCCAGCGTAGGCTGTTTCAATGCGAACAGGCCCTAGATGATCTAGCTCGCAGTGCGGAGATTGCTGATATCACCAAGCAGACCCATTTAATGACCAGTTTTGTGGAAGCCGCGCAAGTGTGCCTGCGAGACAGATTAATCGTTCCTGAGATCTCGGAAGAACTGCTTAACCTTCCAGTTACTATCATCGAAGATGACCGTAGACTTTCAGCCCAATCCTCTTAATATTTTCGAACTTCGACGAGTGGATCACTGCCCTCCGCATTTTTTTACAGTAGACTTTCATATCACTGTTGGCGAAAAAAAAATATCGGACTGGATTTGGGCCAATCTCGCAGGCAGATTTTATTTGGGTGAGACCTTTGTTTTCCAATCAGGGTCAAGTATATTATTAAAAAGGTCTGCATTTGAAATTCATAGTGAGGCCAGTTATTTTGGTCTCTTGCTGCCAGAAATAAATAAAAATTCTTATAATTTTTAATCTGAGTAAATAATATACATTCAATGGAGATTACTGTGTCTCAAGAGCAATTACAAGATACCAAAACAAATCTAACTTTGCAAGATATTGCCGCTATGGTACAGGTTATACAAGTTGCCACCGAACGAGGTGCATGGAAGCCTGATGAATTAAGCACTGTGGGCGTACTCTATGACCGAATGATGGCCTTTTTGGGAGCTGCCGGGTTAGATCCCAACAGTGGGCAAGACGGTGCCATGACTAAAGAATAAAGGAATCTCAATGCTTAAACATGTAGGTAAACATAATAACAAAAAAATTGTTGTTTTATATAGAAAAGTACCCGGAGAAGATCATATGTGTCTGGTAATCTACAGCGATCTATTGCCTCGTATGTATCACGACGAAGTAATGAAAGTACTAGAGAGTGCCAGCGGGCAACAGGCAGAAAATCTCAGTGACGCACTGTTTAGACACATTATGCCAGACGGCCGAAACACACTGGAGTCACTGCATGTCAACGGTCTGATCAAAAAAGTACAAACAGAACAGGTCACGATAACCCCCAATACCAAGAGCTCAGTTCAGTTAGACGAACTCAATCGCCTACTAGATGAAATGAGCAAGGGAAAAGATGCAGTTAAAAAACTTGCAGAAATGGATGCCAATCTACAGACTTCCAAAAAAAAATCAAACAGACAAACACCACAGACCAGCCCCGTTGTGGTAGAAAACAATCAGATGTTAGATAATACAACACTGGCCGCCCAACGCAGAGAACAGGCAGAAAGGATGAAATCAGAAGCTGCTGTGTTGCTCAAAGAAGCTCAGCTGTTGATTGCCGAGGCTGATGAATTAGACCCTGTAACCACAAATGACCAAACCACTAAAAAAAGCAGGACGAAGGCCAAAGTATAAAAAGATCAATATTTCTCCCAAGGAAAAATGGAAAGGCATACTGAAAGATATAGATAAAGATGAAATTCCTGTGTCGTTATTACTGGGAATCAGTGTTAACTTAATTGATGGAACTAAAGTAAACATCAACATTAAGGATCTATTGGATGAAGGCAACGATCCAGAGTATCTAGAAAGTCTGTTAGATAACAGATTCAAATCCTTGAATCATATTATCAAAGACATTGATTTTTATGTTAGTATTGATAAGGTAGCCGAAACTATTCAACCTATAACCGATCAAATACTTAAAGACCTATGAAAGTTAGACTAATAAGCTATAGTCAATCTGCTGCAGAATTCGCCGCACAGGGCATCGACGATGCTCTGGATTTGGTAGCATTTTGTGCTCGAGTAAGCAATCCTGACAATCAATTTAATACAGAAACCAGTGAACGATTAATTAAATATCTAATAAAAAATCAGCACTGGTCACCATTGGAAATGGTATCAGCCTGCTTGGAAATCACCACTACAAGAGATATTGCAAGACAAATACTCAGACATCGCAGTTTTAGTTTTCAAGAGTTTAGCCAACGTTATGCCGACCCAACTCAAAATTTGAATTTCGTCTATCGCGAAGCCAGACTGCAAGATCCCAACAATAGACAAAATAGTATTGTCGTTGACAATCAATTACTTCAGGACAGCTGGGTGGCACTGCAAGACAATGTCATAAGAGAAGCACGATTTGCCTATAATTGGGCCATTGACAATGGTATCGCTCGAGAGCAGGCTCGTGCAGTATTGCCCGAAGGACTCATGGAGAGCAGGTTGTACATGAATGGTACACTACGCTCATGGATTCACTATATTGAACTAAGGTCAGAGAATGGCACTCAACAAGAACATTCAGAAGTGGCCGGAGCCTGTGCGACAGTTATCGCCAGAATCTTCCCCCTTGCCCAAGAACTCTCGTCAGGAAGCTGTTAAGTATCAAGTAGTTCACTCATTTAGATTGGGCGATGTAGAAGATCCTGAAATCTATGCCGGGCAGGGTCTATGGGAATTCCAACAAAGTGAAAAGGGTCAGTGGGTCATGTCTACGGCTGTAGAAACACCTGTTTGGACTATAGCTATAGATCCGGCCTATTATGGCTATCAAGTTAAGATCGCTGCACGGCTATACGAAACGGATCTTACTTACTTCTTGCTTAAGTGGCGTTAAATGGTGGGTCCACCACCACCGGATATTTGCCCGGAGTCATAAAAATTAGATCTCAACCTATAAGTAGCACTGTCAACAATTGTTTGACTATTCATACCACGAATTTCAACGAGTATGTTAGCTTCGTTAGGAACAAATTCGTTAGTGCTTACTGCTAGAACCCAAGTTGGATTCGTGCTTATATCAATCCAACTGTTAAACGCACTTCCGCTCATGATTCCGCTGTTTGGTGTAGCATTAGTAATTGTTGCTCTAATTTGAAAAATATTTCCTATGTTACTTGACGGAATTGTGGCCCAGTAACTAGGTGTACCTGTCCAAATAATTTCAGTAGGGTAATTTGGATCAACACCCGACGAATATTCTAAGTTGCTGAATTCACCACTCTTGATAAATCCAATTGGCACTGTAGTATTATAGGTAGTAAAAGTTCTATCGCTAATTGACACTAACCCAGTGGGCTCTCTAAAAGCCGGTACTAGATTCCAATCAGTTGGTGCTGTAGGGCTTGTAGTCCAGTAGAGCGCCATTGCACCTATTGTACCAGATTTGCTTTTACCTGTTTTACCCATGCTGCCAAGTCCACCGTATCCGTAGTATCCCATGTTGTTCGCTGTGGCACTAACGACATTGGTGACATTACTAGGATACACAGCCTCGAAATAGTTCCAATCACTGGCATACAGAGCAATGGTTGTATTTTGTACAGCAGCGCCCGATGTACCGCCAGTGGCCGCGGTACCGCTCTTATCAATACCAAAAGTTCCGCCGGCACCACCTCCGCCGCCGCCCCCGCCGCCCCCGCCGCCATCATTAGGGTTAGTGGTTCCGTTGCTGCCTGTCACTGTACCCAAGGTGTCCACACTAACTGTGGTGGCAACTACTCGGGCATTAGCACCAGAGCGATTCCATGACGCACCGCCTCCGCCGCCTCCGCCTGCTGCCGCGGCTACACCAATGATTGTTGTTGGTATTACACCAGTTAAGTAAAATCCTAGGCTAGTAGCACCGCCTCCACCTCCGCCGGGACCACTGCGTCCAGTTAAACCTGCGGTGCCACCTGACCCGCCTGTGCCGTCGAGTGTGCCAGATCCGAAACTATATCCAGTGCCGCCCAATGGGGCAGGAAATTCTGCGGCTGTACGCCAATTCGGTACTCCAAGAGCACCTGATCCAACCCCACCTACCAGGACTTTGGTATTAGATGTCCTAGGTAGTTTGACTATGCCACGTACATAGGATCCGCCGCCACCTGCGCCACCTAGTCCGTTATCATCACCACCACCACCGGCTCCACCACCGCCAATCATTTTAAACATTAGCCAGGCTTCTCCGCGCGGAATCACACTCTGTCCTACAAAACCAGTAGACAGATAATAGGCACTGCCGGATGTTGTTTGACTGCTATCTATTATGGTGACCGAGGCAGACACACTAGTTCCATCTATGGTCATGGTCATTATTTCACTGATCGGCTCTGTGAGATAATCGTCGACTACAAATATAGTATAGCTGGCAGTATTTGTTGATTCTACTAGAAATCGACTTTTCAAATTGGTCAAATCGGGACCAATTATATCATTGTTGCCAACACCTGTTATGGTAAATGGAACCAACGTTCCTGCAGCTATTCCAGTGGTGGTCAAGGTAAAGATCACTGAATTGCCTTCAGTGACCGAATTTGTTGATGCAGTCAAACTGTAGGTACCACCGCCCGGTCCTGCTGTGGTAGTAGTAGTAACGGAACCACCGGATCCTGGTGCACCCAATGTCTTTACAAAAGTAGTTACAGCATCTTCATTGGTTTGTACACTGCCTACTAGGGTGTTATCAACAAAGTTATTGGCCAGTATAGTACCACTGGCCAAATCTGAGACTGTAATTATATTTGAAGTTACTTGAACAGGACCTGTTGCACTACCTGTTCTAAGCTCTACTAGAAATGACTTTGGCATAGTCTATGTCAAACATGGCCCAATTGGAATTTCAACACAAAAGGTGTGCCACTGGTGACTCTGATTCTTAGCTGTCCCACAAAATAATTTCCGCTGCTTTCATTGTTACCCGGTTGTCCTAGATCGACCCAATTGGATCTCCAGATTCCTCCGCCGGAGCCCACCCCTGCTTCCCAACAGACATTGGGCACATAATTGGTGCCATCAAAACCGTAGGCATTACAGGCAGGAATCCATGTATGAAATGGATTATCTCCCCCATTGGTAGAAACAAGAGTTGTCCCATTGGCTTCATACAAACTTATGCTAATAGCCTGTGCAGTAGTTAGCCCGGTTTCGCCTTGCTTGGTTCCCACTGCGATTTGTGTTGTAGTGCTACCATAATGTATGCCCAGGAACACATAGGGAGTGCCCACAATTCTTGTTGGCAAATTTGAATCGCTGATACCCAAAGTTGAATCATTGTCGGTCACTAGCAGTCTAGAATTACTATATGCGCCATAGATTCCCCAGTTACTTAATCCAAAGGCCCTGGAGGCAATAGTTCCGCCTTTGCTGTCATAAGAATCAAGATTCCATTGGTCGCTTCTGACGAACCGAGCGTTGATTGCATCATAGGCAGCAGTGTTTACAGCACTAAAGTATTCGCGGAATTCTTGACTATCAGATGGCCATTCGGTAGATGCATTAAATCCCACCGGGATTCTATCATCAACTCGATACACATGATTGGTTGTTTGACTTTGATCAGCGATCCAAAATGGTCCATTACCGCCGCCAGCACCACTTGACTGCAATACGCCAGTGCTTGGAAATATTCCAGGTATGTGTTGTGTAAGCAGGCTAGGTGGAGAATGTCTGGATATACCACTGGCCGCCGATGTAGTAATTGGTATAATCAATCCCGACGGAGCAGTAGTTGTAGTCGTGGTCGTGGTCGTACCAGGTGCAGCAGTGGTCGTGGTTGTACCAGGTGCAGCAGTGGTCGTGGTTGTAGCAGGTGCAGCAGCACTGGCGCCATAGAAATTTCCTATACTGATAGAACCCGAGCTGGGGATACTAGTACTGACTCCACGTGGATAACCAGTGGTCCCAGCAGCTACATAAGCGCCACCGGCATAGTATTCGCTTAGAGCAATATTACCAGATCCGCCAAATTCAAGTTGAATATTTCCCAACGATAACGGTCCCGTGTTCCAATTTGCTAGAGTCACAGAAGTATCCTAATTAGGCCAATTTGGCTTTTAATCCAACAACTTCTTGTTGTAGATCTTTAATGGCTTCAATTAACAATGGAATCAGTTTTTCATAGCGTACACCGAGATTACCGTCTAATCGCTGTCGCACTGCTTCAGGTAACACACGCTGTACCTGTTGCGCCAGAATACCAGCTTCACGTTGTGTAGCATCTTTGCCATCAACTTCAGGGCGCCAATTGAATGTCACACCATCAAGTTCTAAAACTTTTTCTAAGGCACCAGAAATTTTAGCGGTATTGGTCTTTAATTTTTCGTCACTGAGACCGTAGGCAATAATATCACCGCGTGATCTGATATCCCCATTTTGCTCAATACTCAATGTATCTAACCAAACATTTGAATTGTTGGGTGTAATATAAAAATTCAGTCTTGTGCCCTGGTTGGTATCAGTCCAGTTTTGGCTAGCAGTTACCCACAAAGCCGCTCTGGGTGTTGACGACCAGGCCGTAGATCCATACCCGCCGACAGCGAATCCACCCAGAAAATCACCGGCCTGTACAGCACTGGGACTGGCACTGGTTCCACGACTTTTACGCATCCAAAATCCAGGAACGGCAAATACAGGATCTGTGCCACCGTAGGCATCAACTGTTATAATCGCCGGCCGGCTGTCCTCGCCGTGAAATTGTGCAATGGTCCCAGAGAAGGTATTAGTAGGTAGTGTTCTAGCACGATTAGAGCCGGCATTGACAACCAGCTTGTTCAATGGTGTTACTGTGGTATTAATACCAATGTTGCCGGTGCTGGGCTGTATAGTAATACCTTTGTCTTTGGCGGTCTTTAGTGCAGGAGCACCAATTTCGCTGTCAACCATGGTCAAATAATGTACAGTAGCGGCGCTCTGTTCCAGTTCAATGCTGCGGCCTGCTGCAACATATTCAGTGCCGGTGTAGACTTTGAGTACTCCTGGACTTACACTGGTATCGTACCAAAGTTGTCCTCGTAGACTCTGTGCCGAGCCGGGTTGTGTACTTTTGGCAAAATTTTCCAATAATTTAATAAAATTTTCATTGAGATACTCGCCATAGGCAGGAAAATTTCTACCTATTAGGACCAGACTGGTAGTGGTAATATCTGCTGTACCGTCATCTACTGTGATTAACGGATCGCCGTTGGTTTTGTTAATTAAATAGGCCATGAACCTTAAACTCCAAAGTTTTTCTTATTTAGCTGATTATACATTGGTCAAATTAGTCAAGCTCTGTATCCTGACAGTATAATCAATTTGAATTAGACGATTCAAACTCTTTTGCACTGGATGAAAAATCACATGAGTCAGTAATTTTCCAGTACCACCACCACCTGCACCCCAACCCTTGAGTCCCAGTTCATCAAATACAAAGTTACTGCCCATACTGCTGGTATTGTCAAAGGCCAATTGACCAGCTGGCTCACCATAGTCCAATAAACAAGTTACCAAAATGTCCGAATAGACTGTGCCAGGAATATGGCGCACAGTCATATTGTTCCTTAATGGGTCTGCGTTTTCTTCATCGGAATCATCAACAATTTTAAAAAAAGTAGGATCATACAAGTCGCTGTTTTGGCTATTGATATTAGGTGGAAGATAGTTGACTACACCAGTGGTGTCAACACTGGTTCCACCTCTTCCAAAATGCATCTCACTGATAAAATGTGTGCTCTTATTGGCCAGACTGTAGGCCAATGCCTCACTGATGTTTTCAAAGTGTATGGCATTATGCTGATCAACAAATAATTGGTTGTTATCGGGATCGAATATACGCAGATGTCCTAAAATTTCTAATTTACTAGTATGTTTCATAGCTATGCACGACCTTGTGTTAATACTTCGCCTGATTCAGGATCGAAGATTTTAAAAAAAGCCTGTACTGCAATACCTCCATTTTCGTCGGGGTGTTCTACCGCGGTTTCTAACTGTTCAATGTCATCATCATTATTTATCATAATATATATCTACTTTTATGTTTGTGGTGTGGGATTCAAAACACCGGAACTGACGTTTTCTACAGTGCTGCCAATGGGATGAACCAATGCCGCTCCAGTTCCCCCATAACCTCTATTAAGCTGTCCTAGAGTATTGCCAACTTTGGTATAGTAGGCAATACGCTCTCCATTGACATAGATAATACCTGGATCAATTAACAAGGGGTTGGGTGTGGCCAATGCTGCACCATTGGTGACTATGGCAGTGGTATCAGTAAGATTTAATGTCTGTGCTAGTGTGGTTATATAGACATTTGAACGATTATAATAGTAGATGTTGCCTGCGAGACTTTTAAACAAATGATAACCAGTGAAAGACACATTGCTCATTACTCTAATTTGCAGACTTTCAAATGTTTGTCCGGGCATGAATTCTTCGGGTGCATGACTGAAAATTGCATTGACAAAAGCACCACCAGTCACAGTAATATTACTGGCAGGAATACCACTCATGCTACTAAATGTATCGCCGATTAGAATAGTGTTCACTGAACCGCTGCCACTGGATCCATAGTTAGTGGCTATTAGTCCTATACCGGGTATAAGTCTTGATAGATTTTTTGGCACCATTTCTGCGGTGGGTTGATAATAGGCCGTAATACGGTCATTGGCATTATCAAAGTATCCTTGCCTATAAGTTCTAGATGACACTGGCTGCTGACTGCCCACCACTGGGAATGTCAATGGTGTAAGCCTGGCACTACCGTCGGATATATAACATTCGCCAAGGTAGGTCACAAAAGTACCAGCTGGAAAAGTTTGATCAAACGGCGGCGGATCAAATGTGGTCGCATCATAGCCACTGGGAATCCATTCAACAACCTGTGTGTTATACTGTATACGATCAAATCTAATTACAGTTTTAATCTTGCGTATAGTGTGATTTTTCAGCCTGGGCGAAATCACTGCATAGTGAGGAACCATGTCACTGGTCAAACTGGTGGTATAGACAAAATCACTGCCGCTGGTTTTTGGAGACATTGCAGTGGGAATAAAGTGTCCACGACGCAGACTAAAATCTATACTTACATATGAAGTAGTACTGTTATTAGTGCTGCCCGAATAAGACTCTAGACCGTAACCTTGACCGCTACCGGGGATACCTATCAGTGCATAAGCACTATTAGTCTTGAACAATGTAGTTGATCCAAATATTTCTTTACTGGCTCCGCAGCGATATAGGGCCTGCTCCATGAAATTATTAAGTCTATTGGCACTGGCATCCCCATAAGTATGTAATACAACCAAATGACTGCTGCCAGTGTCGTTGAGATCGGCCACTAAATCAGCTGTGGTATATCCGGTATAGCCGGCATTGTTTTCGTTGACAATATTATATTGTCTTGTAAAGACTATCTGCCCATCAACTCTGCGTATACGATGAAAGATGTATCCAGAAGTTGTACCGTTGAATACTTGTAGATTGGTATTCATATTATAGAGACCAAACGACACTGTGCCACTGGTATCATTGGCACCCACACTTACCACTCTGAATTTATAAGTTTTTAAATCGCTGACACTGGTACCGCCATTACCGTTTACACTCACAGTGGGTGTCAAAGTGTAATTTGATCCAAATTTGGTCATTGATAATTTAGAAATACCACCAATTTCACTGTTTAGATATAGCAGTGCTTCGGCATCAGATCCCAAATTGGAGTCCGATCTAATAATACTCACAGTAGGCACGGCATTGCCATTTCGATAGCCATATCCACTATGGGCTATGGCCAGATTTTCTAGTTCGTATTTGTAATTGTTGACCCAATCTTGGTATTGAGACTTCTGCAATTCTAAATTGTCCACGATGGGTGACTCACCATTGGGACTACGATAGACCTGTAGATTGTGATCATAGTAGGCAGGTAAATCGAAGTCTGTGACAGCCAACGCAGGAGTTTCTAAATGACCATAACTTAATGTAAAATCTCTAATTTTGGTTCTATAGGGCTTGACTTCGCGCACATAATTTTCATAGGCACTTTGCCGATCTCTGATATAACCGGGATTCTGTTGTAGACCATCAACTTGGTACAGCAATCTAATAAAACTGGTTTTAAAAAACCAATCAATGTATTTCTGTTCACTCAAAATTAGATTGATCATACTAAACATCAGCTGATTATAATTTTTAGCAAGATCATTTACAAACACATCAGACTTAAGACCCTGCATGATCTTACGCATTTCTGTCATTGAATGAAGATCAAAATCATCGCTGTCAAAGGCTTGACTGTCAAACCCCCTCGACGCATATAGATCCCGACTCAGTTCAAACGTACCTTGTCCTAGGCCCACTAGTACAGGAGTTAGAATGTCATTGATTGAATCTATTCTATATAACTCAAATTTCCCAACTGTCTGCTTGGATGTGCGATAGGTATTGATCAATTGATCAAAAGCGATACTGGCATTAAGTACTTTGACTACATCGCCGGCCACCAAATTAAGTCTATAGATGTCTTGATATTGGTTTACAGTGTAGTCTTCGTTGGTGGCACTGTTGAATCCATCCTGATACCAATCCACAAAACTCCAATACTTGGTGGTATCATAGCCCTGGCGTTTGACCAATTGATAACCAATGTTTGTTTTTTTATACACAGTCCAGTAATTTTTCTGTGTTTCATCTTGTTTGACCAGTATTAAATCATTGGTTCCAGCTGGCGCTAGATGTATTTTACTATAAGTAGATACCCGATGCTGATAAGTACCGGCCTTGGGTTCTTTCTCGGCATCATAAAAGTTCTTGCTGGCAATAAGATTGCCATTGATTAATTTATTACTATAGACACCTTGTTTGATTATACGATTCACATATTTGACTAGATTTTCTCTAGCGAGTCTGGCATCAATGATCACAGTCTGTTTGGGCCTAATGGCCAGACCCAAACGTTGTTCGCCATACAACCCGGGACTCGGCACATGGAAGCCTGCTAGATCTTGTCCTATTAGGCTATCAATGATCTTATTTTCTATCCTAATAGGTATAGTACTTTGAGAATTACCAATTTCTACCAATTGATATTCGCTGTGAACAATGAGCTGATTTGGTACCGTCTTGTAGCTGATATACAATTGTGTATCATTTCCATTCAAATAGCTGCCCACATTAAACAATGCAATGGCATTGTCCTTAAGTGCAACCAAATAAGGTATGCCCTGCTGGTCTGGTTCAGCAATCATTGATTCGACTGCTAGCGAACTCATTGTTTTGTCTACGCTAGATATACTGCTGTGACCGTGTATCCAAAAATAGTACTTGGTTGTAATCACGTTAGTGGCAGAGTCTACAAAGCTACTCTGACTGTATCCATCATCATTGACATACAATGGTACACCGGGTCTGCCCTGTGCCACATGTTGACTGGGCAGCACATCGGATTCAATCCATTCATAGACACTGATAGTGCTGCCAGGAAACAGTTTAGCCCAATTGTTAAGCCTATATGTAAGCGTGGACTGTTCGTAGTCAATGAATCTACAGGTGTCAATATTCCACCAATATTTTCCTACTTGTGCAGCGGCCCAGAAATAATCTGTGCTGGTGGGCAATATGTCTGATAAAGATCTACTGTGACTATATTTGGCCGGATCTATACTGGTAGTATAATCTAAATTGGCCAGCGCTGGACCTAGAACTCGGCCTTTGGCTGGATCTAGAATGTCTAATCTTGCCAGTATTTCCTTGCGTTTGCCACTGAATAAGTAGACATTATTGATACTATCAATGTCCACTTGACTTTGTTGTCTGTCGATAATTTGCCAGCTGGATTTGGGAGCCAGGGCCTCTGCTATTGATGCATCAACAATGTTATAGTAGACTGTTTCGTTGGGACTAACAGTGCTAACACTAAACAATATACTGTTGCCATTGACTATTGTGCTTGCATTGGCAGTTATTCTGTAGCTGTCAACACGATCGTAGACCGCCCAACTGCCAGTTGGATCATTGATGTCATCTACCCAGACTTTGTCGCTGTTCAACCAGCCGTGTTTGGGCAGAGCTGCATCTAGTAGATCTCTGGTACGAAACCTTAATTTTTGAAAATCAAACAACAGAGCAGTGTCACTGACAATAATTTGATTACCAATATATTCAAATACTCTGTTGCTGGCAATCACTGTGATATCAAGCTGGTCGACTGCCAGTGCCTGATAAAATCCGTCAACGTCTGACACAAGACCGCGTATCGCCAATATATCTCCAACTGACAGACCATGCTCCCGACTAGTAGTAAACACAATTTTATTATCAATGTCAGCACGTACTGTGGTAACAGTAAACAGATTCTTATAGGCACGATAGACTTGCCAATCGTCATCGAAGTCTTTGGCTACCCAGAGTTTATAGCCAGTGGTTAGATCAGCTAATATACTGCTGTACAAAGATGAATAGTCTAATAGATCAAATAGCTGGCCGTCGACGTCTCGACTGTTGACATAACCTGCACTTTTAACATCGTTTTCAAATATTCTGATATTTTTTCTGACTCGCGACACTATAGACTGTCTCACAGCAGGAGCCAGTACTTCATTGACCAACTTGGCATAACCTGCTTGTGTTGGATAAACTCCATTGGTCCCTAGATACGAGGTCCATGACTGTATGGCAGCAGCATCTGCCAATATATCATTGTATTCTTTGGCCACGGCTCGCATGGCTTCTGCATAAATGGCCACATCATTTGTACCTGTCAATGACCAATCTGTGGTTGGCAAGCTGCGATTGACCAAAGTTGGTGTTTGCCAGACCACTGTTTGGTCGCGTCGAAGGCCATTGCGTAAGGCTCTGAGATTGCTTTTATAATCAGCAATGTTCACACCATTTTTAGCATCAATCATACCATGATTGATTACTACGATGTCGGCTTCGATATCATTGGGCCAGGCCTGGTTGACACCGTCGGTGCCCAATAACAATTGTTGACTGCTGGTATTTTCCACAGATCTAGTGGTTATGGCCAGCGAAAACTCTGTGTTCAATGCCTGATATAATAAAAAGTCTGGTGGATAAGTAACTCGCCCGCTGACCTTGTCGTCCAGACAGGCCACCAGACTCTGCGACGACGATCCGCTGAGGCTGCCTGGGTCTCGCCCACACATGATTCCGTCGCCAAAAAGTTCAATTTTGAATATAGTAGGCGGCATCGGATTTCTATTAAGAAAAATATTAGGTTTATAGCCTTGAGGTTTGTTTAACACATTCTTTGGGGCAATGGCCGGTATGTTAACATCACTGGCAGGAGTGTTGTCGTCGACCAGTTCAAAAGCCATTGGTCGATCTCTATAGGCACTGTCATTTAAAACAATACTAATTGTGGGGTTAGCATCTAATGCGCCAAATTCTCCCAATCTTGCAGCCCATTCTTCATGCACACTGATTTGTCCTGCTTGGCCATTGATTTGTAGACCGGCCAGAGCCATAACAGCATTAGTGGTGCCTTTTTCTTTAATATAGCCTTGATAGAATTTAGTTTGACTGATACTGCTCATAGCCAGGTTATCCATCCAGCTACGAGACCTAAATCCAATTAGTCCATTGCTGAATCTAGCCAATTGCTCGTCTAACGGTTGGTTATCAACATCATAGAAGTTTTGCGATCTGACTGCGCTATGACTAAAATTGGCAGACAAACCATTTTTTAGAGTTGAATCCAGTGGTGTCCAATAGTTATAATCAAATTGATCACTGGCCACTACATTTTGAACGGCTGTGTAGTTCTTGCCCTTATGATAAACAATATCACCCTTACGATAGTCTTGACCAATCTGCCAATCGGAAACTTGCCCGTTGTTATAGACAAATCCTGGCGGTGTCAGCTGTCCGTCCCAGCCACTGGTTTTGGTGCCTACTAGGCGTAGTCTATATTGACGATTGCCCAAATTGGGTTTATAAATTATGTCGTTAAAAACAGTTGTGTTGTCAAATATTATAGTATGATCATATTGAACTAGATTTAATTCGGCAAAAGCAATAGTTTGACCACTTATGGTAAATAGGCTGGTCAGATTGTTGTCTCGAATTATTGAGAAGTCTGTGTTTTTGATTATGTTAAAATTAACACCCATCAGACGACTGTCATGAATACGATTGGTCACATGATCGACCATGGCAGTATCAGAATATAGGTCGATGCTATCGCCCATGGGACTCAAAACAATAATATTGCCCGGTTGCCATCCCTGTTTGGCCCAGGTTAAAAATTCTCTTATGGCCAGTTTAAAGTCTTGCACCAGTCCAAGATCATTATTGTATTTGCCAAATACAAAACCCTGTGCTATCAACCAACGCTCATAAGATATTAAGAAATCTGCTACCTGCTGACCACTGGTAAATTCGTAACCATAGGGAATGGCTAATTTTTCTGATCGAAAATCTTCAAATACAATAACTCGTTGATCAAGCACACCAATTTCACTGGCCAGCCCCGCTGTCTCACTGGGCACAACTATAAAGTAGGGATACTTTAAATCGTAGCCTGAAACTGTATAACCATTGGAAGATCTTTCAATAATTACTGCACTATAGACTGCTCGTTCAATTGGTACCCCTGGACCTAGATAAATTTGATAATTTTCGTCGGGTATGATCACAGATTCACTGACACTGGTCGGGCTAGACTGCTCGGATATGACTTGAATATAATTTTTGTCAGTGAACCCGGCCATTTTGTGTACTAGTTTGATTTGCAAATTATCCAACATCGATCTAATTTTGTCAGCAGCATCGATACCAAGACTGGTCACATAACCGTGAATCCAATTTAGATAACCCACTGCTCTGCTGGTACCTTGGCCATTGATTTTGATATCTTGTGAGCCCGGTCTCCTGTGTGTGTCACTGTAGATGTACTGATCTATAGAGGCGTCTTTTATCAGACGACTGACGTCAATGTTACGTCCAAAATATTCAGCAGGTTTCATCAATGCCATTGCTCTCTGCACAGCAAAGGCATATTCGCTGCTGCGCCGCCAGGCACTTTCCACTGGACCTTGGTCGCCAATGGCAAAAGGTCTGTCAAAATAGGAATCATTGAACTGCTTAATTGTTGTAGACAATGGTGATAACAGATTGCCGCTGGCATCAACTGGTACTCTGCCACTGAAGCCCGGGCGAACAAAATTAGGATCAGCAACCAGTGCATTGGCACTGCCTGGCTGATTGACAAAACCATTGCTTATATTAAAAATTAAGGTACTACGCTTGACTGAGTTGGTCCAACTGTAATAGGTATCCCACCAGTCTGGTTTAAGACTCAGACCCATGATTTCCCAGGGATGAGTATGTGGTCTATCGGTGTCATAATAATAACGATAAATACCGCGCCAATAGCCCGGAACTGTCTGATCATCTCTGTCAATACTGCTGCCGTAATTCCAGCTGAATTCATCATTGCCTAGGTAGTAGGTATTGGTTGCCGAATCTAATTGGTTATAGCCCACCCATTTTAAAAATTCGGTGTTGAGTATCTGGTTATATTCATTTTGGCTGTAATCTGTGGTACGAAATTTGCCCGGTGTATTATCGATTATGTTGAATATCTCAGGATTATAATTAATTTTAATATTGTTATAGATTCTTTTTTCTAGTTCCAATAGCAAATCATCTCTATAATCACCAAAGGCGATTGTGATACTTCCATCATGACCCTGTATGACCTGTGTGGCAGTCCTATAAGTAGAGTCTAAAAACTTTTCTGGAATAAATTTTGGGTATAGTCCTAACTTACTGGGTGTTTCGGGCACATAACAACCATCAGTGTTGGTATACTCTTTTACCACTACAACATCATTTATGGCCAATGTGATTGCAGCAGTCATGGTAATTGTAGCAGCCGGATCGAATTTGTAATCTCGATCTTTGATCAGCAATCGACCATTCAAGTATATTAGAACTGCTTGATTGCCCACTGTTAGATTATAATAACTCTTGGTCAAGTTATAGGTTTTGACCGAGGGATTAAGCACGGTAATGGCTGTTTGATTAAAGTTTTTCCCATTGGGAATCATGTCGCTGTAGTACCAGGCAAAATCTTTATTTTTAACAGCATTGATGTTTTCAATGATCAGATCAACGCTGCCAACAGTGTCATTGGCATTGACCGTGGGCAAACTCACGGCCAACTCTAAAAACTTATTTTTAAATTGTGTATATGCTCTACGAGCATAATCAATTGCGCTAATAAAATTAACTTGACTGTCTAATAGAAATAATGAACTATAAACAGTTGGAGCACTGTGCTGTAGTATGGTCCCGGGTTTGTGGTCAATGTCTAGGTCTCGTACATTAGAATTATTCAATATTGAACCAATTAAACCGCGAGTATTTTCGCCGATTTTTTGTAAATGATTGCGTAATTGTCCTAGAGTCACTGTGGTTACTATTTGATTTTGTGCATTGAATTCCAAATTCTTTGGTATTTCATAGTAGGCTATAGCACTGGACTTACTAGAATAAAATAGTATGTCAATTTTATCACCAACGGCAATCAGGTCTGTGTTGATCTTGACTGCATGTCTGACTCCTATTGTTTCTACAGAATAGCCAATGGCCAGTCGACGAACCTGCTCAAGATTACTGATCAGCTGTTTGACTTCGGACAATGTTTCGGTGTTGGCATAAACAAGTCCCACATAAGAATCCAAGGTAATTTGGTTAGGATATTGTCCCAGGTAGTTGGCAAAATATTGATTAATGGTGGTTGCAAATACCGCAGCATTGGCACCAGTGTAGGTAGTAGTCAATGCCGAACCCAGCACTGATGCAAATTTGGCATGTTCTCGATCTCTGACCAGCAGCCGATTATTAACATATACCTTGACTGTGGGAGTATCCACTGTGTCAAGTTCAGGAATCTGCCCTAACTCAAAATAACTGCTTATGCCATCATAGGTATATGACACATGTTGATACTGTCTAGTTATGTCCTGCACTCGATTCCAGAAGTTTAGTTTTTGATAGCTGTATCTTCCTGTTATTTTTCTAATAAAGCCTATGTTGGGATTGATATTAGTTCTAGTTTTGGTCAGACTATTTGACAAATAGCTAAATGTGTCGGTTTCGTAATTGTTGGTAAAGTTTAATTGACCGATACTATTACTTGATCCATTGTAGCTTAGATCAAATCCTAGAACTGTGTCTACTGCATATCCCCGGGCATAGGAAAATAATTTGGTCCCGGCAAAATCACTGTCGGCATAGGCCGCAGTCATACTAATATCATTGGCATTAATTATATCAAACAGAGGTTCTTGATTGATGCTGGTTTTAAGCTGAGCTGTCTGCCAATTACCACTGGTGTTTAAAAAATATGTTCGTTTCTGATTAGCGCCCGATTTGACCACTAGACTGTCATAGGGCTGTGCCACCGACAATCCAACCAACGAAATCTTGGGTAGATTATATTTAACACCAGATAGATTGGTATAATTTACTGTTAGACTATTTTCTAGGACCAGATATTCATTGGTAAATATGGTTCGAACTCTGCCAATATAGGTCCAGTCTGATTTATATAAATCGGTGCCTTCTGTTAGCTGCAATAAAAAATTTGTGCCAGATCCACTGAGTCTTGCCGATCCAACTCGTCCGTCTACGGTGCCGGTCAATGAACTGCCCGAGCTGGTCACAGTTTGGTTGACATAATCGACTCTATAGACAGTTTTTCTTACTATTAGATCATTGTCGTTGGCAAAAACCACTTGCTGTCCTTGCTTTAATTCGATGCCCTTGACACTTAGATCAGCAAATTTTAAAAAATTAATCTGTGTTAGTGCATTGTTTAATTTTACCAGATTACCAGAATCATTTAAAAATACGTTGCTGTCAAACAATTGATCAATGATTGACAACCCTAATCTTCCATTATTGAATAATTGTAGATCAGCATCAAATTCAATGATAGGACGTTTTGCTCGATTGGCGTTGCTAGGATTGGCTATATTTTTGTTGATTCTAGCAGTTTCTGTAATTACATCAATGTGAAACCAACGATTTATTCTACTCCAGGCATTTTGATCCAACGAACTTCTATTGATCACAATATAGTCTGGTGCATTGGTACCCTCTAGTGTGGCATCAAATCCGCCGATGTCGAAGTTTACAGTATCAAAGGCCACATTCTGTTCTTGACCTTTGATTTCCGGAGTTATCAGTTTCTGAAAATCTATCAGTCTGATGGCAGTGCCCACGCCTTCGACAATGTAGGTTTTTTCTCTATAACCCACTGGAAGAATGGTACTATCAAAGTAGATTTTCATGCCATTGCTGAACTTGACTCCATCTGGACTAGTATAAACTCTAGCTCCTACTATGTCTCGATCTACATCAATGCTGTTAATTTCTGTCTCGACAATGCGTATTTCGCCTGATTGATTGGCCACACTGTCATTTTGATAATAGAGAGTGGTCAACGGAGCAGTGATATTTGGAATCAGGCTATAACCGCTGCTGGTTCTAAGGTATTGATTGCCTTCGTTGACATTACCATCACTGATTTTAACTCTGCGATCAACAGCAATTGATCTTACGTGTGTTAACTCAATTCTTTTTAAATGGTTGACATTGATTTTCCATAGACCATAACGTTGTCCCGTTGAGACCACAAAACCGTTTCTATCGGTCCAATCCGCACTGTTGACCGATGTGGACAGAAATATTATGTAACGATCTTTGGGGAATTGTATGTCTCCGTCTATGCTGCTGGAACCCTGCGTCCATAGAGATCCATCAAGTTGACTGAATGTTGTCGAGGTCGCATAATTGGCATCGTCGACCAATGGTATACTAAGATAATAGTCTTGTACAGTTTCAACTGGAACTGTAAATGTAATAATACCAGAACTTTGACCATTGTTGGTTATACCCTGTGTGACTCTACTAGAAACCTTGGGCAAATATAATTTTTGGCCATTGGTTCCAGGTTCGCTTTGAATCCAAAGATTGCCCGAACCGCTGTGATTTACAGTAAAAGCATAGCTGTTACCGCGCGAAAGATACAGAGTAGGATTGACAGTGGCCCCAGTTCTGTTGGTGGTATAGCCGTTGACTGTTTGAGTGAAAATATAGGTACTGGCAGTAACGGTACCCCCGTTGCTTATAGTTATTGGATCGGGGCCATTGGGCAACCAATAGTACTGACTATAGTTTACAAATTTGTCAAGATCGATTCTTGGATCAAAAGTATAGTATTCAGAACCAAATAATCGGTCATGATTGTCTGCGTTTCCACCATAATATTTAATTTTATTAATTAAATCGGGGTAGTCGCCAAGTAAATTTACTGTATCGTCGGTGTTGTTGACAACTATTGCTGGTTCCAATTGGTAATTGGTTCGTTCGTCATTGGGCTCAACTAGATAATTGTCGCTGACACCAAAATTTGGACTAAATTTTCTTCCAATGAACCCATTTATTTTTGTAAGCTGAGGTTCACTGACCAATTGGTCAAGACTCGAACCTAGAAATTTCTTATTTACGTCAGTCCGAAATATGTTAGGAAGAAGATCAATTGTTCGTCTGGTCACTGCCATTGTATAGATTCCTATTAGGCGCTACGATTGGTCACTGATAGACTCTGATTCAATTGTCCGGCTGTGACTGCAGTAATGATTTCAACATCATCTACGGTGGCGGCACTGATAATAATTTCATTGGGTTCTGCATTAATTTGATACAGACTGCCAAAACTTACTGCGGGGTCTTTTGGCACTATGACAATGCTGGCAATATTTGGACTCAGTGTTTTATGTAAGTACGCACTAAGTTCGCTGAAATAAAAATCATCGCCGAAGTCCCAATTATCTGTACTAAAATATTCATTGATAGCGGTTATTACATTGGTTTTAATGTCAGCATCGCTGATATTTAAACTGGGATTTTTAACTACCTTGAAGGTTGCTTGTAGTATGGCTTCTGCCTTTGTACCAAATATAGGTTTAAAAATTGCACTATTGTATACAATGGTATCACTAATGGTCTTTAAATTTTCTAATTCAGAAAAATCAAGAGATAATTCTGTGTTAGTAGGAGCCACTGGTTTGGCCACTTGTCCTGATGTGTCTTGAATCCACTGTCTATAAGAGGTATTGTAACTAGCGGTCAATACATATAAATCAATTATATTACTGATACTGGGATCAATTCTGTTGGTGTCGGGACTATTGTGTCTATACTGATAATAGAGCTCTTGCCGTCCAATATAGGCCACATACCCTGTCAGCGGATCACTTAGAATTTTATTGTTGGTTGGGCAAATGTTGGTATAAGTCATAGTATCTGTGTGATATTAAAAGTAAACACTGCTAGTTGTTTCTACGTAAGGACTATTCTTGATTGCTTTCAATCTAGCTTCATATGTGTTTGCGGCATTTAAACTAGGTATAGTTAAACCTGTTGTTGGGTTGTCAGACGACAATCCGGTATAACTGTCGTATAAGCCACCATTTTCATATATTTCGATTGCAACTTGATCTGTATCTGTTGTAGTCCAAGTCAATTTCACGTTAAAGGTATATGCATTAACGTTAATAATGTTGTAGTTAAATGTATCAATGGTAGGTGCTGTGGGTGCAGCAGTGGTTGTAGTCGT
>Ga0214917_10002801_pt1 | contig 20858 bp, 21 predicted proteins | sample LL_1208_BB_MetaG_FD_177983 | JGI IMG/M metagenome (GOLD analysis project Ga0214917, IMG submission 177983) | Freshwater microbial communities from Lake Lanier, Atlanta, Georgia, United States - LL_1208_BB | ecosystem: Environmental > Aquatic > Freshwater > Lake | place: USA: Georgia | collected...
AGAACTATCAGATCGCTTTCAGGTTTGGCAGCTTTTAGCGCCCCAAAATTGCGATGTAGATGATCAAAGGGCAGATAAACAATGCGCTTCATTTATTCTCTCGGCATCGATCGCTGCAATACTTAACTTCAGACCAGTTCTTGGCCCACTTTTTTCGCCATTCAAATTCCAGGCCACAACGCACGCAGACTTTAGGCGCAAAACCGTTCTTTGTTTTAGCAACGCGTGACATTAGGCAATAGTAGATCAGTGTTTAAGAACTTTCATCGTAAGATTAAGGCATGAGCAAAGAGATTAATTCAGCAACTATCCGCCGCTATAACTTGATTGCGGGCTTTTTCCACTTAGCCCAAATGTTTGCCGTAATCGCGCTAGCTAATGATTTCACGCTACCAATCGTGGCCAGATATATGACTGGCCCACCGGGAAGCACATTTGCTGAACCGATCACATTGCTCGACACCCCAGTTGGCTTAACCGTGGCACTTTTCCTTGGTCTATCTGCTTTCTTCCATTTCTTAGTTGCCTCACCAAAGTACTTTGATCGTTATCAAAATGGGCTAGCCCAGAATCGCAATTATTTCCGTTGGGTTGAATATTCAATTAGCTCTTCGGTCATGATTGTTCTAATCGCACAAATTGTTGGTGTCTCAGATGTTGCGGCGATAATTGCGATCTTTGGTGTTAACGCATCGATGATTCTTTTCGGTTGGCTCCAAGAGAAATATGAGACGCCAGGAAATGGCGGATGGCTGCCATTTATTTTTGGTTGCATCGCCGGAATCGTTCCGTGGGTCGGCTTAGTTTTCTATGTCTTCTCAATCAAAGGCATTGGTGACGCTTCGGCGCCAGCATTTGTCTACGGAATCGTATTTTCACTATTCGTGCTCTTTAATATTTTTGCCATCGTGCAATTCTTGCAATATAAGAAAGTCGGCAAGTGGGCGCAGTATCTACGTGGTGAGAAGACCTATATAACCCTGTCACTCGTTGCAAAATCAGCGCTAGCTTGGCAAATATTCGCTGGAACCTTGGTGCAATAAAGGTAAATACGCCTAGACTCGCTAAATGAATGGCTCACTCGCTTTAGTTGGTTCAGGCGAGTATCTCCCTGCCATGGCACAGTTTGAGAGTTCGCTAATTGCCGATGGAGTTAAAAACGGTAAAGAAGCGCGCTACCTGCAGATCCCAACAGCAGCCAGTCGTGAAAGTGATGATCGATTGGAATACTGGCGTTCCCTTGGCCAACGACAAGCAGATGCACTTGGCGTGAAAAGCACTTACTTGCCGATCTACAGCCGCGAAGATGCGTTTAATCAAGAATTTGTCGATGCAGTTTCGGGTAGCGCACTGATGTATATGTCAGGCGGAGACCCGCACCATCTAGCCGAAACCCTTATCGATACGCCGCTTTGGTCAGCGATGATTGAGAATTGGAAAACCGGTGCCTCATTAGCTGGCTGTAGCGCAGGTGCGATGGTTCTTAGTTCGCAGATTCCCAATTTTCGCTTGCTTAAGAAATCACCAACGCCTGGGCTAAATCTGTTACCGGAAATTCGCGTGATTCCACACTTCAATAAATTCTTTAAATGGATTCCAGAGAGTGCCGCGAAAGTTTTATTACATGTGCCCAATGATTCAATTTTGATCGGCGTTGATGAATTAACTGCGATTGTGAAACGTTCGGGCGATACACATTGGGTGGTAGTTGGTGAAGCGAAAGTCCATGTTTTAAAGGGTCTGCCAGACGAACAATTACACGATGGTCAACAGATCAATCTTTCGATCACAAAATAGAAACAGGGAAGCAGTCCATGGAACTAGTTCGTAAAGCAACTCAAGTGCTGCTTGGTGCGGCCCTGATCTATACCGGTATCTCGCACTTAACTACTAGCCGCCTTGAGTTCCAAGCCCAAGTGCCCAATTGGGTTCCACTTTCTGCCGACTTTGTAGTCTTGGCATCTGGCGTAGTTGAAATACTGCTCGGCCTATCCCTGGCTTCATTGCGTTATCGCAAAGAAGTTGGCATCGCCACTGCGCTCTTCTTCATTGCAATCTTTCCGGGCAACATCTCGCAGTACGTAAACGGCATCGATGCGTTTGGTCTAGATACCGATCGGGCCCGCGCAATTAGATTGCTCTTCCAACCCTTGCTGGTGATTTGGGCACTTTGGTCAACAGGTGCTTGGCGCAGTATTAGAAGCAGCAAGTAAAAAGCGACTCCAGGTCAGCTGCGCCTGCGGGACATGAGCAGAATCTACGCTCAATTCACCAAAGATTTTAAGATTCAACGCGCAAAGTTCATCGTTCAGTCCTACCATTGCATTCGTTGCACTAGCAATACAAGCTAGCAACTTAATTGGGGGAGAGACCATGGATGAAAAAGGCTTACTAGAACTTTGGAACACCAAGCGCTCACAAGTTATTAACGCACAAATCGCACCAACGCTCATGTTAATTGGCGTATTCGTTTTGGCAGCTTACGGTAAGTTCGAAACTGCAACAGATGCTGCAAAGTACTTAACAATTGGTGTTGCGGCAGCCACCGGAATTCTTGCCATCATTTCGCAGTATGCAACTATTCGCGAAGCTGAAATTCTGCTGGTAGATCTGAAAAGATTAGAAAAGCCGTCAGAGCTATCCAAGCGAATTGCTGATTCACGCAGTCTCTTGTCTCTATCTGCCATAGCAATGGTTGGATTAGGCGTTGGCGTATTCGCTCTGGTTGTCTGGGCAGTTCTAGGATAAAAAAATGCAGAAAATTCTTCTGATTGGCGCATTTGTAATCATCATTGGTGCCTTTCTGGCTGCCTATGAAAGACCAGCAAAGACCAAGAAGAAAATCACTGGTCGAGGCGGAGATTTCGAGTCCTAATCAATAAAGGTGTTGGGCAAGCGTGGCATAGAAACCCTGCTTGCTTCATAGCTTTATCTGACTTGCGCGTGTCCAAGGGATATCCCTAGTTTTGATTTAAAATTGTTCAGTAACTTGATCTGGCCTTTAAATCTCAAGGAGACCCCGTGCGTAAATTTTCTCAGGCTAAATCCCGCCCGGCATTATTTGCCCTGACTGCACTCATGCTTTTCGGCTCAGCTTTGATGCAACCAGCACAAGGCGCAGAAACCGCTGGGTCTAAGTGCACAACGCTTGGCAAAACTGTGGTCAAGGGAAAAATTAAGTTAACTTGCGTAAAAGTAACTGAGTACAAATGGGCACCTACACCGGTTAAACCTGCACTTGCCTCGTTCTATAACCCAGTGCCTCCGAGCAATAAATTTAAAATCGGCACAATGCAATTCCAAGCCGGGGCCGTGAACTTTGAATTTGCAAATGAAGTTTGCCAAGAGAACGGTTTCAATGATGGTTGTGTCTTTGACAATAGCCTGATTGGTTCGGTAGATCCTAATAGTCTAAATAGATGGATCGGCGTTGATCTGAATTTAACTAATCAGAGCACTAAAACTCTGCAAGCCGTTGATTTAAATTTTACTTATTATATGATTCTTCCTAATGGAAAATACATCGAGAGTGCTCAAGGAATAACCTACGAGAATTCTCCTATCGAGATAACGCTGCCTGCTAATAAATCTACAACTATGCGAATTGCTTACGAACTCCCAAAATCGATCGATAATCTAAATCCGATTTTGGTTGTCCGCGATAACTCAGCTGCCAAACCGAAAGATTATTTCTTCTATCTGAATTGGTAAATTACTTCGGAATCGGTTTCGGCGAAAAGTCGGGCACAGGCCCACTGCTGCTAGCTGGAATTGGTTTGATTGAAGCATTCGGGATCGGCTTGCTAGATGAGCCAGGCACTGGCTTATTCGATGTAATTGGCAGTGGTTTCTTGGACTCAAGTGGAACCGGTTTAGGCTTGAAAATCGTTGGCCTTGGCATAGGTTTAGTAGGCTTCGGCGTTGGCTTCGCAACATCTACATAAACACTTCGTGTTCCGCCAACGTAAGCTGGTTTAGGAAAGAATGAGATTGGTAGTGGAGCCAATGCTTTCCTCATGTATGAATTCCAAATTCGAGCTGGAAAACTTCCACCAGTAACCGAATTCAGACCACCAATTCCGTTTAAGCGCTCTTTCGGACTATCGCGGAAGAAAGCCACTGACGTTGATAAGTCAGGTGAGTATCCCGTAAACCAAGCGGATGCATCATCCTGCGAAGTTCCAGTTTTTCCAGCAATCGGGCGCGGAAACGCTCCTAATGCGGGCGAAGCGGTTCCGTTACGAATTACCCCAGAAAGAGCATACGTAAGATCGGCCATAACTTTTTGAGAAAATACGCGTTTACTTTCTTCTTTAGCTTCGTAGATTAACTTTCCGTCGCCATCGAAAACTTTCTTGACTAAATATGGTTTGGAATAAATTCCATTCGCAGCAAAAGTTGCATACGCCGATGCCACATCTATCACTTTGGGACTTGATACACCTAAAACTACTGAAGGCGTGGCTAACATCTGAACATCTGATGGGATGCCAGCACGTCTTGCGGCATCTACAACTTTTTCGGCACCAACTTTGATTCCCAATCTTACAAAGACAGTATTGATCGAACCTCCAGTTGCTTTATACAACGAAACTGGGCCAAAGCTAGTATTCCCATAATTAGATACGCGATAGTTGCCATAGCCAGTTCTAAACGTTTGTGGCGAGCGCCCATCCCATACGGTCGAAAGTGAATAACCGTTTTCTAGTGCAGCAATCAACGCAAACACTTTAAAGGTAGATCCAGCCTGAGCAATTGCTTGGGTTGCATCATTTAACTGCCGCTTTAGATAGTCATCGCCACCATACAGCGCGACAATTTCGCCCGTGCCTGGTCGGATTGAAGCAAGCCCAATATGTAAATCTGTTGGCGCATCTTGCGGCCGCTGGCTCTCAACGGCTAATTCTGCATACTTCTGAGCGTTTTGGTCGAGAGTGGTTACAACAACATAACCGCCGACAGTTAGAACATCTTCTTCAAAACCTAACGTCGATAACTCAGTTTTAACTGCAGCAATCAAATGGCCACGATTAGAAAAATTAATGTCTTCTACTTTGCTATTTCTAAATTTGGGGAAAACTATTGACTTCGCCTCAGATTCAGTGAGCCAACCTTTGGCAACCATATTCTTCTTAATTCCATTAAATCGATTCACTAAATTTGCAAAATTTCCAGGCATAAAATCTGGGTCATACTTTGCCGGAGACCGAACTAGCGCAGCAAGCACAATTGACTGAGCCGGATCAAGGGCACTTGCTTTAACGCCGAAGTATTTACGTGAGGCCATTTCAACGCCGTAGGCATTTCGACCAAAATAAACTGCATTCAGGTATTTTTCTAAAATCTCAGATTTACTATAAGTGGCTTCAATCTTTAGAGAAACAAAAATCTCCTTAATTTTTCTGGAGATCGTTTGCTCGGGCTTTAGATAAGCAATCTTTGCGTACTGCTGCGTGATGGTAGAGCCACCTTGGAATGAATCGGATGTGGCATTCTTAATAAGGGCTCGCAATATCGACACTGGGTTAACCCCACGGTGTGAATAGAAGTAGCTATCTTCAGCAGCCAAGATGGCCTCTTGGAAGTGCAGCGGAACTCTAATCAGCGGAACTTCAACTCGGTCTTCTCGGTATACGCGCCCTACTTCAGTTCCATTTGTGTACTTAAACACCGATGCCTTGCTAGATGTGTAGCTATTTTGCACCGAAATTGAGGTCTTGTTATAGGCGACCAAGAACAATGCGATGAAGACAAAGACGAAAGATAAAAAAATAATTAGAAAATGTTTTTTAAACCACTTCCAAACTTTATTTTCTTTCTTTCGGATAGCAATCACTAGAAAAGATTCCTAACCGCAGAGTCGAACCTATTCCTTTTCAAGATTTAGACCCATCCTGTCGAGATCGTTAGTTTCGCTGGCTCAGGCCACTCTCAAATTGTACTTTTCAAATTTGTAGCCTTCGTCAGGCATGCCGTAAAAGTTCTAGTTACCGAATGCGTGACCCTGAAAAAGGGGCGAAAACCGCAATCGCCCGATACAGTTTGTTCCACGCAACTAAGAAAAGAGAGAAAACATGGGCGCTTGCCAGTGTGGTCACACCAGAGATGAAGAGAAGAACTGCGACGGGACCCATAAGGTCGTAAAAGCAGTCAAAGAAGATATGGCTGAAAAGCTCGCGGCTAATGGTTTTCCTCACGCATCTGAATACGTGAAGAACAACTAGCGCCCTACTCAAAGTTTGGTGTGTTTTGCCTAACTATAGAAAATACTGAGCCTAACTAGGTAGAGTTTCGCGCATGTCCGATGCAGTCATAGTTTCGATCCGTGCGCTAAAGCGTTCCTTTGGCGAGGTGCGCGCTGTCGATGACATTGACCTAGATATTCGTGAAGGCGAGTTTTTAACTCTGCTTGGCCCATCAGGTTCAGGAAAGACGACCGTTCTACGCATGATCGCCGGTTTTGAGAAACCTGATTCAGGCACTATCACGTTGGCCGGCAAAGATGTTTCGCAATTGCCACCATATGAACGAGACGTAAATACAGTTTTTCAAGACTATGCACTTTTCCCGCATATGAACGTCTTAGAAAATATTGAATATGGATTGCGTGTAAAAGGGGTTTCGAAAGAGGAGCGTAGAACGCAAGCTCTAGTTGCATTAAAACAAATTCGACTAGAAGGTTACGAAGCTAGAAAACCTGCTCAGCTCTCGGGTGGCCAACGTCAACGTGTTGCACTTGCACGTGCACTTGTGAATAAGCCATCGGTTTTATTACTTGATGAACCACTCGGCGCTCTTGATCTTAAATTACGCGAACAGATGCAGATCGAACTAAAAGCCCTGCAACGAGAAGTAGGTATTACTTTTATCTTTGTTACCCACGATCAAGAAGAAGCGCTGACCATGAGCGACCGTATCGCTGTTTTTAATCACGGCAAGATCGAGCAACTTGGCGCCCCACGCGAGATATATGAAAACCCAAAGAGTGAATTTGTCTCGGAATTTGTGGGTCAAACAAATCGAATTGAACTTGATGGTAAGAAAATAAATATTCGCCCTGAATTTGTTTCAAGTGCGCATTCTGGGGCTGGGGATCGCTCAATTAAAGCAACTCTGCGCGATGAGATTTTCGTGGGGGCCACAACGCGCTATTTATTCGACACCGAGCCAGGGTTTTCAATGATTTCAACCCAACCAAATAACGGTCTAAAAATAGGTGATGCTGTGACTTTGTCCTGGCAGCGTGAAAAGGAATTCCTGGTTCAGTAATGAATTAGGTGGCCATATTCAACCGCTGAATATGGATGATCAAGATGGAGGTACAGATGCATAAGAAGCGTCTGTTTTCGCAGATAGCAGTTGCCTCAGTTGCAGCGCTAATTCTTGCCGGTTGTTCAAGTAGCAATGAAGCCGCTACAAACAGCGGAGTTCCAGATGTTCCAATGATGGAAAAACTTGGCGATGGTGAAGGCCAAGTAAATCTTGTCGCTTGGGCAGGTTATGTTGAAAATGGTTCTACTGATAAAAATGTCGACTGGGTAACTGGCTTTGAAAAAGAGACTGGTTGCAAAGTAAATGTAAAGATCGGGTCAACTTCAGATGACATGGTCGCCCTAATGAAGACCGGCGAATATGACGTTGTATCCGCATCAGGTGATGCATCACTTCGCTTGATCTACGGCGGAGATGTTGCTCCAGTTAATACAGATTTGATTCCGAACTACGCAGATATTTTCAGTAATCTGAAGCTGCAGCAATGGAACTCAGTTGATGGCGTTTCCTACGGTGTTCCTCACGGACGCGGTGCGAACTTGTTGGCTTACAACACAGATGTCGTTAAGCCAGCACCAACTTCATGGGCCTCAGTCTTTGATGCCAACTCGCCATATAAGGGCAAGATCACAGCATATGACTCACCAATTTATATTGCAGATGCTGCTCTTTACTTAATGAATACTCAGCCAGATCTTGGGATCAAATATCCATATGCACTAGATCAGAAGCAATTCGATGCAGCTATTGAAGTGCTAAAGGCACAAAAGCCATTGATCGGTGAATATTGGGGCGATTACCTAAAGCACGTTGCTTCGCTTAAGTCAGGTGGCACCGTTCTTGGTACTACATGGCAGGTCAATATCAACCTGGCGAAGAGCGAAGGCGTTAAAGTCGAAGGCATCAAGCCTGCTGAAGGTTCAACAGGTTGGTCTGATACTTGGATGATTTCTTCTAAGGCGAAGAATCCAAACTGTGCTTACATGTGGATGAATCACATTGCATCTCCTGCAGCTAATGCAGGCGTTGCTGAATGGTTTGGCGAAGCACCATCTAATGCCAAGTCATGTGACTTAACTGCAGATAAGAACCACTGTGCAACTTTTCATGCAGCAGATGATGCATATTGGGAAAATGTTTACTACTGGAATACACCAACCGAGACTTGCCTTGATGGCCGTACCGACGTGAAGTGCCTTCCATACGCCGAATGGGTCAAAGCTTGGTCCAGCCTGCGTAACTCATAAGTAATGGGCCGGGCGCAGTTAATTCTGCGCCCGGCTTTTTCTTTATTTGCAAGTTATTAAACGAATTTTAGAGTTGAAAAAAATTTAGTGAAAGGAGTGCTCATGCAAAGTATTGCCAACACAATGCATAAGAAGCCGAAGCTTCGATTAGTAGCACTTCTTACCGCACCAATCCTTTGGTTAGTTGTTGCTTATTTAGGTGCGCTAGCAACCTTGTTAGTAACAGCATTTTTTACGATTGATTCATTTACTGGCAATGTTGTTCAAACATTTAACTTGGGAAATTTCCAAGATATGTTCACAGATGCGGCATATAAAAACGTAGTTCTTAGAACTCTCGGCATCGCAATCTCAGTAACCGTAATCTGCACGATCCTGGCAATTCCGATGGCTTTTTATATGGCCAAGATTGCTAAACCTAAATCTCAAAAGATTTTAGTTGCCCTCATTCTCACGCCACTATGGGCTTCTTATCTAGTAAAGATTTATGCCTGGCGCACCATGCTTGAACCTGGAAACGGCGTTCTTGATTGGCTGCTTGGTCCAATTGGTTTCAACTCACCAGGTTTTGGCGGCCCCGCAATAATCATCGGACTTTCCTACCTTTGGTTGCCTTACATGATTTTGCCCATCTATGCCGGCCTGGAACGGCTACCAAATAACTTACTTGACGCATCTGGCGATCTCGGTGCACACAATTGGTACACCTTCCGCCGCGTTGTATTGCCCTTGATTTTCCCTAGCTTGGTTGCCGGCTCGATGTTCACATTTTCCTTAAGCCTTGGCGACTACATAACTGCAACCATCATCGGTGGAAAATTACAGATGCTTGGCAATGTGGTTTATCAAAATTTCAGTATTAATCTGCCTTTCGCCGCAACCATTGCAACTATTCCAGTCACGATAATGGCTATCTATTTATGGATGGTGCGTCGTACCGGCGCATTAGCGAGTTTGTAATGACGATCTCGAGAAATGCTCGCTTGCTTCTTGCTTCACTCCTGGGCGTGGGCTTGGCCTTTATCTATATTCCATTGACAGTTGTTGTTATTAATTCATTTAACTCCAGTCGCACATTTAGTTGGCCCCCACAAGAGTTCACCACTAAGTGGTGGACGATGGCACTTGATAACACTGGTGTTCGCGAGGCTCTTAAGTGGTCGATCCTTGCTGGACTTTTGGCCACGGCTATTGCCCTGGTTCTCGGCAGTTCACTTGCCTTTGCAGTTAGCCGTTATAACTTCTTTGGTAAAGAAGTAATCTCGCTATTAGTTGTACTACCTATTTCACTTCCAGGCGTTGTAACTGGAATCGCCCTTAATAATGCCTTCACCAAACAACTTGGCATGTCCACTGGCCTATTAACAGTAGTAATTGGTCATGCCACATTTTGTATTGTCGTTGTCTATAACAACGCAGTAGCTAGATTAAGACGCATGGGAACTTCACTGCAGGAAGCCTCAATGGACCTTGGTGCAAATGGCTTTACAACCTTTAGATTGATTACGCTGCCTAATATGGCCTCTGCTTTGTTGGCTGGCGGCCTATTAGCTTTCGGACTTTCTTTCGATGAGATTGTTGTTACAACTTTCACCGCAGGGCCTGGAATTGAAACGCTACCAATCTGGATCTATAACAACTTATTCCGCCCTAACCAGACTCCAATTGTTAACGTAGTTGCCGCCACTTTGGTCTTTATTTCAATCGTGCCGATCTACTTATCACAACGCCTAAGTAGTGACAGTTCATCGGGTGGCCGGTTTTCTTAACGCCTGACGATAATTATCTAGAAAGTTGAGCAATCGATAACAAAGCGGTATCTAACATCACTTGCAACAGTTCTGTCGTAAGCCTCATTTATGTAATCTGCGCTTATTACCTCTACTTCGCTAACTATGTTATTAGCTCCGCAGAAATCAAGCATCTCTTGTGTTTCAGGGATTCCGCCAATTAAAGAGCCCGACACAGAGCGCCTGCCATCTAAAAGAGATCCTGCACTAATGTTGTAGGGCTCGCTAGGAACACCAATGACTATTAAAGAGCCATCTGTTGCAAGTGTTGATAAATAGGGTTCTAGGTCTAAGTGGGCAGATACAGTATTTAAAATGAGATCAAAACGTTTCTGGTATCCAAGCTGCCAATCTGTTTTTCCAGTGTTAATAAAATCAGTTGCGCCAAAAGCCCTTGCATCACTTTCTTTAGAATCAGAGTGAGATAAAACGGTTACTTTGGCACCAAGGGCTACCGCAAATTTAACGGCCATGTGTCCCAAACCTCCGAGACCGGAAACTGCAACGTTGCTTCCTGGACCAACCTTCCATTTTTTTAGCGGGGAATAGGTAGTGATTCCAGCGCAAAGTAATGGAGCCATCGCTGCCATCTCAAGATTTGCGGGAAGTCTATAAGCGTAACTCTCTGGAATTACGAAGTAATTTGAATAACCACCAAAGGCAATCTGCTCGCTATTTCTCTCATAGCCGTTGTAAGTGTCGGTATATCCATTTAAACAATACTGCTGCAAACCAGCTAGACAGTTCGCACACTTTCTGCAGGAATCAATAAAAACTCCTACACCAATGCGATCACCAATTTTAAATCTTGATACGTCACTCCCAACTGAGGTTACTGTACCAACAAACTCGTGACCTGGAACCATAGGGAAATTTGCTTCTCCCCACTCTTCTCTTGCCTGATGAATATCAGTGTGGCAGATACCAGAGAAGTCAATTCGAAATCCAACATCATCACTTCTTAGCTCTCGTCTTTCAAAAGCGTATGGTTCTAATTTTCCCTTGGCCGACATAGCCGCGAAAGCTTTTGTTAAAGTCATGATTTCTCCCTAATTAATTGGCAAGATGTTACATTAAATAATATGAAACTTCTCTAAATCTTGATAGCAACCTGCCAAACTTTGCGAAAAGGGAGGAGGGAAAGGATTGTGAATAGAAGTGCGATAACCGGCACGATGAAAGATTTATCGGCACCATAATTATCGATCATGTATCCGGAAAGTGGGCCTGGGAGTGCGTTTCCGATTTGTAGGCCAGCGAGTACCCAGGCAAAAGATTCGGTGATCTTTGCGGCAGGAACTGATTTTTCAACTATTGCATAACCCGAAACCAGTATTGGTGCAACACCGAGGCCACTTAAGAAAAGCACAATCCCAAGGACTAGTATTGAATGCACGAAGAGCAGTGGAATTGTTAAGAAAAACATGGCTACAATCAAATAAACAAATTTCTGACCATTGGTTATCTTCGTTTCAATTGCGCCGTTTATGATTGCGGCAACGGCACTACCAGCTGACCAAGTCGCTAAAAGTATGCCAGTAGAACCTTTAGCATTGAGTTGATCGGCAAACGCAATAGTACTTAAAGTGGCAGACGCGAAGAATACGCCAAGGAAAATGTAGGGTACGAAAATCGCCCTAACGTATGGAATTTTAAGAACCGCTGACCTCTCCTCGCTTTTGACAATTGGGTAAGGTGGCGGTTCAGTTCTTTTCTGCAAAAGATAGAGTCCAGTCCCGACGCTCATAAAGGAAAATGCAAAATACATTCCAGCTTGAGGTGCAATTGAGATAGCTGCTGCAGATGCTATGAGGGGTCCAACAATAAAAACTATCTCATCAACAAGTGCTTCAAATGAATACGCAGTGTTGATGAGTTGACGACCATCTTCTTCCTTCTCCAGAGTGTGTAGCCAGCGTCGCCGTACCAGTCCACTGATATTGGGTAAGAATGCCTCTGCCATAAAAATGCAAGTCATCCAAATTAAGGTAGGAAAGCTGTGAGTGATTGTGTATATAAAAAGTAGGCCAAAAATGATGTATGGCGGAATAGTTAAACGCAAAACCTTTGCTTGGCCAATCTGATCAGCTTTTCGCGACCAGAGCGGGGAGAAGGCTGCATTAAGTAACGCTGCCCCAGTGGAGATTGACCCCGCCAATGTATATGAGTCTGTTTCGTGGAGCACAATAAAAGTGACTGATAAGTAAGTCATAGCGATTGGTAAACGTGCGATTAATCCGGGAATTGAGAAAGCGAGTCCACCCGGCGTTGCAAAAAGTTTGCGATAGGGCGTCAGCATGTTCAAACTCTAACGGTATGGGGGTATAAAAAGTTAAATATTATAAGTAATTTAACTAAAATTGAATTACAATTAAAATGACATCAATTTTGTGCAGGCAATAATCCCGTTCAGGAAAGAGCATGATGCAAAACATGAATCAGGACAGTGAGTTATATTTATTAGTCGATGGCGGAAAATCAAAGACTGAGGCAGTAATAATTGATTCAGCGGGAGTTGAAATTGCTCAGACTCGTGGACCTGGTTTAGAAATAATAGGTAGCGTCAATGGCTACGAACGTGTTGTAGATAGCTTGCGCAAAACACTTGACCAACTTCCACAAACACCAAGATTCGCTGGCGTTGCATTCGGACTAAACGGTGCTCAATCAGCGCCAAGTTTTAATCTGGCCGCTAAAGCAATCTCCTCTTTAGTCAAAGCAGATCGATTTACGATTGCGAGTGATGTCGTAATGAATTATCTAGGCGCGCTTGGAAATCAACCCGGCGTTGTTGTGGCAGCAGGAACGGGCTCCGTTGTAATGGCAATTTCCAGGCAAGGCGCTCCATTTCGCATCGATGGCGATGGCCCTTTATTTGCAGACCGCGGAAGCGGGCATGACATTGGTCGGCAGGGACTAAAGATTGCTGCGATGGTCGATGATGGGCTGCCCGGATCAGCCGCACTTCATAAAGCGATGATTAATCGATTCGGTACGCTGGAAAAGGCCGCGGCTAGCGTTTATGGATCAGTTAACCCAATTGAGCTAGTGGCCTCATTTAGTAAGAACGTGGCAGAGGCGGCGCAAGCAGGCGATGAAATAGCTGTGGAAATTCTGCGCGGAGCTGCTCAAGATCTAGCGATGAATGTGCAAGCAGCCGCTAGACGCTCCGAGTTAGCGGGCGCGTCATTTCCTTATTCCACCGCTGGTGGAATCTTTAACATTGGTCCACTAATAGAAAAACCATTCCACGATTTTATCGGCCAATATCTTCCTGAGGCCGAGTACCAAAAACCGTTAGGTGGCGCTATTGCAGGTGCCCAAATCATGGCTTTGAATAAAGCACCAGGGTTAGAGCAGGTAACCACTTGGGTTGGCGCAAACTAGTCCAACTTATTAGGTATACCAATTTCGTAACTGGACTAGTTAATAGTTCAAACTTGTCAATCGTAAATCATTGACTTTGATCTGAGCATGGTGAAACATTTGGCTCAACAAAAGTTTTGACGCTTCCATCAAACTACTTCGATTGGATGTAAATGAAAATTAAAAAAGCAAGTTTAGTTTTCGCAATGAGCCTGTCATTAATTGTTCCTACATCAATTGTAGCAACATCAGCTCAAGCGGCTCCAGTAACTCTTACAATTGATTCATGGCGTACAGATGATTCAAAAATTTGGAAAGAAATCATTATTCCGATTTACGAAAAAGCTAACCCTGGTGTGAAAGTTGTATGGGCACCTAGTCCTTCAAACGAATATGACTCTGCACTTAGTTTGCGAATGAAGAGCAAAACTGCCGCAGATGTAGTTATGTGTCGTCCATATGGATTAACTAAGGCCCTGATAAAGGATAAGCATTTAGTTCCATTAACTGGCTTACCTGGACTGACGAATTTCACAACACAATCAATGCAGTCTTGGTCAGATGCCAAAGGCATTCCATACTGCGTACCATCAGCTTCAGTAGGTGCAGGTTTCTACTACAATAAAAATATCTTTAAGGAATTAAATTTGACTGTTCCTAAGACTCAAGCGGAATTTATTGCAGTCCTTGAGAAGATAAAGAAAAGTGGAAAGTACATCCCGCTTGCAGCGACTGGTACCTCAGCAGATTCATGGATGCTAGATCAAATGGGTCTTCAATTAGTGGGACCTTATTACTGGAAGGGTGATGCCGGTGGAGTTGCCCTTGATAATGGCACAAGAAAAGTTACGGATCCAGAATACGTTGCTGCATTCGAAGCTCTAGCTTCATGGAAGCCATATCTTCCTAAGGCGTTTTCATCTGTCTCCTACTCAGATGCTGAGCAGCTATTCATTCTTGGCCGCGCTGCAATTGCAGCTGAAGGTTCATGGAGTGTAAAAGAAATGGCACCTCCAGGATCAAATGTTGGTGTATTTGGAGCTCCAGTAGCTAAAGCCGGTGACAAGCCATATGTTCAAGTGCTTGCAGATCATGGCTTTGGAATCAACGCTGCCAGCCCTAACCAAGCTGCAGCTAAAAAACTTCTTACTTGGTTTACAACTAAGGAGTTTGCGCAGGTATATGCCAACAACTTGCCTGGATTCTTCCCATTAAGCAAGGAGAAGATCACTATTGAGAATAAAACGGCACAAGCTTGGCTTAACCTTCGCGACGGTGCGATCATCAATGCACCTATCGGAATGGATAAGATGAATACGGGTACACCTAACTGGTTCTCTGTCACTACTAATCTATTAAATGTGATGATGACTACGAAGATGACCGGAAAACAGGCAGCGGCTGAACTACAAAAGTCGTTGGAATCCTGGTATCCACCACAGAAAAAGAAGTAAGTGAGGAAGGTGCTCAGACCCAAGGTGGGTCTGAGCACCTTCACCTTTTAAATTTTTCCAAGTTAACTGGGGGAGTACTTGAATTCAAAAACTTTGGTGCGTAGACGCCGCCAACTTTTATTGTTCACCTCGCCGGCCCTGGCTTTTTTTCTGCTTTTTGCAGTTTTTCCATTAATTTCAACTATTTACATCAGTTTCTACAAAGAAGATAAATTTGTTGGTTTAGATAACTTTGTATTCCTATTCACCAATGATGAAGCAAGCGAGAGACTCCTCTACGCATTTTTGCATAACTGCCAATTTTTCCTAATTGCGGCATCGATCCAACTTCCAACAGCTCTATTTATGGCAGCCCTATTGACCTCGGGTCGAGTTAGACGAATGACCAGTTTTTATCGCACATTACTATTTATTCCAACCACCCTCTCGGTTGTAATTGTTGGTTTCATTTGGCGATTAATCATCAGCCCACTTTGGGGAATAGTTGACTATCCACTGCTTGGGGAACCAGCTACTGCGCTTCCAACAATTACCTTGATGTCAGTCTGGCAATATTTAGGAATTCCTATGGTTTTTCTTTACAGCGCACTGCTTTCAATTCCAAGTAATGTTATCGAAGCTGCTCAAGTGGACGGTGCATCAGATCTACGAATTTTCTTTCGAATTAAAATCCCGCTCATTGCGCCTCAAATTGGGATTATTACGATTTTAACTTTTATCTGGACTTTCAATGGCTTCGATATAATTTATGCCCTAAATGGTGGAATGCCTGGTCCGGACTATGCCACTGATGTTCTGGGCACACTGTTCTATCGGACTTTCTTTGGTTGGGGCGCTGATCTAGGAAACCAGAATCTCGGCGCTGCAACAGCGACCGTAATATTCTTCATTATTTTATTGGGCACAGCAGCATATTTTGCGACTGTGCAACGCCGATTGAAGGTAAGCCAGTTATGACCCAGAAAAAAAGCAGGTTTCAAGTTAGATCTAAGAATCTCTCAGTCCACCTATCTTTGATATTTTTTGTGATACTGGCAATTGGGCCGATATTTATAATTCTAATAAATTCATTCAAAACTATGGACGGTATTTTTACTGGACCACTAAAGCTTCCAAACTCTGAGACCTTCACCTTAGATGGATTTAAACGTGCAGTCGCACAAGGAAACTTTGTTAGAAATTATGCCAACAGCACAATTATTACTATAGGTTCAACTCTATTTACAGTGATTTGTTCCTGCTTAGCAGCTTATGGAATCACTGAATACACCACAAAACTTTCGAAAATGATTGCAGGTTTATTTACAATTGGCATCATGTTGCCAGTTACGTTGGGCACTATTGTAATAATAAGAATGATGAATAAATTAAATATTTTGAACACTCATCTCTCTCTCATTCTTGTTTATGTAGGAATTTCTGTACCTCTTGGGGTAATTTTAATGGTGACTAATTTTCGAGCGATTTCTAATGAACTCAAGGAAGCAGCGCGCATTGATGGCGCAAATGAATTTAGAACTTTCCTAATAGTTCTTCCACTAGTTATGCCAGGTGTAGCTGCGGTTGCTGCGATCACGATGCTGCCTGTATGGAATGACTTATGGTTCCCATTAATTCTGACCGCAGGACCTAAAACTCAGACTTTAACCCTAGGTATCCAGCAATTTGTTGGTACCTACAATAACGATTGGCAGGCTCTCCTCGCAGGCTTAGTGCTGAGCGCAATTCCGCTGATCCTCCTATTCACAATCTTCTCGAAGCAATTTATTAAGGGTCTTTCAGATGGGTACGGCAAGTAAGGATTTCCGGTTTCCAATCTAATTAGGGAGTGCAAATGAAGATCAATCGCGCTGAAGAGATAGATTCAGCTTTAATTGCAGAATTAATCGCACACTTGGGATTAGATGCGGTCAAGCGCCAACTGCCGGAAATAAAGGCAGCCGCAAAGTTGATCTTTGATTCTGTTACCAGCGGTGGAAACATATTTACTTTTGGTGCCGGTCATGCTCAAGCACTGGCAATGGAGTTTTCCAGTCGCGCAGGTGGCCTGGCGATTTTTCAGTCGATGCATCTTCAAGATATCCGTGAAGAGCGTCGAGATGCCTTCTGGGATCTGCGTGATTCCCAACCTGAACGAATTCCAGAAAATGGTATTAAAGTTTTAGATCATCACCAGGTAAAAGAAAATGACGTTGTGATTATTGCCTCGCAATCGGGGCGCAATGGGGCAATCGTAGAGATGGCACTTGAATGCAAGAAGCGCGGTATCAAAGTGATTGGCTTAAGTTCGAATAAACACAGCGAATCAGTTGATTCAAGACACCCATCGGCCTTGATGCTAAGCGATGTAGTCGATCTAGCCCTTGATAATGGATCAGTAGTCGGAGATGCTGTCGCCGAACTAGCCGATGGCAAGAGCATTTGTTCGGCTTCAACGGTTTGTTTTGCACTAATTGCACAGGCGATAAACGCTGAAGTCACCAAGCTGTTTATGCTAAATGCTTTGCCGGCACCATTGCTGGTAAGCGCCAATTTGGATCATGGCGACAAGGCAAATTCACCGCTGAAGTTTCCAGCAATCAAAATTTAGTAGGGCAGAGATTGCAATCTGGCACTTGTGTAATTAGGAACGCTCGAATCGTCTTGCCAGATTCGGTCATTTCTCTGGGGTATCTGGAAATCGTTGAGGGCAGAATTGTAAAAATCGCTGAGGGCGAAGCCCATTCGAGTAGCACCGATTTAGTTTTTGACGCTCAAAACGCAACTTTAACGCCTGGTTTTATAGATCTCCACGTGCATGGCGGAAATGGTGGAGCTTTCACATCAATTGATCCGGCTGAGCACAACTTAGCCCGAGAATTCCATCTAAAAAATGGAACCACATCAATGTTGGCATCTACCCACACCACAGAATTCTCAAGTTTGTTAGCAATTTTAAGTTCCTTAGCGGCAAGTTCGAGATCAAATAAAAATGGTTCCAAAGTTTTAGGTATTCATACCGAAGGACCATTTATCTCAGAACACAAGCCTGGTGCGCACGTGGTTGCACAATTGAAAGCAGCTGATTTGTCAGCAATTGACCAAGTTATTTCAGCGGCCGATAATTTCATTTCGATGGTAACGGTAGCTCCAGAGATTACTGGTGGGGTAGAGCTAATTACCTATCTAACGAAGAAGAATATTATTTCCGCAATTGGTCATACCAATGCCACCTATACGCAAGCAGTCGCAGGAATAAAAGCAGGAGCAAGGTCTACTACTCACTTATTCAACGCTATGTCAGCACTTTCACACCGTGACCCCGGTACCGTTGGCGCCATTCTGGATCACGATGAGATTTTTGCGGAATTGATATTAGATGGAATTCATCTTGATGAAGCGATTTTTAGAATAGCTGTAAAGTGCAAAGGTGTCGATCGAATTAATTTAATTACCGACGCCACATCTTTGGCAGGGCTGCCAGATGGAAATTATGGCGAAGTGCCAGATAGAGCGGTAACAAAAACAGGTGGAAAGATCGTGGTTGCTGGCACGGAAACTTTGGCCGGAAGCGCACTAGATATGAATATGGTCTATAAAAATGCCGCCAAATTTGCGCAATTATCTCTATCGGAATTGAGCAAAATATCCTCACTAAATGCTGCAAAGATTTTAGGCATGGAATCAGAGATTGGTTCGATTCAAATTGGAAAACTAGCCGACTTAGTGCTTCTTGACTCAGAGCTCAATGCATGTGCGACCATGATTGAAGGTCAGTGGCAGTACGTCAATGATGATTGGAAAGCAGCGCTAAGCAGTAAGTGACCAGCGGATTTCATCAGCTAACTCAGCCAGCGTCATATCTAGACCATTTCCAAAGATGCGAGTTGGATCTGAATTAAGAGTTGCCCGAATCGAACTGATCTTGGTTAAGTCACCTGCTGATCCTTTTAGATTTGAATTTGCAGAGACGCCACAGCTACTTAAAATCTGGGCAACTTCGAGAAATGCCGTTCCAACCGCTTCATATTTGGTCAGCCATTTTAAGGATTCTTCGCGCCATTGTGGCTTTGAAAATGTTGCTGATTTGATGGTTGCCACATCACTGATCATCTGATTCGCGTGGTCTGCAACTAGTTTTCCAGCTTGAGTTGGTTTACCGGTTTTCCACATAAACGAAGCTGCCTCTAGCATCGCACCAAAATCTGGGGCCGGATTTACTCGCAAGCAAGATTCAAAACACGCCCGCAATAGATTTCGAAATGCAGCGCGATCGTCAGAATTTTCCATTAACAAAGTAAGTGAATACTCCCAAGCTGCTTGGGCGTCATACCCCTGCGTATCCCACAAATAATCACCGATAGTGCTTAGTGAAATTAGTGAGAGTTCAAATCGATCCATGGGATTGGCAAAGTAGCCAAGGGAATGGTTTTCTAAACCTTTTTCACGTCCTTCAATCGGACCAACATGTAATTCGTGCAGCATGGCCACATCGTTTACTGGGTAGTTATCCCAGTACAACGGAACATGGTTGGTATTTGCTTTAAAGACTTTGGCATCTGAGACATCAAGATATTCAGAACAAATTTCGCGTCCGGTCCAGATCAGGGCCAACGCAGGATCAAGTGCCTGGCCAAACTCGGTTATGTATTCCTCAGTAGCTTTACCGTGATACTGCATTGGGCAGATTGCTAAAGTATTTGCCGCATCAAGTTTCTTTACTTCAGCCCAGACTGCGTTGCAGTAGTAACTGTGAGCCTGCATGATTGAATCAAATTTCTCGACATCGTTCGCACTTTGCAGACGGGCTGGAATATCGTCGAGGAATAGGCCAAATTCACGAACCCCGATACTGTGCAACTGTCTAAAGCGCACCATAATCGCCTCGACATCACGCGAATCGCAGTATTCAACGGTCAATCCGGGGGAGATAGCAACTGCAACGGTGACTGCGTTTTTGCTAGCTTCGGCCATCAACTCTGAAACTCGACCTAAAAAGTCTGCGCTGAGCGGTGAGCGCCAGTCGTATCGGTGCCATGGATCATCTTTAGGTGCTAGTAAGTATCGATTGAAACCAAAGTCAGAGAAGTGAGCTAGCCCGCGCAATCTTTGTTCGTGACTCCACGGAGTTCCGTAGAAGCCTTCGATTACACCCCTAACTTTAAAGTCAGGTGAATGCTGGTGATTTGTAACTGAGGTACTTGTTAATAGAGACTTAAGCAAAACATTAAGTGCATAGCGGAATCCTGCATATGTTGATCGTTCAATATTCGCTTTCTTATCTGGTGATAGCGAGGTACTAACTATTGATTCTTCGGCAGCGAGTTTAGGGTTATCAGTAACAGTTATCTCGTTATATCCTGAGTTCAGAAACACTTGGTGGCGCTGAGTAAAACTCTCAAAAAGCGCGCCTTCTTCAGCAGTTGCTCCGATTAAATTACTCATGACACATCCTTTTCTCTGATATCTATTTCCAAATTGTCTCGGTTAGGAGACAAGTTAAATTTATATTGATCACCTACATAAACACATTCAGCCAACATAATTATTCGACCATTTTGATCTAGGTCAATCATGGTTAGCTCCAAGCAAGCTTTATTCTTCTGAATCTTCAATTGATCAGCTAATTCTTGACTTGGAATAGACGCAGCCAGACTTGTATTGGCATTGATAATTCTGATTCCATATCTTTCGCGTAAAAGTTGATAAAGCGAGCCAGCTAGGTCTGGTTCTTCTATATCCGGAAAGTA
>Ga0214917_10002803_pt1 | contig 20850 bp, 21 predicted proteins | sample LL_1208_BB_MetaG_FD_177983 | JGI IMG/M metagenome (GOLD analysis project Ga0214917, IMG submission 177983) | Freshwater microbial communities from Lake Lanier, Atlanta, Georgia, United States - LL_1208_BB | ecosystem: Environmental > Aquatic > Freshwater > Lake | place: USA: Georgia | collected...
GAGGCGGGCTACGGAGAGCCCGCCCTACCTGGCGTTCAACAAAGAATGGTCAGCACGCAGCCAGTGCGGCTTGGATCTTGGCGAAATCGGGAAGTTCTAGCGGGGTAGGGGTTTGCTCGGAGTGCTTGATGACGCCGTTCTTGTCGATGACGAAGGCGGCGCGGGCACTGACGGAGCCCAGTCCGATCAGATCGGGTAACAGGGTGCCGTACTTTTTGCTGACTTCCTTGTTCAGGTCGCTGAGGAGCGGGATCTTGATCTTCTCCTTCTCGGCCCAGGCTTCCTGGGCGAAGGGGGAGTCCACGCTGATGCCGTAGACGGCCGCGTCCAGCTTCTCGTAGGCGGAGAGACCGGCGGAAACATCGCACATCTCCTTCGTGCAGACGCCGGTGAAGGCGAGAGGGAAGAAGAGCAGGACGGTCTTTTTCTTGCCGAAGTTGTCGGAAAGTTTGACGTCCTTGGGGTCGCCCCCGCGTTTGGTCTTGAGGGTGAAGTCGGGTGCTTTGCTGCCGGTGGAGAGGGCCATGTTCTTTTCCTCCTGGGGTTTAGTTTCTGCCCGGGGCGCCATTGGTGCCTCCGGCCTCGCGGAGGACGGCTTTCCGGGAAAGTTTCACGCGGCCCTTGTCGTCGACGCCGATGCATTTGACCTCGAGGAGGTCGCCCATCTTGACGGCGTCCTCGACGCGGGCGATGCGGGCCTCGGCCAGCTCGGAGATGTGCACGAGGCCATCGCGGCCGGGGAAGATTTCGACGAAGGCGCCGAAGTCTTTGATGGAGACGACGCGACCCTTGTAGGTCTTGCCGACCTCGATCTCTCCGGTGAGGCCGGAGATGAGTTCCTTGGCACGGGCCATGGCGGGGCCGGAGTTGGCGTAGATGCGGACGGTGCCGTCATCATCCACGTTGACCTCGGCACCGGTCTCGGCGCAGATGCCTTTGATGGTCTTGCCCCCGGGGCCGATGAGGAGGCCGATCTTGTCCTGCGGAATCTTCACCATCTCGATCTGCGGGGCGTACTTGGAGATCGTCGAGCGGGCCGAAGGGATCACCTTGCCCATGAAGTCGAGGATCTGGCTGCGGGCATGGGTAGCCCGGTCGATCGCGTCCTTGAGGAGGGAGAGCGGCAGGCCGGGGAGCTTGAGATCCAACTGGAAACCGGTGACGCCCTGGCGGGTGCCGCAGAGTTTGAAGTCCATGTCGCCGAAGTGGTCCTCACTGCCAATGATGTCGGTGAGGAGTTGGTGGCGAAGGAGCTTGGTGCCGGAGGCGTCGTGCTCCGTGACGAGGCCGACGCTGATGCCGGCGACGGGGGCCTTGAGGGGCACGCCGGCGTCGAGCAGGGCGAGGGTGCCGCCGCAGACGGAGGCCATGGAGGTGGAGCCGTTGGACTCCATCACCTCCGAGGTTACGCGCAGGGCGTAGCCGAACTCGGCCGAAGAGGGGATGACGGGCTCGAGGGAGCGCTCGGCAAGGGCGCCGTGGCCGATCTCGCGCCGGTTCTGGCCGCCGAAACGGCCGGTCTCGCCAACGGAGAAGGGGGGGAAGTTGTAATGCAGGATGAAGCGCTTGGTGCTTTCACCGCCGGTGTAGGCGTCGATCTCCTGGGCTTCTTCCAGCGGGCCGAGGGTGGCCAGGCAGACGGCCTGGGTCTCGCCGCGGGCGAAGAGGGAGGAGCCGTGGGCGCGGGGGAGGAAGCCAACCTCGCCGGAAAGGTTGCGAACCTGGTCGGCCGGGCGGCCGTCGCAGCGCTTGTTCTTGTCGAGGATGGAGGTGCGAAAGGCCTTTTTCTGGAGGTAGTCGAAGGCCTGGGAGATCTCGAACGGCGTGGCCGCGGGGAACTTCTCGAGAATCTTGGTCTTCACCTCTTCCTTGAGGGCTTCGACGGCCTTATGGCGCTCGACCTTGGAAGGCTGGTAGATGGCGGCCTCGATGCGGGAACCGGCGACGGAGTAAGCGATCTCGAGGAGCTCGTCCTTCACGAGCATGAGCGGGGCCTGGCGCTTGGCCTTACCGCAGGAGGCGGCGAGTTCCTTTTGAATCTTGATGATCGGCTGGATGGCGGCGTGGGCGTGCTCCAAGGCGGCCTTGAAGTCGGCCTCGGGGAGTTCCTTGCCGGAACCCTCGATCATGAGGGCTTCGTGCTCGGTGCCGACGTAGACGAGATCGAGATCGCTCTCGGCGAGTTCGGGGTGGGTGGGGTTGACGATGAATTTGCTGCCAACGCGGGCGACGCGGACGCCGGCGATCGGACCGGCCCAGGGGATGTCGGAGACCATGAGAGCGGCAGAGGCGCCGTTGATGGCGAGGATGTCAGGATCGTTCAGGCCGTCGGTGCTGAGGAGGATGGCGATGACTTGCGTGTCGTAGAAGTACCCCTTCGGGAAGAGGGGGCGGAGGGGCCGATCGACCATGCGGCAGGTGAGGATTTCCTTTTCGGTGGGGCGGCCTTCGCGGCGGAAGTAACTGCCGGGGATGCGGCCGGCGGCGGCGGCCTTTTCCTTGTATTCGACGGTGAGGGGGAAGAAGTCCTGGCCTTCCTTGACCTTGGTGGCGGAGACGGCGGTGACGAGGATGATGGTTTCGCCCATGGTGACGAGGGCGGCGCCGTCGGCGAGTTTGGCGTATTTGCCGGTTTCGATGTGGAGGTCGCGATCGCCAACGCGGGCGGTGAGGGTGGTGGGTTTGCTCATAGGATTTGGATGCCGCAAGAAGGGCCGCCGCAACGAGGAAAAGATGCGGACGGGGGAGGGAGAATCCGGAGCCGGTCGAAGGCGGCTTTCAGAGGACACAGCGAAGGCCGGTGAGCCTGCGGGGTGTCATCTGCCCAGCCGTGGGCCGACAGAGGGTTCCCTTTTCTCGGGGACTTGGGGGTGGGGTGTCCGGGTGGGTTATTTCCTCAGGTTGAGTTTCTCAAGAAGGGAGCGATAGCGCTTGGGCTCGGTGCGGTGCAGATAATCGAGGAGGCGGCGGCGACGGCTGACCATGGCGAGGAGGCCTCGGCGGGAGGCGAAGTCTTTGACGGACTTCTGCAAATGGGCGGTGAGGTGGTTGATCCGGTCCGTCAGAAGGGCGATTTGAACATCCGAAGAGCCGGTGTCCTTCTCATGCAGGCGGTGGCCGGTGATGATCTTACTTTTCGTCGCGGTAGCCATAAGGTAATTCAGCATCATATGAGAAACAGGCGTGGAGTCAACGGTTTAAGAATTGCGGATTTCGGATGGCGGATTGGGGATTTGGCGAAGATCGGAGTTCGTAGATGGAAGATTGGGGGTTTTCCATCTCCGAGCTGCCATCTCCCATCTTCGGCAAGGCGGATGGCCCTGTGCTGGTGGGCTGTTCTGATGGGGATGGTGAGCTTGGCCGCGGCGCAGGAGGCTGGGTGGAAGGAAGATCTGGCGCGGATGGGGTTTGAAGTGCCGATCGACGAGCTGGAGAAGGGGGAGGTCGTGGGACAGAAGTGGATGGTCAAGGGTGCCGGTCCGGGATTTTTGGGGGCGCGGGCGTTCTTCATCGCTCCGGCTGAGCCCAGGGTGGTGGCGAAGAAGGTTTTGGAGTTTGATCCCACCCGCGGAAAAACATTGGAGTGGGCGTCGGAGGGATCTGTAAAAATTTACGAGCCGTTTCCCCGTCCGCCGACCGCGGAGGATTGGACGAGGCTGCGCGAGGCCTTGGCCAAGCCCCCTTTTGATCTTTTGCTGCAAGTGGGTGAAAGGAGAGAGGGGAGCATTCATTTGCACCCCGAGGAGATGCAAAAGGTGGAATCGGGCAAGGTCGATGGATGGGTCCAGGTTCTCGAGGCCCGGATCCAGACGTATCACCGGGGCGGATGGAAGGAGAATGCAGGAGTGCCGGCCGGGGAAAATCGGTTGATTGATTTTGATGAGAATCTGCGGGAGGTGATGAAGGAGAACGGGCCGGTCCGGGACGAGTTTCGCCGGGTGCTGACGGCGCTGGCTTACGGCGGGCAGGATAAGAAGGAGCCGGTGGAGGTTCGGGACTACTGGCAGCTCATGGAGGTGGATAAGTCGCCGGCGGTCGCTTTGGGGTGTGCGGTCATGAAGGAAGGAGTGGGTGGGCGGTTTGAAGTGGCGGACATGCATTACTTTGCCTCAAACGGTTATTATGGGGCGGTGAGTTTGTACGGCATATGGCCCTATAAGGAAGGTAAGTCCTTGGTTTGTCGGATTGATGCTGTGGAGACAGACCCTTATCAACTGACCCAGGCAACCGCCCGGATGATCGGGGAGGGGCTGTTCATGAGGGAAGTGAAAGCTGGTTGCCAGACTATTTTAAGCAAGATTCAAGGCTCTTAAAGCTGCTCAATTTGGCTTGGAATCAGGGATTTAGGCTCTAAGAAGATTTCGTGCCCATCAGGATCACATTTCTTAAAATATTGATGATCAATGCCATATGCATTGGATGGGTGTTTTTTGGGGTGGCTCAAGAGCAGCCGATGTCGGATCCTTTGGAGGCGGAGGAGTTTCAAGATCCTTTGGCTCCGACCATGAGTCCGGGTCGTGGGGCTCTGGCGCCGCAACGGGCCACGGAATCGACGGAGGAATGGGGAATCCAGATGGCTTTGGATTACGGTTATGTGGGATCCGCCAGTCTGACGAAAGGATTGGGAACGGCAACGGAGCAGTCGGCGGAACTTTCGGTGATTGCGGATCGCCGGATCCAGGACGACCTGGTTTTTCTGATGGGCGGGAACTGGCAGACCTTTTCCTGGGGCTACAACGGATCGAACATCCCCCTGCCAAACAATCTCCAGGCGTTAAACATGATCTTGGGATTCGACGTGGCCCTCGACGAGGGGAACGAATGGAACATGCGAATCCAGATCGATCCGGGCGTGTATGGAACCTGGCAGGGTCTGGGTTGGCACCAGGTCAACGTGCCCGGCGTGGCGGCGTTTTCGAACATCGTGAATGAGGATTTCCAGTGGTTTATTGCGATCCGGGCGGACATTTTCCAGTTTTTCCCGGTGATTCCGGTGCCCGGAATCCGCTGGCAGTTTGCCAAGGACTGGGTGCTGAACGGGACCGCGCCCAAGCCGGCGATCCAGTGGCGGGCAATGGAGGGCCTGACGGCATTTGTTGGTGGCGATATTCTCAACGTCAATGCGCGTTTGGCGGATAGCGACCCCAACACCCTGGGAGGCCGAAGCCTCGCGGGCACTTTGGTGAACTATTTTGAAGGCCGGGCGGGGGCGGGCATTGAGTACCAGGTCACCCCGGAACTGGCCCTGCAACTGGAAGGGGGGGCGGTGGTGTGGCGAACGTACGACTTTTTCCGGATCAACGACAACGTGAGAAGCACGATGGCCCCTTACGTGCAGGCGGCCATTCGCGGACAGTTTTAAATTGATGCGCTGGCCCGAGCGGGCGGCGAACGCGTTTCCACTTTGGATCGGGTTGGCGGCCGTACTGGCCTGGTTTCAACCGGGCTGGTTTGCCTGGTTCCGGGGCGGCTGGGTGGTGGGAGCGCTGGGAGTGGCCATGCTGGGGATGGGACTGACCCTGACGTGGGAGGATCTCTTCCGGGCGGTGCGTATGCCGGGTCAGATCGCGTTGGGTTTCGTCCTCCAGTACACGGTGATGCCTTTCATGGGATGGATGGCGGCACGATGGCTGGACCTGCCGCCGGCTTTGGCGGCCGGGGTGATCCTGGTGGGGTGCTGTCCGGGAGGAACGGCCTCCAACGTGGTGAGTTACCTTGCGCGGGCGGACGTGCCGCTCTCGGTTTTGATGACGGCCGCCTCAACCCTGGCGGCGGCGGTGATGACACCTTGGCTGACGGCGTGGCTGGCGGGGTGTTACGTGGAGGTGGATCGCTGGGGTTTGGCGCTTTCGACCCTGCAAGTGGTGGTTTTGCCGGTCTTGGCGGGAGTGGCTTTGCGGGCCAAGGCGGGGCGGGCGACGGAACCTCTATTGGTCTGGTCCCCGCTGGTGGCCGTTCTGGCGATCGGAATGATTGTGGCCGCGACCTTGGCGCAAAATGTGGCGGGACTGCGGGAGGCAGGTGGGCGGTTGCTGGCAGCGGTGTTGATCCTTCACACAGGCGGGTTTGCCCTAGGTTGGGCGTTCAGCCGTCTGGCGCGGCAGAAGGAAAAGACGGCACGGACAATTTCCATCGAGGTGGGAATGCAGAATTCGGGTCTGGGGGTGGTTTTGGCCCAGCGTCATTTTCCGGATCCCCTGAGCGCTTTGCCGGCGGCCATCAGCAGCGTGGTCCACTGTCTCATGGGAAGCTTGCTGGCGGGCTGGTGGCGGTGGCGGGATGGTTGTCAGGCGGGCCAGAGACCCTAAAATCGTCTGATGAGATTTTTTGCCTGGGCGTGCGGCTGGCTGATGTTGGGAATGACGGTTGGGGCCGAGATCGATGAGGCGGAGACCAGTGCCGAGCAGGGGGCCAGACGCAACATCACCCTTGGGGCGATGTTTCAAGAGGAGTTTCGGCAAAAGGAGGGGGTACAGGAGTTGAAGGGTGGCATTCTTTACAAGGTGGAGGTTAGCGGAAGCGGCAAGACGCCGAAACTCAGCGACCGGGTGAAGGTGCACTATGAGGGGCGGCATGTTGATGGGCGGGTGTTTGACAAGTCGAAGGGGGAGAAACCCCAGGAGTTCCGGGTGGATCGGACCGTGGCGGGCTGGCAAGAGGTTTTGCCTTTGATGCGGGAGGGAGACAAATGGGAGGTGGTGGTGCCTTCGCACCTGGCTTACGGGGCCAAGGGAACCCCGTACGGAAACATCGGCCCCAATGAGACGCTGATTTTCACCATTGAGCTGGTGAAGGTTTTGGATCCTGGTGAAAAAAGCGCCCCGCTCGGTTCCCCCTGATCAAAGAATCAGCATGGCATCCCCGAAACTGTAAAAGCGGTAATTTTCGCGGATCGCGTGCTGGTACGCCCGTAGGGCGAGTTCGGCCCCGGCAAAGGCAGCCACCAAAAGAAGGAGAGTGGAGTGGGGGAGATGAAAGTTCGTCAGAAGACCCTCCACTCTTTTGAAACGGTAGGGCGGGTAAATGAAGGCCCGGGTGGTGCCAGCATGCGGGCGGAGATGGGGGGCTGACTCCAGAACCCTCGCGGAGGTCGTGCCGACGGCAATGACGCGACCAGCCGAGGCAATTTTTTGCTCCAAGCCTGGGCCGATTTCGTATTTTTCCTCGTGCATCAGGTGATCGCGGAAATCACGTGTTTTGATGGGGCGGAAGGTGCCAAGACCGACATGGAGGGTGACGAAGGCATGATTCAGTTGCGAAAGGAGTTCCGGGGTGAAATGAAGCCCGGCGGTGGGGGCGGCGACAGAGCCGGGGGTCCGGGCGTAGGTGGTTTGGTAAGCGGAGATATCGGAAAGATCGAAATCCGGACGTCCTTGAGCCTTGCGGGATTTCAGGATGTAAGGGGGCAGCGGTGGGCGTCCGAAAGCGTTCAGGTCAAAGTTTTCGACGAGAGAGCGGACGACGAGCTGGCCCCCGGGAATGGTTTTTTCAACCCGCAGGCTAGGGGAATTTCCGCGAGAACCTTCCAGAGGATCCGGAAAAAGGTCTGTGCCCGGGGCCAGGCGTTTGGCTGGGGTGCCAAGGGCGGTCCACCAACCCGGACTGGTTTCCTCCAGAAGGAGAAGTTCTGTCCGATTTTGGGAGCAAATCAGGCGGGCGGGGATGACCTTGGAGTTATTGAGGATCAGGAAATCCCGTGGATTGAGGAGGTTGGGGAGGTCGCGGATATGATGGTTGGAAATCCTTTGGGTTTCCCGCTGGACCAGAAGAAGGCGTGCGGAATCCCGTGGCTCGGCCGGTGAGGTGGCCATAAGATCGGGAGGAAGTTTATAGCCCATGAGGGAGTCCAGGAACGGGGATGGGCTTCCCGTTTGACAGTCATGAAATGTTGGGCGATCTTTCATCCATGCAAACCATCTTCCGTCGGCTTCGCAAACTCAAGGCAAACTCCTTCACCCTGGTCGAGCTCCTGGTGGTGATCAGCATCATCGGCCTTTTGGCCGGTTTGGCGGTACCCGCCATTCAAGGGGGACTGGACAAGGCCAAGCAGCAAACGGATGTCTCCAACGCGCGTCAGCTGGGGATCATCCTTTTCGGTGAGGCGAACGACAACAACGGCATGTATCGGAGAAACCTTGAACTTACCAACACCAACGTGGGTGCCACGATCGATGTTTTCAAAGGTCTCTTTGCCGACAAGGTTTTGACTTCGCCGAAAATTCTTGCGGGGAACGGGGTTGTGGCAGCCACCTCCACGAACAATCTGAGCGCGGCGAATGTTGCCTGGGCCTACGGTAACGGTTGCGACACATCGGATGATGGCGAGATTCCGTTGCTCATCACCAAAGGAACAGATGCGGCTTTCGGGCAGGCCGACATAACCCCTGACAAAGCCAAGTGCCCCTGGAAAGACAAGGGCGTGGTGATCTACTACATCGGCAACAATGCCACCTTCAAAAAAACTTCCTCCGGAAAAATCTCCGGTGCCCTCACCACCAACAAACCGGCCAACACTTCAGCCAAAATCGCCGATCCCAGCTAAGACCTAGCCTAGGCGTCGGAGGGCATCCTGGAGGGTGGAAATAAAGTCCTCGTAGTTTTTCCACCGGCTTCCGGGTTGTTTCTGGAGGCAGGTATCCACAGTGAAGACTGTTTGTTCATTGGCTTCCGGGCATAGGCTGCGCAGGGAGGGGGGGCGGTCGTAGAGATGCCGGCGGGCCACTTCCTCGGCGGTCGCGGCCTCAAAAGGCGCCCTTCCTGCCAAAGCGTGATACAAGGTGGCACCCAGCGAATAAATGTCGCTGCGAACATCCTCCTCTTCCCGATTCAAACGCTCGGGTGAAACATAATAAGGAGTTCCCCAGATCTCGTCCTGCTGACCTAAAGCGGATTGGGCTCCGGCGGCCAAACCGAAATCTGCCAGCTTCGGAATGTCGCCACGGCCGAAAAGAATGTTGCCCGGTTTGATGTCCCGGTGAATCAGGCCGGTTTCCTCATGGGCAAACTGGAGGGCCGAGGCGATTCCGATGCCGATTTCCAAAACCTCCCGTTCCGGCACTTTGCCCCCTGCATCCATCTTTTGTTCCAAACTGGGTTGGTCGAGGTGCTCCATGACAAGGTAAAGACGGCCCGCCTGTTCGCCCAGCGTATAGACCCGGATGATGTTGGGGTGGGCCAGGGACGCCGTGACCTCGACCTCCTGGAGAAATTTTTGGGCAAAAGCAGGATCCTCGCTCAAGTCGGCGCGAAGAATTTTTAGCGCCACTTTCCGGTTGAGTCCGGAATCCCTGGCCAAATACACCGTGCCCATGCCTCCCTGACCCAGTTCCTGCTCCAGCTGGTAATTGCCAAACCAAGCCGCCGTGGAGGTCTTGGATCCCGCCATGGAGGTACCATGCCCCGAAGGAGGGGGGTAGGCGAGTCCTCGGCTTGCGTTGGAAAAGGAAAGATCCTAGCCCAGAAGAATGCCGATCAGTGTGGTTACGGGAGGAGCGGGATTTCTGGGATCCCACCTTACGGATCGCCTGCTCCGGGAGGGCCATCAGGTCTTGGCGGTGGATAACCTGATCACGGGCAACGAGCGCAATCTGGACCATCTATCCGGCAACCCAAAGTTTCGCTTCCTCCGGCACGATGTCACCCAGTTCATCGCGGTGGAAGGACCGGTGGATTTTGTCTTTCATTTTGCCTCTCCCGCCAGTCCCATCGACTATCTCGAGCTTCCCATTCAAACTCTCAAGGTGGGTTCCTTGGGCACCCACAACGCCCTGGGTCTGGCCAAGGTCAAAGGGGCCCGGTTTCTGCTGGCCTCCACCAGCGAATGTTATGGAGATCCGTTGGTTCATCCGCAAAAGGAGGACTATTGGGGCAATGTGAACCCCATCGGGCCCCGCGGGGTTTACGACGAGGCCAAGCGTTTTGCCGAGGCCATGACCATGGCCTATCACCGCTACCACAAGGTGGACACCAAGATCGTCCGCATCTTCAACACGTACGGCCCCCGGATGCGGTTGCGCGACGGACGGGTGGTTCCCGCCTTTATCGGACAGGCCCTGAAAGGGGAGCCCCTGACCGTGTTCGGGGATGGCAAACAGACAAGAAGCTTCTGTTTTGTCAGCGATCTGATTGACGGGATTTACCGCCTCTCGCAGTCGGATTTTCACGAGCCGGTCAACATTGGGAATCCGCTGGAGCTGACCATCCTGGAGTTTGCCGAGCGGATCCGCCGCCTGACCGGCACGAAGAGCGAAATTGTCCGCAAACCCCTGCCGGTGGATGATCCCAAACAGCGCCAACCGGACATTAGTCGGGCGAAGAAACTTCTCGGTTGGGAACCCAAGATATCCCTGGAGGATGGGTTGCGTGAAACCATCCGCTGGTTTCAAGCCAATCTCGATTCCCCGGCAAGAAAATGATGCGCCGATCCATCCGCGCCGCGGTTTTGGCCGGGATGGTTTGTTGCCCCTGGCTCCCGGCGCAAGAGGCCAAGTCGAAGACCCCTGCCAAGGAGGAGGAGGGGCGCTACCGTAGCGCGCTGCTTTTTGCCAACGTGATCGAGTTGATCCGGGATGAGTATTTGGAGCCGGAGAAAACCGACTACGACGAGATGACCTATTCCGCCCTGCGGGGACTGCTTTCTTCCCTGGATCCGCACAGTCAATTTCTGGATCCGGAAAATTATGCCATGATCCGCACGGAAACCGAGGGCCAGTTCGGTGGATTGGGAATCTCCGTTGGGATGGTGGAAAACCAACTGACGGTGAATGTTCCGATTCAGGGGGGACCGGCCTTCCGGGCGGGACTCATGCCCGGGGACCGGATTCTGAAGATCGACGGGCAGGGAACCCAAAAACTTACTTTGACGGAGGCGATCCGAAAACTGCGAGGGCGCCCTGGGGCACCGGTGACGCTCACCCTTTATCGGCCCTCCGAGAGCCGGACGCTGGAGGTGCCTTTGGTCCGCGAAATGATCCAAGTCCCGACTTTGGCGGATGTCGGCCTGCTACCCCCGGCACAAACCGGCGGGGAAAAAATCGGTTATCTTCGGATCACCCAGTTTGGGGAAAAAACGGCCGGCGAATTTGATCAGGCGGTGGATCGGTTGGAGCGGGAGGGTGCCATCGGCCTCGTGATTGACCTCCGCGACAATCCCGGGGGCCTGGTGGATGCGGCCGTGGAAATGGTCGGCCGTTTTGTGAATCCCGGCACCTTGGTCGTGGCCACGGAAGGACGAAAAGGTTCCGTGGGCCGGTTGGAGTATCTGGCCAAACCAGCTGCCCGCCGGGTGCGTTGGCCCACGGTGGTGCTGGTCAACGGGAACACGGCCAGCGCGGCGGAGATTGTGGCGGGGGCCCTGCAGGATCTGGGCAAGGCGGTGGTGGTGGGGGAATTGACCTTCGGCAAGGGGTCGGTGCAGACCGTGCAACCGGTGGACGCCTCGGTGGCCCCGGCCGTGGCCGTCCGGCTGACCACGGCCCACTACACCACCCCTTCACGTCGGAAAATCCATGGTGTCGGCATCGAGCCGGATATCACCGCACGGATGACCCTGGCGGAGGAGAAGGCCATTTATCAGAACCGCAGTCCCGGCCTGCGGAAGACCGGGGAGGCGGCCCCGGCTGTTTTCGATGAACCCCTGGACCGGGCCGTGGATATCCTGCGGGGCTGGAAAGTTGTGGCCCGGCGCACGGCAGCCGCCCGCTGACCGTGCGGGCTCTTGGCATCGAGACTTCCTGCGACGAAACCGCCGTGGCGCTGGTGGAGGCGGATTCCTCCGGGCTGCGTCTTATCCGTCAACAGCTGGCCACCCGACCGGAAGAAAGCGAGGCCTTGGGCGGGATCGTGCCCGAACTGACCGTGCGCCAGCATTTGGAACTGCTTCCCCGGATCACTCCCACAGTCCTCGAGCATGAGCAAAACCTGGAAGCGGTGGGAGCCACGGCCGGACCAGGCTTGGCACCGGCTCTTTTGGTTGGGCTCGCATTTGGAAAATCTCTGGCCTGGGCCCGGCGGGCTTCCTTTCATGCCATCAATCACCTGGAGGGCCACATTTACAGTCCCTTTGTTTCCCGGGGAAAGTGGCCGGACTATCCCCATCTCGCCCTGATTGCCAGCGGGGGCCACACCCTGCTGGTGGATGCCCCGGAGGCACGCGTGAGACGGGTGGTGGGCGGCACCCGGGACGATGCGGCGGGGGAGGCCTTCGATAAACTCGCGCGGATGGTTGGACTGGGTTATCCAGGCGGTCCGGAAATTGAGAAAGAGGCGGCCCAGGGAGAAGTGGGTAAGATCCGGTTGCCCCGTCCCATGAAAGGTTCGGAGGAAGGGGATTTCAGTTTCAGCGGGTTGAAGAACGCGGCCAGGCTTTTGCTGGAAAAGCAGCCGGATCTTGCCCAACCGGGTGCGGCTCGGGCCCATTTTTGTGCGGAGGTGCAGGCGTCGATTGCCGAGTGTCTGGCAGACCGCTGTCGATCCGCCCTGCGCAAAACGGGACGGAAACTTCTGACAGTCAGCGGTGGGGTCAGTGCCAACCGGGTCGTGGCGCGGTCCTTGGAGGAGGCAGCCCGGGCGGAGGGTGCGATCCTGCTGGCGCCGGCGATGGGCTGGAGTACGGACAACGCCGCGATGATTGCCGCGGTCACGGCCCGGCGGCATCTCGACGGAATGGTGTCGGACTGGGAAACGGATGCGGATCCCCGTTGGGCGATCGACTCAGGCAACCGCGGATTGTAACCAGCCGGGCAGAACCCATTCGTTCGCTTGGTCCGGCAATTTTGCCACCGGCAACCGGGTCCATTCCTCCAAAATACCCGGGTTGGTTCGGGCGGCCTCATCGTCAGAGGCGCCGTGGAAGTTCATGACAATCCCGCAAAGCGGCAGTCCGGCTTGGCGGACGGAGTCCACGGTGAGCAGGGTATGATTCAGCGTTCCTAGGGAAGCACGGCAGACCAGCAAAACGGGAAGACCCAGTTCCTGAGCCCACTCCCGCACCGTGTGGGTAGCATCCAGGGGAACCCGCCACCCGCCAACTCCCTCCACCAAAAACGGGCCCGGATGGGTGGCGGTTACTTCTTTCCAGTGGGACCGGAGAAGATCCCATGGGAAAGGCCGGTTTTCCAGAAGCCCCGCCGCGTAGGGCGCCAAAGGGGTGGAAAAATGGATGGGATTGATCTTGGCCAGAGGAAGAGCATCGCCCATGGCCGACGCAAGGCTGATGGCGTCCGAGCGGTCGCCGCTGGCAATCGGTTTCAGGGCAATGGCTGGGACACCCTGGGCCCGCAGGATGCGCGTGAGGAGGGATGTGAAGTACGTTTTGCCCACGCCGGTATCCGTGCCGGTGATCAGGAGGCCTTTCATGAGGGTATTTCCTTGGTGAGGGCCTTCCGCAGGGCCGTCACCATTTGCTCCAACTCCTCCGGGGAGGTGGAGTAGGGAGGCATGAGGATCAGCACGTCGCCCACCGGGCGGGTCAGAAGGCCGAACTCCTTTGCCGCCTGACAGACCCGGGCCCCGCGTCTCTCGGAAGCTGGGAAAGGAGTGCGAGTGGTGCGGTCAGCGACGATTTCAACGGCAAGAATGGTTCCCTCCTGGCGGACATCGCCCACCCGCGGATGCCTCCAAAAAGCCCGGGAAAGTTGGCGAAGATTCTGCGCCAGAACCTTGCGTCGCTCCTGTTCGGCAGGCTCCCGGAGCAGGGCCAGGCTGGCCCGGGCGACCGCACAGCCCAAAGCGTTCGCGGAATAGCTATGCCCATGGAAAAACGTGTTTTCCAGGGGGCCGTCAAACGCGCGAAAGATTTCCTCGGTGGCCAAGGTGGCGGCCAAGGGCAGGTAACCACCGGAAAGCCCTTTGGCGAGAGCCACCACATCGGCGGTGACGCCCTCGGCCTGGCTAGCCAGGGGAAACCCGGTTCTCTCAAAACCGGTGAGAACCTCATCCAGGAAGACCCGGGCACCGATCTTGCGGGCGGCGGTGCAGGTGCGTTTGGCGTATCCCTCGGGATGCATGATCATTCCGGCGGCGCCTTGGACTCGCGGCTCCAAGACCCACGCCGCCAGGCGATCCCCAGCCCGAGTGATGGCCTCTTCGGCCTGAGCGGCACACTCAAAATCGCATTTTCGGTAGGTGCGGGCATCCGCCATTTCAGGTTGCGAGCGGTTATAGCGGCAGCGGTAACAGAACGGCGTCATCACCCGGCGGGAAGGGAAGAGCAGGGGCTGATAGTGGCGGTGGAACAGGTCGCTTTTTCCGAGACTCATCGCCCCGACGGTGTCGCCGTGATACGCGCCTTCCGGGGAAATAAACTCCGTGCGCTGCGGTTGCCCCTGCTGGGCAAAGGACTGCACGATCATTTTGAGACCGGCTTCCATGGCCGTGGAGCCGTCGTCCGAAAAGAAAACGCGGCTCAAGCGGGGGGGCGTACCGCTTTCTCCCAAATAAGCGAGCAGCTCCTCCGAAAGTCGGGCGGCCGGTTCGTGGGTCAAGCCGAGGAAAGAAGAGTGGGCAATTTTACCGAGCTGATCCCGCATGGCTTGGTCAAGCCGGGGATGCCGGTGGCCGTGGAGGTTGGTCCAGATGGAGGAGTTTCCGTCGAGATAGCGGTTTCCCCCGTCATCGATCAGCCAACTCCCTTCCCCCGCCACAATGGCCACCGGATGGAAGGCCGGATCCATCCAAACCGAACTTGGAGTAAAGGGATGCCAAAGGTGCTTCCGGTCCAGCCGGATGGTCTCTGCCGCGCTCACGCCATGGGTAGGCCGGCCAACTCGTCCGCCAGGTGGTGGATCTCCTGTTCGGTATGCCGGGCAGAGAGGCTTAGACGCAGCCGGGCCGTTCCCTCTGGAACCGTGGGTGGACGGATGGCGGCAACTTCGATTCCCCGCGAGCGGAGAAAATCCCGTGCGCGGATCACCGCATCGTTCGTTCGGAAAAGCCGCGGCTGGATCGGGCCTTTTTGCGATCCGGGATGCCGGGAGGCGTGGAGACGGATATTTTGGTGCAGGCAGCCGCGAAGATTTTCCCCTTCGGAAGAACGGACAATCTCGAGGGCCTGTTGTGCCGCCGCCATGGCGGCCGGGGCGGGGGCCGTTCCAAAAAGAAAGGTGCGCGCCTCGTTGAGGAAGTGCCCCACGAGGGAGGCCGAGGCGGCCACAAATCCGCCGGAAGAGCCCAAGGATTTGCCCAAGGTTCCCATGTGGATGTCGACCTCGTGGGCTAAACCTTGCTTCGCCGCCCAGCCGGCGCCTTGAGGACCCACCACGCCGCTGGCGTGGGCTTCGTCGAGAAGCAGCCAGGCTTGGAACTTATTCTTAAGTTTCACCAGGGTGGATAGTTCCGCAAAGTCCCCATCCATGGAATGAAGGGATTCGACCACCAGGAGAATTTTTCCTTGGGGATTGATTTTTTGGGTCGAAGTTAAGACCTTCTCAAGGCTGGCCGGATCGTTTCGGGAGAACAGGCGCAAGCGTGCTCCGGAAAGTTTGGTGCCATCAAAAAGGCAGGCGTGAGCGTTCCGCTCCAAAAGCACGGTGTCCTTCGGACTCATGAGGGAGGGGATCACGCCGAGGGGTGTTTGATACCCCGATGCGAAGACCAGGGCTGCTTCCGTGCCTTTCCATTCCGCCAGCGCCTTTTCTAAATCCGTGTGTTCCCGGCAAATCCCGGCCAGATGCCGGGCCGCCCGGGCCCCGGTGCCGGAATCGCGAAGGGCGCGGATGGCGGCCTCCGCTACGCGCGGATCACGGGAGAGGCCGAGGTAGTCGTTGTCGGCAAAGGAGACTCCGGCGGTGAGCTTGGGGAGGGTGCGCTGGGTTCCTTGCGCCAGCCGGGCTCTCCGGCTCTCCTCCGTGCGGGCCGTCAGGGAAACAGACATCATGATTATCGTGCCGAGACCTGCCAATGGGGACGAGTGGAAATGCTAGATTTGCTCTGGCTGGTAAATCCGGCCGGCGACACTGAGGATTTCCACCGGCCCGCCAGATTCCAGGATCGAAGAAACCGGGTCCGCACCAGCGGGGAGGCGCCATCCCACCCAGTCGGCGGCTGCGCCGGGTCCAAGGCAGCCCAGGAGGCCCTCGTGACCAAGGGCGCTGGCGGGGAGAGTCGTGACCATGTTCCAAATTTCCTCAAGGGGGACCGACGGATGGGAGGCCCGAAAAGCGCGGATCTCCGTGCGCAGGTCGAGCGTGGGATTGTCTGAGCTGGCCGGGCTGTCCGTTCCCAGAATAACCGAGACCCCATGTTGGCGGAACTTCTCGAAAGGAAAGGGATCGCGTTGGAACCACCGGTGGGAGGTTGGGCAGTGGACGACAAAACAGCCGCGTTTCCCAAGTTCCGAAAGGGTTCTCTCATCCAACCGGTTGGCGTGAGCCAGCAGGGAGCCTGCGGGAATGGCCTTCAGCCGATCGGAGAGTCGACCCGGATCCCAGGATTCCGGCAAAAGTTTCCGCAAATTCCCTTTCCCGGTGCGGAAAAGTTCCTCCTCTTCAGTGGACTCCGCCCAGTGGGTGGTGAAGGGCAGATTCAATTCCGCGGCGAGGCGGGCACATTCCCGGTAAAGTTCGGGCGAAGCGCTATAGGGAGCATGGGGGGAAATGGCGGCCTGCCACGCACAGCCCGGGTGACGGGAAAGCCAGGCTGCCATCTTGTCCATCTGGCGGGCGGCCTGGGGATCGCCATGCAGATCCATGAATTCCATGGCCCACCAGACGCGGGGGAGGGTTCCGGCGAGTCCGGCCAGGGCACGGGGGTCGGACAGGACACTGAGAATCGTGGTGGTTCCGGACTCGGCGGCGGAGCGTGAGGTCGCAAGGATGGAAGCGGTTCGGGCCGTCGCGTGTAACCCGGGCAGAAGCAGGAGAATTTGGCGGAGCCATTCCGAGAAAGGCAGGCCTGGTGGAATCTTTCCGTGGAGCGGTGTCAACTCCAGGTGCGCGTGAAGATTAAGAAATCCGGGGGCAAGCGTCAGGCCGGGCAATTCGAGAACCTCCTCCCCCGTGTGGGGCTGAAGGGCGGGACCTGCTTCCGCAACGGTTTGTCCGGAGATCCGAAGCCGACCCGGGCGCAGGACATGACCCGGCGCCAGCAAAAGGGCGTCGGCCAGAATCAGCATGGAGTCAGCGCCGGGTTGAGCCGGTCTTGGACTTGGCGAGCAGATCGTCGAGGGCGGGTTTCAGTGGCTGGCGGTCTTCCGGTCCCATCCGGTCGATAAAGAGAACGCCCTGGAGGTGATCCACCTCGTGCTGGATGGCCCGGGCGAGGAGACCCCCTGCCGCCAGGCTCAGCCGGTTTCCCTCCAGATCCAGATACTCCATCTGGATCCGCAGGCTGCGCCGGACGGCCCCGGTCAAGCCGGGGAAACTGAGGCAGCCTTCGTCGGCATCTTCTTTTTTCCGGGTCAAGGTCAGCACGGGATTGCAGAAAAAAAGGGGCATATATTTTTGCCAATCGACCGGCTTTCCACCGATCTCCATGGACGAGGGGCGTTTTTCCACCTTGCGGAGATCCACCACTGCGATCTGCAGAGAAATTCCCACCTGAGGGGCGGCCAAGCCGACTCCCTCGGCTTCGTGCATGGTGGCTTCCAGGGCGATGGCCAGCTCGTGGAGTTTCGGGTCCGGCGGGCGGACCGCCACGGCCGGCTGGCGCAGGACCGGGTCGCCATAAAGGCGGATGGGGAGGACGGGGGCCTTTTTCAGGGGTTGGCGTTGGCGCTGCCGATCTTGGAGGTGCGGACGGAGATGGGCACGCCGGCGTCCTCGCACGCGTCGAAGAATTTGAAGAACACCGAAATCGGGGTGGTCTCGTCGAAGTTAAGAATCACATTTTTTACGCCCCGATCCTTGAGGGCCTTGGTCAGGTCAGCCCGAAAGCTGTCGGCCTTGGGGTCGAGGTTCAGGGGTTGATCTCCGAGAAAAATGGGGAACTTGTCCGAATCGAAGATTTTGGCGTACTCATCCGCTTTGGAGGATTTCATGGTGAGTTCGGGGGGAGCCTTGGCGTCATCGACGGTCTCATTCCCTTTCTCCGATTTCGGCGGGGTGACGTCCACGTTGGCGACCTTCTTTTTGAAGGTGGTGGTGACGATGAAGAAGATCAGGAGCATGCAAAGAATATCGATCAACGGAATGACGTTGATCTCCACGCGACGCCGGCGGGTGGGGTGGAATTTCATCGCGGGCGAACCCGGACAGGTGTCAGGCGGGCACTTCCTCGGTGTAGAGCTTCTTCAGCAGGAGCATGGAGATGTCTTCCAGTTCCACCGAGATGGTATCGATCTTTTTGCTGAAAAAAGTGAAGGGGAACAGCATGACGATGGCCGTGCCGATGCCCAGGACGGTGGTGTGGAGGGCCTCGGCGATACCGGCGGAGATTTTTTCCGCATCCGCGTTGGCCGTACCGACTGCGGCGAAAATGGTGATGAGGCCGGAGACGGTGCCCACCAGTCCCAAAAGCGGTGACGCACCGACAAAAATTTCCAGATAGACGAGGCCACGTTCCAGTCGGGAGACCTCAGTGCGGGCGGCCGTCTCGAGGACCTCGACGTTCTCGGCGCGCGGGAGGGAGGCGTGCTCCAGGCAGCTGTTGACGAGGCGGGCAAGGGCGGAGTCATTGCGGACGCAAAGGCGGGTCAGGGTTTCCGTGTTGCCGCCGGGGCGAAGGGCGCGGATGGCGTCGACAATGTCCTTGGGGGTGACCCGGTCCCGCCGGAGGCGGAGGAAGATGACGGTGCTGAGAAAGCAGCCGGAGATCAGGGCCGAAAAGAGCGGCAACAGAATCAGGAAGATGATCAGCGGGTTGATCTTCAGGCCGAAGAAATGGTCGAGCAGGGGAATATCCATATCAAAAACCTAGGGAAGTCCGGTTCTTTGGCGAGTCCGGAGGCGGCCTAGTAGATCCGGAAGGCCAACTGCCATGGAAAACCGTTGGGCTTTTCCTTTTGAAGGTCGGCCGGGAAGGGGCCAATCAGGTTACTGGACTGCTGGATGGAGTCGGCGCTGATCAGGCCCAAGATGGAGTTGGGGTTGCCCTGCACGATGTCCAAATCGGAGATGGTCCCGTCCGGATTGACATGGAAGCGGATGACGACGCGATCGACGCCAATCTGGGCCATGGTTTGCGCCACCTTGCTGTTCCAGCGGGAGCCGATGGCGAGGTACAGCTTGTGTTGATACCGCCCGAGAGCGGTGGCCATGGAGGCAAAGGATGCATCTTGTCCCATCTGGGCCCCGCCGGCGACTGCCGACCGATCGCGGAAAATATCAGGAGGAGGTGCAAGGGCGGAGGAGGAGTCAGAGGCATCCGCGGCGGCTTGAGCGGCCGAGGGTGTGGGTGGGGTGGAGTCCTCGGTTTGGTCCGGCTTGGCATCGGGCGGGGTGTCGGTGGAAGCTTTTTGGATCGGTGTTCCGGGGCCAGGGATCGGTTTGACCAGATCCTGCGGCTTGGGGGGTGAGGGCGCGGTTTTAGGTTTTGGCGGCGGAGCGGTGGGGCTCAGCCGGGCAGGGGAGGCGGCGGCGGGAGGTGGGGAGGCTTGGTTGGGGGAAAACTGACTGTTTCGCATGGTCAAGGAGTCGTCCTTTTTACCCTCTTGGCCGCCGAGGGTGGGATCGGTGCCGGTGATGACTTTACTGGCGGCGGCGGTATTGCGGTCGCTCTGCAGGGCGGTGCGGGGATCGACGTCCTTGGACTCCTGCAGACCCGAGGCGTCGACAAAGCGGTTTTCGGGTGGCACGGCGGCCTGGGGTGGGGGCGCGGGGGGCAGCCGTTTCAGCGAGGTGATCTGGCGCACTTGGGGAACGTCGTCGCTCTTGCGGAGGCGGGTGATGGCTTCCGAGGAAAACCAGAAAAATACGACAACGAGAAAGTACAGGAGGGTAAGGGCGGCCGCGATCAGCATATCGCGCCGTTCGCGCGCCTCTTCGCCCGCGTAAGGCATGGCCATGGTCATGAGAGCAACCTAGGAACCCGTCAGGACTCCGACAAGGCCGGCTCCGCCGCCGGTTTTCGGCCCAGGAGCTGATCCACCGTGACATAAAAGACCGGCACGAGATAAAGGGTGAGGAAAGTGGAAGAGAGCATGCCTCCCACCACCGCCACACCGAGGGGGCGGCGACTTTCCGCCCCGGCTCCCAACCCCAGGGCAATCGGCAGGATCCCGATGGCGGTGGAAAGAGCGGTCATGAGGATGGGGCGAAGGCGGATGCAGCCGGCCTGACGCATGGCCTCCTCCGCCGGGAGGCCTTCGGCTTTTTTCTGGTTGGCAAATTCCACCAGGAGGATGGAGTTTTTGGTGACCAAACCCACGAGCAGAACCAGGCCGATCAGGCTGTAAAGGTTCAGGTTCATCGAGGGAATTTCCGGCATGAGGCCAAAGAGAAAAGCGATCGGACCGGGCAAGGCCCCGGGCGGGGCGTATTGGGGAATGATCGCCATCATGTTGACGAACCCGAGCACGTAGAGAAGGAACAGTGCGCCCACCGCCCCCAGGGGAACCGCCACCATGATCGTGACGGGGTGGGTGAGGCTTTCAAACTGGGCGGCCAGCGCCATGTAGACGATGAGCAGGGCGAGCACGACAATCTGCCAGGCCTCGCCGCGTCCCGAGCGGAGTTCCCGGGCCTCCCCGTCAAATTCCATGCTCACGCCGGGCGGAAGAATTCTTCGGCCGATCTCCTCGGTTTTTTCGATGGCTTGTCCCAGGCTGAGCCCCTGCGGCTGGCCGCTCACGGTAACACTGCGTTGGCGCATGAAATGGTAGATGGCGTTGACCGAGCCCTCTTCGCCCGCTTTGACCAGATCCCGGATGGGCACAAGCTCGCCGCTGCGGGAACGGACGTAGAGCACATTGAGCTC
>Ga0214917_10002804_pt1 | contig 20848 bp, 33 predicted proteins | sample LL_1208_BB_MetaG_FD_177983 | JGI IMG/M metagenome (GOLD analysis project Ga0214917, IMG submission 177983) | Freshwater microbial communities from Lake Lanier, Atlanta, Georgia, United States - LL_1208_BB | ecosystem: Environmental > Aquatic > Freshwater > Lake | place: USA: Georgia | collected...
ATCAAGCTGGTCCATCTGGGCGAGCCTGTGGGGGATCCCCTGGTGGTGACCGCCCCGGAGGAGGAACGTTCCCGCAAGGTGGCTTTGGATATTCCCGCGGCGTTGGCCAGTTAAGGAAAAAAACCGCAGAAAATCCTTGTCATCAGGGCTCTTTTCCGGCAGGATTTTAGTTTCCGCTGTCAGCCGCCGGGAACCTTCAAGGAAACCGGTTTAAGTCAGTCGGCATGTGACGGTCCGATGGGGTCGTCCTCCATGCGTGCGCAACGCGCTTCATGGAACCCGCCCGGGGTGCCTTCTTTCTTGGGATGCCCGCGGAGGAGAATTGGGATGCCGACAATCAACCAGTTGGTGCGTTTTGGCCGGACCGCCCTAAAGCGCGGTACGAAGGCTCCCGCACTGCACGGATGTCCCCAGCGCCGGGGAGTTTGTCTGCAGGTAATGACCCGCACTCCGAAAAAGCCCAATTCGGCCCTGCGAAAAGTTGCCAAGGTGCGCCTGACCAACGGCGAAGAGGTGATCGCCTACATTCCCGGGGAAAACCACAATCTGCAGGAGCACTCGATCGTTCTGGTCCGGGGAGGTCGTGTGAAGGATTTGCCGGGAGTTCGTTATCATATTGTGCGGGGAACCTTGGATGCACTGGGAGCCTCCGGCCCGAGCAACACCAACAAACTTGCCCGTCTCGTTTCCCGGAGCAAATACGGGGTGAAGCGTCCCAAGGGCGGGGGCAAGGCCGCCGCGGAAGCCAAGCCGGCCAAGGCTTAAGGATAAAGTTTTATGGCACGCCGCAGACGTCACGAAGCCCGTCCGATCCATGCGGATCCGGTTTATGAAAGCCCCTTGGTCGGACGGATGATCGGCTATGTGCTCCGGCGGGGCAAATTATCCACCGCCAGTCGGTTGGTGTATAACGCCATTAAAAAGGCCAACGAAGGCGGTTCCGGTGGCGACCCCTTGGCCGTGGTCAACCGCGCCATCGACAATGTGAAACCGCGCCTGGAGGTGAAGTCGAGGCGTGTTGGCGGCGCCACCTACCAAGTGCCCGTGGAAACCACGCCGGAAAGACAGCTATCCCTCGCTTTGCGCTGGATTGTCGACTTGGCCAACAACCGGAAGGGCGTGGCCTTTGAGCGTGCCCTGGCCCAGGAAATCCGGGACGCTGCGGCGGGGCAGGGGAACGCCGTGAAAAAGAGGGATGAAACCCACCGCATGGCTCAAGCCAACCGGGCCTTTGCCCACCTGCGCTGGTAAGGATTTTTATGCCTCCCGCCGCCAACGGTACTGCCCGCCCCTACACCCTGGAACGCACCCGCAACATTGGGATTTGCGCCCATATTGATGCCGGAAAGACAACGCTGACGGAGCGAATCCTTTTTTACACAGGTAGCATCCACAAAATCGGTGAAGTCCACGAGGGCACCACCGTGACCGACTGGATGGAGCAGGAGCGTGAGCGCGGTATCACCATCACCTCCGCCGCCACCACCTGTTTTTGGCCGGTGCGGGAGGAACCCGGCCTCGTGAAGTCCTTCGAAAAAACCAAGAACCGCATCAACATCATCGACACCCCGGGGCACGTGGATTTCACCGCGGAGGTGGAGCGGTCCCTCCGGGTGCTGGACGGCGCCATTGCCGTTTTTTGCGGAGTGGCCGGTGTGCAGCCGCAAAGCGAAACGGTTTGGCGGCAGGCCAACAAATACGGGGTTCCGCGGATCGCCTTCGTCAACAAGATGGACAGGACCGGGGCTGACTTTGAGAAGGCCGTTCATGAGATGCGCACCAAGCTGGGCGCGAATGCCGTTCCGATCCTTCTGCCTCTTGGCAAGGAAGACAAGTTGCTTGGCCAGATCGACCTAATCAATCAGAAGGCCTTTCTGTACGCCGACAGCAAAAATCTCGGTTCCACCTACGAAATCGCGGAGATTCCCGCGGAATACAAGGAAGAGGCCAAGAAGGCTCTCGATCGGTTGGTCGAGGCGGTCGCCGATGTCGACGAAGAGGTCGGCAATCTGTTTCTGGAGGAAAAACGCCCCACCGCCAAGCAACTCAAGGAGGCCATCCGCCGCGTGGTCATCGCCAACAAGCTGGTGCCAGTGGTGGGGGGATCCGCCTTCAAGAATAAGGGGGTGCAGGGGTTGATCGATGCGGTTGTGGAATACCTTCCCAGCCCAATCGACATTCCTCCAGCGGTGGGACACAGCACGGAAAATCCCGAGGAGCGGATTCCGGTCAAGGTTGATGACGGGGAAAAATTCTGCTCCCTGGCTTTCAAGCTCTGGACCGATCCTTATGTCGGCAAACTGATTTTTTTCCGCGTCTACTCCGGAAAGCTCAGCAAGGGCGAATTCATTTATAACTCCCGGACGCGGAAACGGGAACGGGTGAGCCGCTTGGTACAGATTCAGGCCGACAAACGTGAGGACATCGACACGGTTTTTGCCGGCGACATCGCCGCCACGGTAGGCCTGAAGGACATCGCCACCGGGGACACACTTTGCAACGAAGAGTTTGAGATCACCCTTGAGCCGCCCAGCTTCCCTGAGCCGGTTATCTCGATGGCGGTGGAACCGAAGACCAAGGGAGACCGGGAGAAAATGGGGGAGGCCCTGCAACGTCTTTCTGAGGAAGATCCGACTTTCATGGTGAAGACCAACGAAGAGACTGGTCAGACGATCATCAGCGGGATGGGAGAACTGCACCTGGAAATCATTTGCGACAGACTCAAGCGCGAATTCAGCGTCGAGACCAACGCAGGGGCCCCGCAGATTGCTTACCGGGAGACCATCACCAAGGCTTCCCCTGGCGAGGGCAAGCTCATCAAGCAATCCGGTGGCCGCGGTCAGTACGGACACGTGATTCTGCAGGTGGCACCCCAGGAGCGGGGCAAGGGGATCGAGATCGAGAACAAGGTGACCGGGGGTAACATTCCCAAGGAATACATTCCTGCAGTCAAAAAGGGCGTGGAGGAAGCTCTTCTCAACGGGGTGATTCACGGTAGTCCGGTGATCGACATGAAGATCCAGATCATGGACGGCTCCTACCACGAGGTGGATTCCAACGAATTGGCCTTCAAAATGGCGGCAATTTTTGCGGTTAAGGACGCCATGCAAAAGGCAGGCCCCATTCTGCTCGAGCCGATCATGTCCGTGGAGTGTTCGACCCCCGATGAGTTTCAGGGAGACATTCTTGGCGATATCAACCGCCGCCGCGGCAAAATCATGAATGTCGACTCGAAGAGCCTCACTTCCATCGTTAAGGCCGAGGTGCCTCTGGCCGAGATGTTCGGCTACGTGAACACCATCCGGTCCCTTTCCCGGGGTCGCGCTGCCTATTCGATGGAACCGTCGCATTTCGAACAGGTGCCTTCCAGTGTGCTGGCGACCGTGACCCAGCAAAAGAAAGGATAACCCATGGCCGCCACCCGCATTCGTATCCGCCTCAAGTCCTTTGACTATCGCCTGCTCGACAAGGCGGCGGGGGAGATCGCCGAGACCGCCAACCGGACAGGTTCGCGGGTCGCCGGACCGATTCCTCTTCCGACCAAGATCGAGCGTTACACGGTGAATCGCTCCCCGCATTGCGACAAGAAGAGCATGGAGCAATTCGAGATCCGCACCCACAAACGTCTTCTCGATATCCTCGAGCCTTCCGGAAAGACCGTGGATGAACTGAAGAAACTCAATCTTCCGGCCGGGGTGGACATCACCATCAAGATTTAAAAGGAGAAACCCATGATCGAGCGTTTTGGCATGATCGGAAAGAAGGTGGGCATGACCCGGGTCTATGACGACCAGGGCCAGGCGACCGCCGTGACCGTCATTTCGGCCGAAACCAACACCGTTTATGAGGTCCGCACGCCTGAAAAGAACGGAGTGAGGGCGGTGGTGCTGGGATCCGGCGAGCGCAAGGCCTCCCGCACCAACAAGGCCCAGCGGGTGGCCTTTGAAAAGCTGGGCAGAAAGAACCCCCTTGTTCTTCGTCAGTTCCGCGCCGCTCCGGCTGACCTTTCCGTCGGCACGGAGGTTTCCCTGACGCGCTTCAAGGCCGGTCAACTCGTCGATGTGCTTGGCGTCTCCAAGGGGAAGGGCTTCCACGGGGTCATGCGAAAGCACAATTACGCCGGCCAGGCGGATGCCCACGGTTCGACGACGCACCGGCGGAACGGAGCCATCGGCTGCCGCTCCACCCCGGGACGTGTGTATAAAAACGCCGGGATGCCGGGAACTTTCGGGGGAGACAATTGCACCGTGCAAAACCTGAGAATCGTTCAGGTCCGGGAGAGCGACAAGCTCCTGCTGGTTCGCGGGGCCGTTCCGGGTCCCAATGGCAGCCTGGTGATCGTACGGGATGCGATCAAGGCCGAGGTGAAAACCTGAGAAATTTTCCATGAGCAAAGCAAAAGCCATCAACCTTGCCGACGCTGAGAGGGCCCTTGGTATCGAGCTCTACAAGAACCGGAAGGCCAGCCAGGCGTTGCATGAGGCGGTCACCGCCTATCGCGCCGCGCGGCGCTCCGGCACCCATAGCACCCTAACCAAGGCCACGGTCGATCTTTCGGGAAAAAAGCCCTGGAGGCAAAAGGGAACCGGCCGGGCGCGCGCGGGCTACAAGTCCTCGCCGGTCTGGGTCGGCGGAGGTGTGGTCTTCGGACCTCATCCCCGCAGTTACCGGAAAAATCTTCCCAAGACGGTCCTGAAGACCGCCCTGCGTCGGGCGATCAGTGATCTGGTCTCGAAGGGTGCCCTCAGCACAGGATCCGTGCCGAGCCTGAAGGCCCCCAAGACCAAGGAGCTGATCGGGTGGATCAAGGACTCGGGTCTTCCCCTTTCCTGCCTGATCGTCACCGGCAAGCAGCCCGAGCAAAACCTGCTCAAGGCCGCGCAAAACCTTCGGGAAGTCGATCTGCGCACCGCCCGGGAGGTAAACGCCGAGGATCTGCTGCGCCGTAGCCAGGTCTGGATCGCGGAGGACGCGTGGAGCGAACTGGGTAAGCGTTTGCAGAATAAACCCAAGAGTGAGGTGAAGTCATGAGATCCCCCACTGAAATCATCGTGCGCCCGTGTGTCTCGGAAAAGGGGACCCGGTTGGCTTCTGCCCATAATCAGTACCTTTTCGAGGTGGCCACGGACGCCACCAAACTGGAGATTCGCCAGGCGGTCACCTCCCTTTTCGGCAAAAAGGTTCTGCGGGTAAACACTTTCCGGCGTTCCGGCAAGGCCCGGCGTTCCCGCCGTGGCGAACCGGGCCGAAAAAACCACACCAAACGGGCGATCGTGACCCTGGCGGCGGGCCAAAAGATCGAAGCGGTGTAAGGAGATAGCTATGGCCCTCAAAGAATTTCGCCCACTGACCCCATCGCTGCGGTACACCGTGCTGCGCGACTTCTCCGAGCTGACACCGGATTCAAAGCCGGAGAAAAGGCTTCTCGAAATCAAGCGCCGGACCGGGGGTCGTAATGCCTACGGTCGGATGACCTCGCGGCACCGTGGCGGCGGACATAAAAAGAAGTTTCGGATCATCGAGTGGAACCGGCGCAAGCGGACCACACCCGGCACCGTCCTGGGGATCCAATATGATCCCAACCGCTCGGCCCGGATTGCACTGGTGGAATACGGTCCTGGTGACCGCGCCTACATGCTTGCCCCGGAAGGTCTTCGGGCCGGAACCAGAGTGGTTGCCGGTGCCTCCGTCGCGGCAGAAGTGGGCAATGCCCTCCCCCTGCGGGCGATCCCTCAGGGTTTGCCCCTGCACAACATCGAAATGGTGCCTGGTCGCGGGGCCCAGATCGTTCGCTCCGCAGGAACGGCTGCGATCTGCACGGCGATTGACGGGGATTACGCACTTCTCAAGCTTCCCTCTGGGGAAATCCGTCGTCTTCATGCGGATTGCTACGCCACCGTCGGCCAAGTGGGCAATGTGGCCCATGAAAAGGTCAGCATGGGCAAGGCAGGCCGCGCCCGCTGGTTGGGACGCCGTCCCCATGTGCGGGGAATGGTAATGAATCCGATCGACCATCCCATGGGCGGGGGCCAGGGAAAGAGCAAGGGTGGCGGTGGCCGACAGCACCCGGTTTCGCCCTGGGGCCAATTGGCCAAAGGTCTCAAGACTCGTCATCGGCACAAACCCTCCAACCGGTTCATTGTCCAAGACCGGAGAAAGAAGAAGTCGTCATGAGCCGCAGCCTGAAAAAGGGTCCGTTTATCGACGACCACCTCATGGTCAAAATCCAGAAAATGGGCTCAGCCAAAAAACCCATCAAAACCTGGTCCCGGCGCTCGATGATCTCTCCGGATTTTGTCGGGCACACCTTCCTTGTTCACAACGGGAAGGCCTTCAACCCCGTTTTTGTTACGGAAAACATGGTGGGCCACCGTCTGGGCGAATTTTCCCCCACCCGGGTCTTCAAGAAGCACGGCGGACACACGGAGAAGGTGACGAAATGATCCGCATCCTTGCCCTTTTTGTTTGTCTGGCGTTGCCTGCGCTGGCTTCGACCAGCGCCAAGGTGGACGAACTTGCCATGGCCCAGGCCGAAGCCAAGGCCTACCGCGAAGCCTGGTTGGAGCTCAAACGGCGCGACGAACTCCTCGGAATTGCCGTCCTCAGTCCGGAGGCCCGCGACAGCCATGGGAAGGTGGCCAGACTGGCCGGGGAACTCATCCGCTCCGAAAAAGCGCGCGAGGATGTTTTTGGAAAAGCCAAGGCAGCCTTGGAGGCGGCGGCGAAATGGGCAGGGGAAAGTGATCCCGGGAAAAAGGCCGCGGCCCGCGGTGATTTTGAATCCTCCAAACGAAGCCTTGAGGCCGCCATGAACAGAGGCGCAGAACCGAGGGCCCTCTCGCAGGGATTGAAGGACGCCCAAGTGGTTGCGGTTGACCGGGAACAGCAGGCACTCGTCCTGAACCTGGGGAGCCTTCAGGGAGCGAAGGAAGGGATGCCTTTTCGGATTCTGCGCAAGGACCAGGTGATTGGAAGTTGCCGATTGATCGAAGTGAGGGAGATGACCTCCGCGGGGCTGCCCGAGAATGTTGTTTCCGGATTTCAGCTGGAAGTGGGGGACCGCGTGGCGGTTTTCGCTGAGAAATGAGCACGGAAATCCGCACTGCCCGCGCCGAGATGAAATACGCGCGGATGTCCGCCTTCAAGATCCGGGATATTGCCCGCTGCCTGCGTGGCCTGCCGGCTCCCGAGGCTGACGCCCGCCTTCGTTTTGCCCCACAAAAATCTGCCCGCCTTTTGGTGCAGACGCTGCGATCGGCGGTGGCGAATGCGGAGAGCCAATTGTCCATTCCCGCGGAAAAACTCGTGGTTCACGAGGTATTGGTGGGGGAGGGGCCCACTTTCCACCGGTTCCAACCCAAGGCCCGCGGCAGTGCCGGGCCCATCCGCAAACGCACCAGTCACATCCGCATCACCCTGAAAGAGGCGCTCGGCGAAACGTCTCCGTCCAAACCGAAAAAAGAAAGGAAACCGGCCAAAGCCAAGGTTCCGGCAAAGGAATAAAGTTTTATGGGACAAAAGACCAACCCCGTCGGATTCCGACTCCCCGTTCAGCGTAACTGGCGGTCGGTTTGGTACGCCGACAAGAAAAACTTCCCGGTTTTCCTTCATGAAGATTACCAGATCCGTCATTTCATCAAAAAGCGGTTGGAGAGCGCGGCCATTTCCAAGGTGGTCATCGAAAGAGCCTCCAACCGCGTTCGCGTCACCCTGCACACCGCACGGCCCGGTTTGGTCATCGGTCGAAAGGCCAGCGAGTTGGACAAGCTTCGTGAGGAGACCCAGGCACTGACCCCAGAGCGGGAAGTACTCATTGACGTTAAAGAGATTAAAAATCCCGAACTCGACGCGCAGTTGGTTGCGGAAAATATTGCCCTGCAGCTGGAAAGGCGTGTCTCCTTCCGGCGCGCCGTAAAAAAAGCCATGCAGACCGCACTGGATTTTGGGGCGAGCGGGGTGAAGATCCGCGTTGGTGGGCGACTGGGTGGCGGGGAAATCGCGCGTTCTGAGCAGTACCACGAAGGGAAAGTGCCGTTGCATACCCTTAGGGCAAACATTGATTACGGATTTGCGGAGGCCCATACCGTCGCTGGCAAGATCGGCGTGAAGGTCTGGATTTGCCAGGGGGAAGGAAATTAAGCCATGCCCCTCCTTCCCAAACGCGTCAAATACCGGAAGACCCAGCGGGGAAGCCGTAAGGGTTTTGCCTCCCGAAATATTCATCTCTCCTTCGGTTCCTATGGCCTCCAGTCCCTCGAGCGTTGCTGGCTGACCAACATCCAAATTGAAGCCGCCCGGGTTGCCTTGACCAGGAACATGAACCGTCGCGGAAAACTTTGGATCCGGGTGTTTCCCGACAAGTCCGTCACCGCCCGTCCTCCGGAAACACGGATGGGAAAAGGAAAAGGCCAACCGGAATTTTGGGTGGCGGTGATCAAGCCAGGGACTATTATCTTTGAGCTCGACGGTTTGGCTGAGGTGGACGCAAAGGAATGTTTTCGCTTGGCGGCCAGCAAGTTGCCCATGCGGAACCGTTTTGTGACCCGGGAAAGGAGACTGGTATTTTGAAGATTGAGGAGATACGCGGCCTGAAAGAGGCCGAGATGGGGCGCGTGGCGGAAGAACTTCGCCGCGAGCGCTTCCATTTGCGCGTCCAACAACAGGCCGGTCAACTGGAAAAGCCCAACCGTCTTCGGGAGATTCGTCGCACAATCGCAAGGATTGAGACCACGAAAAGCCAAAACCGGAAGACGCCCGCCAGGAAAGGGGATTCATGAGCGTGGCCGAGAAAAAGCCGGTCGTAAAGGAACGCGTCGGGGAGGTGATCTCCGCAAAAATGGATAAAACCATCGTCGTCCGGGTCGAGCGAAGATTTCCCCATCCGCAGTTCAAAAAGATTGTCCGGTTCCAGAAAAAGTTTTACGCCCATGACGACGAAAAAAGGGCCCGGCAGGGCGATACGGTGCGCATCGCCGAGTGTCGCCCCTTGAGCAAGTTGAAACGCTGGAAACTGGTCGAGGTGATTTCAACGGCGATGGAACCCGTGGGGGGTGTCCAATGATCCAAATCCGCTCCTGGCTCGACATCGCCGACAACACCGGCGCGCGGAAGGCGACGATGATCGGTGTGATTGGACGAAAAACCCTCTTTGCCAGGGTTGGGGATGTCATCACCGCGAATGTGAAGGAGGCCGCCCCCGATGGTACCGTGAAAAAAAGCGAGGTGGTTCGTGCGGTGGTGGTGCGCACACGCTTCCCCGTGCGGAGAGCGGACGGCTCTTATCTTCGCTTTGACTCCAACGCCGCCGTGATCATTGATAAAGATTCCAATCCCCGTGGGACCCGTATTTTTGGACCGGTGGCGAGGGAACTACGGGAAAAAAATTTCATGAAAATCATTTCCCTGGCCCCCGAGGTCATCTGAGGCACCTGTCATGACCAAATTTCATGTGCATAAAGGAGACGAGGTGGAGGTGATCACCGGGGCTAACCGCGGCCGCAAAGGCAAGATTCTCGAAATTAAGGGGAATTCCCGCCGGGTGCTCATCGAGGGCGTCAACATGATCAAGCGCCATGTGCGCCCGACTCAGGACAACCCCAAGGGTGGCGTGGTGGAACGGGAGGGGACCATACATGTTTCCAACGTACGCTTGATTAGCCGCCCGGCCGCCGGCAAGCGGGACGGGAAAAAGGCCAAAGACAAGCCTGCCAAAGGAAAAAAATAAGCCATGGAGTGCGATCTCAAAAATCTTTACCGGAAGGAAGTTATGCCCGCGATGATGAAGGGGCGTGGATATGAGAACATCCAACAGGTTCCGAAACTGGAGAAGATCGTGGTGAACTGCTCCACCGGGTCCGCCCAAGACGTCAAGGCAGCTCTCGAAGATGCGGTCAATGACATGACCCTGATTTCCGGGCAGAAGCCGGTCAAAACACGTTCCAAAAAAAGCATTTCCAATTTCAAGCTACGCCTTCACCAGGAGATCGGCTGCAAGGTTACCCTGCGGGGGAAACGCATGTACGAATTTTTCCTCCGTTTCACCCGGATGGCTTTGCCCAGAATCCGTGATTTCCGCGGGGTGCCCAACGGCGGTTTTGACGGTCGCGGGGCCTATACCCTCGGGGTCCGGGATCACACGATCTTTCCCGAGATCGAACTCGACAAGGTAAAGCGAAATCTTGGGTTTGATGTGACTTTTGTGACCACCGGTAAGAATCGGGAGGAGACCCGGGAAATGCTTTTGCGTATGGGGATGCCGTTCATTGAGCGGTCCCATGCGCCTGATGCCGCCAAGGCGGCGCCCAAGGAGAAAACCCATGGCCAAGAAGTGCTGGCGGCTTAAGCAGAAACAAAAGGCGAAGTTTTCGAGCCGGAAATACAACCGCTGCTCGATCACCGGCCGTCGGCGTGCCTACATCGGCCGCTTTGGGATCAGCCGCATCCAGTTTCGGGAGATGGCGCTGAACGGGGAAATTCCCGGAGTCACCAAGGCCAGCTGGTAGAAGGGCGAATCCTATGGTTACTGATCCTCTTGCCGACTTTTTGACAATCCTGCGCAACGGTTCCGTCGCCGGTCTCCGGAACGTCAAGGCCCGGCATTCCCGCGTCAGGGGCGACATCCTCTCCATCCTGAAGAAAGAGGGTTTTATCGAGGATTTTGAATTGAAAAAGGACGGTTCCCACTCAGATTTCCATATCATCCTCAAGGCTTCCCGGCACCGTAACAGCCGGGCGATCACCTGTATCAAGCGGCTCTCCAAGCCCGGTCTGCGTAGGTACGTTGGTTCGCGGGAAATTCCCAAATACCTTGGCGGTCTGGGGGTGCCGATCCTTTCCACCCCCAGGGGTGTTTTGAGTGGAGAGGATGCGAAAAAACAAAACGTGGGCGGGGAATTACTCCTCGTGGTTTGGTAATGTCGCGCATAGGCAAATCCCCCGTGGTGGTCCCGGCCAACGTCAAGGTGGCTTTGGACGGATCGCGTCTCAAGGCGGAAGGCCCCAAGGGCAAGTTGGGACTGAACCTCCCCCCGCGGATCAGTGCCAAGGTTGACAAAAACCTCATCGTTCTTTCGCGGGATGCCGAAGATCGCGAGGCACGTTCGCTTCACGGGTTGGCCCGGAGTCTTGTGAAAAATGTTGTGGATGGGGTCGCCAACGGATACACCAAAAAGCTCGAAATTCATGGGGTCGGCTTCAAGGCCAACCTACAAGGGAAAAAGCTGGTCCTGAATCTCGGCAAGTCCCACCCGATCGATTATCCCGTTCCTGCCGAAATCAAGGTGACGGTTACGGAAAACACCCAGCTGACCATCGAGGGCGTGGACAAACAATTGGTGGGTGCGGTGGCCGCGGATATCCGACGCTATTATCCTCCTGAGCCCTACAAGGGTAAGGGCGTTCGTTTCGCGGGTGAAAACATACGACGCAAGGAGGGGAAGACTGCCCAGAGCAAGTCTGCCTAAGCGCCATGCCCAACCCCTCCAAAAGACGACGGGAGCGCCGGCACCGGATTCACGCCCGGATCCGCCAAAGGGTTCGTGGAGAAAACGGTAAACCCCGACTCTGCGTTGCCTTCACCGGAAAACATATTTACGCCCAAGTGATTGACGACACTGCCGGCAAAACGCTGACCGCCGTTGCCACCACCCAGGCGGCCCTGAAGGGGGCCAAGCCCAACATCGCGGGTGCCGCCAAACTCGGCCAAGCCCTGGCGGCTAAAGCTTCCGGCAAGGGAATTACTTCGGTGGTTTTTGACCGGGGCGGGTTCCTTTATCAGGGCAAGGTGAAGGCCTTTGCCGAAGCCGTCCGGCAGGCCGGTTTAAAGTTCTAGGAAGGACATAGAATGACCCCAGCTCCCACCACCGAAGAGACGCCCGCTCCCACGGAAACGGAAGTTCCCGCAAGCAAGGCCTTTTCCAAGACATCAGAATTCATTCCCACGGCGGAACCGCCGGTCTCACGCCGGGACCGTACGCGCACCCCCTCGGACATGTTCGAAAAGGTTGTCTTCGTGAACCGCTGCGCCAAGGTCGTCAAGGGGGGGCGCCGTTTCAGCTTCAGCGCACTCCTGGTGGTGGGCGACAACAAGGGCAAAGTCGGAGTGGGTTTTGGCAAGGCACGGGAAGTTGCCGAAGCGATCCGCAAGGCTACGGAGAATGCCAAAAAGAACCTGCATGGCTATCATGTTGGTCCAAGCACCATCCCTCATGAAGTTACCGGGGTTTTTGGTGGCGGCAGGGTGTTGTTGCGTCCCGCTTCTCTGGGAACCGGGTTGATTGCGGGCGGCGGGGTTCGGGCGGTTTTGGAGGCAGCCGGGGTGAAAGACATTCTCGCCAAGTCGATGGGATCCAGTAATCCCGCAAATGTGGTCAAGGCCACCGTGGATGCCCTTTCCCGCCTGCGCACCCGGTCGCAAATTCTGGAAACACGGGGCAAAAAGCGCCCTGAGAAGGGCAAGGAATCCTAATGAGCACCACCATACCGCGGCCCGGGGCACGGCACCGGAGAAAAAGGGTCGGATGCGGGGAGAGCTCCGGACATGGAAAGACTTCCGGAAAGGGTCATAAAGGGCAGAAAGCCCGTTCCGGCGGCAGTATTCGTCTCGGTTTCGAGGGAGGGCAAATGCCCTTGATCCGCCGCATTCCCAAGCGGGGATTCAATAACAGTGATTTTGCCACGCGTTACGCGCCCGTGAACCTTGGCGCCCTCGACGCCTTTGCCGACGGGTCCAAAGTCGATGAGTCGGCTTTGCGGAGCCGCGGCATCGTCAAAGGGAACTGGGACGGGGTAAAGATTCTCGGTGGAGGAAAACTTAGGCCGAAGAACCTGACGGTGGAAGCTCATGCCTTCAGTGACTCCGCCAAGGCCGCCCTTGAGGCGGTTGGGGGGAAGTTGACCCTCCTCAAGTCTTAGCCGATACGCCGGGTACCGGCCCATGCTTCACGCCCTGCTGAATTGTTTTAAGATTCCGGAACTCCGGCAGCGGATCATTTTCACCCTGGCGTTGGTGGTGGTGGTGCGCATCGGGGCCTCCATCCCGTGTCCCGGGATCAATCCGCTGGTCTTGGGGGAATTCTTTAAACAGGTGATCGACTCCCAGGACCAGGGAAGCGTCATCGGACTTTTTAACCTCTTCAGCGGCGGCGCCTTGGAAAACTGCGCAATATTTTCCCTGACAATCATGCCATATATCAGTGCCAGTATCGTCATGCAGCTGGCCACGGGAGTGATTCCTTCCTTGGGCAAGATGGTCCGGGAGGAGGGTGGGCGTCAAAAAATCACCCAATACACAAGGATTGGCACACTGATCCTTTGCGTGGTGCAGGGTTACCTGCTGGCGGTCAGTTTTGAGAATCCCGCCAAAATCCCGATCTTCTCGGGAATTGACCAGGTGATTCAAAGAATCGGGCCGCTGGTCCCGGAACCCGGACTTGCCTTCCGGATCATGACCGTGATCACCCTGACTGCCGGAACCATGTTCCTCATGTGGATTGGGGAGCAGATCACCGAAAAGGGAATCGGTAACGGCATATCCATGATCATCACCATCGGCATTGTGGCGAGGCTTCCCGCTGCCCTGGTGGCCGGATGGCAGGTCTTCGTGCCGCCTGCAGGCGCCGGAAGGGAGCCGGTCAGTCCTTTTGTCCTCTTTCTTCTGCTCGCGTTTCTGTTTGCGGTGATTGCCGCGACCATTGCCCTGACCCAGGCCTTACGCAAGGTCAGCGTACAATACGCCAAGCAGGTCCGGGGAAACCGGGTTTACGGGGGGCAGACCTCCTTTTTGCCCCTGAAGGTGAATTACGCGGGCGTGATGCCGATCATTTTTGCCAATGCCATTCTCCTTTTTCCCGCCAGTATTCTAGGATTTCTTTTCCCGGGCTCGCCCACCGCCAACCGAATTGCGGCCGCCCTTGCCACCGGGTGGCTTCATTACGTGCTTTACGCGGGAATGATTTTTTTCTTCTCCTACTTCTGGGTCGCCATGGTCTTCAACCCTATCCAGATCGCTGACGACATGAAACGGCATGGGGGATTCATTCCCGGGGTGCGCCCCGGCGAAACCACGGCCCAGTTCCTTGATTTCGCCATGACCCGCCTGACTTTTGCGGGGGCCATTTTTCTCACTGTGCTGGCCGTTTTGCCGATGATCGTGCAAACTTTTCTGGGAATTCCCAGCATCACCGCCCAGTTTTTCGGTGGGACAGGACTTCTCATTATTGTCGGGGTAATGCTGGATACCATGCGGCAGGCTGAAACCTATTTGTTGCAGCGGCATTACGACGGATTTCTCCGTAAGGGCAGGATCAAGGGGCGGACCCTTGGCGGAACAGGCGGTGCTTCCGGGACAATCTCCGAAAAGCAGATGGCCTGGCTCCTCGTGCTCATTGCGATTATTGCGTTGGCGGGTGTGGTTCTTTCCCTCCGTTAAGGGCCATTCGGCCCATGCCTCCGATTCCGATCAAGGACGCGGCAGGGATTGCCGGCATGAGGGCAAGCTGCCGGCTTGCCCGAAAAATCCTTGAAGAACTCTGTATCCGCTTGGAACCGGGGAGGACCACCGGGGAAATCGATCAAATCGCCTGTGCACTGATCCGGGATCATGGGGCACGCAGTGCTTTTCTGGGGTATCGGAAATTTCCCGGACAACTCTGCATTTCCGTCAACGAGGAGGTGGTTCATGGGATCGGCGGTCCGAGACGACTTGCTTATGGCGATGTGGTGAAACTGGATGTGGGCATCGTGCTCGATGGATGGGTGGGAGATACAGCCACGACCGTGGCCTTGGGCGCTGTCACTCCTTCCCGTCAACAGTTGCTGGAAAGAACCCAAGCGGCCCTCTACGCGGGCATTGCGGCGGCGAGAGGCGGGGCAAGGCTGGGGGACATCAGCCATGCCGTTGAGTCCACCGTAACCAAGGCAGGCTACAGTGTGGTGAGGGAATTCGTGGGACACGGCGTCGGGAGGAAGCTCCATGAAGAACCTCAAGTGCCGAATTTCGGTAGAGCCAAGACCGGACCCACCCTGCGTCCAGGAATGACCCTGGCAATCGAACCGATGGTCAATGAAGGGAGTGCGGAAGTGCGGATTCTTCGCGACGGGTGGACCGCTGTCACGGCCGATGGACGGGATTCGGCCCATTTTGAGCACGTGATTCTCATCACAGAGGGTGAGGCCGAGATTTTGACGGAATCCGTTGAAGCGGATGGGGATGGGAAGTTGCTTGCCAACGGCTTGGTTAGTCGATAGGTTTATCGATTACGTTTATGAAGGTTCGAGCATCAGTCAAAAGGCGCACGAGCGACTGCCAGGTCGTCCGCAGGCGTGGTCGTATCTACATCATCAACAAGAAAAACCCGCGCCTCAAACAGAGGCAAGGCTGAAGATATGCCGCGCATTCTTGGCATCGATGTTCCCGGAGAGAAAAAGGCTGAATTTAGCCTTCGCTACATTTATGGCATCGGTCCCGCCCGTGCCCGCCGGGTTGTCGAGGAGGCCGAAATTCCCACGGAGATGCGGGCGAAGGACCTCACCGATCAGCAGATCAACCGAATCATTGGGGTGATCCAGCGCAACCGTTTTCTCATTGAGGGAGACCTGCGTCGCGACATCCAGCAGAATCTCAAGCGCCTTCAGTCCATCAACTGCTACCGGGGAATCCGTCACCGGAAGGGGCTTCCGGTCCGCGGTCAGCGCACCTCGACCAACGCCCGTACCCGCAAGGGTCCCCGGAAGACGGTGGGTGTGATACGCAGCAAAGACGCCAAGTCGGCGAAAACGTAAAAAATTATGAGCGAAGCCGAGAGCAAACCGCAGGAAAAGAAGCCCGCACCGGCAAAGGCCGAGGGCGCCAAACCTGCTGCCCCCAAAGAGAAAAAAGCGAAGGCACCGGCGGGAAAGTCTTCCGGCAAGGATGCGCAGCAAAAGGCCGAGCCGATTATCGCCCCGGAAAGCCTCACCCTGGACGGCTTGGATGATGCAGCCAAAGTAAAAATCCCGAAAATCAAGGGAGCCAAACAGATCCAACACGGGGTCGCCCACGTGTTGGCCACCTTTAACAACACCGTTGTTTCGATCACGGATCCCCGGGGAAATGTGATCGCCTGGTCCAGCGCCGGGAAGATGGGCTTCCGTGGCTCAAAGAAATCCACCGCCTATGTGGCCCAAGTGGTGGCACAAGACGCCTGCCGGCAAGCGATGGCCCACGGGGTCAAGGAGGTCGAAGTGCGTCTGAAAGGCCCTGGTACGGGCCGCGAATCGGCCGTGCGCGCCCTGCAGGCGGTTGGACTGGAAGTCAGCACAATCCGGGATGTCACCCCGGTGCCTTTTAATGGTTGCCGCATGCGCAAGGCGCGGCGCGTTTAAAAAAGGATTTTCCATGGCACGTTACACCGGTCCCCGCGACAAGATTAACCGCCGCTTCGGCCAGCCGATCTTCGGCGCCTCCAAAGCCCTGGAGCGCAGAAATTTCCCCCCGGGGGTTCATGGTGCCAAGGGGCGGAGAAAACAATCTGATTATGCGATCGCGCTCGGGGAAAAGCAGAAGATGAAGTTTGGGTACGGGCTTTTGGAGAAACAGTTCCGCCGTGTCTACCACAAGGCGATGCAAAGCCGCGGTGTCACGGGTGAGAAAATGCTCCAGATACTGGAAACCAGACTGGACACGGTGGTTGACCGCCTGGGCTTTTCCTCCACGCGTCGTGGGGCCCGTCAAATGGTCACGCACGGGCACATCAACGTGAATGGCCGAAGGGTAAGTATTCCCAGCTATTCCTGCCGCCCTGGGGATGTCGTTGAGGTGAGGGACAATCCCAAGTCCCGCCAGCTGGGGACCCGCGGACTGGAAACCACACAGATTCGCCCGCTTGTCGACTGGCTCACTCTCAACAAGGACGCTTTTAAGGGAACCCTGACAAGGATTCCCACCCGTGAGGAACTGACCCCCGTCGCCAACGAACAGTTGGTCGTGGAGTTGTACTCGAGGTCATAAAAATCTGCCGCCCGCTACCGGTAGCAGAATAACAGCAACATCAGCTCGGCCGTCGGTCCCTTCCCAGGGTAGCGGGGAAGGGGTAACCCGGCCGGAAAGAGAAGACATCATGCCCCTGAGACTTGGACGATTCGAATTGCCGAACCGCCTGCAAAAGGACGAGGACGGCTCCACCGAAGTATACGGAAAGTTCACCGCGGAGCCCTTTGAGGCCGGCTATGGCCATACCTTGGGAAATTCCCTCCGCCGGGTTCTGCTGAGTTCGCTGGAAGGTGCGGCTATCACCAGCGTGAAAATCGCCGGGATCCAGCATGAATTCAGTACGGTAGATCACGTGGTTGAGGATGTCACCGAAATCGTCCTGAACCTCAAAAAGCTCAAGTTCAAGTTGCCGAACCGTGAGCCGAGACTGCTGACCCTGAAGGTCAACAAAGAAGGACCGGTGACTGCAGCGGACATCGAGCTGGACGCCGGGATCGAAATCCTGAATCCCAAGGAAGTGATCTGCACCCTCGACAAAAAAGCAAAATTTGAGGCTGAAGTCGAGGTGCGGGTGGGTCGCGGTTATGCCACCTGGGAAGAGAACAAAAGGGAGGATTCCCCTATCGGGCTCATCCCGGTGGACTCCCTCTTTTCCCCGGTCAAAAAAGTCAAATACGAGGTTAAAAACACCCGGGTCGGCCAACGGACAGACTACGACAAGTTGGTACTCGAGGTTTGGACGGATGGCCGACTAACCCCGGATGAAGCCCTGCTGCATTCAGCCGGGATCCTTCGCCACCACCTGGATATCTTTGCCAATTTTGACAAAGAACCTATCGAGTTTGAGGAAGTAAAATTCGAGGCCCCGGTGGAGAACACCGCCTTGAAGAAGCTGCTGGCCATGAGCGTAAACGAGATCGAGCTTTCGGTTCGTGCGGCCAACTGTCTGAACAACGCCAATATCACCACCGTCGGGCAACTCGCCCTTAAAAGCGAGGCCGAGATGCTGAAATACCGGAATTTTGGCAAAAAGTCCCTGAATGAGATTAAGGACAAGCTGACCTCTCTGGGGCTTTCCCTGGGGATGAAATTTGACAGCACCCTGCTCGCCAGTCTGCCTCTGCCTCCCGTGGAAGCGGTCGGTGCGAATGGTCAGTCATGAGGCATCTGCGGCGCACCATCAAACTTGGCCGGACTTCCCAGCATCGCGACAGCATGCTGGCGAACCTGGTTGGATCCCTCATCCGGCATGAGAGGGTTCGCACGACCGTGGCGCGGGCGAAGGCAGCGCGACCGGTGGCGGAGAAATTGGTGACCCTTGGAAAGAAAGGTTCCCTCCACCATCGGCGCCTTGCGATTGCGGCCCTCCATGAAAACGACCTGGTCCACAAGCTGTTCGCAGAGATTGCTCCTCGTTTTAAAAACAGGGCGGGGGGATATACCCGTATCCTTAAGCTTGGCTCCAGGGTGGGGGATGCCGCCCCCATCGCCCTTCTTGAGTGGGTGGAAAGACCCGCTGCCGAGGCGGCGCCTGCCAATCAGGAGAAGGATTCCGGAAAAGCCCGCAAGGAAGTCGAAGCAAAACCCAAGTCCGGCAAAAAAAAGTAAGGCGACCAGTCCATCCTGCTCCGATGGAGGGGGGGTTGGGGAATCTACTTCTACGCGGAGTTTCCCGACAACAGGAGATACAGGGCTAAGGCCAGGAGAACGGCCAAGGTAAGCGCCAGCAGAACCCTACGCTTCGCTAGGCGGGTTTCCACCCTAAGGTGGGGGGCACGCGTTCCTGGTTCCTGAATTGAGGTCCGACCCGATGATCTGCCCTGCAGGGAGGACCTGTGTGCGGATTCCTCGACCAACCGGCGTGCTGTGTGGCCGAGGCGAACGGATTCACGGTTCAGTCTTCGCAACTCCTCGTGGATAGGGTCGCGCCGGAAGCCAGGTATCGACATGGCCTGATTTGAACCTGATTTGTCAGCCTCAGCAATCCCGGGGTAATAGCTGCCTTAGGCAGGGGAGGGGGGAGTGGGGTTATTTGAGGATAAGATGTAAAACCCACCCTAAAGCCACGGCAAGGATTAGGGGCAGATTGAAGGCAAGGCCCCGTGAAAAATTGTTTCCGAAGGAATCTCCAAGAGGGCTGGCGGCGGCTCCCGCCTGCTCCTGGTCTTCATCGCTAGGCTCAAGTTCCCGGCCTCGCAGCGCATCCAGCTTGGCGCGGGATTGGGTGTATACGGCTGAGGCCTGATCCACCCTGGCGAGGGCACGGGAAAGTTCTTCCTCAATGGAGGTGGGGCTCCATTCTCCCGGCTGAATGGCGTTGATTTCCGCCAGTTGCTCGCTGAAAGACTGTCGGGTCTCATGCATTTGTTCCACCTCCTTGCGCCCTTGGGATTCGGCCCGCTCGAGGATGACGATGGCTCGCAAAAGGCGTTCCCGGATCTCCCTCTGTCCATGTACAAGTTCATTGCGCCTGGAATTGAGCTCCTCGAGGCGCTTTTTGCGTTCCTCGAGCTCCTGCTGCTGACGCTGGAGCAGGATCAACTCCTGCTGCCTTTGTTGAAGCTCTTGACCGATATCCTCCATTGCGTTTCCGGAGCTCAGGGGGAGCCCAGCATCATCCTCAGAATGTTGCGTTCTGCGGCTCACGGAATGACGATGACGTTTCCGATTTTCAGGTTCCGGTCATCCAACCCTGGATTGGCGGCTTTGATTTTGGCGATCTCCTCGTTGAGATCGAGGGAGGCGGGGTAATAATGTTTGGCTAGCTTCCAAAGCGTATCGCCCTTGGAAATGGTGTGTTGTTTGGAGCCGCTTGCGGGCACGGCCGCCTCGGCGGGGGCAGCGGGAGGGGTGATGCTGGGGACAGCCGGCATGGGGGACGACTCGGCTTTGGGGGAGGTTTTTTTGTCGCCGGAAGGAGGGGTGGCGGGAACCACCGCGGCAGGGGAAGCTTTTGGAGGTGTCGCCACACCAGCACTTTGGGCGACCTGAACCTCCTTGGCGGCAAGAGCCCCTTGAAGCTGGGTAACCTGCTGTTTTAAATCGATGTTCTCCCGGCTGATTTTCGCCATTTCGGCGGCGTTCTGGGGACCGGTGTTGGTCAGGCTGAGGGATAGGTCGATCTTGGCCTTTTCCATGGCGTTGAGGACCATCTCGCGCTCTGAGGCGTTCGGTCTTGCTTCCAGATACTTTTGGTAAAAGTAGATGGCGCTTACATGATCGCCGAGTTTGTCTCCATAGAGCATGCCGATTTGCAGGTACGCTTTGGCGACATTGGGATTCACGGCCAGGGCTTTCTCAAACTGTTTGATGGCAGCCGGGTAGTTTAGGTCGGCGACATCCTTGGCGGCCTGCCGGAAAAAAGGATTTCTCTCGTCCTCGGCATCAGAACCCGGCGGGGTTTGGGAGCAGGAGGCTAGCAAAAGTGTGGTAAGGCCGGCGAGAGGGAGGAAAAGGCGGTTCATTTGGTTATCTTGGTCAGGCAGAACGTATTCCGCAAGCAAGGGTTTGCCTTGGCTGGGACAAGAAGCTGCGATAAGATTTCTGCTTTCGGGGTCATAGCTCAGTTGGTAGAGCGCCTCAATGGCATTGAGGAGGTCTGGGGTTCGAATCCCCATGGCTCCAAGCGCAGCTTGGAGCATAAATTCAATCTGCCGGAGGCGAAATTCGGATGGCCGGAGGGCACAGGGCGGCAATCCCCATGGCTCCAAGCGCAGCTTGGAGCATAAATTCAATCTGCCGGAGGCGAAATTCGGATGGCCGGAGGGCACAGGGCGGCAATCCCCATGGCTCCAAGCGCAGCTTGGAGCATAAATTCAATCTGCCGGAGGCGAAATTCGGATGGCCGGAGGGCACAGGGCGGCAATCCCCATGGCTCCA
>Ga0214917_10002805_pt1 | contig 20836 bp, 8 predicted proteins | sample LL_1208_BB_MetaG_FD_177983 | JGI IMG/M metagenome (GOLD analysis project Ga0214917, IMG submission 177983) | Freshwater microbial communities from Lake Lanier, Atlanta, Georgia, United States - LL_1208_BB | ecosystem: Environmental > Aquatic > Freshwater > Lake | place: USA: Georgia | collected...
GCGACGAATGTCCGCTCGTGCTCGCAGCCCGGCGTGAGGATTGGCAAATCCCCGATCCCCGAGAGATGTCGCCCGAGGAGTTTCGGGGCGTGAGGGATCTGATCGAGAAAAAGGTGGTGGAGTTGATCGATTCCCTAGGCGGCTCTTACTGAAAGATGGCCGACGAAAGTTGCGGAGTTTCGGGCAATCTGTCTGCCCATCTTGAGGCGAAGATGCATTCGATGTTGGATGTTGCCGGACAAGTCGTTCGTTCCGGGCCACTACCGCATCACTGAAGTCGGGCGGTTGCAGAAGGACTTCATCGACTGCGGCGGGTGGTGTTGAGACTGGTGGCGAAGCAGGTTCGCCGGGTACCGAAGGTTTTTCGGTCCTAAAAACCCAATTCACGCCGCCCGGAGCAGGGCAGCGGCGGCTGGCTGCCAGCCAGCCACTCCGGACTGGAAAAGTTCTAGCCAGCTTCTGAACACTCGACTGGTTGATAGGGCCTATAATTTAGGCGTGTTGGATACCCACCGAAGGTCGGTGGTGCCCTCGGGAATCCAAAGTTATCCGGTCAATTAATCCGGTCTGACCGGATTACTGACCGGATTTCCGATTTCCGGAGGGCATCATGCCGCGTCGTCCCAGGGGTTCTCTTCCCAATCTCCAACACCACAAGCCGAGCGGCAGGGCCCGGGTGACCATCAATGGTCACGATCACTGGCTCGGCAAATGGGGCTCGCCGGAAGCTCGCCTCGCGTATGACCGGCTCATGGCCGAGTATCTGGCCACGCGGCGAATCATGCCCCCCAGCTCCGTCGCCGCCACGCCGGCCAAAGCCAGCACCGTAACGAGCACCCCAGCGGTGGCCGGTGCGGTGATTGATGCGGCGCCAATTGAGTCGGCGGAGAGTGGCCTGATTTCCGACGAGCTTACGGTCGCCGAGTTGGCGGGGCTCTACCTGGAGCACTGCCGTACCTACTACAGGACCGCAGACGGCAGGCGGACGAGCACTTACGACAACGCCCTCTAGGCGGTGAGGGCTCTGCGCTGCGGTATCCATAGCGGCCATACTCGCAGGCCAGCCACACGATCCGCGTCACGAGACGAGGTTCATCATCTGGAACATGCCGCTGCCAACGCTGCGTGTTCCGATGCTGCCCAAGCACACGACATGCCCGGCGTTCGCTCAGTCGATCACGGCCAAAAACACCTTGTGCCTCTCGACCGCTCGTCGCCGCCTCGCCGGGCTCAGAAGTTGAGCTGCGCCGCCAAGAGGCGTCCCGATGCTGCCTCTCGAAACGCCAGAGTCGAGTTCCGCATCAGCGAGGAGCCGCTTCAGCCGGGCGTTCTCCTTCTCAAGGTCTTTCAGCCGCTTCGCCTGGTCGATCCGCAGCCCGCCGAACTTCTTCTTCCAAGGGAGTAGGTTTGTTCCGTCACGCCGATCTTCCTCGCCGCCTCAAGGACGGTCTTGCCTCTCCCCACCTTCACCTCGACCTCTCGAAGCTCAGGTGTGGTCTGCTCCGCCAGTTCCTTCTTTCCGCGTGGCATTTGTTGCCTCCCTTGGTTTGCTCCACCCCCAGATTCTCTCTCTGGAAGTGGTGCCGTTTAAGGGGGGCAGGTCAGATCGGGGGCTACCGCATCTCGGTGCCGCGGAAAAGCCGGGGCCAGGCGAACGTCCCACAGGTCAGGGCGCGGAGGGGCTCCGCCAAACGGCGGGCCTCCGCTGCGGCGTGTGCGTATCAGGCAACGACGGTGCGCGCCGGCTCCTTCATCACGGCCGTCACGGCAGGCAGGTCGGCGAGCCTGACCCGCAACACGTCGACAGCCATGCCGGGAGGCAGGCACTCGAAGAACTTGAGCCCCTCCACCGCCGCGGGATCGATGTTCGGCAGGACGTCGGTCGGCTGCATCGCCCGCACCGTGGCGATCGCCCGCTCGGCTTCTTCGAGGGGCAGACCATCGGGGAGACGGATCGACAAGGCGTCGGCATCGAGCGGGCCTGTGACCAGCCCCTGGAGTGCCGCCTTCAGAGCGGCGTTCGCCTTCGTGCCGGCGAACGTCCACCACGTGGCCGGCTCGCCGGCGGCCGCCCCCGCGCCGCCGTGGAGCGTCGTGCCATCGGCCGAAAGCCACGCGAACTCGGCCCGGATGCGGGCGAGCCCATCCCGCGCGCGGCGCGACCACCGCTCCCGCTCTCCGTCGGTGGTGAGCACATCGCGCATTGCGCGGCAGAACCGGAAGCCGACGAGCGGGCCGCCCCCCCGCCACCGCGACGCGCCGCCCCCCTCGACCCGCTCGACGTGAGCGATGCGGCGATTCCAGTCGACGTGCGTCACCCGCCATGAACGACCGCCGAGCAGCAGCACACGCGGCCGACCCGCGCCCCCCGCGAACGACAGTGCATCGACCTGGCCGAGATTCTCGCGGCCATGCACCACCTGGAAGAGCGGCGGCGACGTGAACACGCTCATCAGTTCGATGAAGTGCCGCCGGCCGAACTCCTGCTCGCCGGCCACGCCGATGCCGAGCACGCCGCCATCCTCGAAGAGGATGCCCGCTTCGAGCATGTGGGCCACGATCCGTTCGACCTCGTCGTCGCCCATCGCGGCGAAGGCGGGCATCCGGCCCACCCACTCGCGCCACGTCCGCCGGCCCGCGCCCCGCTCCTGCAGCGTGATCGCGAGCAGTTGCTGAGCGAGCAGGTGCCAGGGGGCCGGCGGCGGCACGATCGGCTCGACGAATCCGGCCTCCCAGAGATCCACGAGCGCCGCCGCCCGCACGAGGGCCTCGTCGCTCGTCGCGAGAAACAGGCAGTTGCGCACCGTGCCGCTGCGACGGCCCGTGCGGCCCATGCGTTGCAGGAAGCTGGCCACGGTGCCGGGCGCGTCGATCTGGATCACGCGGTCGAGGTCGCCGACGTCGATGCCGAGTTCGAGCACGCTGGTCGCCACGATCACGCAGTCGTCGCGGGTGGCGAAGGCCTCCTCGGCCTGTCGGCGCTCGTCGCGCGACAGCGAACTGTGCGTCACGAAGGCGGTCGTGCCGAGGCCCCGCAGGGCGTGGCACACCTGCTCGGCCCGCGAGCGGCTCTCGACGAAGACGAGCCGCTTCTCCCCGCGGTGCAGCCTCGAGATCACCGTGGCGGCGTTGGCGATCGAGCCCACGTGATCGATCTGCACGTCGGCCGGCGGTGCGGCCGCGGTGGCCGGGGGAAGCAGCGCCGTGCGTGGCCCGGTGCAGCTGCCGGCGAGCCAGTCGAGCAGGGCGTCGGGATTGCCCACCGTGGCCGAGAGGCCGATTCGCTGTGACTCGCAGCCCGAAGCTGTCGCCGCGATCCTGCCGACGCGTTCGAGGACGGCGAGTAGGTGCCAGCCGCGGTCGTCGCCGGCGAAGGCGTGGATCTCGTCGATGATCACCGCCCGCAGGCCGGCGAACATGCGACGTTCGTCCACCCGGCCCGAGACAAGCATGACTTCCAGCGACTCGGGCGTGGTGAGGAGCAGATCGGGAGGGTCGGCGAGGATCGCCCGCCGGTCAGCGTCGCCCACGTCGCCGTGCCAGAGGCCCGCGCGGCGGCCCACGAGGGAGCAGTAGCGGGCCAGGCGTTCATGCAGGTTGTTGAGCAGCGCCTTCAGCGGGCAGAGGTAGAGCACCGAGAGCCCGTGCCACTCCTCGGTGAGCATCCGCGAGAGCACGGGCAGGGTGGCGGCCTCGGTCTTGCCGCCGGCGGTCGGGGCGAGCACGAGCGCGTGGCGGCCGGCCAGGATCGGGGCGATCGCGGCGTCCTGGAAGGGCCGAAGCTCCCGCCACCCGAGGCTGTTGACCACATGGTGCTGCAGAGCGGGATGCAGACTGTCGAAGTTGCGGGCGGTCACGGCGGCAGCTCGATGTCATCCACCGATTCGGCACCGCGGGCCTGCCGCTCGGCGAGGGTCAGTTCGCCGTCCGACAACGTCAGCGCGTAGTCTCGGCGCGGATCGAAGTCGGCGTGCTGATCGATGCGGTCGAGCACGTCCGCCACCAGCTTCTTGAGGAAGATCCGCGGCGCCACGCCGACCTTGCCGCCGAGCGTGCCGGTCACGGCGGTGGCGAGGTCGCGGACATAGCCGTCGTCACAGGCGGTCGCGATCCGTTCGGGCGCAGCGGCCTGCGAGGCGTAGATGTCGCGGATTCGGCGACCGACGTCCACCAGCCGGTCGATGTCGAACCCCGGCAGGCGGATCTGGGCGGCGCGGGGATTGTCGAACCGGGCGTCGGTCTGAAAGTCGGTGTGCAGCCGCTGGGCGAGCGGCGCGAGCCGCTGCACTCCCTGCGGCCCGTCGAAGAACGCAGGCGTGCCGGTGATCACGAGATACAGGCCCGGGAACCGGCCGGAGTGGATCTCGTCGACGAGCTGCCGCAGGGCGTTGAGACTCCGCTCCCTCACATCGCCCCGCATCCGCTGGATCGTCTCCACCTCGTCGAGCACGACGAGCAACCCCTTGTGGCCCGCATCGCGGAGCACGGTGAGCACCCCCTGGAGGAAGCCCAGTGCGCCGAAGTGGTCGATGTCGCCCTTCACGCCGGCCTCGCGCTTGACCCCCGCCGCCACGTTCGGCTGGCCCGACAGCCAGGCGAGGAGGCCGTCGGCGGTGGCCCGGTCGCCCTTCACGGCGGCGTCGTGATAGGTCCGCAGGGCGGCGGCGAAGTTCGGCGCCACCCGCGCGACGTCGGCGAGCCGCTGCTCCAGCCGGGCGCCGGTGCGGGTCGCGAGTTCCTTCTCGTCGGTCTCGTCGAGCGTGCCCTCGGCGAGCACGTCCTGGCCGAGCGTGTAAATCCAGCTCTCGACCACCGATCGCAGGGCGCCGCCGGGCATCTCAGCTGTCGAAAGCCGCTCCATAAGCCGGCGGTAGACCGTCTCCAGCCGGTGGAGCGGCGTCTCCGTCTCGGAGATCTGCACCTCGCTCGTGGCGAAGCCGCGTTTGCGGGCCCGGTCGGCCAGCCAGCGGGAGAAAAACGTCTTGCCGCAGCCGTATTCGCCGCGGATCGCCTTGAGTGCTCCCCTGCCGCCGGCGACGCGGTCGAGATCCTCGTCGAGGGCCGCCTCGAATCGCGAGAGCCCCACGGCGAAGGCGTCGAGGCTCGCCTCGGGCACGCTTCCCTGGCGGAGCGATTCCACGATGTCGCGGGCCCGGGCCTTGCTGATGCCGGTGGCGGTCATCGGCCGGACTCCGCGTCGAGGAGGTCGAACTGCCGCCGCAGCAGATCGACGTCGAGCGTGACCTCGTCGGCCTCGGCCTCGCGGGCGACCACGCGGAAGCCGTCGATGTTGAGCAGGCGGCCGACTGCGGCCACGAACCCGACGAGGCGGAAGGGGGCGAGCCGGACCGCGCGACCGAGCGCGGCTGAGGTCATCACGCCACCCCGGCCCGCGAGCGCCGCGAGCGCCGTCTCGACCTGGCCGTCATCCGGCGCCCCGCGGCCGAGCAGTTTCTTTTGCGCCTTGTAGAGTTCTCCGGCGAGCAGTCGGGGGATCCACTCCGGCGTCGCAGCCGCGGCGGGCTGCCGCACCGGCCGGGGAACCTCGCCTGTCGCGGGATCGAAGAGCAGGCCCTTGGATGGCGGGGGTGTCACCGCGATCCGCACGGGCTCCTCGACCTCGCGGCGACGCGGCTCGTCCCACCAGGGCGGGACGTCGGCGCGGGCGAGGTCCCAGCCGGCGGGCAACGCCTTGGCTTCGGTCCACGGGGAAAACACTCCGATCGGCACCACCATCTCCTGCGGGCTCGCGCCGCCGTGATAGCCGCGGCTCGCGGCGGTCGTATACCGGATCTGCTCCCGCCAGGCCGCGACGAGCTTGCCGTTGGCGGTCAGCACACGCTCTCCGGCGAGCCGCACCTCGCCGTCGTCGGTCCGCACGGCGTCGGGCCGCCAGCGGGCCGCCTCGCCCCCGGCGTGGAAGACGGAGGCCTGTTCCAACACGTGCCCGTGATCGCTCGTGACGATGACCACGCGGCCCGCGTCGCGGGCCTCCTTGAGCAGCGAGGGAAGGTGCCTGAGCATGTCGAGTTGCCAGCGGATCTGTGTCTGCTTGCCCTTGGCGAGGGAGTCGTCGATCGAGTTGAGGACCACGCCGACGATCCGCCGGGTCGTCTCGCCGATCTCCTGCCGTACTTCGGCCGCCAGGCCGGTGGCGGCGGTCGCGGTGAGATCGGCCTCGTGAAACAGTCGCGGCGGCGGCGAGGATCGGGCGGCGGCGAGAAACGCCGGGTGCCGCTCGAAGCCGGCGACTTCCTCGGCCTGCCCGCCGATGCCGAGCCGGCCGCTGAGGAGGCTCGTGCGGGAATACCGCGTCTCGCTCGGCACCGTGGCGATGCCCGGCGGCGGCGCGTCGGCGCCGACGGGCGCGATGGGGAACCACGCGCGGAGCATCTGCGTGGTCAGTTCGTGATAGACCGCCGCACTCAGCCCGTCGATCACGACGAGCAGCACCGGGGCATGGGTCGCGATCGGGGCCACGATCGAGTCCAGGATTTTCTCGACCGGCACGACGCCCACGTCGCGGCCGCCATCCGCGAGCCAGCCGGCGAGCTGCGTCGCGAACCGGGACGCGTCGGCATCGATCGTGGCGTCGACACGGGCCACCAGCTTCGCCAGCGCCCGCTCGAAGTCGGGCAGCGGCTCGCCGGCGCGGAGCACGTCGCGGGCCCAGACCACGAAGCCGCCATCGCGGAGGTGGTCGGTGGCGGCCGCAGCGAGCGAGCTCGACGCCGGGCCGACGTCGGCATCGCGATCGGCCAGCCAGCGGACCAGCCGCACCGCCATCACGGCACGGCCGAAGCTCTCCGACGCATGGACGGCCTCGTGGTGGTCCTCGAGCCCGTGGAAAGCCTCGAACAACCTGCGGCGCGCGGGCGTGTCGATGCGGTCGGCGGCGGCCTCGAGGGCGGCAGCGAACTCGGCGAGACGGCCCTCGAAGCCGACGAGCGACACCCGACTCACCCGGGCGAGCGGCACGGCGTCGATGTCGCGGATGATGTCGTCGGCCAGACGGATCGCGGCGCGGCGATCGCGGTCGCGATCCGCTCCGAGGTGCAGTTCGACAGCCTGCACGGCCGCCTCGCCCCAGCCGGCCAGCGCCGCGGCGGCGGGCGGGCGACCGCCAAAATGCCGCTCGTCGATCCGCACCTGGCTGCGGGTCACGAGCGCGGCATGCGGCTGATCGTCGCCGGACGCACGCTGCAGGACGTCGAGGGCGAGGCCGAGCGCGAGCGGGCCGGCGGCCGCCCGGCGGTCGAGCGACTCGAGGATCGCCCGGGCCGTCGCGCCGGCCCGCATCCCGAACCAGTCCACCGTCGCCGCGCGGCGTTCGCCGGCGAGGTCGTGCCAGCGGCGGACGGCCGCCGTGTCGAGCGTCCAGACGAGCAGCTCGACGGGGTCGTAGATGCGGTCGGTCATCCCAAGCGCCGTCGTGACGACGAACGACCACGCCGTGTCGGCGTCGAGAAAGCCGCCGGCGGGTTTCGGCACGTCCACGCCGGCGGAGAGTTCGGCGAGCCAGTCGGCGAGGCACGCATGGCGGTGGATGCGATGATCGATCCGCGGCGTCTGAAACCGCTCCCGCACGACGCCCCACGAGTCGAGCGGGAAGAGCTTCTGGTCGGCGAGCCGGACCACGACGTCACTGCCGACCGCATCGTCGCCCAGTGGCGTCACGAGCACGAGCGTGGCGTCGGGGGCGGTGTCGTCCCGGAGGGCGAGCCGCGCGGCCAGCGGCGTGGGGCAGGGCCTGACGAGGTAGCGGCCATCAGGGGCGACGACGTTCGCCGGAGTGGCCGGCGCGGCGCCGATCGTGATCCCGATGGCCCTGGCCGCGGGAAACTTGCGGCGGATCACGCCGGCCTGACCGACGATCCGCGCGGTGAGCGGGTCGGTCGCGGTGGCGGCGGGACTGGGAAGTGCCATGGTCACCGGGGGGAAGCGGGGCTGTCGGGTTCGTCGATCGTCCAGGTCACGTGGATCCGGACGCTGCGATCGCCCGCAGCCTGCTTCTCGATTTCGGCGATCAGCGTGCGGGCTTCGGCTGGCCGAAGGTTTTCTCGGGACTCATTGTGGACGACCCGTCGCCCGGCCGGCGGCCCGATGCGAGTCCGGTCGATGCCGCCGTCGGATCCGCCATCGTGATCGCGTCGGCCATCCCGTCCACCGTCCGTCGTCGGCTGCCGTGGCTGCTGCGGCGGCAACGCCCGGGCGAGGACCGCCGCGGCGTCGCGGTTGAACGCGTCCACCGCCTCCCGGAGCGGCGCTGCGTGCTCGTCGGCGTCGAGGGCCGTTCGCAGGCCGCCCACGATTCCCGCGGCGTCGCCGCCGAGCGGCCCCGCGATTCCCTGCACGGCGTCGAACAGCGGCCAGTTGATGGCGGTTGCCGCGGCCGCCAGCCGCGATGATTGCACGATCGCCGTGCCGACCGCCTGCGGCCCTGTCGGCAGGTCGATGGCGGCTACCGTGTCGATGAGACTCGTGCCGAGCCCGTCGGTCACCGCGTCGACGAGCCGGCGGCCGCCTGCCACGCTCTGCAGGCGGCGGCTCGATCGGGGATCGATGCCCACGCGGCCGAGCGCCTCGGCGAGGCGGGCGTCGTAGTCCTTGAGCGACGCTGCATGCCGGGCGGCCACGGCCTTGGCATCCTTCACGGCCCGCTCGACCGTCCGGACGCTCGCCGTCTCGGCGGGCGTGATCCCGAGCGCGGCCTTCATGACCTCCGTCGCCTTCTGCCAGGCGTCGGCCGAAGGGAGCGTCTCGGCCCGCAGGATCAGGTCGCCGGGGAGCGATCCGAGCGATCCCACCTCGACCGCGTGCGGCCCGCCGTGGCGGGTGAAGCCGTGGTTGGTCTGCCGGGCGAAGAGCAGCACCACAAGATTGGCGAGTTCGATCGGCAGGCCCATCCGCTGCGGCTCGTCGATCCAGCTCCGGAGCTTCGCGACAGTGAGATCGGTCGGTTTCTCGCGGGCGATCCAGGTCGTGAAGTGGGTGACCCAGTGATCGCCGAGGACGAAGCTGTCGCGGTCTTCGCCGAGGGTGCCGAGCTTGAGCGGGCCGGCGATGCCGCGGACGAGCGGCCGCAGCGGCGGCTCGACGTAGACCCGCCGATCCGGGGCATCGACCGCTTCGAGCAGCTTTTCCGCCACCTTCTTCACGTCGGCGAGCTTCACCGGCGCGCCAAACTCCGGTGCCGCCGGATACTCGAAGGCGAACGCCTGGCCGAGCAGGTCGGCAAGCGCGGCCCGGAACGTCGGGCCCGCGGGTGGCGTGATCCCCAGCTGCGGCCGCAGCGACACGAACTGGTCGGACCTGGGCACGGTGTCGGCGGCGGCGAGCGAGCCCGACTGCTCCTCCGCGAGGCCGTAGGCCGCGATCACGTGGGCCCGCACACGGCTCTCGAGCTGGATCCGCTGGTTCGTGATCAGGCCCAGTGCGCTGGCGCGGTCCTGCTCGCTCAGGTGGCCCGAGAACTCGCGGAACCGGGCCTCCTTGGTGGCGGGGGAGCCGCCCGGCATGTTGGTGCCGAGCACGTGCTCGCAGCGGACGAGCAGGCCGAGTTCCTCGAGGGCCCGCGAGCCGAGGAACGACGGCACCCACGAGATCGTGCGGGCGCCCCCCTGGTGCGACGACCGGAACGAGGTCAGCCGGGTGAGATCCTCGCGGGGAGAGTGGCCGGGATCGTCGAACGGGTAGTCGAGGATCAGCCGCCATTCGTCGGCGTCGTTGTCGAGCGAACTGTCGGGGAGCTCGCGGATGTTCTTGAAGAGGACGGTGACCCGCCGCGGCGTGTTCCGCCAGTCGGTCTGGATCGTCTGCTCCAGTTCCTCCTCTCCCTGCACCCCGGCGTTTTCGTAGACGATCCGGCGGACGCGGCGGATCCGCTCGCCGGGCGTGTCGGCCGATCTGGCGGCGTCGAGGATCGACGCGGTGTCCACCGTGGAGAGCTGGATCGAGATCGTCGGATCCTGGCCGTCGCCGATCACGATCTCGCCGCAGATGCCGGCCCACTCGCGGCAGCGCCTGAGCACTTCCTGCGGCTCCTGCCCCGGAATCGGCGACCGGATCGTGCCATGGTTGAGGGCCGTGAGCCGGCTGGCCGTGAGCGACTTGAGCGTGGCCTCGCCAGGCACGAGCGCGGCGAGCAGGAGCGTCTTCAGGAGCCGCTCGTCGTTGCGGAAGGCGGCCCGCTTCGGATCCTTCCACGGCAGGGCGAATAACTGCTCGATCCGCCCGTGCTTCGCCTCGAGCAGGGGCAGGAACTTCTGCGTGTGGAGCCTCGTGGCGTTGTCGAAGTGGCGGGCCATCTCCGGGCTGAAGCCCTGCGCGCCGTCGGCGATCAGGTCGAAGAGGTCGCCCACCGGCACGAGGTCGCCCACCTCGAGCGTGTCGCGCTGCGCGACGAGCAGCTGCATGAGCACGCGGATCGCCGTGCGGTCGCGCTGCAGGACGCTCGACACGGCGACGAGCGCGCTCACGAGCGCGGGCGTGAAGGGATAGACCTGGCGAAACTGCGTCTCGTCGTAGTCTGCGGTCTGGAGCACGCGGCGGACCTCGTCGCGGCTCGGCAGCGACCTGCGGAATGCCTCGTCGAGCGCCCGGCGGGCAGCGTCGTCCTTGGGCTTCAGGATCCGCTCCTCGGCGATCGCGGGAAGGTTGCGGTCTTCGAGCGTGATCCTGCCGAACCGCTCCTCCCAGTGGCGGACGGCGTCGCTGAACCGCAGCTGCTGGGCGCCGGGCAGGGCCGTGTCGAGCAGGTCGGCGAGTTCCCGCTGCCGGGCCACGAAGCCCACGATCGGGATCTCCCGCCGCGATTCCTGGCTCTCGACGAGATTGACGAGCTTCTGCACCTCGCCGTGGACGAAGGCGGGGTTGGCCGACTGGCTGGCGAGCCAGAGCACGAGTTCGTCGAGAAACAGCACGGCTGCGTCGTAACCGAGCGACCGCGCGTGCCGCGCGATCACCTGCAGCCCCTTGTCGAGTTCGAGAAACGCCTCTGCCCGCCCCTCGGTCTGCGTGCCGTAGGACGTGAAATAGGTGGCGACGAGGTCCGACAAGAGTCGCGACCGCTCGTCGGAGCCGGCCGCCGCCGCGACCGCCCGGTCGAAGGCCGCCGCGTCCCAGGTGGCGTCGAAATCGCCCCAGCCGCCGGCGGCACGGCGGGCGGCGAGATTTCTGAAGAACGCCTCGTCGCCCATCTGGCCGCGCAGGCGTTTGGCGTCTTCGAGCAGCGAATCGCCGAGGTAGACGCCCGGCAGCGGCGCCTGCGGATGATGCTCCCGGACGAAGTCGGCGTAGCCCCCGAGGATGGCGCTCATGACATCCCGCTTCCCCATCATGTTGTAGGGCACGAGCAGGAACCGCTTCCCGGCCATCCAGCCGGCGTGTTTGGGGATCACGTGGGCGAGTCGCGGCAGCCCGCGGGCGGCGGGGTCGCCCTGGAGGATGCGGTGGAGCACGGCCATGAAGTGGCTCTTGCCGGAGCCGAAGCTGCCGTGGAGGAATGCCGACTTCGAGGTGCCGGTTTCGAGAGCGGCCCGGATGAAGCCGAGGGCCTCGTCGAACTTGCCGGCGAGTTCGGGCGTGACGACATAGCTGCCGAGCGTCTGCGCCGCCGCCTCGTCGGCGACGCCGGCGGTGAGTTTGAGCACGAAGTCGTCCCGCTGGACGGACTCGGGGATGTCGATCAGGTCGGCGAGCAGCGGCATGCGGGGCCTCGGGTGATCCTCACGGCGAGGGGGGCATTATGCCATGCCGGGGCGGTTTTTGCGGGGGGCTGTCAAGGTTGGGTGGCGGGCAAGTGGTCGGTGAACAGGTCGATGTAGCGGTCGTAACGAAACCGCCGATTGCGGGCATGGCCGGTCATTTCCACGAGGATGCTTTCTTCGGCGAGGCGACGGACGAGATCGTTCGCCGCGGGGTACGTCGTCGCGGTCAGTTCGCGAACCTCGTTGACCGTGATGATCGGCCGCTCGTAGAGGCGGTCGAGTACGCGGTAGGCCCTTCCTGCCATGCGGCTCAGCCGGTTTGCGATCGTCATCCGGTCCGCTTCGCGCAGCGCGAGGATGCGGCGGGCGGTTTCGGTGGCTTCACCGCACGTGCTGACGATGCCCCGCAGGAAGAACGTGAGCCATTCTTCCCAGGCTCCGGCATCGCGGACGGCCTGCAGTCGCTGGTAGTACTCGGCCTGATGGGCCTTGAGGTAGTGCGACAGATAGAGCACGGGCTTGTGCAGCACGCCTTTTTCGCAGAGCAGAAACGTGATCAGCAGCCGGCCTACGCGACCATTCCCGTCAAGAAACGGGTGAATCGTCTCGAACTGGGCATGCACGAGCCCGATCTTCAGGAGCAGCGGCAGCCCGGAGTCGGAATGCACGAAACGCTCGAGTTCGGCCAGGGCATGGGGCACCTCTTCCGGTGGCGGCGGCACGAAGGTCGCGCTCGACAGCGTGCTGCCGGGGGGACCGATCCAGTTCTGCCGCTCGCGAATCCGGCCTGGGGTGAGATTGTGGCCCCGGGCACCGTGGAGCAACTCCTCGTGGATTTCCCGGACGAGCCGCACGGAGACGGGAAGATCCGCCAGGCGACGGAGGCCGTGGTTCATCGCCCGCACGTAGTTGATCAACTCATCGACGTCGCGCGGGCGGTCGGCGCCGAGAATCTCCGCCTCGGCGGCGAGCAGGTCGGCGAGCGAGCTCTGCGTGCCCTCGATCTGGCTGGACAGCACCGCCTCCTTCCGGACGTACATCGCGACGAAGAGGTCGGCGTTGGGCAGTGTCTGGATGGAGCCGTCGAGCCGGCCGAGGGCGCGGTCGGCCTGTGACAGGAGAACCTGCATCTCGTCGGAGATCGCGACGGGGGGCTCGGGGGGCAGCGACGCGGGAATGAACGCCCGATATCCACCCGGATGAGTGGCGTAGGTGCCGGCACGAGGCAAGGGAATCGGCCGGTCACGAGCGGATTCCATATGTCAACGTACCTTGCACATAAGCGACGCACCGGAGCTGTGTTAAAGGCAGAGGCTAGCATGGGGTGGTTTTGGATGCAAATAAAAGGCAGAGCACTCCAACGTTTGGGGGGTCGTTCTGGCGTGTGCCGGACTCCAACGGTTCGACAGTCCCCACGTGGAGCAGTGGGCAGATCCTTGTCGTGTGCGGCACGGGGCGCGGAGGGCTGTTTAACCGCCGATGATTCCGTTGCCGGCCTCGACGAGCAGCGGGTCGACCCGCACCGGGTTGTTGAACGGAACCATGTAGTAGGACAGCCCCGGCTTGAGAATCTGCCTGGTGAAAATCTTCTCGCGGCGGCCCTCGTCGTTCTCCGCAACGATGATCTGACGTCCCCAAGAGTCGGTTTTGATCTCCTCGATGCGGACGACCTGCGGAAACAATCGGTCCTCGCTTTCGCAGAGCACATCGAGCAGTTGGAGGGCATGTTCCCCGAATTCCAGGGCCGCTTTCCGGAGTGCCGGATCGGGGCGGCTGGAAGGCGAGTTGTCGAGATCCAGTTCCTTGTCGAAATGAATCACGCGGTTGCGCTTCATGCTCAGGTCGCGGGCCGTCTTGACGAGCGCCGAGTTGCGCACAGCGAGTAGGTATTGATTGTCGCGGGTGTGCCGGTCCTCATGCCGCTCGATCTTCTCGAGGGCCTTGACCAGCCCGTCGAGCACGGCGAACAGATTGCCCATGCTCATCTTCTCGATTTTCTGCGACTGCCCGTCGGCCGTGGCCTTCTTGCGCAGGACCTCCGCCACCAGTTGACCGCCATTGTCGATCCGCTCGATGAAACGGAGCAGGATGATGATCGCCCGCTCCAATTCGTTGGCGATCGCGGTCGCGGCGCCGAGGACCTCGTTGCGGCTGTCTGCGTGCTTGATCCGATCGGTTTCCAGGTGCACGAGCCTGCGAATGTCCACGATGCCACGCGGCCTCGGTCGCACCGTGAACCCAAGGAGTTCGAGAATGAGGTCATCAGTGTCGCGACTAGCGGCCCCCTCCGCGCCGCCGAGCTTTTCGAGCACCGACAGCCGGCGGCCGCGGGACAGTTCCTTGAGCACCTCGGGCGGGCTTTCGCGGACGCAGAACTCGAGCAGCATGGCGTCGTCATCGCCGGCGTAGCCATCCTTCTCGACGAGCCGCTGCAGGAGCACCCGCAAGTCTTCCTGATCCATCTGTGACTGCAGGAGCGTTTTCAGGCGGCGCACGGGGTCATCCTGCGAGGCGAGTTGCTCTTTCAATGAGAAAATGGAGCCGGCTTGCCTGCCTGGCTCCGTGGATGATCGGGAATCCCGCCGTGAGCCGGTATCAAGCTGGTATCGAGTGATGCAGTGGAAAACCACCCTCTTATCCACGGGTGCGGAAGTCTCTTCGGCCTGGAGCAGGGTTCTCCCATCTGGCTCTGTCTGGGTTGGGAGGGTGCGTTCCGCCTGAGGAACAAGACTCGTATTTGCGGAGATCGCATCGAGTTCAGCAAGCAGCCGGCGAAATTCGCTGGCCACGCGATTCGCGCTCAGCAGGAAATCAAGCTCGTGGGTCTCTTGGCCGAGGTGGGCGAACTGGTTGCGGTACTTACGCGCGGCTTGCACGAGCATCCGCTCATCAGGTGGCAATTCTCGCCCCAGGCACCGTTCCAACAGTGCGAACATTTCGTGGGGAGGCAGCGGCCGTGCCATCTTCACTGCCCGATTACGGGCGACAGCTTCGACTTTCGACTCCAGGTCAGCGAACCCTCCGAGGAAATCTGCAGCGGTGGCTTCGGCAAGCACTGCGAGATAGCTGGACAGGCTTCCGCCGCCCGGGCTCACCGGAGCGAGATCGCCAGCCAGGGAGAGTGGTTTCGGCGTGCGGCGTTCAAAGCCAGGCGGCAAGCCCGTGTCGACGATCGTAATGGCTTTGACCGGGCAGGGGACGCACATCCATTCCGCCGCCAGAGTCTCCGCCTCCTGCAGGAAAGCCGTGGTGGTCAGCCCGCCGGCCCCGCAGCCGATCATCGGCAGCGCGAGGCTGGAGAGGTTGAAGTCGATCGCACGGGCGAGCAGTTTCACGAGCAGCGGCCGCACGTCCGCAGGCTCGAGTCCTCGATACAGGTCGAAGTCGATGCTGATGGCGTGGAAGATGTGGCGGGCCTTGGTTCCGTACCCGCCGGTGACGAAGACGTCACCCAGCGACAGCCGGGGCTGCACGCGGTTCACTTCCGCAGCCAGATCGGCTCCGGCACGGTTCCAGATCGCGGCCGACACCCCGCCGCCATGGGAAAGGTGGTTGTCGTCGGACGACACGATCGCACCGGGGATCGGATCCAGATCGAGGATCGACCCGGCTAAAACGCTGTATCCATGAAACATGACGTGCTCCGCTGGTGTGTGCGGCCTGGCAGTATGCCGGAGTGAACTCGGGTGACGTGGAACGCACAGCGCTTCGCCGCGCACCAGACCGCAGGCGACGCAGCGGGATCGTGAATCATCCAAACGGAGCGACAGCTGCGCATGTGTGCATCCGGTCGATCAGATGGCGTCGCGAGGCGAACCGCGGTCTCAAGCCTCGTCGAGGATGCGGTCTGTCGTCGTGTCCTGGCGGGAAGCATCTGAGCCGGCTTGTGACGACATTGAGAACACGGCTTCCGTGGATTCCGCTGCCAGCCTTCTAGGATCCTGGGCGGCATACCGGGGAAAATCCGACCAATAATCGGCGTACGAACTCTCCTGTGGCGCAAAGAAAAAGATCGCGACGTCTGCGGCATCGGAGATTTGAAGTGGCGAAAAAACGATGGGCTTCTGCATCGGCACCTCAGGCATCCCGGCCAGCGTCGATGGTCGAATGATGGTCCGCGCCCGTGTTGCGCTTCGACATGAGTATTCGGAAAAGCCGAGGTGCACGTGCTTCACTTTGTTGTCGAGCCAGTACAACACGGGCAGAAGATGCTGCTCTTCCGCGAGCCGGATAGCCAAGTTGAGTTTCTTGCAACAATTCGTGATCTGCTCCCTGGTCGGGAACTCGTGCGATTCCCTCCAGTGATCGAGACCGTTGCGAACGCCGGCCACATCGCCCTGCCGCAGCAACTGGCCGAAATCGAGCAGGTGTTTTTCGTAGCTGTCCAGACTCGCCGGCGTGGCATCTGCCCAGAGCTGAACGTGCGGGAATGCGAGTCTCCTATCGAGGTGATCAACAACCTTGTCCGCATTTTGCCTGCGGGTCTCGGAGCGGTCTTTGGATTTACAGGTCGTGATGAAACGTTCGAAGCTACTCAGGTAGAACAGTTGCGTGCCGAGCGTACTGCTTCTTTCCGGGTTCCAGGGCGGGGCGCCAGTGGGTCGCCCGTAAAGAGGCTCGAGCACTGTGGAAACACAGCGGCGGGCCAGCCGGAGCCGGTATTCAAAGTTCGTTTTGTGCCGGTGGTCTTGCGTGGTGCACCACACGTTGAGTGACAGAAGCTGGTCCAGAAAGTTCTCAAGTTGGACGAACAAAGGATTGGCCGCAGAGCGCACATTGTCTCGGTTTATCTCCCTGCTGAGATCGAGGTTTTCCACGAATTGCTCAAGCGAGGTGGTTTTGTCGCGAATGCTATCGGCGAACGTGTCTGCCGTGCGCATTTCAAAGCCGCATTTCCACAGAAAGCGATTGATGGCAGTGGTGTTCCTCGCCGCAATCGCCGGGAGCGGGAGCCCGACGGATGCGCAGGCGGTGCGCGCGACGGCTGGCGACGCGAACACCAGCTTGTGAACCACGTCGGCAGGCCCAGCGGCGCGTAGCATATTCAGCATGGCAGTGGGAATGCTCTCGTCGGCGGTGGCGCCCAGATGCCAACGCAGGTCGTCCAGGCCGTCGATCGACGAATAGGCTTCCATGACGACACGCAGCAATCGCGCGGCTGGATCGGTGTACCCGGGGCGCAGTCCCAGCGAGCCCAGCTCCGTCTTGAAGAAGCGCCATGGTGTTGGCGGCGTGTGTTGTGGAAGTCGCACCTCTGTCGACGGAATGACGACGACACCATCGGCGACGCTTCGATCAATCTCCTCTACAACCTGAGCAGTTGGCAGCGTAAACACGAGCTGCACATGAACCGACTCGGGTAGTTTCCTGGCCAGCGCATCCGAGCCCATTCCCGCGAGCTCGGTGTAGGCAGGGCATTTTCTCAGGTGATCTCTGATTCCCGTTCCCAGTCTCGATTTCAGCAGATGCGCGGTCAGTGCGCATTTGTCGGCAGCGTCGAGGCATTCAGCCATGACGAGCGGCGCGTCAACGTATTGCCGCTGCAGATTCGTGTCACAAGTCATTCCAAAAAAAGCCAGAGCCCCGTCCCATTGCGACCTGTGCCCCAACCGATCGCGCAGGTAACGCTGAATCGCGACAATCGCTTCATTGACGGGAATCTCGGCTTTCTCGAACTGCAGTTGGCGTGCCTTTCGCTCCCCATCAGACATGAAATGGAAATAAATAGTTTCCATGGGCGGGTACCAGCGACGCTCAAGTGAAGGAATGATGCGTAGCGGTCCGGATACGAACCGACCGAGTTGGAGCACCCCGGCAGGCATGTCGGACAAGAGCTGCCAAACGCTTTCGTGTGGGATGTTCTCATGAATAGCGAGGTCGGGTCGGGATTGAATCCGATCGCCAAGCTCCCTGCTCCACTGATATGGAAGGCGAATTCTGTCCTCGCCGAGGTCTTCCGACAAAAGCGTCAACAGTCCGTCGACGTTGCACGCCGAGGTATCGATCAGGGGTTGCAGCCATGAAAACATCCCGAATAGAGCCAGTGTGGCATCAGGCTTCGCGACTCCGGAGGCTTTGCAACACTCCTCGAGACATTCCATGCCAAGTGGTGACGGTACAACGTGATCGACTACGGCAGCAGGTGCCTCGTAGGCTGGGCTAAAAACCGACCCTCGCCAGAAACTCGCAAGTGAGAAAAGGTCTGCAAGTTTTTCCGCATCCGGCATTTGCGCGAGACGAGATCGTGCTTCGTGGTCAGTGAGTCGCCGTTCGTTGGCAGTCGTCATTGCAGCCTCGATGGTGTGGCCGGGGGCGGGTGAGAGGTGAGCTGAGGTATCTAGATGTCGTGTTGAAGACAATCGATCGCTCAGAGATCATCGTCCTCAGACGGCGGGGCGGAGATGTCGTCTTCGGAGCCGGCTCGTCGCGGCTTCTTTTTTGCCGCCTTTTTGGCACGCTTGGTCTTCGGGGGCGGGGTCCAGGCGGCGAGGTCGGCCTGGGATTTGCCAAGTTTCCGGGCTTCTTCGGCCACGAAGGTGGCGAAGGAGTCGGCCGGGGAGACGCCGAAGTCGGGATCGATCTCGCCGTGGTATTGCCGCAGCCAGGGGAGCAGATCGGCGACCACGGCCAGGAGCGGAACGAGCCGCGGGTCGTCGTGCGTGCCCTGGCGGTCGCGGATGTCCACGAACAGGCCGCTCACTGCCCGCGCGAGTTGGAGATGATCACTGCCGGCCCAGGCCACGAGGGCAGTGCCGTCGGCCGTGGTGACGCTCGGAAAACTCACGAACCGCTCCTTCGGCACGTCGAGTTTGCCCCGCAGCCGCCAGAACGGGCCCGGCAGGAAATCGGCTTGGGCATACTTCGGTGGCACGGGGATGTCACCGACCGCTTCTTGTTTCTGACGGGTGGCCGCGTCGGCCGTGAGTTTTTGGGGATCGCCGTCGGGAAGATTTACTTTTGCGTCGATCGCGTCTTCGGCACGCTGAAGTTCCCAGGTGCGTTCCCACTGCCTGCGTTTCAGCAGGCCCGAGGGCTTGTAGCGTTCCACGGGGAGCGCCGGTACGGCCTCGCTCGTGACGAGCTCCGACACGAGCGCGAGCACGTCGAACGCCCGGTCATCCCGAAAAACCTCGCCGGCCTCCTGGAAGAGCGGGTCGCGGCGGGCCTCGTCGGCGATCCTCGCGACCGACACGATTTCGCCCTCCTGCACGCCCGGGAACCGGGCCGTGGGCGTGCCGGCATCGTTCATCCGGCCGTCGAAGTCGAAATAACTCTCGATCCGGTCGAGGAGCCAGGAGCGGAGGGCGGCGGCCGTCTGCTCTGGATAGGGCGTTGTGTTCCACCGCCGCTTGTATTCGGGCTGCTCGATGAGCCGGATGTTGGCGTCGGCCGCGGCGCCGGCGATCCGGTCGATCCGCTTCTGCACGAGGGCCTTGTAGGCGGCGGGCCAGTGGGCGGGAAGTTCGGTGAGCGGCGTCGAGCCGTGCCGCGCAAACCAGGTCGTGGTCGTCTTGCCGGAGGCGACGTCGCGGGCGAGGACGATCTCGAACGCCCGCTCGCCAAGGTTGATCTCGGGGACCTCGTCGAGCGGGTAGGTGAGTTCATCGGCCGTGAGACCGTAGAGCCGGTAGCACTGCCAGTCGAGTTCCTCCTGCAGGGCGATCATCAGCCGGCGGTTCGAGTGCCACGAGGCCGCCGCCTCTTCGAGGGCCCGCTTAAGAGTGGGCCAGACGGCGGGCGGCGGGTCGGCCGACGCGCCCACGGCCCAGCGGCGGATCAACTCGGTGGGGGCGAGCGCGGCCTGAGCGTCGGCGAGGGATTGAATGCGGCGGGTGATGTCGAGGGGTAGCGACGCGGGAAGGGGCAAGGATTGAACATTTGTCGCATTGAAAGCAAATCGATGCTCCCACTGCTCTGCACTGATGCCGCCGCCGATACCTCCTGCACCTTTGTCGTGGCAAACTTGCCGAAGCCAGAAGCATGCGACCGAACCGTTGAGCGCACCTAGCAAGGACATCCGGAAGTCATCGGACATGCCTGCCGGCAGAAGTACGACCGGCGACGTTTGCTTATAAATGTTGCAGCCACGATCGAGCACAAAGTGCGTGTGGGTCGCAACCTCCGCAAATGAGATGGGCGACGAAGCTCTCGCGATATTAGGCGCGAGCATCCCATATTCCCACCAGCTCAGTCCGCGATCGGTTTGTTTCTTTTGAAACCAGTAACGATTGCAAAGGTTTGTGCGGTAAGGCCAAATCCGATTGATTTCACGCGGCCCCGTCAACGGTGAAAGAGTCTCTGCTGTGTATGGAAAAAACGCTATTGCGGGGCTCGTGATGCTCCAGTCGCGAACGCAATCCCCCTCGATAAACCTTACTGTGGATGACCTAGGAAATCGTGCGCGGCGCCATGTGTCCGACTCCGCTGCGAATATGTCATCTTCGAGCGTGACGACGCCGATTCCCGTCTCCGCAATGTCATTTAGTGCTTCGGTCGATATCTCATCGATTTGGTCCTTGAGTTCTGCAGCGCCGCCGCCACCGATGCTCCATGGGTGGGAATGGAGCGTTTCCCGTTTGAAATCAGCGACCGTTATCCACTCGGATTCCGAGCCTGCGATATCGACCTGCGTTAGTAGGGCAGCCCACACCTTTCCGTCACTTGGGACGGTTGGGGCCGGCTCTTGCTTCTTAATTCCCATGACGACGCGGACGGCGGGCAGCGTCGCATGTTGTCGCCGACCCAGAATGATGACCGTTCCTGTCGCGTGGCCGGGTATGAATGCCTTGTCTGTGTCGATCACGTGAGTTAAATCGACGGTCGGAAAGAACTCCTCAATTAACTTTTTTCCAAACTCCCGCTTCATAAAGTTGTTGCCGGTGATCTGGCCGGTGAACCCACCTGGCGCCGCCAGCATGAAGATCTGCTCCATGAACGGCACGGTCAGCACGTACTTTTTGAAGCAATAGCCGAACCGCTTTTTGTACCGCTCGGTGAGAACCTTGTCCTGTGGCCGAATGTACGGCGGGTTCGCGACCACGGCGTGGTATTGGCCGCGGGTGAGCAGCCGCTGGAGCACCTCCAGATTCTCGGCCGCGTACACGTGGTCGCAGGCCTCGTCCGGGTCT